>Ga0179593_1615283_pt1 | contig 15788 bp, 16 predicted proteins | sample CZODoug2_1_08_16_FD_185931 | JGI IMG/M metagenome (GOLD analysis project Ga0179593, IMG submission 185931) | Vadose zone soil fungal communities from Angelo Coast Range Reserve, California, USA - CZODoug2_1_08_16fungal (PacBio error correction) | ecosystem: Environmental > Terrestrial > Soil >... | reverse complement strand
GTCGGCTTTTTGACCCCTCTCCTTTTTTCGCTTTTTTCTCGGCTTTCGAGGTTCGCGATTTTTTCCCCGCAGCTTCTCCCTCTTTGACTTGCCGCGCGGTTCTCTTTTTTTTTTTTTTCCCTCCCTTTGAGTTTTCCGTCACGGTTTATTTGGATAGCTCCGATCTCTGCGATGTGTTTTACGACTTTCTTGTAGGATATTTTTTACCACCTCTTCTTGCGTTTCCCTTTTTTGTTCCACTGCGCGTATGTCTGCGTCTCCTTTGGATGAATTTTTGTGCTCGATTTCCTTTCCCTACCGTTTTCTCCGATTTTCCTTTTCTGATTTTTTCCCCACCCCCCCCCCCTTTGACCTTGTTTGTCGAATTCCTAAGCTTTCCTCCGCTTTGATGTTTTCTTCCTTCTGTGTTTTTATCTTCGTTTTCTGTTTCTGTCGATTTTTTTTCCTTTCTCCGCCTTGACTGTTGGATGAACTCACGGCCTTTTGTTTTCTTTTTGGAAGCTTTTCTGCTGTTTAGACAGTCGAATCCGCTCTTGTGAGTTCGCCTCCCATTTCTCAGCGACGCCTTCTTTTGTAGCCATTGACCTTCAGCCTCGCTCCCCTAGTTCTTTGATGAGGTCTTCGTGTTTCTTGCTCTCAGCCTCCCTTTCTGAGCCGTCCCTGTCTTATGCTCGTTCGTTACTCCTTATTCCTTTTTTTTTTTGGACTCGTAGTTTCTTCTTTTCTAGGCGCTGCTGATCCTTTTTATGTGCCTCAGCCCCTTCAGCCTTCTCCGACCTTTTCCCGTTTCTTTTGTTTTCCGTTGTTCCTCTTTTTTTGAAGTTTTTGTGCTCTTGCAGACCAGCTGCACATTTTTGCTTTGTCCCCCCTCCCGACGTTTGTGACCCTCCGTTTTTTGTTTTCTCGCTCCAGGTATTTTTTTTAGACGGTCCTTTTTTGATCGCCCTCTTTCAGTCTTTTTCTTTTTCGTCCCTGAGGCTTCATGCCTTCAGTATATCATTAGGGGAACTCCTCCCTTTGTAGCTTTCTAAGAAGTATAACTTTTGACGCTCGCTTTTAGAGTCCCCCTTTCTCTATGGTTCTTCCCGACACCCTCTTTTAATCCCTTTTTCTAGCTCCTTTTTCCCCATCAGTTTTCTTTTTCTTCTTCTTTCTCCTTCGGCTTATTTTTTTTTATGTAGTCAAGACTCTTTGAATTTCTTTCTTTTTTCGTTGGCTTTTTTTAGTACAAGAACTTTACTTCACAGCTTTTTTCCTTTTGCGTTTTTGCCACAACCTGAGGTTACCGACTCACTTCACCTCTAGCTTGGTGAAAGTCCTTTCTCTTCGTCATCTCTTCGAATGGCCCCTTTGTTTTCCTCGTCCTCACTCTCAGTTTAAGAGGATTTTTGCCGCCTGTCCCAGATAATCCGTTGTAACCCCCTCTTTGGTCTCTCCCCTATTCTTAGGGATTTCTTTTTATTGAGATTTCTCTTCCTCGCCTGGCGTGTCTCTGCAGTGACGTGAGCGTGACACTTGACGGCGCGCCCGTCTGGGGAATTCTCGTGGTCGAGTCGACTTTTTTGTCATTCCTTCCTGCTTTTTTCCGCCTCTCCTCCTTTTTTACGACTTCGATTTCTCTTTTTTACACGTATGCCCTTCAGTTTTTCCGGAGATTTCCTGTTAAGGTCCAGACTTGCTCTGCCGCCTTGCTTTTCAGTGCTGGATTCCATAGGAGTTCGTTTAAGGTTGTGAGTTTTCTTACACTTTTTTTTCCCTCTCAGCGTCTTTCCTCGTCTTTTGGGCGATGTCCCTCACCGTTCTTTTTTGTTACTTCTAGGTAGTTTGGGCCTGTTCGGTTGAAGTGACTGGCTCTCAACATGGTTCTCTTCCCTTGTTTCATTCTCTCCTCCGGGACGACCTAACATGCCCCTTTTTACCGTTCGTTCCCTTCTCCAATCCCTCCTCACGCCGTAGCTTGCATTTTTTGATTTAATCTTTGCCGGTGAGTCTACCTCGAGCAATAGTTCTTCCAGGATGTCGTAGTCCTGATTTCAGTAGTCTTTCGACCTCTGGCTTTCGGCCCTCTTTACAGTCTTTAGGTGAGACCGCGAGTTTTTCATCCCATTTTCTGGTGTTTGTGCTGGAAACCTCCTCTTATTAGTCTCCTCACTACTCCGACTTTCTCCGATGCTTGCTCTGATGTTCCCCAGGTATAGCCTAGTTCGATGTTGTCCCGTTTTCCAGTTACCTACTCCCCCCTTCTTTTTTCACCGGAGTTCCTTGCGCAGTCGTCACCTTCGCCGACTTTTCGCTTCTCTCCCTCTTCTTCGCATTCTGTCATTCCTCCTTGAATGCGCGTTCTCGTGTAATTTAGCCTATTGGTTTCCGTCTTCGTTTTTAGTAACCCCGGGCTTCTGCTTACCAGGTCCTTTTCTCATCGTGTCTTGGTCTTGACCCTCTTTGCGGCAGGTGGAGCGCTTTTTCCCTTTTTAACCGACCAGATTCTGATTGCCTGCTCTTTAGCACGCCGTCACCCCGCCTTTTAAGCCCTTCCCCCCCTCGTTTTTTTCGTCCCTTGACATTCGCCTCCCCCCCCGACCTTCCGTCCCCTTGGATTCTTTCCTTCCCCCTATTTTAGCGCGACTCTAGAGTCTTTACGCTTTCTCTCGACCTTTTTCCCCAAGGCCACCTCTTGCACGCAGATCGTTTTTCTTCCTTCCCGTTATGCAGTCATCCGCCTCCGTTTCTCCCCCCTCTTCCTGTTCGTTTCCCATCCCAAGTTTTCCTCTTTTCTGAATTCCTCCTGAAAAGCCTTTCCCTAGTCAAAGGGGCCTCACGTTGTTCGTCTTTTTTGCCAGTTTACCTCCCCCTAGCTGTTTCGTTTTTTTTTAGGGCCTCAGAACTTTAGTCGGTCCTTGATGATTGCTTGTGCCAGGACCGCTGCATTCTTTTGTGTTCGAAGTTTTCTTCCCCCAAGTTTTTTTCTTTCCTGACTCTCTGCTCTCCTTGAGTTTTTGCTATTAGTTTCCCTGGCAATCTTCCTGTTACTTTTTCTGAGTCTTGGGCCCCCCCAAGTGTTATCTCTTAACCCTCGCTGTTCTCTTCGAACCCTCGTGAGAGGCTTCCGTAGTTTAGCCGTTCCTTAGGAATCATGCTCTTGGTCACAGTTCTTCCTGTCCTGTACCCCCTCTGTGTTTCCCCCCCCCTACGAAGACCAGTTTTCAAATCTTCTTTCTTACTTCGTTGACACGCGGAATCTTCTAAGTCCTCATCGTTGGTGCCTTTTCCTTTTTTTTCAGATCTTCTTCTCAAAGTGCTTCTAATTGCCACGTCCCTCCCAGGCCCGAGAGGTCTTCCCTGTCGATCCACAACCCGCTAGCCGACTTTCGAACATTTTTTGAGCTGGTGTGATTCCTCCTTTCTTGGTCTACTCCCTTTTGTTTTACACGACGCCTTTTCCAGTCTCTACTCTTCTTTGAGACCTTTTCGTCGGTCTTTCCTCTTTTATCTGCCTTTTGACTCATCCCAGCTCGCGCCGTAATGTGGACCTCGACCGCTGTCCCTTGACGCTCTTTGTTGCGCCGCTTTCTTTTTTATTTTTCCATTTCTCCTTTCTCTTTTGTCCTCCCCCGCTGACTTGCAATGTTTCTCCGACGTTTAAATTCGTCTTCCCCCGATTTTACTCGCCTCCGTCTTCTTTTTAAAACCAAGCTCTACCCCCCTTGAAGAGGTGTGTCTTTTTGTTCCAAAGCCCCCGCTCTTGCCTCCTTCATTCCGCGGCTAAGGACCCTTTTTTTGTGTTGTTATGATTATGAACTCTCGGAAGTCTGTGTGATCTTTTTTGGACTTGCTTTTTTTGAAAATTTTTCTTCTTCGAGAGTTTTTTTTCTTGTGAGGATTTTCCGGTACCCTAGTGCGTTTTTCCACTATCTTTCGTCTGCTGATTTTTTTTCACTCTTGGAGCCGGACGGGCGTCGCGTTTTTTTTGAAATAGCTTTCTCCTGGGTTCCGTTGCGAGGTTCCTCTTTTCTGGCGCCGTGTTCTTCGAGAGAGGTTTGTGACCGAGCTGCTTTGGGTAGCGTTTTCCGTGGGGTTCCAGCTTTTTCCTTTCCGGGCGTTAGTCCCTCCTTCCTTTCTGACCTCTTCTCTTGCCCTTTAGCGCAGCCCCTGTCTTACATACCCCTCTTCTAAGTAGCGTCAGCCGCTCTACCTTTCTCTTCAATGTCCGTTCTTTGCTAGACACTTCTTTGCCTCGCGATTCCCGCCTTTCACCCACCAGACCTTTCGTGTGCCTTCTTTTTGTTGTTTTTTTCCTCGGTTCGGACCTCCCGTCGGGGCCTTCGATCCGTCCTCCAAGCCTTTTTACTTTCTTCGCGTTGCCTCCCGTCCCGCCCTCCTTTTTCTTTCGTCCTTCTCCTTGGATTCGGAGTTGGGTAGAGGTTCGTGGTACAATCCCGTGTTCTTTGGACTCTTTTTCTTAGTTCTTTTTTAGGTCTTTATTTCCGGCTTCTTTTTCCTCGATGCCTGCCATTAGTGGAGTCGCTTCAGAGCTACTTTTTCCCCCGGATGACCTCTTTTTGAAATCTCCTTCGGCTTCCCTCTTGTAACCTTTTCTTCTTTTCCGCGCAGCCCCCCTTTTCTACTTCGAACGACGCAGTTGTGTTCCTTGAATTTTTTTTTTTGAAGCGCGGCGGTTCCCTATTTCAGGTCTTTTGTCCCCGGCCCTCTGGTCACTCTTCTCCCCCTTCGATTCGCTTATTTTTTTGTTTCTCCCCTTAGGACTTTTAGCCCTGGCCCCCCTTGGCGCGTGACCTTTTTTTTTTTTCCATTTTTTCTGGTTCTCGAGAATTTTTCTTAAGAGGTTATGTCTTTGTGGCCGCCCCTTCTTCAGATCCCTCCTTCGCTCTTCCCCGTGTCCTTTCCTCCAGTGTCGCCCTGGCTTCGCCCCCCATTTGTGTCAGAATTCTTCTTGTTTTTTCTTGATTTTCCGAAGCTCCTTTGTTTCCTGTGCCTCGACCCCCCCTCATGTGGAGGTTCTGATGTGTTCCTTTTTTGATTTTTTTTTGTTCGACAGGCCTTTTCGTCTGCGTCGCTCTTTACTTTCCGAAGTCGAAGAACCGTTACTTCATTTCTCCTATGCTGTTTTGTCGGTGCGTTTTAGGCTTCTCCCATTAGTCCTTGGTGGTAGGTGCGTTTTTCTGAATTTGATAGTTCCTCGAAGTCCCACTTTTTGTCTCTCCCGAATGAACGTTCCCGTTGGAGCACCTTTACTGCGGGCGTTTACGTCTTTTACGGTTACTTCTTTATTTTCATCCGCGAAGACCTAGTCCCTCACTAGGCCGGTCCTTCTTTCACCTCCTCTCATTTTCTCTTTACGATGCGCCCTTTTGTCTCGGTGACCTCTGTCCCTCTTCCGGCTTTTTTTAATCCCCAATTGAGCCTGCTGGTTTTGACTCTTTCGCACTTTGAATCTGACCCGACCTTTCCTTCCCGCCCGTTTCGTGCTTGCCGTCCAGTCCATAGCATGATGGATTCCTTTTTACTTGCCCAAGCTTCTTCTGATGGGTTCAGTGGTCCCCGCGTCTTTTGCGGGATCGTTTTTCCCACCTTCGTTTCATAGTCCTCTTTCTTCCTCCTTGAGTGAGCGCTTAAGCGGTGCTTTAGGACATTTTCCGTTACCTCGCTGCGCCTCTGTTTAGGATGTTCCTGCGTCCTTTTTAGCGTTTCATGGCTTCTTTTCCTTCCCCCTTTGGATCAGATGTCCCCCTTAGCTCGGCGTTCTCTGCCGTCTGTCATTCCTGTTAGTACCCTTTTTTAATGCCGCCACCTGTTGATTTTCTCCTTTTTTCGACAGATTCATCCCCGCGAGGTCAATGATCATGGGACGGTCTCCGTCGCGACACCCTGCCCCCCTCTTTGGTTTTTTTTTTTCTCTTCCCTGACCGAAGCCACCGCGTCCAGCACCGTTGACCCGTGAGGGGCTCCCCTGTTCTCTGCCGCCCGTCTTCCTACTTCTTGAGTCCCGGACCCTCCCCTTGTTTTCCAGAGCCATCGCCGTGAGACTCCTCCTCATCGCTTTCTTTTTTTCACCCTACTGGAGGCACCTGAACCCCTGAGTCTTTCCCTCCCGCCTGTCTGAGTTTCCCCCCGTCTGTTCAGCCAGTTGCCCCGCGCCTAGCTTCGTGGTAGATGATTGCGTCTGCGAAGAATTCTGGTTTTTCCTCTTTTGGACTCGTTTTTCTCTCGTGCTCTTTTTCCTGCGCCTCATCCCTGCCTCCTAGACCTTCGTCCCGTAGCCCATTGCTTTTTCCTCTGGTGTCTCGCGGGGCCCCCCCCCGAAGTCCTCCCTCCCCGATTTGCTCGCTTAGCCGAAGCGAAGTCCTTTCTTTTTGCCCCCGAAGCTGTACTGACGCCAGCTCGTTTGGGATTCTATTCAGACCCTGAGAATTTCCCTCTTTTAGCTCCCCCGTATTCGCGAGCGCTATTAAAGATTTTTCCTCGAAGGCGTCGCCGGTCTCCTTTGACTCCCCACCCCCACTTCTAGCCGGTCTCGTTTTGTTCCCCCTTTTATGGTTATCCTTTTTTCTCGTCTAACCGTCTGGACTCAAGGCTGATCTTTTTTTGGCGCGCCCTTGACATCGGGACGTTTTTCCCGAAAGCCCCCTTCTTTTTTTTCACGACCCCCCATAGACCTGGCTCATCATTTTCTACCCTGTGTTTTGAGTTCATCTGCCCGGTTTAATCTAAGTAGGGGCCCTTTTTCAACTTGTGCGTTTTGGGACTACGTCAACCCCCCCGGGGATTCATCCCCTTTAAAGTATGGAGGTTTCTTTCTATAGAGTCCAACCCGCCCGCTTTTTACTCGACCTTATTCCTCGTTGTTCGTAGTACCTTTTAGATGCTACTCAGAAAGCATCTAGCGGGCTTCAGGTAGATAGGCACGCCTCCTGGTCTCGGTTCAGTGTTGCTCCCCTCCAGTCCCATCTAAGCGCACACTGATGATTTTTCGTCTGAAATTCTTTTTGTGTCAGTCCTTAGCTTTTTTTTTCCTGTCTCCGGGGGTTGTGGCCCCGGCTCTCCCCTTTAGCCACCCGATTTGCTCTCCCCCCTGCTTCCCTACGTGTTCCTCTCGACGGTTTTGCTTTCCCAATTCTCGGCTCTCGTTGCTCCCCTTATCCGCAATGAGGAGGTCGTCGAGTCACTCTGTCGCCACAGCTGCGACCCCTCTCCCTGTTTACACCGTCTTTTCCACGCGTACCCCTTGATCTTTCTTCATTGGCCCTGGTTCTCTTACCCCTCTTTGTGGAACATCCTAATAGGATCATAATTTGTGGTCCTCGTCCTAAGTCCTTTTCCTCACCACTGCGGCGTGCGCCCCTCATTTCGTAACTTTTCTATAGTACTGTCCGTGTTCTCTGATTTGTCTTGCTAGATCTTTTAGACGCTTAAGGCACCTTTGTCGGTCCTCCTTCTTTGCGAGGTCAGTCCCGTTTTTCCTTTTTTCAAAGTTTCCCCTCTAGTCGTCCTTTCCTTCCCCTCAACATTCCGTTCGTTTGATGTGAGCTCTTTCCCATACGTCCCTCTTGTCGCCAGGCCCTTTGATTCTTCCCTTTTCGGCCGCGTTCTCAAAAGCGTGTTTTTTTTTCCACTTTCAACTCTGGCAACGACCGCCTTTTACTTCCAAGTCTGGTCGGATTGTGAGAATTTTTTCACCGCAATCGTATCCCCCTTTCCGACCCTCCCTTCTGACGCTTTTACTCTCGATTCCCTCCGGCGCGTTCTGCCTCCCTCATTTTGCTTCAGCCTTGGAGTTTGGTCCCTCATCCAAACCGTTCGTAACCTCCAGAGCATACCTGTTTTTTAGCTTTCGCTCTGTCTTCCGATCCCTTCCTACGCGGATTGGTTTAATGCCCGACCCTTCTCCCTGCACGTTCTTTCAGTCCTTGGACGTCAAGTCCTTTCACTTCGTAATTTTTTTGTTCCTTTGCCCCCAAGCTTCCCCTTTTTCCCGATGGTCGTTTTCACCTCGCCCCTGCCCTGAAGTCCTTTCCGCTTGCTTCTCCACCTTCGGACCCCCCCGATCGAGACGCGTTTTGCGCTCGTCTGTGCTCTCGTCCCGAGTGTCCGTTTATCCCGGGACCTTAGTGTGGCGCCCCCTCATCCGTAGTCTAGCTTAACGGCCTTTCGGCTCTTTGCAACCGCTAGAGCCTCAGACGTTCGCCGCCCCCCGCTCTCCCTCGTTTGCGCTGCTTAAAGCTCCCTTCATTCCAGCACGGGGGTTTTTCGCCGCATATCACCGCTCTGCACCGTCTCGGAACCGGCGTAGACGTCTAAGTTTGCGATTCAGCGCTCTTTTCAGTTCGCTCAATGTCTGTCCCCCTTCGGCCCCGGCCCTGCTCTCTCTACTGGGGATTTCTCAGCCCTCTGTTTCTTTGGTGCATCCGCCCCCCTTGAAATAATCCTCTTCTTCACCAATTTGGAATTCCTGGTGGCGTCTGACTGCCATTCCCTGACCCTTCGTGGCCCCCCCTTTAGTTAGGTCGGCCCCCTTAAACCCCCCCAACCCACGTTTTTTGGAACCGTCCTTGCCACCGTCCCCGTGCTACGCATTTCGTTTGATTTTTTAGAGAAGGCCAGAATTTAAGGCGCAGTGATCCCGGCTGTCCTTCTTCCGTACAAGGATCTTCGGCCCTATGCCCGCGCCGCCTGGCCAGAATGTCCGGAACCCTGTGGTCGTGTAGCGCTCGCTGCGATCCTTTTAACCACTTTTTCCACAAGTGCGCCCTCCCCTCGCTCGCGAGTTTGTTTCTTCGCTCTTCCTCCTACCAATAGGCCCCCTTTTGAAGCCCTGTCCTTTTTCGTGCTGGGCAAACCGACCGTTAGCCGACTCGTGCTCTCTTTTTCCCAACCTTTTTTTCTAATTGTCTTTATCTTCCGACCTTTTCCCACGGTACCGACCTACGCGATCCGACCCAGTTTTTTTTACTCAGCAGGACATTCCGGTTTCCTCACAGCTGTGTGGTGCACCCTGACCTTTTCTGACACTTACTCCGCGTCCTTTTCGACACGCCGGTCCGTTTTTATTTTTTTCCTCCTCCTACTCCCTGGCGCCGCCCCATGCCTGCCGGCGGTGCCGTCATCTGTCTTATTTCCCATGCAGACGTCTAGGCACCCCCTTCGAAGACTCTTCTGTCCCCCCAAAAATTGCCCCCTCTCGGCACCCTCTTTTTCTGTCTTTGATATCGGCCGCTCCTCCCAGAGAGGATGGTCTTTTCCACGGCCCTTGCTGCGGCTTTCTTGACGACTTTCTCCCTGCTAGTTGCTCCCGTGCCACCCTTCGGAACTGATTTTCGATTGGCCTTATACTCTCTCCTGACGGCCCTCGATCTCTTCAGACCTTTTATCGGTTTTTCTCTAGTCCGCTCGAGCACTTTCCCGTGTGCTCGGCCTTTAAGCCTTTTTACTTGTTCGTCCGTCTTTGCCGTCCCCATGACGCGCCTGGCGGAGCGCTCCTTTCCCCCTTTTTTTCCGACGCATCGTCGCCTCCTCTCTTTAGACAAGCCCTCTCGGTCAGCAGGCATCCCCCACACTCCGACAACCTGCTCTTTTTTCGTCGCGAATTTTCGGCGCAATCCTTTTTTTTCTAAAAAGTTTTCGCTCTCGTTCCACCGGACACAATCGCTTTTTCTTTCATCTTTTTTTGTTTTTTGAGCGAGATGTGGTTTCGCCGCGGAATTCTTTTTTTTTATTCCCTTCTCGAACTTGGCGAGACCTCAGTTCTTCCTACGAGTGAGTTCCTGTTGTTTAGGATGCCCCTACTTAAAGTATTTCTTTTCTTTCCTGATTTGTCTCCCGTGCGTAGGCGAGTCCCGGTGACGCGGTCTATTTCCTGCTTTCAGTCCTTGGTCACCCTTTGGCCCCCTCCTCTTCTTCCTTTAGTTAGTAGTCGAGGCTGCCCAGGTCCTCGAGCGCGAATTGCGTGAAAGTGTGAAGTTTTCCCGTTTGTGAGCTAGAGGTGCTTGGACTCTGATCTTCGACTCGCGAGAATTTCCTAGGTGTTTCACCTTACCGTCTTTGTCATGAGCGTAGAAAAGAGTCCTTTTTAGTGGAAGGTTTTTTGAAGTCGGCCCACTTGAGCTTGGAGAGTTTTCACCTCCGCGCGATCTTCAGACGAAGCTGGCCAATAGCCCCTCCTTCCTTTGCGGGTGACTCCCTCTTAGAGGAGCTTGTTCCGTGTACAAGCTCTTCCCAGATGAGTGTGTATTCGGACGAAGGTCAATGTCTGCCTTAAGCTCGGCTTCGGGACTCAGTTTATAGTGCTTCGTACCCAGAGCTTCCTCGTAGGTTTCTGATGCGGAAATTTGTTCTTTTTTCTCTTTCTGAGAGAGTTGGTATCTGGACGCTTTCAGCACGGTTTCCCGGCCTAGGGTATCTATCTCTTCCTCTTTCTGGACTACTCTTTTCAAAGGGTTCGTGAGATCTAAGGTTGCGTGTCACCAGTTTTGGTGCGTCTTTCTACTATTTCCCATTACTATGAAACGTTCGTTGACCAGACGACTTTTATCCTGATCCGCTCACTTTCCCCGGCCCCTACTTTGAATTTTTGGTTACAATGCTGGCTCCTTCAGTTTCCCTTTCCGTTGAGTCTGTTCTGTTTTACTTTGCTACCATTTGACTCGTTGTTGTGTGATACTGAGATCTTCCCCTTGCTCCCGCCAATCCGCGTCCGGAACCTTCCTTCCGATGCCTCCGGGCCTGTCTGATGGGTGTGTAGTTTTCGCGCACCCTTCCCCCTTTTTCTTTTTGAACAGTGGCCGTCCTTCTTTGACGGCGCTTTATTTCTCGTCACGGGGTTGTCCCTCCTTGTTGCTTGAGTTCTTTGTGTTTTTCCGCCACGGCCGACTTTAGTCCGCTTTCTTTTCCTGTCTTTTTCTTTCGCTTTTTGAATTTCTCATTTTTGCGTATCTTCTTTGTACCGCTTGGCGGCTTTCATTAGGCTCACCTTTGTCGTGCCCTGAAAAAAAACACTTTTTTTTTTTACTGCGGGCCTCGATGCGCTTCCTTTCCCCTGGGCATGATTTTCCGACTTGACCGGGTTGCGACGGCTAGAGCGTACCTCCCCGTTCTGGCAGTAGACGTGTTTGCACACACTGCTTTCTGCTTTTAGTTTCCTTTGCGGTTTTGATGCTGTTCCTCTCCCGGTAGTTCTGGTGGTCGTTTTTGAGACGGCTGCCGTTTTTTTTTCGACGAGCCTGAATGGGTTCTCGTGCGCCTCTGCCGCACTTTCCTGCGCTCTCCCCTGTGTATGGGCGCGCGGTAACTACTGGGGGCTTCCGGTCGTCGAATGTACCTTTCTATTAATTTCGGCTGTTCTTATCCGCTTTTCCTAGAGAAGACCCTTCTGCAAACTTTATCAGCTTCTGGGTCCGAGTCTTGGTCGTGCGCCACACGACCCCTGACTTGACCTGCTGAAGGCATTGTTTGTTTTTCAGCATTGCGCCTCCTCCCTTTGAAGCTCTTTCGCTCCGTTTGACGCCGTCCCTTTTTTAGGGGACCTCGTTGACGCACTTCATTGGACTTGAATCTTGGTCGACACTTGTTTTCTTTTAATTTTATAGGGTCGCCTCTTTTTTCCTTAGCTTTGCGCGGGTTTTGTGAGCGCTGACCCCAATCCTTCCTTATGATTTCTCCGCCCAACTCAGCTTTGTTTTCAATTATTTTCTCCCCACTCTCTGTCGACTCTCTCGTCAGGGGCGTCTTCTTTTTGTTGTTTTTTTTTTGTGTGTTTTGTGGGTACCTTGACTTAGATCGAGGGCTCCTAGGGCGACTTTTCCGCCGACTTGGCCTTTTTGAATGTCGTCTGTCCTTCCTCCCCACCGTTTTCCCGTGCTGGTTTTAACGTATCCTTTGACTATGATCCGACTCTTCTCTCCAATTGTTGGCTCTTAGGCGCGGCTTCCCCAACCGGTACAGCCGACTGGCCTCATGTTGATTTCTAGTCGTAGAAGAGGACTCTCCCCCCCAGACGCTTCGACGTGTCCCCTTTGCACCCTGTTTCCCGATAGGTCGTCCTCTCGACTGACGTTCGGGCGGCCCTGGTGAGCAAGCGTAGACAGCTTTTGTTCCATTGTTGGCATGCGTCTTCCCCTGGCGGCGCGCGAAATGGTCGCCTGGGTCGCCCCGTTTGGCTGATCCTCTCTCACCCCTTGACTGTGATTCATTTGAGGAGGTTACCGTTCCCTTTCTGGGCGATGCCGGTCGTAGCCTCCCTTGACTTAATCTCCTTTTTTGCGAGGATGTCTCGTTCTCCTTGTCTGTTTCGTCGTTTTAACTAGGAGGTGCAGGCGTCGTTCGCGCATTCTCCCCGCTCAGCCAGCAGACATTTGCTCCCCCTGTAGCCCCTATGATCGGCTCGCTTCCGGGTTTTCCGTCCCCCCCCCCCCCCCCCCGAACGCTTTTTTCTGTTTTGAAGTTTACGTACGCCCTTGCGCAGGGACTTGAACGCGAAGTTTTCCTTATGTTCCTGCAAGAAGGACGGCCCCCCATTCTAAATTTTTTCGTGGGTTTTCCTGGATGAGTTGGCGCTCTCCTTACTTCCCCTTTTAGAGATTGAGACTGCTCTATCCGCGACGCACCCTTTTCAGGAGTTCTACCGTCTCACGCTTTTATCCACGGAGACCCTGACCCCCCCCATCTTCCCCGGTCTCTCTTGAACAGCGTATTAACCTTTTTGTCGTTTTACATACCGTCTTCTCGAAGTGATGATCCCCCTGGACCGTGCCCGATGCCCTCGGCCCCTTGAACGACATTCCCTATTTTTGACGATGAAATTTAAGCCCTCTTCATCTATATTGCCTCAAGTTTCTTGGTTGGGGATTTTCGAATGCGGCTTCTTCTTTTAGTGGCAAGACTTGGCATGTCGTTCGGGAGTTTCTTTCTTTATCTTTCCCCCGGTGATCATCCCTTTGACGTCTGGCCCAAAGAACTCCTACTTTCCAAGACGCTGTTCCAGGGAACCTGATCCGGTAGGGGAACCGTAGCTTGAACGTGGCCAATTTTTCTTTGCGGTCGCTTTTTTTCGGCACTGCCCTCCGTAGTCGCTCGTTCATGCGCAGGCGTCCCTTAATCCGCTGTCCACGTGCTTATTTCATGTTTCCTTTTTTTTGAACTCATGAGTTTTCTTCTTCCTTCGTAGATCGGGTTTCTCTTTCTCCCGCGTTCTCGGACACCCCGCGTCGGCGAGCTATTCGGCTACTGTGTTTTCAGGTTGCTTTGCATCCTTTCCTTTGCTCCCTTTGATGTCGCTCACCCCCTTTCGACGCCTAGTCCCCCACGTTCTGTCGTCCTTGCTAAGTCGTCTTCCGCTTAGCCTTGCATCCGTGGCGCGTTCCTTGCATCGGACCGGGCAGGGTAACTCATCGTGGTCGTCTTTGCCAGGGGTTGTAAGAGCGGTGTTTCCAGGAGGTCTCACCCCGAGCCTCAGCGTGACTTCCTTTTTTATTCCCGGAGGATCCCCCCTTTCTTTTCTTTCTTTTTTTCTGACTGCTCTACGGTGTCCAACGCGGCGGCCGCCCTTTGCGAGTCGTTCAGTTTTCTGATCGGATCAACCTTTTTGCTCGTCCACGTCGTCCACTCGTCTTCTTTTTGTTCCCTCCTTCTACTTTTTGCAAACCTCACATTTCCGCTGTCCCGGTGCGACGTCGTCAGCCCAATCCTGTCTCCCCTCGGTCGCCGTGGATCCTCGTTTTCGTTCTCAGGATTACGGGGTGTCACACCGCGTTTTGTTTTCTATCGACGATCGGGCCATGAAGCTTTCTTTCCCTCGACTTTTTTTCTCGATCCGCCTCCATATTCGACCGCTTTTGCCTGGCGGCCTGTCCGCTAGGAGTTTAGTTCTTGTTACCGTCCCTTTTTTGCACGACTTTAGCCTGGTTTGGGGCCCCCGGGCCGTTTCTTCCCTAAAGAATTGTGGTCGCGCCACTCCCGAGAACAGCGCATTTCGCGCCTCGTTGAGTGGCCGATGGACAGCCTATCTTGCAGCGACTGACCGACTCCTCGGCCAAGCTAGCTCCACTAGAAAGCCCGCTCTTAATTCTTCTTAGCCTCCCCGGCCAACCTTCGCGCGAGTATTTTTTTTGCCGGCTCCTTCTGTCCTGCACACCTCCCTTGTAGCTTTCAGGTCCGTGCTCTTGCTTGCGCTGACCTTCTCGGAAACATGCATTGTTTTTTGCGGCTTGCGCTCGCTCTTTCCCGCGGACGTTGCGCGCCGTCCCTTTGTTCGATTGTGTCCTTGAAGACGACCTTCTCTCCGTGCAAGTCCTCGCTCAAGAATCCTGTCTATTCCCCGCCTGTTTTTTTAGCTAGATGCGCGTCCCTTTTTCCCGCACGCTCTGGCAGATAACCTCCCCCTCCTATACGGGGAGTCTGTCGGGCTGTGAAGCCATCATTCTCTTTTTTTCGTTGCACCCGGGTTTTTCCACGTCCTTTTGCGTTTTACCCCGGTTTTTTTCGGTCCCGAGCCCCGACGTTCTCTCTTCCCTTAGAAGAACTTTTCTGTTACGACTTGTCCCCCCCAGGCCACCCTGCATATCGCACTCAGTTTCTGGTCGCCTCGACCGGTTCTGGCCCAGGTTCATCTCCCCTCGCCGGACCTCAACCACTTTTTCTACTTTTCTTACCACGACGGACGTTCCCGTACAGGCCCGGTCGGTTGCGCACCACCCCAGACCTGAGATCCTTTCCCAGTTTGCCCTTTACCCCGGCTGCCTATTTACCCCCCCTGTGTGCCCGGTTTAGACGCCTGAGATTTTTTTTAAGATGTTAGGCAGGGGCATATCGCGAGCAGATAGTTTTTTAGGAACCCAGGATGCGCTTGTCAGAATTTCCTCGTTTTAGTTTCTTTCGACGCCCGCATGATACGCGTTCTCCCTTAGGTAACCCTTTTTCGCTTACGCCGGGGGCGCTCCCCTTGTCCCAGCGCGTTTTGAAAGGCTGTTTCCCCACCTATGGTTATCTTTTTTACCTGGATTAATCGAAGACTAGCCTTTCTACGCCCCGAACACCCTTTACTAGAAGTTGTCTCCCCCCACCGTCCTTTAAGATCCTAGCTTTAGACCGTTCCTCCTCAGCCTGCGCGCGTCATTTAAGTCGACTCGCGTTCCACCTCATTTCATCCCTCCAGTTCTTTCGTCTGTCCCAGCCTCCCCCTTCCGAGACCTGGCGATTTTATTTTCGCGGAGGGCGTTCTCTTTTACGCGCGTATCTCGGAAGGAAGAAATTGCGTTTCCACTTTTGCTTGTCATCGAATCACTCCCCCCCCATGATGCCGCCCTACGTCCGAAAACACCGTCGGTCACCTCACGGATGGCTTTTTTTTGGCGAGGTATTTCGTCGCGGGAATCGATCGTCTTTGAAGCCCCCGTGCCTGGGTCCCGAGCAAACATGTTTACGGGCGTAGGTATGCGCATCCTGCGCGTTCGTCCCCGCGCTCTCTCAACTGCGGTGTTCCTTCGAGTGTCCTTTTTCACCTCTGCCCGGCTCGCGAGCCCCGAAGCCCCTGAGCTCATTTCCCCCCCCGATCGCCCCTAGATAGCTTGCCAGCCTGTGTACAGCGTTTCGTCGACCCTATGGATGACTCCCTCCGATGGCGGACTCCTTTTTCGACCTCCCCCGCCGTGGCTCCAGGCCTCGCCGACTCTCCCCTCTCCCAGCCCTCCTCAATACCACCCTTCGAGGTTTTTTCTCCGAACTCGTCTCCCACCATCAGTTCCTGGGCCATACTAAACCATTATGCGTCGTCCGTGCCC
>Ga0179593_1595876_pt1 | contig 15788 bp, 21 predicted proteins | sample CZODoug2_1_08_16_FD_185931 | JGI IMG/M metagenome (GOLD analysis project Ga0179593, IMG submission 185931) | Vadose zone soil fungal communities from Angelo Coast Range Reserve, California, USA - CZODoug2_1_08_16fungal (PacBio error correction) | ecosystem: Environmental > Terrestrial > Soil >... | reverse complement strand
TCGGAAAGTTTCACACGCGCGTGGCTCCCCCCTCAATCCGAGTTTGAAAACCGAAAAACGGCGTTTTCTTCTCTTTTACCCTTTCCTCCACCTCCGCGCCGACAAGCAATTCCCGTAAACCCCCCCCAACCCCCCCCCATTTTTCAGAGGCGACAGCGGTACCCTCCACCCCCCCCCACCGAGACGACCGCATAAGTCCCACACTTACCACCAAGATATTAAGTCCACCCACACCCTCTCCTCCCCCAGCAGACTTTTCCCGCTCACTCTTCTTCTCCCACCCCCCCCCCCTCGGAATTCTTTGATGCGAGGTCGGTGCCCCCCCAAGAGACCGATCCATGAAGGCCACGTTCCTCCCCCCCCACCCCCCCCCCCCAAAACTCCCCCCCCTTCCACGTGCCCCCCTTGTGTTTCATATCTATCTGGTTCCTCGAGGGAGATTTTTTTCTTTAAAGGTCTTTTCTTTGAATCAGTTGCGTCTTCCCTCTCCCCCCCCCCGTTTTTCCCAGCGCCAGACCTCAAACGGCCCTCTCCACAAGCTTCCTTTTGAAAGCTGGTTGGGAAGCTTTTCTCTGATTAGCCGGTTTTTTACCGTACCGTGCTCGATCCCTTCAATGGCGGGAGGCGCCGTTTTCCCCCCTTGCCGAGCGGTTTGTTTTCCCTTCCGTTCGGGTTTCAATTTCTTCTTTCGATAGCAAGCTGCTTTTTTTGCATAAGTTACAGACCTTCGATGTTGGTAAGACTCTCCCCTTCAAGAAGTCTCAACTCACTCCCCAAACGTCGTCGAGCTTTCCCCCCTTCCACATGCAAGCAACTCCTATTCCTCTCCCGCGGCGAAGGGCGGTCGGGAGATGTGTATAAGGCCACGGCACGACGAACTTTCTTTCCCCTTCGAGACGCTCCCCTTTCCGAGCGATCACTAGTTCTTTCCCGTGCCCATCACGAAGCTGCGCTCCGTTGACTTTGCCGAAATACGCCCTACCGCCTTCGGCATGGTGCTTGATCCCGTTTCGGCTCAGTGAGAGGCCTAGAAAATAAGTCTGGATCTTTTCAAGAGACCCCCCATGCGACCGACAGAGCCTGCCCACTCTCCTCCCCCCCGCGAAACTTCTTCCTCATTCTGACGCGAAACCCCCCCCCTCCCTAACGATCAGATGCCACTGTATGGAACCTCGTTTTCTTGAGCATCCCGCCTCCTCCAAACATGAAACCCTTACGAATGGTCATCGCATTTCGCGGTGGGCGTTTCGTCCCGCATTGAGGTTCCCTTTCCCTCGACGACAGAGGTTTTTAACGTCCCCTTCCTCCACCGTGTGAAGCTTTTCGGATAACGTCCTTCATTTTCTCCCCTAAGCTTCCTCTGTTTCCTTTCTGGGAAGACGCGCAACGTTTCTGGCAGCACGCTCCCCCCCCCTTTCGTGTAGTTGAAGTTCGCCCGGTCAACTCCCCTTTTCCCGGTGAGTTTTTCCCCGTCTTCGCAACCACAGGCAAAACGTTTTTTCCTTCTGCGAGCACACAGACGGTTTTTTTTCCCCTGGTCACAGGAGTTTGTATTTTTTCGCCCGGTATCGTCGCGAAGATGGCGCTTGCTCGTTTGTCCCCCTCCTTCTCTGTTGAGGGCTTTTTTTTTGACGCGCGCTCCTTTCTTCTCCGTTGTTTATGCCAGCAGGGCTTGCGGCGCGCAACCTCCCCCCGTAGAGAGCCCCCCCCCCTCTCCCTTCGCGCGCTTTGCAGATCGAGCCCCATCCCTTTGACGGGCCCCCTTCAAAGGTTTTCTTTTTCGAGCGTCATTTCGGCGGGTTATTGGTCCTTCCCTCCCTCTTCTCCTCCCGACAGTATTGCCCTTAAAACCTGCGCAAGCTTCTCTCCCCCCTAGAGTCAAATCGCGCTCTGCCTTTTTCGCAACCGGCATTGAGACTGACTTCTGAATCAGGTTAAGTGTCGTTTGCCCCTGCTTGCCCAAAACGCTTGGCAGTCGTTTCAGGGGGTGGCCGCGAGCTTCCTTTCTTTGGGCAAAAATCCCCCCCGTCCCCAGTTTCAGTGACCGCCGCAAACTTTCCGACGACCAGGAATTACGATTTGACCCTTTTTCCCTTCATTGCCGAGTGGCCCAGCAGCGTCGCGTCTCTCCCCCCTTCCAGCTAAAAGCCTGCTCCCTTCGCAAAGTGAAAAAAAAACCGTTCTGCAAGGCCTGCCAGCCGGGGCGCCTTTTTTTTTCCAAACGAGGACCCTCATTGGGGCAGGTGGTCTCCCTCTTGTCTTCTTCCTCCCAGCGCGTCTTATGGCCAAAATCGATTCCTTTTCTTCTTTTGGGCTACTCCGACTTTTCAGAAGGCTTTTTAAGGCCCTTGAGCTCGCCCGATGTCCCCCTCTTCCCCCCTGGGCAGAAACTCGCTTCGGCTCGGCGAACTTGCTTCCCGTGGCTCCGCCGGAGCGATTGGCTGGTCCTGTGCCGTTGTGTGTTGGTCGGGTCTCGTATAGACTTGCGGGTTTCTTTGTTTTGGACTTAATCTCTCTCTTTTCCCCTTTCTGAAGACGCTACCAGAATACGCCCCTTTCTTTTCCCTGGCGCAGCCGACCTCCCAACACAACGGCACGCGGCCCCTCGGCCTTTTTCTTTTCCGCCGCCCGCCGAGGGCCCCCTTTTTGCCGTGCCTTTACGGCCGCACCCCTCCCCCCCCCTGTTGGCCGAGGTTGTTGACCTCGCACCCTTTTTTTCCATTGTCCTGAAAAGAACCATTCCCGCTTCAACCCGGTGGCGAGTATCCCTCTCCCCTATCGCGATTTGTCCCTCCGATTGAGGCCAAGTTTCCCCGATCCCAGCCTAACGCGGCCCCTCTTTTTTCTCCTTTTTATTTATTCGTCTCCGCTGATGGCGGCATGGCGCTTTTGGCTTTGGTTTGTCCCCGATGGCATGGACTGAGTCTTGAAACATTCCCCCCTTTTTCCCCTCTTGGGCCTTCTGAATGCAAGTTAGCCAAGCTTTCAAAATCTTCTTTTTCAAACGGCTGCCTTCTTTTCGTAAGGAACGCGCAGGGTTTTGATTTTTGCCCCGCGACTTTTTTTCTTCTTCCTCCTTCCCAAATTGCCGACCTTTTCCGTCGCGTTGGGCCAAGCCTTTTGCAAGCCCCTTCTGCGCACCAAACCCCCTACTCAATGCGGTTGCGAGCGCCGTTTCCTTTTCTCCTCGGGTATGTCGGACGTCCGCTTTTTTTCTTCAATCTTGGCGCCGGCAGTGCATATATTTTTTTTTTTTTTTTTGTCTTTTTTCGCGAACCTCCCAAATCACCCGCCGCACTGGCTGCTCCTCCTTTTTTCCATTGAGGGCCCGAGAATGCGGCTTTTCTTCTCTCCAAGAAGATGACCGGCTGCTTGCGAGCTTGGTTGTCCCCTGTTTTTTTCCGCCGCCCCGCCTCCCTTTTTTTGCAGAAAACAAACGTAGTCGGGTAGATACCCTTTTCCCCCTCCCTCAAACCGATCGGCGGACAACGAGCACTCCTCATCCGGCGGAGTTTCCCCTCCCCCCTGTTCGGGCAGCGGAAAATTTTTTTTTTCTCGCCCGGCGTTTTTTTTTCCTCGAGAGCGTCCCCCTTCAAGGACCGCAATCCCTTTTTGTTTCCGGGACGATGCCCACGAACACTTTTTTCTGCAGAGCTTTTTCTTTTCACCCTTACAATTTCCGCGGCCCGTCTCCGATTGTCACGAAGGCGGTTACGATTGTGTCTACAAATGAGGCTGTTTTCCTCTTTCCACGGTAGGACCCCGAAAGTTGACTAAACACCCCCCCTGTCGTGTCGTACTTTTCCAACCGCAAATCAGGTCGTCGCGCCTTCTCGATGACATGGCGACTTCCCCTTACCTCCTTGTTGGAGAGATCGGCGGTCGACATGTACTGCTCAGGTTCCCCACCGGTCCGCGTCAAAGTCTTCCCTCTCTTCGTGCTGTTTGAGATTCTTTTCGAGGGTCCATCTGCTTTCACTTTTTTCTTCGCATTGCTCGGTCGGTCTCCTCTCTCCAGACGTAGTTGCGTGACCCATTTCATCCCCCTCTCCTTCTCCCCCTTTGGCTCAAAGCAACATGACTTCAAGATTCCCTTTTTCGACAAATCACAGGGATCGAACTTGGTCCCGGTCACTCCCTACTTTAGGATAGCGGCTCGCCCTTCTTCATTGAGCGCTTTTGTTGAAAAGTCAGGTTCTTTTTTCTCTCATCACCTTCGCCCGCGCCGTAGCCGTTTCATCGTAGGTTGCTGCAGATCCTCCTGGTGTCTCACTGGTCCGGCGGTGCTTCTTTTTTTTTTACGGTTTGCGCTTTTTTTCCTAGTTTTTTCAACCAAATCGAAGGCTTTCCCCACGTTATGCCCAGCCTCTCCGCCTGATTGCTATACTTCCCCCATTCCTCGCGCATTGAAACATCCCCACTTCGGGATGACAAATTTTCAAGATCCCGTCCCCTCCCATTTTACGTGAGCTCGTCCCTTGGTAATCCTTGACAGCAAGCTGTTACCTCCCCCCCCACAGGCTAATCTTTCCCCTCTATTCCCCCCAAGTTTAAGTCGCCAGTCCCATCCCCAGTAAGCCTTGTTGTCGTTCCTTAGGACGTTTCTTCCTGTAGGACCAAACCCGTTTCCTCCAGGTCCACCCTTCCCTCCTGCCCGCAGCAATATATCTATCTTTTTCTCTTTTGTGGTTGTTGTCCCTGGTGATCTTGGCTTTCGGTCGTGGATTGGTCAGCCTTTCCCTTTTTTTGATGGTCAGACGGCCCCCTCCCCAAGGGCACTACTCATTGAAGACAACCCTCCTCGGTTTTGGGACTCTGCGATATTAAAATTTTAGTTTGAGGGTTCTTTTTCCCCTCCCTGTCGGCTAGGCTTCCCCCGCTGCAAGATCACGGAAACTGGCGTTATGCTCTCGATAGTTTTTTTTTGAATCAAGAGTTTATGCCCCCCTGCAGCGAGAGGGCTTTTTGTTGGCATCCGCGACGAGTGGGCAATGGCATACGTCCGACCTTCTTCGCGGCGGGTGTTGTAAGACTCCTCTGCAAGAAACCCTTTCTCAAAGCGCCCCGTCCTTGGCCGATGTTCTACCACACATTTCCCCCCGCTCCCCATCCCCTATCAAGAGCCATGCGGTTGAGGGCGATAGGGACGGCAACTCCGACTACCTGAAGTTGGTTCCCGATTTACGCCTTCGATCCCGGTTTGATCATGAGGAATCGGTATGCTTTTTTTCCACTCGATATTCGATAAGGCTCCCCCTCCTTGTTTTGCCCGACTTTTTTTTCCCTTTTGCCAGGAGGCAGTCGCTGATAGTCGCCCTCTCTTGTCCTCTTCTAGAGCCCTTTCCTATCCAATGCTTCCCCACCGCGATCCTTTAGAAAAGAGACCTTTTTCTTGGGGCGACTCTCCCCCCCCAAGACGCCTCTTCCTTTGACGCGGGACCTAGTGTTAACCCTTTTCGTATTGGAAAACTGACTTCCCCTCCCTCTCTCAACATGACCTTCGGTTTTTCCCGGAGATTAGCGCCCAGGTCCTTGGTTGGCAGTCCTTTTTTTCCGCTTTGCGTTTGGGTATTTTTTTTTCCTCGCCGAGGTTTTACGTAACTTTCTTTCCTCTTTCGATTTCCCTATTCATGTTACACTTTCCAGTGACTCGTAACCCGTCATTTTTTCCTTCAGAGCGCCTCCTTTCCTCAAGCTCGGCAGCCCACCCACCAATGTGTTAGGGTTCGTGAATGGTTTTCCACTCCACCATTGCATTTCCTGTGGCCTTTGAGTTGCTCCCTTTTTAACCCAGGCAACCAATTTTTTGCCTCTTGCCGGCGCCTTCACGCGGGTGCCGTTCGTTGGTTATGCCCTCCCCGATAGTCCGAGTAGAATTTCCTTGTGATAGTTGTCCGAGACCTCTTTTTGGGCCCAAGGCTAGTATTTTTTTTTGCATCTCTATTTCATGGCAGACGAAGTGTTTATGCCTCCGGAGAGCAAACCGAGGCCCCCCCTCTCTTCCCCCAGATCGGCAATGTTTATCATCTTCGTGGCAGCTTCTTTCCTTTGGCCCTTCATGGCCCACTCTTTTCCCGAGCGGCGTCCTTTTTCTTTGTCACGTCGTAGAATGTCCTTCTTTCTAGCAAACCTGCCCTCAAGCTCGCGTTCGGCGCGCCGACATACCTCTTCGCCCACCTTTCGAGTCGACTGCGTCTTATTGGATCGGACGAGGTTTTCCTTTCTTTTGTTTTCGCGTGGGAGTTGCATTTCCAATCCTACTTCGTTCCTTTCTTTTCCGCGAGCGCATCCGGCATTTTCCCTTCTCCAATCCAATTTTTCCTTTTTTCCCTTTACGCGCAAGGCTGAGCGCGCCGTTGGATTAGTCCTCTTTTTTTCCCGCGTGGCAATTGTCCTTTTCCGAGAAGGCCCACGGCCGTTTTTTTTTTGGAATGTGACGTCGCCCGCCTTTTTGGCTAGCCAGGCCCATTTTACAGCCCAAACAACACCTCTGTTATGCTCCATGACTGGGGCCTACCCGCCTTCACACAATCGGCCCCCGCCAGTTTTTCTTCTTTCTCGATTTCGGGGGCGCCTTTACTTTTTTTTTTTTTCCCCCCTTCGCTTTTTCCGGCGATCGCCTTGGGGTCCCCTTCCTTTCTGGCTTGTGGCCCTTGCTCTATCGCCCCTCCTTGTGCGTCGGGCAAACAACCTCCCTTTCTCGTCTCGTGGTTGCTTCTTCCCTTCCCCCTTCCTGGCTAGGCACTCCCCTCGCGTGCGCCGCATCGCTCGTTCCTTTTTCTCGTGACGTGTGGTTGGTCGGGTGTCGTTGTTCTTCGCCTTCCGGGTTTTGGGCGTCACTCTCTCGTTTTCTCCTACTCCGTGGTTGTTTTTTCTTCCCCTTTCTCTCCAAAGAAGTCGCCCCAAAACTGAAACGAAGAAGCCGCCGGCCGCCCCAAAAACTCCTCGGCCCCTTCCCCCTTTCGCTCGAGGCGGCCGCCCGACAGATTTCTTTTCCCCGAAGGTAATTTACGCCCCCTTTCCCCTTTCCTTTCCCCAAGTGGTCTCTTGTTTCGAAGGCGGGCGTTCCCTCCTTTCCCCTTAGGGAACCCGGTGCCCTCTTCTCCAAGGCGATCGCACGCTATCGCGACTTCTTCTGGCCAGTGTAAAGCCTTTCCCCCCCCCCTCCCGCGGGCCACCCTTTGGGTTTCCTGCTTTGTATTCGCACTTTTATCCTTTTTCGCGGGGGCGGGGCCGAACTTTTAACCTGGCACTCGTTCGATTGGAATGTTGTCTTTATTGCTGGTCGACGTAACCTCATTTCCTTTTTTCCCCCCGTTATCGGCATTGCACTGGTAACCGTTCCAAATCGTACTTCCTTTCTTTTCTCGCGCTCTTTTGCTCTTTTCCCTCTCTTTTCGCCTTGGATTTTGCACCCCCCTTCCGGTTCCTTTTTTCCCCTTCCAACTGTGCAAGGACATGGCACACAGCCGCCCCTTTCCCCCCCCTTGTGCAAGACCACGGCCTCCACGCCAACTACCTGATGCGCACCCCACCCTTTTCTGAGCAAGCCGCTGGGAGTGATTTTTCTCCGCGCCTCGGTTATGTCGGCGACCCCTTTTTTCTTTTTCGGTTTGATAGCAATTACTTCTCTTTCCTAAGACCTTCCCCCCCTCCCACTTGCATGACGCGCGGTATTTTCCCGACTCATGCGGTTCTATGAATCCCTCAGATGAACGCGCGCTTGCCGCGCTGTTTCTCCTTCCGGTGTGCGAGCCTGGTTATGCTGGCATATAACAAATTCTTCCCCCCCTTCCGCGGCCATCTTTTCCCCTTGGTCAAGCCCTAAAACTCCCCCGAGCAACGCCGTCATGCTCGCTTTTTCCTTTTTTTTTCCTCCCCCCACTGTCCGTGGATGGTTTTGAACGGACACGTAGGTGTGCTCGGCGACTTCTCCCTTTTTTTGGGTGGGCTCCTCGCTTTTCCCCTTCCCCGGTGCCCGTCAAGCAATGGTGGCGTGACTCCCCCTTTTGTTGAGTGCTGCCGAGATGCGCGTCCTCCTTTTCCCAGGATCTTCCCCAAAACGACGGCTTGTTCCTTTTCAAAATGTCCTTCCTTTCTCTCTTTACTCCTCGGTGGGCTGCAAGTGTCCTTCCCCCTTTTTTTTTTCGCGTTACAGTTCCCCCCCCCCCAAAACTCAGAGGTTCGTAGCGTTCAACCGCGCCCCCTTTCTGGCAGATTTCCTGCTCGTCCTCTGCCCTTTTCATGTTGGAGGAGATCTGGGAATCCCCTGTTAAAATAAGGAGGGCATGTGATCCCTTCCTGCAGTTTGGTGTGGTTTCGCGTCTCCTTGGAGCGTTTTTCCCTCTTCATAGTTGAGCGAGGTTGGTTGGGATAGGGCCGTCGCTTTTTTTTTGCCCACCGGGCGACCGATCCCGCGCCTCTTTCCCGGTTTCAGAACGGAGCAGCCCCCCTTTCGGCGGGCAAAACCAGCCCATTTCGCAAAAGTTTCCAGATCGATGTCCCTTTTTTCATAACGTTATAGGATTCGCGGCCTTGTCGCGGCGCGCGCTTTGAAACCCCCCCCCCGTTGAAGTACATCAATCAACATTCCTCCCCACGTCGCCGACTAATGATACTTTGAATAGTCGTTTTGCCGACGGGTTTAGCTTCAGCCTTTCCTTTCCCTCTTCAGCTTGGAATTCCCGAAGTCTTTCATTCTTTCTGACAACCAGCCCGGACACGAGCTCTCCACTCGATACCCCGCGCGCTGCGATCATGCCCCCTTTCGAGAATGTCCCCCCTCCCCGAGGGTATGCCCAAACTCTCAGTCTGGGACCAGATCCTTTGCCCCCCCGCCTCCTTTCTCTTTTCCTCGTGAAGCCTCGCTTTAAGTCAAACCCCAAACCGTGTCTCCCCCAAGTTTAAGGATCTGCCCTCCCCCCCCTCTTTTCAGTAAGTTCTTGCCCGTTTATGAGAGTTCCCTGAGAGAACCCTTACGGCACGTATTCCCAACCCGCGCCAAAGATTTTCTTTCTTTTCCTCCTCCTACGGTGTTGTAGTTTCTTTTTTCTCTTTGAGGGAAAGGTCGGTTTTTTCCTGGTCTCTCGCTTTTGTAAGACGCGCAGAAACTACCGTCATTCTCCCGACATCACCACCCTCCTTCCCGTGGTTTGGGAAGTTTTTCTCTAGCGATCTAGACAGGTTTGGGGTTTTTTTTTCCTCCGGACCGAGCTCACGCTCTGGGGCAGGCGACGGATTTTTCCCAAAGATTTCCTCGAGTCTTTCTCCCTGCCCGTTTTGCCCTGCGGCAGTAGAGGGCTGTTTTGCAGGATCTAACGCGCTTTTTTGTATACGTTTCCGGCCCTTGGCGATGGCTTTCGTAGACCCTTCAGCGCTAAATGGACCGTCAACGTTCCCACCCTCGCCGAAGCAAAGACGCTTTTCTCGGAGGTTTTCCCGAGGCGACAGAAGAATATTAAAAGACGCCCTTTTCGGAGAAATTGGTCGGCGCTCTTGCCGGCAACGGTTATCCTAACCTGACGTTTTTTGTTCCTTCCCTCTCGCCGATTCCCTTTCGATCCGGTTGTCTTTCCTCATGAAAGGGGAAAATCGTGTCTCTTTGTCTCATAGCCATACCTCTGGTTTTGAAAGGGGCGGGGGCCCTTTTTCTTTCTTTGCGGAGGGTCCGTGCGAGGTATAGTCGCTCCTTTAACTACGTATGGGTTTATAGAGCTACGGCTTATTTAACCGATCCTCCCTTTCCCCCGCGCTTCGCCCTTTCTGGACCCGCGCACGAGTTTCTGTGTTTTCCCTCCCTTTAAAAATCCGACCTTCCCCCTAGTGTTAACATGCCCTCCGTCTTTCCCCTTCCAGCCGGACGACCCCGATTTCCCCCAACATGAACTATGAGGCTCCTTCCTAGATTTTTCGACGTTGCTCGGGAATTGCGGTTGGGTGATGGCACTTTCCCCCGGTTTTTTTTCCGGTTTCCCTTGGCGCACCGTTGACGCTTCCTGTTACAACGAGCAGTGCTCCTTTTTTTTTTTCGTTTGCCATCCGGGCCTGCGCAGTTCATATTTATAATCTGCTCAGGTCAGCCACCTCACATGTTTTCGTGTCGTGAAGGGACTCGCCACACAACTCTTGAGGGCAAGAGTTGAGTTTGTTCTTTTTTTTTCTCACAGGAAAAATACTGGCGACCGGCGCTCTTTTCGTCCCCCCGGTATTTTCCCTTTCCCCGCCTGCCGATCGTCCGAGCCTCGATTTCTTTTGTACCGCGGACGATCTCTTTTTTTTTGGTCCCCCAAGGCGCGCTTATCTGGACGCGATATTTTTTCTTTTTTTATGACGTCTTTCAGCCCTCGGCTGGCGAGCAAAACTCTCTTCAGCGCCAAGATCGGCACCTCCGGTCATTTAGTTTCCCTTCATGCTACCTACCGAATGATCTGGGCCCGCCCCCTCCTCCCCCTTTTCGCTCCTTTCAAAGTGCGGGCAGAGGTTTTTCCCCTTCCCCTCCTGTTCGAGACCAGACATTCTTTTTTCCCCCTTCGCACAAGCATTTCTCGCTTCGGTTTTCTCCGCACCATCGCGATCTTCCCTTTTTCAACCGGGCATTGAGCAGGTCTTCTCAGGTAGTGGCGTTGTTGTAAGGCTTTTTTCCTCACGAGACCTTGGAGGAATGTCGTGCAATGGGACCTCTCCCTCAGTCGCTTCTAGCCCCCCCCGTATACCAAGAGCCCGTAAGTTCCCTTCGCCAGTTTGAAGAGACCTGTTCCTTTTTCACCCCCTATGGCTATAATGCCCGTCAGAGTTCGCCCCTCTTTTCCTTGCAAGCAAGCTAAGCCTCCCCCTTTCCCATTTCAATCGCCACTTTGGAAAACCAACACCCTTTTTTCCCCATGACTGCCATGCCTGGGCTTCCCTTTCTTTTCCCCAAAGCGGCCGCAAGGGGGCCGTTTGATAGTTCGGGGCTGCTCCCCCCCCTCCTTAGGATGGCCAACCTCAAGAGTGACGATCGCCTGGGTCTACTCCCTTTTCCCCTTTTCAGGTCCGTGAGATCGCCCATCCTTTGTTCTTTACCTTCCCCTTGCCAACTTGTGCCGAACTGCGTAAAGTAAGCCCTTTTTCTTTCCTCTTTGCCGGCCGCCCTTGCTCTTATGCCGCTTGCGAGGGGCCCCTTTTGTGGCACTTTTTCGCAGGAATTTACTCTCTGCTTTGTTTCTTTATGTAGCGGATTTCTCTATCTCTTTCCTCCTCTTTTCAGTCCGCTTTTACCAAGAAGTCGCCCATCTTCTTCCCTTCCCTCCGCCGCCCCTCCAACCCACGGCACCGCGGCACAGCCTCTTCCCACTGTTTCTCCCGCGTTTCCACCCCTCCCGTCACTTTTTTCCCGTGCCGCCACCCCACGATCACCCTTGTTGTGCCCTCGCCAAGTCTTTCTCAAGCCTTCGAGTTCCCACGTTGTGAGTAGCCCAAGGCGCCCTTCCCCCCTGAGTTGTCCCTTTTTCCCTCCCTTTTTTTGCCAAGTAAAGCAGCCCCCCCCTATCCCACCTAACGCGGCACCCTCTATTCCATTTCCCCCTTTCTTCGTACGTTCCTTACAAGTATTGAGGCATGGCGCGCTTTTCTTTATGTGTTGGTGCACCTCGTGGCGCAAAAGATCCTTCCTTAGCTTGCTGGCGCTCTCCCCCCATCGAACGCGGCTTCTTTCGGCAATGCAACCAAGCGTAATGCCGGTTCCTTCCCCCCCCTCTCGCTTTTGCGGCGGAACCCTGGCGAGGGTAGACGTGGATTTCTCCTTCTTGCAGCTCGCGGCCCTTCACTAATGCCGCCTCTCTCCCCTTTCAAGCCCCCCCTAGCCTCCCCCCTTCCACACATGAGCACCCTCTGTTCCGGCTCAAAGACGTGTTGTTTTTTTCTCTCCGATTGGTCGCCTCCTTTGTTAGCGCCGCAAATCAGAGCAACCTTCTTTTCTTTCCTGGCTTTCGGCACTCCTAAACTGTTTCTTCCCCGGTACAGAAAGTGTCATCTTTTTCATGAAGACGCTCTTCGATTTGCATGAGGGCCGCTTCCTCCTTTCTCCCCACAGAACCTATTCCTAGTCCTTGCCCGAGCTGGGCCGCTTAATGTTTTTCAGCGAACAGAGAAATCGGTTGTGTCCCTCCCCCCTTAGTAGGCATCCCCAAAGCCAGGAAAGACTAATGCTACCAATACCCCCCAAAACCTATCTCGTCCTATAAAGAGAAAGACGTAATTAGGAGGAGGTCCCCCCCTCCCTTTCAGAGGAACCTCGGTTATGGAAGGGATAGCCCAAAGGCGTCTCTTGTTGATAATATGATGCCACCCCCTCCCACGGGCCCCTTTAATGTTGGCTTTCTCTCCTTCGACAGTACACCCCCCACTCAAATTAATAAAGTTTTACTTCCGAGCTTGCCCGGAACACATGAAACAAACTTTTCCGGCACCTTCCCCCCTCCTTCGGTACGTCTTTTTTCACGGCTCCTTTGTAAAAATGGAAGGCCGTTCGCCCAAGGTTTCGTGTTCCCCCCCAAGTTGACCGTTAGAAAAAAACCCTCGGCTTTCCTACCCTCACCAAACCCTTCAAGCTTCGTCGAGCAACCCCCTCCTCCGTGCCTCCCTCTTCCCTGATTAAGTGTTCCCCCTCAAAATTTCCTTAATAGTTCATTTTTTTCTTGTGTCGCTGTCCCGCCAGTGCCCCCAAAACAACACCCCCCCCCCCAAAAAACCCCCCCACAAAAAACGCCCCAAAATTAAGCTGGGCTTCCCCCCCTCCTCGGTCCGCGTCCCGTCTGAAGCTTTTTCGCGTCGCCACCTCTCCCCTTTCCTCGGGTCCCCTTTCTGGCGCGAGGTTGGCATCTCCTTCTGGGCCGTAGTTCTATTTATTGCGGCCCACATCCCCCCTTTCCTTTTCATGAGGCCGGCTCCGCCACTTCTCCACACCATGACGTCAATAATAATCCCACCAGGCCCCCCCTTTCGTCGGATTCGGACAACTGTTTAGATTGCTGACCTTCTATTGCCTTTCTTAGCAGAACCGTCTTTGGAATATCGCTCTCCTTTCGCCAAACGTCCAGTATTCCCCCCATCAAATCACATTCCCCCTCCGCCCGCTCGCCGGCTCTTGAATATTTTTTCTCGGGCCGCCTCCCTTTTTTGCGCTACGGGTTTTCCTTGCTTATGCGCTTTTCCGTACCTGATTGCGATTTCGCTTTTTTTTTCACACACCCTTCCTTCAGCCTGCCCGACTTAGTCTCTGCCCAGTTTCCCACTCGTCTTGCGACCTCTCGACTCGTGCCCCCGTTCCCACACGAACAATTTGATGCCAACCATTTTCACAGATCCGGTCCCATTGCGCCTGTCCCGCCATTTCCGTGATTTCCCTCCGAGCTAGCGAGCCCCATTCCACCCCACCACCGGCTAAGATCCTCCAAGTTTAAGCCCCTCGTCCCCCCCCCCCACTTTTCCGTATAATCTCCTGACGTATGGCGTTTCTGGCGTCGCTCGAGCGACCATGTCCTTTTCCCAACCCGACTTTTTTGCCCAAGATCATCGTTTTCCCTGGTATGTGGTCGACGAAGCTCGCTCCTCCTGCTGGCACTTTTTAAGACTGACGGTCATTTTTTTTTTCCGCGCGCAGTAGAAGAGAAGACCCTTTAGAGAAAAGTCATTTTTCGAGGCTACTCATTTGCCGTCTCCCCCTTACGGAACCTTTTGGTTGTGACGGCGCCTCTCTCCTTCTCAGACCGGTTGGGCTTTTTCCTCCCTTCTCGCTTCACGCATGTCATAAATATTTCGGCGGGCGGCACCCTCCCTTCCCCCAGCTTGCCGATTTTTTTTAACCCAGCCGTTTCGGTTTCATAATTTCTTTCTGGTGTCCTTTCGACGCTCGGAGTTTGTATCGCTGGGCAACGTTTTCCCCTAAGTGCGTGCTGAGGTGTTGTACGATATTCCCCTTTAAAACTCGAACCGTTTCTCAACGATCTTTTAGACGAATGACGTTTTCGCGCTACATCCCTTTTGCAAGGGCCCACTTGCTTCATTCAAAGAGACATGTCCAACCGGGCGCTGGTCTTTTTTTCTCTTTAACGGCAAGACGACTTGATGTCAGGCGCGCGCTGATTCCTCCCCCTCGACCTCTCCTGTTGACGGTACGGCCGGGACATTCGATCTTCTATTCTTTCCCCTACATCTTCTTTTTGGCCCGCGGTGCTTTTCCTTGATCCGTTTTGATCCTACTTCCTCAGTGCGATGAATTTTGTCGCCTCGCTCTTTTCCCCCTACGTCGGATACGTTAAGGCTAACGTGCCATCCCCCCTCACCCGAGCTCCCCCTTTTAGAAGATGGACCCCTTTCAGTGGCGATGTGGCTCACACCACACACGCCGCTCCCGTTCCGTTGAAGGGAAATTTTTTATTGGAAAATTGAGCAGTTTGAACCACTTTCCCCCCACATGCACAGCTTTTTCATCTGATATATCGAATGTTCATCGCAGCGCCCCTTTTTTTTTCAATCTTTGAGGTTTGAATCTTTCCCTCCTCCCCTCGAGGGTTTTTATTGCGTGCGCAACGTTGAACGCTTTCGAGGCGACCGTCCCGTCCTGATCGTAAACTCCCTTCCCCTTCTTTGCGATACGGCCGCGAGTTTTGAAGTTAGCTCCCCTTTCTCCTACCCTGGTAGTGTTCGTGAGGGGACCTCGCCCCCCATTGCTTTTTTTTTGTTTTGATTTTGGCAGCGACGATTTCACACGAAGGGCGAGCAGGCGCCTCCCCTCCCCGCCCTTTTGCACGGAGTTTCGGTCCTTTTCCGTGTGCTATGCTCACCTCTCTCCCGCTTTTTCTGACGGCGTTTTCTCCTCTGTATGAAGGGAGGGACCCCTACAGGCGCTTTTTCCTGCGCGCTTTTCTCTTTGCCGACGAAGTTGAAAAATTTTTGTTTATGCCATCTTCGGCGCCCCTCAACAGTTCGACATTGCTTGTCGGCCATCGCGCGGTCATTCCTTCTCGCGCTGCATTGTCGGGACCCTTCTAGGGCGCGTTGCAAGTGCGGCCTTTTTTCCCGGTTCCGTAGTACCCGTGCGCCGCCGGGCCCTCTCGCCAACCGGAGCCTACCTTTTCCGAACATACACGATTCCTCTCCCCTCAGGCGGCGCCCACCAATTGAGCCGGACCTTTCGAATCAAGTTCTTGTGTTGTTGGGCTTGCAAAGGCTTTTTTTCGGCACATCGTTGCAGTTTCTTCGGGACTTTTTTTTTGTCACAATCCCGTCTACCCTTCTCTTTAAAAGAGCGAGCGCCGTTTGAAGTCCCCCCCTTTTCCTTTTTCTTGAAAGCTTGGCCCTGTTATGGCCCGAGAAGGCCCCACGTTCTGGCTAGCGTTTTGCATCTCCCTCCCCGCTACAGACCTGTCAGCCATCCTCGTGCACAAACCAACCTTGTGATCCAGCAACCGCGCCCATTCGGGGTTAACGTAGCTCATACCCCGGGCCCCGCAAGGGAGGTTTTTTTCTTCGGGGCTGCTTTACTTGGCCTCAAGCGCTTCTCCCTTTTTCGATCGCCTTGGTTTTCATTCCGCTCACAGGGTTGACCTCGACGCTTTTTTCCCCCAGACCCTTGGACCTTCTTTTGCCACACCATCGGAAAACTTGTGTCCCCTCCCTTTTTCGGCAGTATATCTCCGTCCTTCCCCGCGGGCGGCCGCCCCCGACCCCTCGTCCTTTGACGAGGGGCGAGTGCCGTTCTTTTGCGGCCTTCTTCGCCCTTGCCGTTTTTTATCCTTCCTGGTTAGCGG
>Ga0179593_1585625_pt1 | contig 15788 bp, 18 predicted proteins | sample CZODoug2_1_08_16_FD_185931 | JGI IMG/M metagenome (GOLD analysis project Ga0179593, IMG submission 185931) | Vadose zone soil fungal communities from Angelo Coast Range Reserve, California, USA - CZODoug2_1_08_16fungal (PacBio error correction) | ecosystem: Environmental > Terrestrial > Soil >... | reverse complement strand
CGGAGCATCTTCTCCCCCCCCCCCTCCTTCTGCGGACCGGCAAGAACTGCCGCCTGCCTTTTTCCCCTTTGGTGCTGTCTTTGACCTTCCATCCCGGGTCGCTGGCAGAAATGCTCCCTTTTTTTCTTAAGGGGTCGGGGTCAAGATCTGATTGTTCACCCACCCACTACAGGGCGGCATTTTTTTCCTTCAGCTGCGGAGTTCATCCGCGAGATGATCGGCTCTTTCGCGCCCGCGGTTTCTGGGCTTCCAGGAGCCATGACCGCAGGGGAAGCTTCCTTCCCCTTTTTCTTCAACACAGTGTTCCTCGAAAGCCCCGGCTTTCTTTCCTCCTCCGCCCCAACATCTAAAAAGTATTTCTTCTTCGGCCAGCGGACGGCCTTTACGGGAGCAGCTTTCTCGCAGCCAGTTTGAGCGGATCGATGGCCTGATTTCCCTCCTTTGAAGCTTCACATGCCATAGACTTTCTTTCCGCGTCGGGGGTTCCCCCTTCCTTTTCACGGGGCAAGCTTCAGAGTTTGGGCTGATGGATAAGAACTTTTGGGGCCTGGCCGGACGGGACTTTTTGTCCGGCGCAGCCGAAAAGCTTCTTTTTGCGGTGAGGGACGGCTCCAACCCCAATGAGGAAGGACAGGAACTTTTTCCCGAATGATGGTTCCTTTTTTCCACTCTCATGAAGGCAGCAGGTGCTTTTCTCCCCCCTTCCTAGGAATGGATGGTGACTCTTTTTGAGACGGGCCCTTTGTCAGCAGAGGAACCCTGGCCGTTTTCTTTTGGCCGGTTTCTTCGGGCTTACAGAGGAATTGCTTTTTTTCTTTTTTTTGTGCGGTGCAGGGCCGGTCATCGTCCCCGATTTTTTTCCTTCCCCTGGCAGTGCGGGTACGCTTCCCTTTCTTTCCTGTCTGTTGAGCGGCAAACGCTGGTAATAAAGGCCTTTTTTTTGCCGGTGCTGCCTTTCGGAGTACCTGAAGATGGCGTGCCTTCTCTTTTCTCCCACAAAGAACGTCACACTTTTTTTTGCCAGGGGTACAGCCTTTTTCCTCCCTTTCCTGATAGAGTCGGAGAGATAGTCGCCCCATTTCCTCCCAAACCCGTTCTCGACGCCCTGTGAAAAGGGTGTAACGACGGTCCGTTTTCTTCCCGTGCCGTGTCTGGTAGGCCAGTTTTTCCTGTCCAACGCAAAGAAAGGTCATTTCTTTTTAAAAGGGTGTCAAACGCCTGTTCCCTTATAGTTCTGTAGGTATCGGTGGCTGCCGTACACCGCCAACCCCCTTTTTTTTCTTCTTGACAAGGGTGGTCACGCCTGTTTTTAGGTGGCCGAGTGATAGTGAGTCTTTTTTTTTTTTCTGCCGTAAAAAGCGAACCCGATTTTTGTGACAAGGGTTCGCCCCCCAGGTGAGTAAGGTGTACTCCTTTTTCCTTTTTCCCCTCTTTGGCCCAGGAGAGGTGCTGAAGTTCCCCCCCCTTTTCTAGCCGGGTGGACCCAGGGTGGTCGCGTTTCCTTTTTTTCCTGACCGTGAAGACGGCTCTTTCCCTTTGGTGTGTTCTTGACCTCTGTGATTTTATGTGCGGTGGCGTGCTCGCCCGTCTTTCGGTTCAGGCGTTTCTGTTTTTTTTTTTGGGGGGAGAACCGACACAGTGACGGCCTTTTTTGTGAAGGTTGCAGTCCAGGCCAGGTCCTTGGAGCTATGCGCCGCTCCGTCTTTTTTTTTCTTCTTTCGATGAGCCGGTTTTGTCCATAGTCCCTTTTTTTTTTTTCTGACCGGCGGGACCGTGAAGTCTTCCGCCAAAAAGTTGGTTGTGTTGGGGGAGGACCTTTCCCCTGCAGGCTGCCGGGGCCCCGGTTCGCGCCGAGGGAGGACCCTCTCTCCCCTCGGAACAGAGGCCCGGTGATGGAACAGCCGGGCGCTTTTTTTTCTTTGTGCCCCGGGTGAGTAATGGTTTTTCTGGGTGTCATAAAGGTTCTTTTTTTTTCCTTCCCTGGGCGGCGGGAAGGAAGGACTTTTTTTTGTTCCTGAACTTTAAGAGACGAGGTTCCCCTTTTTCAAAAAAACCCGTCCCACCGTGCCCGCGGGTGTTTCTCCCCGGGTCTTTTGGCGGGCGGTTGGGCTATGAGGTGGGGCCGGGCGGGTTTTTTTTTTCCCTTTTTTTCTTCTATCTATATCTTTTCTCCTTCCTCCGTTTTTGTTTTTCTTCTTGCCCCATTAGACGGTCCCCCCTCCCCTGCCATGCTAGCCCCGAAAGGACCTTCGGCCCGGGTCGACACAACCCCGCGGGTCTTTTTTTTTTTTGGACGCAGAGTGTCCTTTTTTTCTCGGCGCCGCCGGGCATTTCCCCATGCACGGCGGAACCTGCCAGCCCCCTTCTTGAACAGAAAACCCAGTCACCCTTTTTTCTTCGAGGACACCCCTTTCTTCCCCCTGCACACAACAGCAAAGCCGCCCTCTTCTTCTCCCGCAGGAAGAGGAAGGTTTTTTTGATGCCGCCGTCCCCTTTCCAGAAGCAGGGACCCCGGCTGCCTTTTTTCCCCCCAGACACTAAAGCGTACGGCCTGTCCCGCCGGGAAAGAAAAGTTCTCTCTCCTTTTTCCCGGCGAAGAGAATCAGTTCGTACAGCGGTTCTGACGTCCAATGAACAGACCAGCAGACCCCTCCTTTTTTTTTGCCTATAATGAGAAAATCACTTTTTGCCCCCTCCTCCGAGGGAAAACTCCCCTCCTTTTCCTGCAGGAGAGAACCTCACCGGAACGGCCCATTCCCAACTCTGTAGGTAACCACAACGTTTCTCCGGCGGTCCTCTTTTTTTTCCCCTTTACCTGGAAACGGCGCGACCCAACATTTTCCCCCTTTGGCTCGCCCCGACGGGTTGGGCTTCTCCTGGGCCGACTTTCCCTTAACGATCAAGGAGGTCCCCTTCTTTGAAAACCCGGTCACGTGCCCTTCTCCGTGGGTGTAGCAGAGTTTTTCTTCCCTCTTTCCGACAAGACATGACTCTACGGGATTTTCCCCGGATGACCACCACTGTCCCGCTTCCCAGGACCGGCTTCGGCAAGCACCCCTGCAGTACCGCTTCCCCGAAAAGTTCAGACGGCACGATCCTTCGTTTCTCCCCTGTTCCCAGTCCATCTCTACACTAAGGGTGGCTTTTTTTTTTTTCCTCCCCTCTACGGGGCGACAACTCACCCTTTGCACGGATGAGGGACCACTTCCCTCCCCCTTTTCCCACCCCTGGGAACACGGAAAGCAACCGGTGGCGTTTCTTGATAATTGTAATGGGCGACGATTTTTCCTTTTTCTCCTCCTCATTCTTCCCAACATGGACGGAACGTGGTTCCAACTGGCCACCGCCAGAAGGGACTTTTTTCGGCCGTCGGTTGAGAAGCGGAAAGGTCCTTTTCCCGGCAGACACCTGCCCCTCCTAACCTAGTTAAAGATGCCGTTTCCCTTTTTTTTCCTTCCCCCCGCCTAACAGCAGGAAAGTAATGGTTTTGCACGGCCCTTTGCTCAGGTAACTGAACGCTTTTCTTCCTGCCCGGCAACGATTCGACCTTCCTTCCTGCATTGCTTTTTGTAGAAAGGAAACGCCCCCAGGCTTTCTTTTTTCCAGGGGCGCTTCTGCTGGCCCGTCTTCCTTCGACGCCAGCCCGCCAAGGCCTCCCCAGGAGAGGAGATGATGGACGCCTGATGCTAGTGCCCGAAGAGAAGGAGGTTCCTTTCCCTCAACAGGCAACGGCTACCTTCTTCTTCTGCCGGCTCAGCACAGCGAGCGGAATCTCTGTTCTTCTTTTTTCCGGTCAGTGACAGGAAAGGTCCCTAGGCTTCTTTTCCCCTGTGTGGCCGAGGCAGAGGGACTTTTTCTCCCTTCCCCAATTACCGATCTATGGTTGGGAATATTCAGAGCCCCTTTCCCCTTTTTTGAACCGCTCGACGGAAGGACACAGCTTCTCGGTGCAGGGCCTGCTTGAGGTTAAGAGGGAGCTCGGGAACGTACTTTCTTTTTTTTTCCCGCGAGCAGCCGGGCGATCCTTTGTTGAAAGGTTTCTATTTTTTTTAGCTGCCTTTCTTTTCGGAGGCCGCCCCTCTCCATTCCTGAGCGGGCGGCGTCCAGCAATCAGCGGGTGCAATAGCCGATAAGATAGCGGGCTGACCTCCCTTGGCGAAGGACGTGAACACCCTCGGCCGCAGGTTTGGTGTGTCAAGGGAATAGTTAGTTCCCCTTTTTCTAGCCGTACCGATCCGATTTTTCTTCGCGCGGGACAGCCGCGTCCAGGTCTTCCTTCTCTGTAGTAAAGGAATGCGTCAATGTCGGCTGTACTCTTCCTTCTTTTTTCGCCGATGCGCAGATCTATCTCTTTTTTTCTTTGAGAGATCTGCGATACTTCGCCCGCTTTTTTCCCCTGGCATCCCTTTCCCTTTACCGGGCCCGGAAAAAATGGGGTGAAGAGCACTGGACAGGTTCTTTTTTCCTCCCTTCGTCGGTAAGCTGCGCCTTCAAGTTTTTCTTTCCCTTTCTGCACGAGGGTCCCTGGACACAACCCCCTTTTCTTTTCTGTCTTCGCGCGGCTGGAGGAGTAAGTAACGCCCTTTTTCCGAGGGATTGGACGCTTCCAGATTTTTCGTAATCGGGCGGCCGCCGGACATGACCGTTTTCCCTTCCCCTTTCTTCACCTGATGACCGGCGGTTCCCTTGTCCTCGCCGCCGGCTGCTAGAGTTCGTCCCCCCCTCCCACAAGTACGTGCAAGGAGACTCCCTTCTTCATGCCCTCGGGTGGTAGTAAACGGGAGCAGCTGTTTCCCTCTTTTTCTCTTTTATCGGACTTGAGGAGTGCCCCCCCCTTAGCATGAAGTTCCCTATTCCTTCTTTTTTGCAGGGAGGGTGCACTCACCTTTTGGCAATTCCTCTTTGAGCCGCATGAGCTCTCTTTTTTCTGACTTTCAAGGGACTGGGGGGTTTTTCCCGAAGACGAACCGCTGGATTTTTTCGGGCCTCCTTTCCTTCCTTTTTTTTGCAGGTAAGGCAATCCTGGCACCTCATGCGGGCTCAGGTGTCCCCTTCATAAGCAGAAAGCTTCGCCTCGGCCGCGTTCCGAAGTGAGGGCGGCTTTTTTTCCCGAGGAAGAGGGAAAGCAGCATTCTTCGGGGGGCGGCGGGGCAGTTTTTTTTTTTCCCCTTTGAAGAACAGAGGCATGCGGGTATCTTTTTTTGGCACGGTATTTTTTCGGCGGGCGGGAATGAAAAGGGGACAGTGGGGTCTCGTCTCCTTTCCTTCTCGGTTGCGCGGCACCGATTGTCACCCTTCTGTGAAGCCGGGAGGTTTTCCTTTTTTTTTTCCAAGGAAGGGGAGGTTTTTTTTTCTGATCACCGAGGTCGAAAACAAAAGAAGGTCCACTGTTTTCCCTTTTTTTTCTGTGCAAGTACATGTTGCTCCTCTCGTCGGCGCAGATCGCGCCCCAAGTAACTTTTTTTCTCCCCCCAAAAAAAAAGGAGTTGATGGACTTTCCCCCTTTGCACTTTCCTTCCACGTGGAGTTGAAGTAGTTCTGTTTCTTCCTTTTTTTTCCCCCCCCATCCAGTGCATTCTCTCTTACTTTGAAAAGGTTTTCCCCTCAGGGGGCCGTAAAGGGTTGTCCCCCCCTTTCCTCGTAGTCCAGAGGGTTCTTAACACATTAAACCATTTGCTTTTCCCTTCCTTTGAAAAGTGGTTGTCCCCGTCCGGTGCAGTTCAGGTTGGACATTCCTTCTCTTTTGGTTAGGCCAATTTGATTCCTCACCCGATAAAAAGAGCGTTTCCTTTTTTTTTCCCAGGTTTTTTTCCCCGGGGGACGTACCTTCTTTTGTCGTAGTACGAGTCTCTTAGATTGTTTGCTACGTGACACCCGCCACCCCAACACCCCCCAAAAAAAAACACCCCCCACCCAACAAACCCCAACCCAACCCAACGGTAGGCGATCAGCCTTCCCTTTTGGTCGAGCTTTGCAGTACATTTTTTTTCCTTTTCCTTCACGTGGTGGTACAGTACAGGAGGCGTGGGGGACTTGCCTTTCCCCCCCCCCGTGGAGTTGCTAGACAGGATTCTTTTTTTTTCCCCCCCCCGTGGCTTGTTTCCCCTCTTTTCGGGGCTGAAAAGCCCCTTTTTTTTCAGGATATGAAGGGAAAGGTGTTTTGCCCTTGCGTATGTTATCCCGATGAGAGTGGACTTTCCCTTTTTTCTTCGCTGCCGCCAGGTTGCGTCCAGCATTGATTTCGGGGTATTGACCGGCGGGAAAGGGACCGTATTCCTTTTTTTTTTTCTCTCAAGAGCAGAAGGGGTACAGGTTTGGCTTTTTGCCAGTAGAGAAAGAGCGCCGGAGGCCCTTTCCTTTCCTTCCTTCCCGCCTCGGTGATGGCTCTTTTCTTCTTCTTGGCGAGGGGTGTGCACTTTTTTTTGGTTTTTCCAGTGTTGATTGTGCCTGAGGGGAGGCGGGCCCTTCTTTCCTTTTCCGTTGGTGTTCAAACCTGCCTTCTTGGCCGCTGTTCCAAGGACACCTTTCCCCACAACCGAAAAAATGGGGGGCGCGTAGGAAGATTTTCCTATTCTTTTGGAAGGTCTTTTCCTTATGATTTTCAGGTGGGGCCAGGGAGGAGTTCCTTTTTCCAGGGGAGCGGAAGGAGGACTTTTACTCCTACTCCTGGTTGGTGTTGATCTCTTCTCTTTGAACTTTTTCAGAACTTTTCAAAGCCCCCGGACCCTTGCTATCCAAGCTTCACGCCCTTTCCCCGCAGTCCCACCGTTCGACCCCAAGAGGTCCTTTTCTTTGTTGTTGTACAGCTTTTTTTTTGGACCCGCCCTGCCGCCTTGCCCATTTTTTTTGAAAAACACCCCCTTTTTCCGGAAAAGGCATCCCGCGGCCCCCATTCAAAAACCTTTCCCTTTTCCCCCTCTCGGACACACCCCTTTCCGTCCCACCTTGCACACAAACGTCTTTCCCTCGACAGGAGGGCCATCAAAGCCCTCCGCGGCAGGGGAGACGTTTTTTTCTGCGCGCTGGCCGCCGCAGGGAAGTTTTTTTTCCCCCCCGGCGGCGATGGAGTTACCGTTTTGGTTCCGCGGTACCTCCCTGAAATTAAAGGATGGCCAACCTTTTCTTCGAAACGTCACGTTTTCTCTCTCAAGCGGCGCAGGACTTTCCCCCTTTCTTTTCCAAAGAAAAGGACAAGAATGGGCCCTTTCCTTTGACGGTTCGCCTCAAGAATGAAACACGCCACACTTGACCGCCTTTTTTCTCCCCTCCCCCCGCCAAAGACACCCTCAAACGCACCTTTTCCCCTCCAACCGCTGTAATGGAACAAAACTTTTTTTCAGGAACTAAGGCTCCTTGTCCCCAGGCCCACTTTGGCACGGAGGTCGCCGACTTTTTTTTTGGAAGGCATCCAACCTTTTCCTTTTCCCTTTCGTAAGACGGAACTATCCTTTCCTTTCCCGGCAAACGGCCTTTCCCCCCCCCTGGTCACCGCGCCAGTATTCCCGCTCGGTTTTTAGCGGTGGACGGCAGCCCTTCCAGACCGAAGACGTCCTTTCCCCCTTGGAAGTGCCCCCTTTCCCTTTTCCCGCCGCAAGGAAAGGCTTTTTTTTTGAGGTTTTCCTTCAGACTCCTCGGGGCACGACGAGACTAACCCGTTCTTTTCCTTTACAGGCACCTTTAGTCTCGTTAAAGCGCTACCTTTTCTGGCGGGAAGGAAGCCACTTACGGAGGCCTCCCTTTTCTTCAGGTCATGCGGGCCCCAACCTTTATGTGACCAAACTGGTCAAAGTTCCCCTTTTTTTTTGTGGACGAAAAGACACCTTCTTTTCTCGGGGAGGCCCCCCTGTTTTCACTGAACAGGAGTGAAAACCTTTTCTTCTCCTTTCCGGTCGTGTTGCCGTTTTTCGGGAGGAAGCGGCAGTTTTTTTTTTTTGCAGCAAAGGCCAAGCCCGCTCTGACCTCGGGTGCCGCCTCCCCTGAACTTAAAGGAGGCCCCCTTTTTCCTTTCGCCCCATGTAATGCCCCGCCTCGTGTCGCTTCCCCTCCGGCACCGCCCGCGCCCGAAGAACAGGAATTCCTCCCTCTTTTTCGCCCGGAACCGAAACCGGCCCCTTTCGCACGGTCCTTCCCTCTTGGTCATACTTATATAGGCACTTTTTTCCAGAAAAGGTCCAATCCAGTAAGCGGCGCTGACTGTTCCTCCTCTTATAGTGAAGGCAAACGAGCCCGCAGGTTTTCTTGAATGCCCGGGCCCTTCCCCCCCTGCCGGAAAGCAACAGCCAGCCCTTCTTCTTTTTTCTCTGCGAGGAGGACCCCTTGCGTTTCCTTGACAGGACTTTTCTTACAGGCTATAATAAGGCCTTTCCGAGGACGCGGTTTGAATTGGTTAAACCGACCCCTTCTTTTCTCCTTCCTGTGAATCTTCAATCCTCCTTGGTGCCATACGAAATTCCTTAAAGGCCTTCTCGTTACTCGCCCTTTCCTGGGCGCCTGCATCGGAAGAGTCCCGGGCGGGAGCTCTTTCTTCCTTCTTTTTTCGCGGATGACGCGACGCACTCTTGCGATTTTTTTTTGAACCCCTTTCCCCCTTGTTGACACGGCAGGGTTAAGAATTTTTTCTTCCAGGCTGTATGCAGGAGGCCGCCCTAGTTTCTTTTTTTTTTCTTCCACGCACTCGCGGGTGCCTCTCTCCCTGAAACTCCGCAGCGCGGAGAAGAAGTGTCCCTTTTCCCCCTGAGTGGTTTTTTTTTCTTGAAAAACGACCCCTTGTAGTTGTATACCGAAGATTCCCAGCTTCATTTCTCTGCCTTTTTTCCCTCGTGTCAAGGCTCGGCAAAAAGTTTTGTCGCTTTCCTCTTCAGGCAGGCCTGGTAGGTAGGGACGGTCTTTTTCCCCCCGGCGAAGGTGCGAGATCTCTCTCTGTTCTCTCTTTCATCTTAGCTCCCATCTTCGTCAGCTCCCGGCCCAGACGGCCTCTGCATGGATTATTTCCCCCCTTTTTTTTAGCCTGGACAGGCTGTACCGGTTTTCCCTTGTCCTCTTAATAGTCGGTACGATGCGAAGGAAAGGGGAGGTTCTTCTTTTCCACACCACTCAGGCGCGGCTGTTTTTTTTTCGGAGTTTATCGCGAGCTCCTTCGAGTTAAAGTGAGGATTGGACGGCCGCCTCCCTTCTTTTTTTTTCTTCCTCGGCCATGCCCTCCTGTATCCTTTGCGACCTTCTGACCGGACGGGAACCCTTTTTTCTTTTTCCTAGGAGTAAGACGAGACACCCCTCGTGAAACGAGCTCCCGGACCAGTTCAGAGGAGGCCCTGCCCCTTTTTTTTCTTTTTCCTTCTCGCTGTGCCGAGCCGGCAGAGCTGATCGTCCTTTCTATCTCTCTCGAAGATTACACATTTTAGTGGAAGGGAGGGTTGAACTCCTTTCTCCTGAAGGTTCTTGCACCGCGGGGAGGAGAGACCTTTCAATCACTCCTTGTTGCCTGGCCGGTCACTTTTTTGGCCGGGGGGGCCCAGCAGTCCTTTTTTTGCGGTGCGGGCCTTCCCCTCTTCTACGGGGCCGGTTAATTGAAAGGAACTGGTGTCCTTCTTTTTTGTGATGCCATTTCATCAATCTCCTTTAAAGCAGCGCCTAGGCCTTGTGGCGTGTCAGGTTTGGGCGCAGACGAGGGCCAGCCTCTTTTTTTTCTTTTGCGGAGGTCTCCTTTCCCTTTGGCACTTTCCTTTCCAGCAGGCATGAGGGTATTACTTACGGCTTTTTTTTTTGTCCGAGGACACGAGGTCCGGGTTACCCAGAGAAAAGGGCCGTGCGTTTTTTCTTTTTTTTTTTTCTTCGGGTGCTGCTGCACTGCTTTTTCCATCGGGTGCCGCCGGGAGGCGTTTTTTTATCTTTTCAGGGCGGCGAGACAGAAGCTTCCCGAGGCCCGCAAACCCGACCGGTCCCTTGCTGGCCTGGTTTCTTTTCCCTCGGTGCCGGACAGTTTGCCCTCTATCGCGCGGAGAGATCGTCTCCCCCTTTTTTTTTTTCCCACAGACAAACAACACCTTCCTCCCCCCCAGGGTGGTCACGCCCTTGAACCTGGGTGGAAAGCATTTTTTTTTAAAAGTAGGTTGGCTTCCTGCCAGCCCCCCCTTTCGGTAGCGATGACCTTTCTTTTTCTCCGTGCCGTCCAGGTTGGCTCCCTTCCTTGCCAGTAGAGGCGTGTCACTGAAAACCCCACACTTTCTGCAGTCCCCTTTTTTGACCAGGGTGGTCCACTGGCCGTCAAGGTTGGCCACGAGTTATTTTTTTCTTTTTCCCTTTTGGTCTGCCGTCCACCGCTAACCCAGAGTTGGTTACAAGGGTGTCACGTCAGTCGGTGTTGCATAATGGATAGGCCGTCTTCTTTCTTTTTTTTTCTTTCCCGTCAAACCGCCACCCAGGTCTTTGTTTCGTTGACCAGGGTGGTTGGCTTTTTTTCTTTCCGTGCCGCAGGAGAAAACAGTTTTTTTTGCAGGTTCGTTTTAGTTGCGACTTGAGAGAAGGAGGATATTCCTTTTTAGGTGGCGTTGCCCTCTTCTTCTTTTCTAAACTCACCGTGACGGAATTAATTCTCCTTTCCCCTTTTTCCGGTGAGGTGTCGGAGTTTTGGACGCTGCGTGACGCGAAAGTGCAGTCTTTTTCCCTTTTTGGACAAGCTTGAATGTCGCTGCGGGGTCCCGGCGGGGACCCTTGAGTAGATGTAGTTTTTTTTTTTCTTCCCCTCAGAAGGTGTACGTTTTTTTTCTGGGACAGGCGTTTCCTGAGTAATAGAGAAGAAGGCCGCCTGGCAATCAGGTTCTTTCTTTTCCCGGGCGGGCGGAGGGGTTTTTAGGTGCATGTAATGGTTTTTCCTAAAGGTGCTTGGTTTTTGCGGGGCGCGGGACCCTTTTTTCTTTCCTTCCGCAAGGGGTTCGGTTTTTTTTTGTTTCCCCCACACCTTCTTCAGGAGTTTCGCGGGTCCCGTACACGAGGCGTCCCCCCCCCCGGAAAAAAATTTCCGCGGGGGGCGAACGGGGGAAGCTTTTTTTCTTGAGGGCGTGGTGGGATAGCATGGCGTTTCTTTTTTTTTTTCCGGCGAAGTGTCTGCCGGTCTTTCTTTTCCTCCTCCTCCGTTTGTGTTGTCTCTCTCTCCTTTTCCTTCTTCGCCGGGAAACGCCCGGTCTTAGCCCCCTATAGACCCCCCAGGCAAGAACCACCCGCTGCCCCTTTTTTTTTTTTCGGGAAAGGTTGTTTCCTTGTTTTTTCCTTTTGTCAGTGGAAACTTTTTTTTTCAACGGTGGGACCCTTTCCAGCCCTTCTGAGGCCCGCCGACCCGATCCCCTCCACAAACAGGCAACTGGATGTCCCACCCCCCTTTGAGGTCAACCACACAATGACAGGCCCCTTTCCCCCCCCCCCAGACGAGAAAGGAGGGACATCACCTTCCTTGAGTATTGAGAAGCTGGACGATTCTTTCTTTGCAGAATAGTTCCGCGTTTTTTTCGCAGGGACACGCGGCGATGGAGTTAACCCCCCTCCCCCTTCCCTGAAAATTCTCCGGGCCCTAAATTGTGGAAACCGGCGCAGACTTTTCCCCCGGCTGTCTCTCCTCCGGCACGGGGCCCCTCTCCCCCGGAGATCCTAGACACCAAAGGAAAAAGCATGTTCTTCATGAGTCAGTCAGGTTCGGTTGAACCCTTTTTTGCACGAAAACGAAAAATTCTTTCCTCCGGCCACGGCCGGACCAACTCAAGAAACAGGCAAGGCCCCACCCTTTTCCCCTTCTTTCGGCAAGGTCCCGTTATTCCCTTTTTTTTTTTTTTTTTTTGAAGACTTTTCTCGGCGGATAGAGAAGGTTTCTTCATCAAAACCCTATTCCCGAAACGACGGTACGATCAAGGAGGCCAACTTTCCTCCCTTTTTTTCACACATGTACCAGTCCGTCCGCTCGGGGTGGTTTTTCTTTTGGACGGCAGCCAAATATTACGGGTTTTCCCCTTCACGCGGGAAATTTGACCAAACGGCGTGCCACCTCCTTTCTTACGGCGAACGTCGGTGTTTTGACGGAGCCGACCTGATATGTCACACTTGAAAGGAAAGGACGTCTTGGACCGGCCGACGTGACCATTCTCCTCTCTCCATGAAGGGCTGGGAGGTACTTACCCCCCCTACTGGGAAGACCCCTCTCTTCATGCGGGCACAAAATGTCTTTTGTGACCACCCTTGTTTCCTTCACCGCACCCATCCGTGTGGTGGTGGCTGTGGACCTCCCTTTCCTGGGGCGAAGATTTCTTCTCGGGAGGACAACCTTTTTTTCCCCCTTGCAACCGGCATCCGGTTAGGGACCTTTTTTTCTTTTCCAGAGTGGGAGAAAGCTTTCGTCCGGCTTCATGGCGGCCGCACCAGGCACGTTTCTTAAACCGCTGGGCCTTTTCTTTGGGGCAGACGCAAACGCCCCCCACCCCCTCCTTTTTTTTTTCCCTCGTAAAAGAAAGGAAAGTTGTTCCTCTTTTCCGCGACCCGGACCAGAACCTTTTCCGGAAGGAAGACCTATTACCATATGTTAGTCGCCCTTTCCCCTGCAAAAGGACGTTGCAATTTCCCCTCAAGGGACAGGGGCCCCTTCTCTTGAGTCTGGAAGAACGCTTTCTCAAGGCCGATTTGATGATTACATTAAACGATGCTGTCCTTTCTCCTTCCCTAGACAGAAGGCTTTTCCCATGGCCTTAAAGGACACCCTTTTTTCTTTTTTCAAGAAACGCCGAGAGGCCCTTTCTTTAAGGCCCCCGGGTTCCCGACCGGAAGGACAAAGTGAGCCCTTTCCCTTTTTTCCTTCCGGATAGTGAAGGTGGCCCCCCTCCCTTCCTGGCCCCGGGCACGGTTTTCTTCCCCTTTAATAACGATATATGGACTTTTCTTTCCCTCCGTCCCCTTTCTGATTGAGGAGAGGCACAGCTGTCTTTTTTCCGGGCCGCCGCTGGCGGGTACTTTGATTTTCTCTTCCTGTAGCTTTTGGCGCGGCTGAAGCAGTTTTTATCTTTCGAGGAAACGGTGGTTGAAATTCTTTTTTTCCCGGGAGTTCTTCTTTGCTTGTCCGGTGGAGCCGCCGAGGCGCACCTTTTCTTTTTTCCCCAAGCATATCTTTTCCCTCGCTCTTCTCTTTCTTCCCTCCGCAGGAAGTTCCTTCTTTCCTTTCGAGGAGTGTGGGTGTAAAGGACCTTTTTTTGCCTCTCAGTTTCGAAATCGTCTCAGATAAGGTACGGCCATGCTTTTTTTTCCCCCCCAGGGTTTCTCCTGTCTTTTCTTTTCCAGGCGTCCAGGTCGAGTAATTGGCTTTTTTTTTTCCTCCTCACCGTTTCATAATACCTCCGTTGTTTTTTTCCTCCTTCCGGCAAGTTACTCTTATTGCCTTATGACGATGTTTTTGCCTGGACACATGGGCCGGCTTTCCCCCCCCCCCTGGGGGTGGGCTTCAGTCGCCTCTTCGGTAGCGGCGGACCTGATAGGAATTTCCCTTTTTTGGTAGGGTTCAAGAGAAGGAAAAGATTCCCCTTTTTGCCGGCTGGTGTTCCTTCTAGGCTTTGGATTCGTAATAAGAGAGCTGATCGTCGTTTTTTCTTTTTTTTTACGACGGACCGCGCACACGTCTGGCGTTTTCTGGCGGCAGCCGGCCAATGAAGTTCTCTCATTTTAGACTGAATGACAAGGCCCTTTTTTTCCCCCCCTATCGCCCGGCTGATCCCCTTGAGTTTAGCCGCAGCCAACACCCCCTCTTCCCCTAATACCCTCCCTCCTTGCCAGCGGATTTCTTCCCGAGGGGAAGGAGTAACTTTTTTCTCGAACGCCTAGGTCTAGGAAGGGCAGGATTCCCCTTCTGCAGATGACCCATTACATGTCCCTCTTTCCGCGGCGGGTTGACCCTTTCTTTCAAGGGGAAGAGTCTTCCTTGCGAGAGGCTCTTCTAACATACCCCCAGCCTCCGGGTTTTTGTTTTCCCCTTTTGACGGCAAGTTCCCCCCCCCACCTACATGCCGCACGCAGGGAGCCACTTTTTTTTCCTTCTGCTAGGGCGCAGTGAGGGACGTCAGTATTCTTTCTTTTTTCTTCAGGAATTCCATTCTTCACCGACTGAGGGTCTTCCTTTTCTCTCAGAAGAAGAAGGTGATGGTCTTCCTTTTTTTGGCATGGTGCCAGTTTGCTTGCTGCGGAGGCTTCTCTTTTCTCAGAGAGGTCCCTGTCCTTGCGGAGGGGAAAGCCCTCCTTGCAGGTGGCGGTGAAGGGCGACTCCATTTCTTCCTTTTCTTCCTCCTTTTAGGGGCTGCGGGCGGTGTTTTTTTCCTTGGAACACTATTCGTTTCCCCCTCCTGAGAACTTTTCTTTTTGGCAATGTACGGGACGAGGTGATTTTTTTACCCTTGGTTTCATAGGCAAGAGGGTGCGCATTTCTTTTTTTTTTTCCTTTTGCGGCAGGAATTGGCCTCTTTCTGCCCTGGCGCTGATCAACCGTTTTTTTTTTCCCCCGACAGGCTGACCTTTTTTTTTTTTTGCAAGGGTGGTTCCCCCCAGTTGCAGTCCAGTTTTCCCTATCCGCGTAGGCTTATCTTCTTTAAAGGTGATGGAACCCTCCCCAAAAAAGGGAGTTTTTCCAAGGTTGGTCCGCGTCTCTCCCTTTTTTCCAGAAGAAAGTTCACGTTTAGGTAGGCAAGTAGCTTTTTTTTCAGGGCAAACGACCTTTAGAGACTTTTCACTGTGAAAGGGTTTCCTCTTTTCCCCGGACCCTTTGCCCTCTCGTGCCGTCGTTCCGTCGAGGAACCCTTTTTAGTAAAAGCCCCCCCTGCTTCGTAACTTTCTCGTGAAGTGTGGTCACCCTTCTTTCAGGTTGGAAATCTCTCCCTTTGGTAGGACAGTAGAGTTTTTTTCCCTCTACCCTTCGCGCCGTACTGGCGCGTTCCTTTTCGCCGGTGCGTACCTTCCTGACTTGATCGTTGAGTTCTTTTCGGACCAGTCTTTTTCTTCACAGCCAACCCCCCCTTATGAGCCGACCGTCTTTTGTTTCCGCGCCTTTTTTTACCTTTTGTGCCGCCTTTCCTTTCCCCACGGAGAAAGTTTTCCTTCGGAGGTGTGTGTTCTTACAGGTTTTCTTAGGGTGTATTTCCGGAGCGACTTCTACGAACTTCCGGGGAGGATTTGGAGGTGGAGGGGCCTTTTTTTGGTTTCTAAAAGAACCCTTATTTGCTAATTCCTTCCTTTGACCATTCTTCTTTTTTGAAGGGTAGGCTTTCTATGAGGCTTTTTCCTCTGGATTCGATTCCCGTGCGGATTCTTTGCCTCCTTTTTTGGACCATACTTCTGCCGAAGGTTCTGGAAAAGGAGGCTTCTTTAGGATGTAGGGTCTTTTTTTTTCCCCCAGCCATCGTAGAAGGCCCATGTAAGTCTTCTTCTTCGGAGGAGTCCCCGATAGCTTTCATTGCGATCACTCCGCTTGGGATGAGAACTTTTCTTTCTTGGGCGGTTGTTAACGGGTGACTGCTTTTGTCGTCATCTCATGGGTTGTTTTTTCAGGTGACTGTTTTTCTTTTTTTTTTAGAGGGGAGGATTTTTTTACCGGATTAAGAAGGGCGGGTTCCCTTTTTCCCTTCAGGCCGATTTCCCCCCGACACGAGGCGGCCCCCCCAAGGAAAAATTTTCACAGCTTTTGTCGCACAGGGTTTTTTGTGTTCGCCTTTGCGGGTTTTTTTTTTCTCAAGAATGGCGGGGGGCATTTTTTTTTCGGAGAAGGTTTGGCTTGG
>Ga0179593_1264815_pt1 | contig 15789 bp, 17 predicted proteins | sample CZODoug2_1_08_16_FD_185931 | JGI IMG/M metagenome (GOLD analysis project Ga0179593, IMG submission 185931) | Vadose zone soil fungal communities from Angelo Coast Range Reserve, California, USA - CZODoug2_1_08_16fungal (PacBio error correction) | ecosystem: Environmental > Terrestrial > Soil >... | reverse complement strand
ATGTTGAAGAGGAGATTTCTTTCCTTCGGCAAAACTTTCCCTTTCGAACTTTTTTTCTTCCAATGTTTGGCCGAGCTTGTGTTGAAGTTTTTGCATTGTGGTGACTTCCCAGACGTTCCGGGTTTGTTTTTTCTCTCGTTTAGTCCCTTCTGGCCTGCTCATTTCTGCTCTGGGGTCGAAACTCCCCGACTTTTTTCCCCCCGCCTGCGTGGCGCCTTTCCCCAATTATAACGATGGCACAGTTGTCACCCCCCCTCCCTCTACCCTTTTTTTCTTTGACAATTGTAGCGATTGTTTCCCGGCTTTTTTGCTCCTTTTTCCCAAAGGCCTTTTCCTTCTTCTGGACCCATTCTAATTTTCCCCGGTGGCCCCCCGAAGTATCCCATTTTTTCTCTAAACGGCGTTTTTCGACCGGACCCTCGTTTTTTTTCGTTCTCTTTTCCTTCTTCCCCGGGATGCCTGCTGTTCGCGGCGGCGTTTTTTTCAACACCACCCTGGATAACTTCTGGTTGGTTTTGCCAGCAGCTATGGTTTCTCTTTCCTTCTGCCACTTTTCGCCATCCGCGGTCCCTTGAGCATTTTATCGTTTCCTTGCGGTTGCGACCACCGCCCGGTCCATGCTCGAGGTTCATTTTTTACTTTTTTTGGGTTTTTGACCCCCCCTTTTCCCGGACGATTTGCTTTCGTTAGTTTTTCTTATTGTTAAGACCCTTTGAAGCCTTTTTTGTTTTGCAGGTAATCATTGACCCCTGGGTCCGAAATCCCGTCGATGCGCATTTCTTGGACCCCCCCTGGGGAGCTTCTTTTTTTCCGTCGATTGAACTTTTTCCGTATTCCTGCGATGCACCAGGGGCTCGTTGAATCTCGAGTTTCTCTCCTTTTGGGACAGTTTTTCTCTATCCGCATGGAGTTCCAATTCAAAAAACATTTTTTCCCTCCGTGCTTTTTCGCTTGGAAAGATCCGATTACGTTTTGAACTTCCATTTTTCTCCGGCCATGGGTTTGTTTTCGTTCCCGGCGTTGTCCCCCAAAACTTGCCCGTCATTTCCGAGTGCCCGGTCTTTCCCCCTTTCTTTTTCCGGACACGACTTTTTGTCCAGCTGGCGCACGGGTTTTTGTAGCCCCAGCGCCACCGGCGCTTCGTATTTTTTTTTACCTGTCTTTTCTGTTACCAGCTTCCTTCGTGTTCACCTGGCCTTCTCAAGATAGAACGCAACCTCCGCTTTTTCGATACTCTCGGGAGTTTTTTGCTCTGCTTCATTCGCAGGGTTTTTTCACAAAACCGCGAAACTGTTCCCCCCCCCTTTTGGACCCTTGCCGCTTTTTTGAAGCTCGCCCAGGTCGGTCTTTTTGTAACCCAGTTGTGTTTTTTGGCCTCCGTTTGCGTCCGTTCCTTAATCCTTTTTCCGATCCGGATCGCCTTAAATAGTTTAAGTGTTTTTGACCGTTGCAGTTCGGGTTTTTTTTTTCGTCCCCGGGAATGTTTTACCTAAGCTGCGTCCAGGGTTTCAGCGGTAGTTCCCCTTGATTTTTCCGTTGAAGGATCCCGACCTGTCCCGCCAGGCTTTTTTGCCCCGAAGTAGAACCTTGTCCCGACGCCTGGCGCAGTCGCTTCCGGAACAAATCCCCCCTTTTTTCGTCGGATCCCTTTTTTTTTTCCCCAGTGAATCCTTTTATGCCTTGTTTGAAACTCTTTCCTCTTTAGATATAGAGTTCTTTTTTTCCACTGGACTTTTACTTCATCCAATTTCACTCTCCGCGTGGTTTGACTTTCTTTCCGATTTTTTCCTTTTTTCCGTAGGGCTGCGATCGGGGGCCTCCAGTTTCCGGAAGCTTCGTTGTTTTGACGGGTATTCGCGGTATTGGGCCAGACCGTCCGGTCTCCCCCTTGGCTTCCCTCTTTTTGGTCCCGTAGGTTTTTTCCCAGTAGGTTTCACTGTTTTTTTGATTTGGGACCGGTTCTTAGATGAACAACTTTTTTGGTCCCTTAGCTGTTTCCGTTACCACCCCGGTACCTTGCTGCTTTATGTTGATAACTTTTTGTACACGTGCAGGGATGTCCCCGTGTTGGTTTTTTTTTGTTGGTTTGTTCCGATATCCGTTTCTGCAGACGTTCCTGTGACACCTTTCCCCGATTCTTGTCCTGATTGCAGATCCCACGATTCCGGTCCCTGTTGTTTTGTTGAACCAGTCAAGACCCCCCTTTTTTCTTTGTTGATTATTTCTGGTTGACTCTTGCGTTTTTTCCGCAACCTTAGCGGTTGCGGGGAATTTTTTTTTCCTCTTTTCATTCTCCGATCAAGGGAATCTTTCCTAAAAACCCCCGTAACCGACGCCCTGCCGTACACCTTGTCACCAATTCAGCGTTTTTTTTCTCCACTTTGTCCTTTCTTTTCCCTCGCGTTTCTGGATTTTCGACCCCCTCTTTACCTGATAGCATGTCCGATTTTAGCCGATTTCCGTTCTTCTCAGTTGATGAATTATTTTGACCATGACCTGTTTTTTTTCGAGCGCCATTTTTTCGCCGTCAACAACCTTTGCCCTCGTCGTTGCCCCTTTCGTTCTTCTCTTTGCCCAACGCAGATGATTCTGGTTGTCCGTCGTGCTGATGGAACGCCCGGTTCTTGTATTTAGCTTCGACAGGTTCCCCTTTTGTTTGCCCCCAAAAGTCCTCCTACCTTGTGGAAGGACCAGATGTTGATGCCCGGCTTGTTTGCCCCCCTAGTCATTTTTGCCGTGGGCTTTTTGACGATGCGGAGACAGCCCCCTTCCCCCAAGGCCCGTATTGATTTTTGGGTTTCAATTTGTTTTTTCCCCCAATCCGGCGTTTTTTGATTTTTCCTGTTAATCGGTCACTCCTCTCGTTTGAAGTCTGTTGACCCCCTTGTTCCCTCTTTTTTTTTCTCCGTTGCCACTTCAGAAAGCATTTTTTTCACCCCCTCCGTGCTTTTTTTTCCAGCACGTACTTTCTCATTTGGCTTTGCAGGCATTCCCTTCGTTCTTCGTAGGCCCTGATCTTTTTCTTCGTCAAGGGCTCACTTGGCGCTCGCATTCTATATCGATCATTATTTTGGTACTTGTCCTGTTAGGCTGATTTGCTGTCTCGAATTCGCTTCTTTACAGCAGGAAGACGTCTGTTCCCGCGATATTCGCCTCAGAGTTTGCGTTTCTGCTTCTTTTTTACATTCCTGGCGAAGTTCAGGACTTCCATTTTTTTTTCCCCAAAATCTCCACTATCTCTCTCTTTCCTCTCTTTTGATGAGTCAGATGATTGCGATTGTTCCAAGGACTAATTCGCATGTTCCTTGACATCCGCGCCCTTCGTCCACGGGTCTTGTGTTAGCGTTCCCGACAAACACTCGGCTTGCTGCTGTTCGTCCGCCCGTTGCATTTTCTCTTCCAGCCTGTGACCCGGAGGTCCTTCCCTCATGCAGGCGACTTTTTTCGGACCGCTGACGCATTACCTGGATCTTTTGCTGTCGACTCACAAGACCTTCGTTTTCCCCACGGCCCAGCTCTCGCTGTCGTCCTGCATCCGTTCGGGGCCTGCCCTCTCCGGTAAACAAATGTGATACCCCCACCGAGACCCGCAGGTCTTTCTGCCCCCTTTTTTCACGTCTTGACCGGACCTTCTTCATACCTTCCACGTCGGGTCAACATAGCTTCCCCCCTGTTCCCCCCCTTTTGCCAGGTCAGGTGACTTTGACCCCCCTTTGGGTCGCGCGTCCCCCCCCCGAGTCAACCGCCCCGGTTGCTTTTTTTCTGTTTCGGCCCTTTCGCTTTCGGACCTTCTTTTCGAGGGACATTGTCGTCTTCTCTTGTTCGTTTCTACCTGTCCTTTTCCTGTCATCCCCATTTCCCTTCATCTCGCGGCGTTATTCCTCCGAAATAAACCCAAATATGTCCCCCTTTCTTCCCGTTCGGATGTGTGCAGTTTCTCTCCTTTTTTTTGACGTTCAACCATTTTTTGGGCGATTTCCCGACCCAGCCTTCGGCCTGACTAACTTTGATTTCTCCTTTCCCTTTTGCCCTCTGAGGTCATTAAAGCGTCATCGTCGCTCGTCCCCGTTTGTACCGGCCACTGGGCCGATTTTCTTTTTCTTTTTTTGCAGACCCAAATGTCCCGTTTTTTGCGCGGTACCTTTGAACTTTCTCAGTTTGTTTTCTGATCTTTTCGTTTGCTGACCCTCGGCAGCGCCTCACCCCTCGCAGTCCACCCAGCGTCCTTCCCACCAAGCATCTCGAAAATCGGTCCCCCAACCTGTGCCGGGGCTTTGTCGACCAACACTTGCTTCTCGTGATCCTTCAATATATTTTTTCCCTTTTTTCCTGTTTGTCGCCCTTCTCCAAACCACCTTGCTTGCCATCTTGTCGGGTCTTTTTACATTCCCCCTGCACTCTGTTTTCTCAAGGATTTCGCTGTACTTCCGCTTTCTCCCCAAGTTTGAATCCCAAGGGCCCCCTTGCCATTCAACGAACTTGACCCCGCCCTTCTCAACTTGCGCGATCTCAGCTTTCCTCCGGACGGTTTTGCCACTTGCGGGAAGTACGACACACGTCGCGTCAGGCCCTTTGTTTTCCTCGCCCATACGATCCCCTTGCCCCCCGTCACCCCTTATTCCCAGCGCACTCTTAGTTTTTGCCAGGTACCCCGTTTTTGGACAGTTCAGCCTCCCTAGACAATCGTCCTCTGTTTTCCCTGATCCACGATTCTTTGCCATTTCTTCCTGGTCCTCAGGGGCTGGATGACGACTGAGCAAGTAGGTTGTTATGGCGACTTCCCTCTTTCCCTCCTTCCCGTTTATTCTTGACTTCAGGACTTTCCCATTGTCAAGGACACCGCTCTTTCAGAACATGTCTCTCGGTTATTTCCTTGGTCTCGCTTTTTTCACTTGCCGTTTCTCCCGCCACCCAAGGGTTACAGTCTCTTTGCCTCGCTCTGTTGGGATGTCCTCCGGCCACGGGCACGCACATCCGGCTGTGCAAGGCGGCGTCCTTGTTTTATTTGCCGCGACCCTCCGAGGGCACCGCCCCTCCCTATTTTTTCGAAACGGAAAGCCGAGTCCCCCCCATCGCCTCGCTTGATCTGCTCTATTTGCTTTTGGGGGTTTTTCTTAGCCTTTTGAACCCATTCCAGATTCTTCCGCTCCGCTCGACGGTCACCTTGCTTGTACGACCTGTTTTAGTCACACCCCTTGCTCGTCCATTTTTTCGCCAGTCCTCCTTCCGGCCTCCTTTTTGGGCCACCCTTTTTCTGGAACTCGTGTGGTGTTGCACCCCTCCTGTGCCGCCAGGAACCACTGTGCCGCCCCCTTTAGCCGCTCAAACCCGTTTCCCCTACCGATCCCATTTCAAGTCTGAACCCACGGCTTGGTGATTTGCCTTCTCTTCCGTATTACTTTCTCACGCGCTTTTCGAACTTTTTTTTTCCCTGAGATTTTCCCTGGTCCTTCTGTGTGTGATCTTTTCGGGGGCTGTTAGCACGGCTGCCCGGTTTTCGCTTAAATGAAATTAGGGGTCCCCTCCCTCGATCCTCATTTTCGGCCAGGTCTCCTTTTCAATACATCAGCGCTTAATGACATTTCAAGCTCGACCTGTTTAGTTTTCCCCGGAAGTGTTGGGTTGCAATTTTTGCCTCGATCAATTGGTTTTTTTTTGGTCTCGAGACGCTCCTACCTCTTACATGAACCCCCCCCTTTCTTTCTCTTTTCCCTGCAGGGCTGAGGACGTTCCAGAAGAGCTGCACCCCAGATGCCCTTTCTCCTTCAGAGCGAGCCCCGATCCCCGGACCGTTGGTTCTGTTTTGCCTTTCCGCCCTCGTGCTGCTGCTTGAACCCCGGCTCCAGCAGGCTTCGAATATTGATCCTTTTTGTCCCCTTTTCACCAGTGATAGGCTGTTTTGTTTCTAATAGTTCTTACCAATCTGACATCTTCTCCCCCTGTTTTCGCCCATTCCGTTTAGGGGTACCACCAATTGGACTTCTCTTTGATCCTTTTTTAACAGCCGGAGTTAGGATCTGCCCTTGCGTGTAAATCCAATGTTTCGTTGCCTCCTGCTCCAGTCCCCCGGTATACCCCTTTTTCGCACCCCCACGACTTTTTTTTTTTTTGAATCAGCCCACTCCTTTCAACCCTAACTTTCATTGCTAAATCTTTTCCCTTCACGGGTTTCACCCTCTCTTTTTTTCCTCTTTTTTCCTTTCCCTCGGTTTTTCGGCATAGCGGCTCAAAAAGGTCACCCTTCCTGTAATTGTTTTTGCCACCAGTGCCCCCTTTTTTCTTTTTTTGCCAGTCTTGTGTCGGATTCAGACCGTCGTGTTTCAGATTGAGTTTTCCAGTCCAAATGGTCTGGAGCATTCTTGATATTCCATTTTTTTTTTGTTTTCCCCTTGATCTCCCGCGCTGTTTGATTTTGTGAAACCAAGTGATACCCCAACCGTTGCCCCCCGTAGTCAATTGGTCCATCTCCTTTTTTCACCCCCCCCAAAAACTTTTTTTCCCATGGAGCCGATGTTTTTCCGACTTTTCCGCTTCGCACCCCACCGCCAGACTCCCTTTTCTAAATTTTGTGTTTCCCGTGGTTTTTCTCAGACACGAGTAGAGATCTAAAGTCCCCCTTATTTTCTCACCACGGAGTCCGCTTTTCCAGCAGCCCCTTTTTTTGGTTATGGTGGTTTTTTTGGGGCCTTCGCCAGTGTATCCTGTCTCCTGGGTGCAGCCTGATCTTCTGCCCTTTTTTCCCGCGCTGTGCTGCACGTTCTACTCCCTTCCCCTGTCGTGATAAGTTGGTCCGCTTTCGTCTGGCTCTGTTTTTCCCAAAGTCCCCGAATTGATTGCATACCCCTCGATGACCGGCGTCCTTACCCCCCCCCGTATTGCGGTCGCGCTTTTTGTTTCTCCTTTTTACAACCAGTTTTGCTGTTCCTTTCATGCAGTTCCCCTATGAAGCGGTTCCTGCAATATTCGACTTGGACCGTTATTTTTTAGTGGTGTTGGAGTATTGTTACAAGTCTCAGGCCCCGTCTCAGATATTCAGTTCCGGGATTCTTCAGACTCGCGCCTTCTGGAGGGTCTCTACCCGGTTATCCGGGCCGCGGCAGCTCCATTTCAGCGACGCGTTAGCTGAAACTGTTCGTTTCTGACTTACGGCCCTGTGGAAATTGGGGCCTTTTTTTTTTTGTTGCCCGTGACTTTCTCCTTTCGTTTTTCCCCACCGTTCTTGGGGCGTGCACCCACCCCCCTGACGATTTTTCCTTCGACAGCCCCCGTCACGTCCCCCTGAATTTTTCGGCTTTGGTCTTGACAAACATGGCCCCCCCCAACCGAGCAACCCGGGGTTTTTCGCCAATTCTAACCGAGCTTTCTGCCTCCCTTTCGTAGCTAGGGTCTACTTCTTGTTTCTTTTTTTCCAACACTGTCTCCGCCCCTTCCCGTGCCCGCAAATCTCGCATTTTTCCAGCTTTTTCGGATGTTTTCTTTTGGCTTTCCCATTTCTCCTCCTTGAAAAACCTTATGTCCTTATTGCGTGCCGCACGAGTTCCCCCTCCTTCACTTTCATCCTCCATTGGGTCTGCCGTTCCTCTTCAGCATGTCTTGAAACCACATTTCCAGGTTCCTGGCCGTCCTTTTGTCACAACCCCCATTCTTCCTTATTAGGGCACTTTGAAGAGGGGTTTGACTAGTGAGAGTACGGTTTTTCTGCAGTTTCCCTAGATAGCTCGGACACCCCCGGGTCTCAATTTCGGTTTTGGGTCGTCACCATGAACTTATTTCTTTCCTTTTTTTTTTTTTCGCGAATACACCGCAGTCTTGGAGATGACCCACTTTTTCTTCCACTGGGACCGTTCGACCTTTGTTCCCCCTCCCCCCCAAACTCCCCCTTTTTTTGTTCCACTATGCCTCTTACAAACCTTTCCCCCCACACCCATTTTACGTGATCGATTTGTCCCTGATTCGATCCTTCTTGATTTTAGCGTTCCCGGGTTGACCTGCCCTTACTGCCCATGGCCCACCCTCCCCCTCCTTTTTTGCTGGCAAAGCGGTCGGTTCTTTTTTGGGTTCAAGGGGATAGTCTTAATGGGTTAACGTGAGATTGTCTTCTATATGGACGCCCGGTTTTTCTGTGTTCCCCCCCGTCTTCCAGCGCCTTGAACAAGACACCTTCCCGGTCTTCCCCCTTTCTTTATCAGACGCTGACCTGCCCAGTTGGGTTTTCTAGTTCCGGTTTTTGATGGCTTTTTCTATTGCATTGGCGTCCCTTGTTTTTTTCCCTTTCACTACCGGTTCTCAGACCACTTTACCTTTGATTGTTTGCGGGTGTTGTCTGATGTTCCACGTCTTTCTCTTTGGTTGGGTTTGACGATCTTTGCCCCCCGGCAGTAAGTCGTGACCCATTGCTTTTTTGCATTTGTTTATTACGGCCCTTTGTGTCGAAACATCCTGCACCCCCCATGTTTTTTTTGATGGAGATTTTTTCGTCTTTTCTTTTCTCTTTTCACCAGCTTCTTCATGTCCTTAGGGCGGCCTTTGGCTTCTCTTCCTTTCTTGTTTTGCCACGCGTATTATTTCCTTCCACACCCACGCTTATTGCCCTCTTTCGTGCGGCCCCCCACCTTCCATTTTTGGTCTTGCGCCGCCCCCTTTCCCTGTGATACCCCTTTTTTCGGCCAATTTTTTTTTGACGTCATGACGAATCCGGGGTCCCTTTCTTCTTTTCTGACGTCTGACTTCAAAGGGCTCGCCGCGGCTCTTTTTCTCCTTCGCACAAAATTGTTGACCTTTCTCCTCCCCATGGCTTTTTGAGCGCCCACTTTTCCCCCGAGACTTACGTCTACCCTTTCGTTCTTTAGTTTTTCCAACTTTTCGCGATGCTTTGCCGTCTTGTCTTTGATGACACCCTGTTTTTTTTTTTTTAAGGCCCAGCGCCAGTCAACCTTTTCTGAGAGGCCGCCTCCACAACAACGTCCCCCCGATTGTCTTTTTTGAATTCTTTCTTGACCCCCCAAACAGTGTCCCCCTAACGCCTGTCTTGGTCTGGCGGACACTGCAGTTGGTTGACACGACGTTCTTTCTCAAGTCCCCGGTCAGCGATTCGAGGAACGTCGGGCCCATTCCCTTCCCACTACTCGACGTGATCCTTTTTTTTTTTCCCCCCGCAGTTTTTCACCTGTAACCCAGTTCCCTTTTCGGTCTTCTGTGACCAGTTGACACTCTCCTTGGCTTGCTTATCCCTCGCTTTTCCCTTGCGTTCAGCATTGCCACGTCCAGCGGGTATTAGTTTTGGCCTGCCCTTATGAGCTTTATGTTTGCTGGAGATCGCTGATGATTTGCTCTTTTAATGAACCAGGCAGTCTTCCTGGACAGTGTTTGCTCGGCCCTTGACCACCGAAGTTCTGTGGGCGGTCCTTTCCTTTGCTTCCTTGGCCGTGCCAATCGCCCAATCCCCTTTCTTTTTTTTTTTTTTTCATCCCCCGATTGTTGTTTTTGTTGGTCGATAGATGATTTTTTCTTTTTCCCTGGAACTGCCTAACTTTCATGTGACCTTCCCTCCCCCTTCGCCCTCGATTGTTTTAGCCCGATTTGTTTCCCCAAAACCCCTTTTTGCGCTGCTGTGTTCGCGCCTTTCGACCAGTCAGCTTTTCTCGCCCAGCACGTCCCACCGACTTCTGGCTTCCCTGCCTCTATTCCCCGGGCTCCTCCTGCCTTCGAGTGACCTTGCCCCCCCGTCTTCGTCCTCTCGACTTTTTTTCCCCTTGCCCATTGGCAATGGCTGCACGCCAGCTCTTTCCGTTCCTGCCCCGGCGGCCTGTGCCTCAAACTTTCGGGTGACCCCTTGCTCCCCCCCCCTTCTGGAGGTCGGGTAAACGCGTTTCCTCCTCCATCCGACTTTTCCACCTTCCCCCCGATGAAACCCGTATTCTTTTGCCTCGTCGAAGTCTCTGCCAGCAAGGTGCCTGGTACCACGTTGTCCCCCCCCGCAATGCCCCTGTCCCCCCCGATTTTCGTTTTCGCCGCCTGGCGCTCGGGGGCCTTCGCCCTGAGACTTTTCGGCGGGAGCTTTGGCGACGAACCCCCCCTGAATCCCCATCTGACAACCTCATCCGCGTTTTTTTATCCGACCTATTACAAAGATGTTGCGGCCGTCACGTCACCGGATGAGTTCCTCCGTTGTTCTGCATTTTCCTCCTGCAGGAACCATCTTTTGGTTTTTCCCGTCCCTTTGGGCGAAGACCCCTTTAGGCTCGTTCAGGTCTGCATGCACATTTACCCGATCGTTCCCCCTTTAGTACGGCCAGCACCACTTGCCGTTTTCCTCCCCCTTTGTCCAGTTTTCGTCTACCCCCCCATCCCTTTTTTTTTTTGTCCGGCCGTTTCTCTTTCGTTGTGTTCCTTTTCTTCGTTGCGCCCAGATTTTTATCGCCATCATCGTTTCAGCACGTGTCGGCACAGAGCCAAGAATATCTTTCCTTCGTCCATCAACACACCCTTCCGGCAGGTTTGTCTTCTTTCTTGTTCGCCACCCCCCCCCGGCCGTTTTATTTGATCTGCAATCAGCCCTCTCGACATTCCTCGCAGTTGATCTACCGCCTTAAGTCTGTTCCTTGGGAAAATAATCTTGTTTCCCCCCCAGCATTGCAAGGTACCTTTTCTGCTCCTCCTCTCTTTCGCCCGATTCCTCGTTCTTCCACGGCCGGCATTCCACACTAACCCTTTTTTTTCCCCATCGAAACGACTCACCATTGGAGGGTTTCCTTCCCCCCACCCTCCGTGTCCCCTTTGCCGGACTTCCTGGGCCCACGACGGCTGGCAAAGACGTCCCCCTATCTGATTTCCCCCAGGCCCGGACCCCTTGAGAATCCCCCATACTTCCCCCCCCCTTTCCCCTTTTCCGATACGTTGTGACCCATTTCTCCCCCCCGAGTGAGCGTTTCCCACCCGTGGGTTTTCCCTTTTTTTTTTTGGCTCCCTCTATAAGACTCGGTCAGAGATGTTCACCCCTCTTTTTCCCCCCCCAAAGTTACAGGTTGCCACTTTTTGATGTTTTCCCTCTGCTTTTTTCTTCCTGGCGCAATCTTGTTGGGTCGGGAAGGTCTTGTCCACCTCCCTCCTAGGTCCTTTTCCCCGATTTACTCCTCTTACATTTAACTCTTTGCCCTTCCCCTCCCCGTTTTTTTTTAGACCTTTTTTCTCTCCGGATTCTTTTTTCAGATCAGCGTGACCTTTGCAAAAGGCAAGCCCTCGATTGCCTCGATCGGCTTCCTTTCCCTCCCGGCCACCGTTTTTTGACTCCAAATTTACCTCTTGCCCGAGACTGTACGTCCCCGTCGGGACCTTGCCTATTGTTTTTCGACCTCTTGGGAAGTCCTCCCCCCCCCCCTTCCGCGAGATCGTTCGGAGATTGCGTGCGGCCGTCTCTTGCCTTAATTCAATGCAGCTGGTGTTCAGAACGAAGTGAGCCCCCTTGCTCGAAGCTTCTCGTTGAGCTGGTTCCCCTGTTTCTCTTTTTTCTTTTTTTTTTTTGCGTTTTATCGCAGCCCTCCTTTTAAAGGCCAATGACCCCCCCTTTTTTTCGTGATCGATTTTTTTCGGGTAGGTGGGTGTTTCAACACGACTTTACTTCCCTCCCCACCCCATGGAAACCCCTTTTTCCTTCTTTGCTTCTTTCCCCCAACTCCTAAGTATCTGTCCATTTTTCCTTACCAAAATTATGTTGGCTGTCAAGTTTGCTTGCCGCGCTCTCTGACCGGGTCTTCGGTTCCCTCTTTCCGTGTTCAAGAGCAACGTGTGTCAGAGGACGCGAATACTGGCGCCTCTCAACCATATTCTGCTTTCCACTCGTTTTGGGTCAAGATGTTTCGTATTTTTTTCCCTTAACCCGTTGCTAGCCTCAATGCCGTCGTTACAAGTTAGCCCCCCAATTTGATCCACTCCTTCTTTAGTCACGGTCAAGTTTTCCTCCCCCTTCCCTTCTGTCGGCCCCCCCCCCCAGTTATTTTGGGGTATCGACGACTGGACTGCGAACATGACTCAACTACTTTGCGGGTGTCGTGTTTTGTACCATCATTCGCGAGACCGTCCATTAATCTCGGGCTGCCACTTCCCTGGATAAAGCACCCCCCTTTTTGTCCCTTGAACAAGCGAAACCGGGGCTTTTGGGTCGAGGTTGTTTGTTTTCTTTTGGTCGACAGGTAAGATTCTCTTCCTCCGATCGGTTTTTTCAGCTTAACTTCTGAAGTCTTGCTTTGTTTTGTCCCTCTTGCCCAAAACGGCATCGCTTTCCATGTTTTTTCCCTTTGCCCAAGATTTCCAATTTGGAACAATTGGTTTCCCTCTTTTTTTTTCTTATTTTTTCCCTCCTGTAGGGATGCTTTTTTTTTTTTCTACCACCCCTTGGAGAGGTCCCTGATCGGTCAAGCCCCCTTTTTCCCAATAGTCACCACGACTCCCTCAATTAAAACAAGGACCCCCCTTTTCACATTTACTTCTCACCTCTTTTTACGGACGGGGCTTTGCCCTTTATTTCTCCATCTCTCTCTTTTTCCTTGTTGATGTTTTTCTTTTTGGTTTTCTCGATGGCGACGGGGCACAGTTTGCCCCCTTAATGGCGCAATTTTTCTTATTTTGGTGGATGTTCTTTTTTTGCCGTGAGTTTTTATCCTTTTCTTGGTGACGATCCTTGTTACTTCTTTGGCAAATCCCACCCCGTTATCATTTGCTTGGTTGGTTCCCCTCTCCGACTCATTCCTTTCCTTCGGGCGCATGTTTTTTTTTTTGCAACCAAGTTCCCTGCCAGCTTCAAATTTACATTCTCGGGAACCGGTTATCCTCCAGAGCCCTAATGTTTTGGCCTTTTTTACTTGAGCAACAAAAGCACGAGACCCCCCCCTCGAAAACCGTTTTTTCCCCTCCTTATCTTGGTCTCTGATCTCCCTGCCCGACTCCCGACCGTCAGGAGCTCCCCTGCACTTTCTTTCCCCCCCGGTTTTTTTGTTGTCTTTTCGTGCGGCGGGGTTTCCTCGCCTCCCCCTTGAACTTTCCCTGCCTGGGTGCCCATTTTTTTTTTTCTGGTCACTTTGATTCGCGCTGCTGTCACCGCTCCTTCGGTCGTTATTTAATGTAGATGCGGTCCTTTTTCTAGAACCCCCCATGTCCGGATTAATTTGGTACCCCCTTCCTGCAGGCTGCTTCTTTTTTTTTCTTTTTTCTTGTCGAATGTGACCACTTAGGTGACAATTATGAAGGTTCCGACCAGTTTAGGCTCCCAATCTTTTTGACCCCCGAGTTTCTTGTCCTGGATTTTATCTCCAGTGTGTCAGTCTTTATCCATGAACCTGGATTAACGGATCTCTTTCTTTTTCGAGAATTTGCCCGGTCCTCCCGGTACGGCTGGGTGTTTAGCTGGGACCCTCAGCCGACAAATTCGTTTTCCTTTTTAAACTGTTATCGGCAGAGTCCCTGTTTGCCGGCGGAATCCCCCCCCCGGACCTTGGGCTGGCCAGGTGGTTTCGGCAACAGGCTTTTTTTCACCACCCTAACCCCTCCTATCTACGATCCCCCTCTGGCTGACCAAACGAATCCTTTTTGAGGGGCCCGGGCGCGCCACCGTTTTTTGGGGACCATGCGCACCCTGATTCGCATCCCCGTTTTGACACCGTCGCTCTTGGTCGACCAGGCTGTGGGTAGTTCAACCGGCTTTCCCCCCGGCCGCCCCCCCCCTCCTTCCCCCCCAATTCGCGATCATCTCTCCCCCTTGGCGTTTGGTTGGCTTCGGGCTTCCATTTTTCCCAGTTTTTGTCTCTGAAAATTCCCCCTTATAGGTCCTGTCCGCGTAGTCGGCCTTGGTTTTTGGGTGGCCTTAACTCTCCCTTCGCGCCATTTTAATCCCATCCCCCCCCCCCCATTTTGTGTTTTGTTCTGCCCTTTTGCCCCTTCCTTTTTCTTGAGGCACGAGGCCCCAAATTTTGTGTGGCCCCGTTGTCCTTTGACTTGGTTCGCAAGCGCTAGCTCCCCCTCTCCCTCCCCACCCGGTTTGGTGTTTTACATTCGCCGTTCTTAATTGGACTCCTTCCCTTCCTTCCCCGCGAATCCGTCACCGTCGTGGGGATGGAAAAGTCGGCCCCCTTCGGCGAACGCCTCCTCCCTCACCGTGAGTGATTCCCTCTCTGGCCCCCATTATCGTGATTTTTCCTGGCACTTTTTTTTTTTTTTTTTTTTTTCTTGATTCCTGCCTAAGGATCTCGTGGCGGCTTTTTTTTCACCCAGGTTTTCCCCCCTCGGCAATCCCCCCGTGGCGCGTTTATGGTTTGGTAGGAAGTTGTGTAATGGCTTCTTATGATAAGAAATCGCCATGGAAGCCCGCTTCGGTTTTGTTTTCCTTTGTTTTTCCGACCCCATTTCCTCCCTTTCCCTTCGTCCACCAGCTTGTTTTTCTGCCGCCCCATCGTGCTTTTGCCCCTTTGTGGTCGGGGTCACGGTTCTTTTGATTGCCTCCGGGTCTCAACTTGGTCCCATCTTTTTTCTTTCCCCTGACAACGGTAGCTTTTTTTGGTTTTGCCATTGTCTTAGTCACCGCCGGCTGGCCCCCGGTGGTGGTTTTGGTTTTTTCCCCTCTCCTTTCGGAGACGCCCTTTCCCCCCATGTCGTGAATAATTTTGATCTCACGATGACCTTTGGTTTTTTTGTGTTTCCCCCCCCAAGACAGCAACCTTTGGTTGCTCTGTGATGATGTTATTTTCCGACAGCTTGTTTGTCTTCTCGCCTTCATGATGTGCTGCAATTTGCCGCCGATCCTTTCCCTGTTTTCCCTTCCCCCCCCCACCGACGAACGTGGCCTTACCGGGCGTGCCTTGCCCCCCGTTTGTCTCTCCAACTAGGGACCAGTGAGACACTTTCCTCCCCCCTTTTCGACGCTTGGCTGACTGGTAATGGCTTCCCCCCCCCCTTTGCTTCCTGGAGCCCCCTGTCTTCGCCGTTTTTCCCCGCGCAATTATTGTGTCGATTTTTCCATGGCGGTGAAAAATGCCCCCGCCCTTCCTCCTTTTTGACGTAAGCCGATTTTCGTTCTTTCCTGATTAAAGTTTTCCGTTTTTGAGTTGTTTTGGACGTCGTTCGGATGGGAGTGAAATTGTCCCCCTTGGTCCTTGTTTCCTGGATTTTAGTTTGCCCCATTTCCAGCGTCCCTCCCCCCGAACAAACTCCACCCTCCAATGCAGTTTTAACTTCCTCGACAGCACGGTTTTTGCCCTTTTGAGACCCGAGACTCTCGAAGTGTTGTGGGACTCATTTTTTTTTTCCCTTGAGCAGTGACCCCACCCGTTTTCCCTTCAAACACATTTTGTTCAATCCCAGGCCTTCGAAGATTCCTACCCCTTCAGTAGAGTTGCCCGGACTTTCCCAGTTTTCTTCCTCTGGTACTCTGAGGTTCCTCCGTTCTTCACCGTGCCCGACCTCCTTTTCCCTCCTTTGATCAGGTTTTTCCAGCCGCATTGTTTCTCTCTTCCCCTCTTTTTTTCGTGCAAGTGCGCATAGCAATCTTTGTCCGGGCACGTTCTGCTTGCTCCGACCTTTCCCGATTCCCTGTCGGAATGTGCATCCCGGTTTGGTTCTCCCCCCCGCTGCGGCAGATACTGAACCCCCCCCTTCCGTTGCTGGAGGCCGCTTTCCATTTTTTGGTCGAAAAATGGCTGATCTCCCCGCAGCGCCCCTTGTTTCGTGCTGACCCTATTTTTCGGGGTTTCCTTTCGTTTTTGTTTCCCTTCAGTCGTCGTGCCGATCCCCCCACCTCCAATT
>Ga0179593_1517721_pt1 | contig 15790 bp, 20 predicted proteins | sample CZODoug2_1_08_16_FD_185931 | JGI IMG/M metagenome (GOLD analysis project Ga0179593, IMG submission 185931) | Vadose zone soil fungal communities from Angelo Coast Range Reserve, California, USA - CZODoug2_1_08_16fungal (PacBio error correction) | ecosystem: Environmental > Terrestrial > Soil >... | reverse complement strand
ATTGCCGGGCGGGCCATCGAACCGCCACATTGCACCTTTTTTCCCTTTTTTTTTTTTTCGGTCCTTCTTTTTTTTTTCTCTGCCTTCCCGGCGATCGATACCGCGGTCGGGGTGGCAAGTGAAAGTTGCGGATGTTGTCGTCTTCCCTTTTTTTTCATTTCTTCATCTCCCCCGCCATGCTTCGGGCGGGATTTTCGGAACATGCAGATTGGCGGCGGGTTGTTCCTCTCCCCCTTTTTTCGCTTTTTTTTCCCTTTTTCCCCCTTCTTTGCTGCTTTGGCCGTTTCGGATCCTAAGCGGAAAAGGTAGAAATCCTGAAGTCTTTTTCCCCTTCCCTTTCCGGTTTTTTTTTTCCCCTTTTCTGCTTGTTTCAAGCCGGCGGATAGGCAAGAGAAACGGATGCTCACTTCGGTTTTCTTTTTTTTTTTATTCTTTCCTTCCTTCCCAGTGGCTCGGCGTCGCCTTGCCCGCATATTGGAGACACACCACCCCCCCTTTTCTTTCTTCTTCTCTGTCCCCTTGGTAGGCGTTTTTGGCTAGTAGGTAAAGTCGATGGCTCTTTTTCTCTTCCCCTATCTCCCCCTCAAGTGAATGTGGGAGCCGCGCGGAAATCAGTTTCGGAGAGATAGCCAGGGCTTTGCTTCCCCTTTCTTTTCCTTCTTTTCTCTCCAGTTTTTTTTTTCTTTCCTTTTCTTTTTTCCCTGTCAAACATCCACCAGTTATGTGCCAACTTGGCTCCATGAAGAAGGAGTATGTTGAAATTCAAGGTCCTTTCTTTCCCCCCTTTTTCCTCCTTTTCCATTTCTGCCCTATCCTAAATATTACAGGGCCGGTAGGAAAGGACTGGCCCCCCTTGTTCCTTTTTTTTTCTTTTTTCTTGCAGGCCGCCAGGTGCACGGAAATGTCGTTGGATCGAACTCCTTTTCCCGGTTTCTCCCTCTTCTGGACGAAGTAGGGGGTTTACATTGAAAGACCCAAGCGCCCCCCCTCTTTTCCCCAGTTCTTTTTCTTTCGATGGGCGCTACCGGGCTGAACAGAGGTCTGATTTTTTTTCCCTTCTTCCCTCCCCCAGGGTTTTCTTCCCCAGGAATTTTCGGGCCGAGCGAGAACCTCGCGGCCCTGACCTCTCTTCCCCCCTTGGTTTCTCTTTTCCTCCCCTCTTTTCATACGGGCCATCGAGGGTGGGAGATGGATGACGTTTCGGAGTTTGACTCCTCTCTTCTGTTTTTTCCCTCCTTCGCGATTTTGCGGATGCTCGATTAAACTCTTCTTCCCTTTCTTCTTTTTTTTTTTTTTCTGGTCTCTTTGGGCGAGCAACATTTTCCGCGGCGCGCACAGAATATACGAAGACGAAATGGTCCTTCTTCTTTTTTTTCCCAGGCCCCTTTTTTTTTCCTTCTTTTTTCTCTCCGTAATGCACGACGGGCGGTCAAAGAGATAAATTAAACCACGGGCTTCTCCCTCCCCCCCCTTTTTCTTTTCCTCTTCCTTTTCCCCTCACGTTTCGGGTTAGTATTCATCCAGTGCAGGTGAAAAAGGAAAAAAAAAATCCCTTTTTCCTTCTCCTTTTTTATTTTCTTCGCCCACCGTCACACGCGGTAGGAAATGGCTATACAGTGCGGGATACCATCCATCGCCCTTTTCCTTTCCCCCTTTTTCCCCCCCCTTTCCTCAATACAGTGCAAAGGATAAGCATGGCTCCTCCCCTTTTTTTGAAGGTTCTTTTTTTCTTTCTTCCTTTCCTGCCGGTCACCGACCCTACGGCCAGGATCAAATTCTCTTCCGGAAAAGTGCCTATTCCCTTTTTTTCCTCCCTGGGCCTTTTTTTTCCCTTTTTCCCATCGCGGGGGACATGATGCGGCATGCATCGCGACCACGTACGGTCTGTTCCTTCCCCCTTTCCTTTTTTTTTTTTCCCCCCCCCCTTCCCTTTCCCCCCCCCCCACTGTACATCGTCCGCCGGCGCATAGCCAGACAGCAGACGCACCCAACTTTTTTTCCTCCTCCCCTTTTTTCTTGTTTTTCCCCCCTTTCAGGTGCTCCGTCCGCGCCACGTCGTTAGGCTGCTCCGGTTGCACCTTTTTTCTTTTTTTTTTTCGACTTTTCCCTCCGTTCGTTATTCCCGCATCGGGACCCATCGCAATAAACCAGGGCGGTAACGGCTTCGCCCGCGCCCCTTTCTTTTCTTCCCTTTTTCCCTTCCACCTTCCCCTGGCCCGGGCCCGGACGCTTCCAGGACGGGCGGTAAAAATCTGGAGAAGTTCCCCAAACCTTTTTTTTTTTTTTTTTTTTTTTTTTCCGCTTTTTTTTCCCTCCCCTTCCCCTCCCTGCGTTTTCCTTTCTTTTTTTCCTAGTATCCGGCACAGTCTATGTTCCCCTTCGAAGACCGCGAAAGCCGCGGGCGCCCACCCTTTTTTTCTTTCAGGGGTTCTTTTTTTTTTTTTTTCCCCCGGCTTTCGCATAATCGGCAGCTGAACCGGGCGAAAAGCAAGCTTCTTTTCCCCCTTTTTCCCCATTTTTTACCCATTGCGACGAAGCATGGCGCAAACGACCGGACCTGGAAAGAATTGCCCGGCGGCTTTACTTTTCTCTCTTTTATTTTTTTCCCCCTCTTTCCCCCCCACTGTGGTTGAAAATAAGGCGGCCTCTTTCTTTCCCCCTTCGTTGTTTTTTTTTTTGCTTGAGGTTCGCTGTATCCAATCGGGAGGGAATACCTCCTCAGCTTTTTTTCCTTCCAATTTGGGAGAAGGCAAATCGTGTTTTACCAGTAGTCTTTCCCCATCCCCCGCCCCTCTCTTTGATAAGAACCGACTTCCGGGAAACGGACCGTTTCCCCTCTTCCCATTTTTTCTTTTCCCATTTTGCTGGAGAGGACGAGGGGAGGTTTTTTTTTTTCCCTTCCTTCTCCTCCCCCTTCCCCCACGGGGACCGAAGAAAAAGAATGGCCCTTCCCCCTTCTTCTTTTTTCTTTCCCCCCCCCGTTGTGTGGCCTCTTGTGGCGAAAAGGCTAACGCCTCCCCACCCCTTCCTTCTCTTTTTACTTCCCCTTCTTTCCCCTCGGTGGGCAATTCTTTTTCTTCTTTTTTTTCCCCTTGTTTGTCCCCCCCCCATTTATGGTTTGGGTAGAATTGTCTCTCGTGTTTTCTTCTTTCGCTCCTTTTTCCACGTTTTCTCCGGGCCACTCGGAAAAAAAACCATTGCAAATTGGCGGCTTCTTCTCTCCCCCCCCTTTGATTTTTTTTTTTTTTTCGGACGAGGGCGTAAAATAGAACTGTGGGGCGTTTGTTTTTTTCTTTTTTCGTTTTTCCGGCTTTGCAATGGGTAAAGACGGGAAAAGCCCTTCCCATAGCCCCCCTTTTTCTTCCCTTTCCCTATTTTTACCGCCGTCGGAAGAGGAAGGGAGACGGTCGCGGCTTTTGTTCTTTTTTTCTTTTTCTGTTTTTTCCTCCTCCTTTTCAACCTTCCACTGAAAAGGCTGGGTGAATGTGAAGCGGGCGGCGCTGGCGGGAAAGCCGTTCCCCCTCCCTTTTCTCCTCTCACCCAGAAGGACCCCCCCCCCGGCGTTTTTTTTCGGATCTTCTGCGCGGCGCGAAAAACAAGTGCAGCTCAACCATTCCCCTTCCCCCCCCCTTCCCTTTTTCTTTTTCCCTTCCCTTGGGCGGGAAGGAGAACATTGACGTTTATCTGCTCCCGTCTTTTTTTCTTTCCGCTTCTTTTTTTTCCCCCCCCCCTTTTATGGACCCGGGGGCGAGGCGAAAAAACCCAAGTGGTTTCTTTTTTTCTTTTTTTTCTTTTTGTTATTTTTTTTTTTTTTTTCCCCGCCTTTTGTGGGACCGGGTGGATTTCCGCCAATCAGCAAGGTGGGCTTGCCCTTTTCTTTTTCCCTCGGTAGAAGAGCATCTGTCCTCTTTGTGCCCCAAAGTGGAGATGGGAGGAGGCTGGGGGGGGATCTTTTTCCCTGTTAGTCGACTTCGTGCCGGGGCTGATTCGCTGGGAGCTCCTCCTCTCTTTTGATCTGTTTCTTTTTTTTTTTCCTGCGGAGGAAGGGAAAACGTCTTCTTTTTCCCCTCCCTTTCGCATTTTTGGTTTTTCTTTCCTTGATTGGGCGGGAAGCACATGCTGATCTGGTCTTTTTTTTCTGGGTCTCCCTTCCCTTTCCTTGGAGGGCTTTCCCGAAGCGGCCTTTTTTTTTCTTTTCACCTTTTGATGGATGGTAGACGCAAACTGGCGTCTTCCTTTCCCCCCTTTTCCCGTGGATGAAGATTTGGCGAACGGACTCCTTCCCTCTCTTTATTGCTTTTCTTTTTTTTTTTAAAGAGGGTGTTTTTGGCGTGGCCCCCCCTTTTTTTCCCCCCCGAAATTTTTTTCTTTTTTTTGGCGGAAGAACACGGTTTCACAATGGGGATCTTTTCCCCCCCCCTTTCTCTTTCTTTCTTGATCGGATTTGAGAAGAAGGAGGTGGATCTGGCCCTTTTTCCTGAATTCCCCCTTTTTTGTTCTGCTCTAGGCGTCGGAAAGATAAGGAATTTAGTGATTAGGATATTATGTTTTTTTTACTGAGAGACTTCCAAGTGAAATGGGGGGAGGGAGGATTCTCCTTTTATTCTTCATTGAATGACCGCCCTCCCAATTTTTCCCCTTATTTCATCGAGCATCCGCAAAATAGAGAACGAGTTCTTTCTCCCCATCTAGCGGCACCAGGCCCCTCTTCTTTCTTTTCACGCCGACGTCGATACAGGCGCACCACCTCCTAATTTTTTCCCTATTGGCACCCATGCGAGAAAGAAGAGCCGCTATCTTTCCCTTTCTTTTCCTCTTTTCGCTCGCGGGCAAGATAATATGCAGGCCTCTTCTCTCCCCTTCCCCAGCAACCTCGTTCAGAAAAGGAGGGCTGCTTCCCCTTCCTTTCTTTCTTTTCCCCTTCCTGCCTGGGGGGGCGGGAAGGGAAACCCGCGCCCCCTCTTTTGTTGTTTTTTTTCCCATTCTGTTCGATTGCCAACGAAATTGCCGGGCCCCCTTTTTCCTTCCCATTCCCTTCGCCCCGGAAACCACGGACAAATCCCCCATGTTTTTTTTTTTTTGCCTTCTTTTTCCGACAGGCGAAGGTTTTGAGGATCTCCTTCCCCCCCCCCCCTTTTCCCTGATTTTTGGTTTTTTTTTCCTTGTTTCCAAGTTTTTAATAAGGAAAGACTGATTTTTCACCATACTCTTTTTTTTTTTTCCTTTCCCTTTGCCCGGTTGGCAAACATTAACTTTTTCCTTTTTTTTTTTTTCCCCGTGGGCCCGATGGGCATTACGTCCAAGATGGATTCCCCCCCCTTTTTTTTTTCTTTCCCCTTTCAATCAAGGACGGCTTATCGGCCTACCCTCGGGTTCTTGGTCACATTTCCATTTCGTTTGAAGCCCCCTCTCCTTTTTTTAATCCCCCCCTCCCCCCCCTTTCCTCAGTGCGGACGTGTACCGAACGAGGCAAGAAAAAAAAAACGCTACCTCCCTTTTTTCCCCATTCCTTTCTTCCCCCCTGCCGGTTTTGGGTGGCGACCAGGGGGCGCGGGTTTTTTCCTTTCATTTTTTTTTTTCCCTTTTCCAAAAGCGCAGAACAGGATCACGCATAGGAAAAGAAATCGCGCCCTTTTTTTTTTCCCCTTACATCCTTTTTTTTTTCTTTCCTCTTTTCCCTCGGGCTTTGAACGAAAGGCGGGATAGACACCAACCGCGCAGCCCTTCTTTTTCCTTCTTTTTCTTTCGTGCTCCCTTTGCTCAGGGATTACTACATTGTGCCCTTTTTCTTTTCCCTTTCTTTTTTCTTCATAGAGGTAGAGGGGGCTTTTCCTCATCTTTTTTTTTTTTTTTTTTTTTTTTTTTCTTTTCCCTTCAACCTTTTTCCATCTTTCCCCTTGTGCGCGAAATTCCCCGCCGAACGCCTTTGATCTTCCTTTTTCCCCCCTTTTGTGTCGCGCGGCGACGGAGGGAGGACAAAAAAACATCCGCCCCCTTTCTTTTTTTCTCCCCCCCCTCCGAATATGTGCGTCTGGCGAGAAAGGTGGCCCCCCTTTTTTCTTTTCCCCTTGTTACGAGAAAGTTAATTGTTGGCTGTTCGATGGCGAAGGCAAGAAGCCCCTCCTTTTTTTTTTTTTTTTCTTCTTGCCCCTCCGAACGCCACATTGAACTTTTTTCGTGCGGTGAAAAACACGGTACAAGAGAAACGGTCGTTGAGGTCTTTTTTCCCCCCCTCTCTTCGGATTTTTTCCCTTTTTTGCCCGTGGACGTTGGGCGGATGGTTGTAAGGGAGAAGGAGCACGCCGCTCTCCCCTTCTTCCCCTCTTCTTTACTTTCTTGTATTTCGGCGCACCTGAAGATTGGAGAGGGTGGTGAAGTTAGTAAACGGCCCTCCTCTTTTTTTTCCTTTTGAGTCTTTTTTCCCCTCTTCAATTGTAGGAATCCTTCTTCTTTTTTTGAGCCTTCTTTCCCTTTTTCCTGCTCGGAAGGAGGCAGCGTTTGTTAGAGAGGCCTGCTGTTTCAGCCTTTCTTCTTCCCCCCTCCCCTGGGCCCCCCCTCTTTCTTTTATCCTGTCCTGCGGCTTGGAAATGAGGGAATAAGGTTCCAGGTTGGCTCTTCCTTTTCCTCTCCTTTTTCCTTTTTTTTCCCCGCGTAAGCTTTCTTCCCTTTGCCCTTTGTCAAAACCCTTCCGAGGTAGGAGTTTATGGCTTCGTCGGTTACCTTCTCCCTCTTTTTTTCAGGTTTTCCTTTCCTTTTCTTCAACGGGAAAGGGAATTGACCAGAGCGGAAATCAGTTCGGCCTCTCTCTTTTTTCCCCTAACCCCTTCTTCCTCCATCTTGGACGTATGGCCAGGGCGGGAAGATGCGACGGCTGGCTTCCCTTTCCCCCCCCTTTCCCCTCCCCCCCCCAGTTCTTTTCCCCTTCCCAGTAGTGCAGGAATTAAACTTGGAAAAAGGTTAGAGGCCCCCCCCCCCTCCCCCTATTTTTTCGTCAACCGATGCCAAAAAGGGCAGAAAATAGGCTGGGTCCGGGGTTTTTCCCTTTTTTCTCCCGGTGCTCTTGTTCTTTCTTGCACTCGGAAACGAAGGAACGTCGAAAGTCCCCCCCCCCCCTTGGTCTCCCCCTCGGCCGCGGTCATAGAGAAGATTCCCGGGCCCTTCCTTCCTCTTTTTTCTTTTTTCTCGCCTAAGGGATGAACCTCTTCTTTCTCGTAGAGAACAGAGGGAAGGAAGAGGTATTTCTTTTCACCCTTCTCCTACCCCCTTTTTCCATATAGCGGCTGATTTAGAGGAAGGGGGTGACCGGGGTCTCCTCTCCCGAGTTTTTTTATGGACGTACGGCTCTTTTTCCTCGGTTTATGTGGCGGGACGAATAGGACGAGATTTTTGCGGCTTCTTTTCCCTTCTCAAGCCTTTCTTTTTCGTCTGATCAATGCCGCAAGGGTAAATGTAAAGGGTTTTTCTTTACTACCCTTCCCTTTCTTTTCCTCCTCCCCTCCTTCCCTCTACATACTTTTCTAGTTTTCTCCCCCCCACCTTCTTCCCCCCCCTCTCGGCGCACAAAGAATATCCTCTTCCCTTCCCTCCCTCGGAGATTAGAACCGCGACTTCCTTTCCCCCCCCCCCTCTTTTTCCCGTCCCTGGCTTAAAAAGGAAGATCCCTTTCCCCCCCCCCTCTTTTTTTTCTTTCCCCTTCCGGCACATTCGTGGAAAACCGTGTTCTTCCTCCTTTTTCCTGGTGTTTCCCCCCCGTGTCCACGCCAAAAAAAAGCCCGCTTCCCGGCTTGTCTTTTTCGGCTCCATCTTAAAAAAAGAGGATGTGTTGGGGTTTTCCGTTCGCACAAAAGGTAAAACGCTTTCGTCCCCCTTCCTCCCTTTTTTTTCTTTTTTTCCGGAAAAAGAGATCGGGAAAGTCCTCTCCCCCCTCCCGCTCCCTCCCCGTCTCAGCATGTGCTCCGCCATACAGCTATGTTTTTTTTTTTTTTTTCCCCTTTGCCCCCTCCTTTTTCCCTACAGCGCGTTTCCGCCCCCTCCTATCCTCTTTCCCCCCCCCCATTAACCGCCCGCATGGGGATATAAGTATACAAGGAAATGAAGCCCCGGCACGACCTTTCTCTTCCTCCCGCCCCTCCCTCCATGAGGATGCGCCTTTTTTAGTCGTTCCTTGGATGTTCCGTCAATGTAAAAGCAAACCTGCTATTTGGCGAATCCCCCCCTTTTTCCCACCCCTTTCTTTTCATCTCCCCTCAGCGCAAAAAAATTTGTGTTCGCCGCGCCCCTGAGTTTCCCCTCTCTCCTCTCACACGCAGGTGCTCCGTCCGCGCCACGTCGTTTCGGGCTGCTCAGGTGCAACTGGCAAATTCCTTTTTTCCTTTGCTCGCAAATTCTCCGCCCCCCCCTCATAGCACCTTTTTTCTCCTCCCCCCTCTTCCCCTCCGCTTCTTACACCAAGCTTTCAAGTGGGAGTGAAAAATATGATTCCTCCGCGATTCCCTTCCTTTTTTTTTCCCGATTCCTCCCCCCCTTTATTGAAGGTCCCCAACCGGTCGAGGCTGTGGAACGACGGACTTACCTTTGGCCGGCTCCCCTTTCCCCTTCTTTTTTTTTCCTTTTTTGTTGTTCCCCCCCCTTTCCTCTTTTTTCCCCCTCGCAGGGGCCCCGGAGAAAGAAGCGGCGCCACCGGCGCTTTTTTCTTTTTTTTTTTTTTTGCTTTTTTTTTTTTTTTTCCCTTTTTTCCCGAGACTTTAGCATAATATGGAACGATTAACATTTCTAAAACTCCAGCTTCTTTCTTTTCCCCCCCCTTCCCCACCTCCTTTTTCCCCATGCGACGAAAAGCATTTCGAAAAGACCGTCCCCCTTTCCTCCTTCCCGAGGTCTTTTCCTTCTTTTTTGTTGCTGCGTAGGCTTTCGGAAAAAAGAGAGGCCCCCCCTTTGTTTTCCCCCTCCCCCTCTTCCCCTTCTTCAGGCCATTCGTTGTTATGAGGGCGGTGAGGTCGGCTCTCCCCCCCCCTCAACCCCCTCTTCCCTTCCCGGCAAAATGGAGGAGGAAATAGTGTTTCTCCCGGTGGCTTTCTTTTCTCCTCACCCTCTTTTTCTTTGCGTGGAGAGGGATGATTTAAGACCCTTCTCTGACCCCCTCCTTTTGCCTTCTTCCCAAATTTATTGATGGCTTTATTTCAATCTTTCCTTTCTGTTCGGAAGGGATATAGGCCGCATGGATCCCCCTCTTCCCCCCCTCCACAACGAAAGAATTTCAAAGGGAATGGGAGGGGGGGTCGTCTCTTTTCCCCCCCTCCTTTTTCCTCTTTGTGCGAAAAGGGGGATAAGACTCCCCCCCCCCCCTTTTTTTTCCGCTGGCACGGAAAAAGTAAGAAGCGGGCAATTCTTTCCCAAGGTCCTTTCTCCTTTCCTCTTTTTCTACTTCCCAAAATTATGGTTTGGTGGCTTCCCCCTCTCGTCCGTTTTTTAGTTAGAAAGGAGCTCCCCCTCCTAGTTCCTTTCCCCCCCCCCCCCCTTTTCCAACTGCGGCTCTTCTCTACCCAAAACTCAAAAAGCGCCCGAGTGGGGCTTCCTCTTCTGGTCCTTTTGCTCCTCTGTGGAAAACAAACTTGAACGGGGCTGCCCCGGACTTTCCCCCTCCCTTTTTTCCCCTTTTTTTTTTCAGTCCCCCCCCCCTCCCCCGTTTGTGGACTTCATCCAGAGTGTTACCGCCCGTCGGAAAGGCGGCCTTTCCCTTTTTTTTCCTTTTGTGGCAGGAGAAATGCCTTTCCCCCCTTTTCCCTGCCCCCCCCCTTTCACGCGGGGTGGAAATGAAGCCGGCGGGCCTTCCCGCTCTTCCTTCCTCTATGGGTAAGAGCGGAAAACCCCCCCAATACCAGCGGGGATTTTCTAGCTCCGCTTTTTTTTTACCCCCCTGCAGCTCAAAAAGGGGAACCCCCTCTTCCCTTGCCTCCTCCCTAAACGGGGACCGTTTGGCAGGAGGACTTCCTCCCCCCCTTCTTTATCCCCCTTTTTTCCTCCCGGGCCGAAAAAGAACAATTTTTCTTTCCCCCTCGAACTTTTTGTGAGATGAGTGGAGGGGGCTCTTTTTCTTGGAAGATTTCCCTTCCTTTCTTGTGACCGGTTGGATAGAAAAGAAGACAACCCTTCTTTTCTTCCCCTATTAATGGGAGTCCCCCGTTTTCTTCAGTGACGGAACAGAAGAAGGGAAGGTGGGGGGAGCGAGGCCTGTCGGGCCGAATGGGACAAAGTGGCGCTTTCTCTTTTTTTCCCCTTCGTGCCTTTCTTTTTCCTTCGCTGGGCGACTTAGATCCCATTGGGAGGAACATTTGCGTGCACTTTTTCCTTTTCCCCCTTTCCCTCTCCATTGAATCTGGAGCGTTTAGGGTAGGTACGGCGGAAATTCCCCTCCGCCTTCTCTGGAAAAAGAAAAGGAAATAAAGAAAAATGCCTTTTTACCTTTCGGCAAGCGTTTTCTCTTTTTCCCCTTCATCGGGAGGGAGGGGAGCCGCCCCCTTCTCTCATGTTTTTTTCTCTTTCGGCGGCCCAAGAGGGAACGTCCCTGGTTTTTTTTCTTGGCCGGCCCTCCCCAAAAAAAAAAAAAAAAAAAAAAAATGCCACCGGCCCCCCCCCAACCCCCCCCCCCCCCACAACAAAAAAAAAAAAAAAAAAAACCCCCCCCCCCCCCCCCAACCTCCCCCCCTTCGATGGATGGTATCAGAACTGGGGAATCCCTTCTTTCCCTTTTTCCCCCCGACCCCCCCCCACAAAATTTTCGGCGTGTCTTCTTCTTCCTTCCCCTTACTCCCCCTGGATTTATTGGCACAGCTCTCCCTTTCCCCCCCTTTTCCCCCTCGGGGATTTTTTTTCTTTTCCCCTGGTTTCCTTGAAAGACGAAACCCGAACGTTTCTTTTTTTCTTTTTTTTTTCTTTTTTCCAATTGGGGATGGATGGACACCGTTTTCCGTTCCCGCCGTGGTGGGAAAGGGGCTCTCTCTTTTTCATCTGCGTCGGCGACGGGCCTTTTTCCTTTCGTTGTTAGCTGTTCTCTCTCCTCGGCAACGTCTTTTCCTCGCAATCCCTTTCTTTTTATTTCTGCGTAATGCTCTCCCCCCCTTTTCCCCCCCCCCCTTTGATAGACACCCGGCATTACTCTTTTCTTTTCCAAACCCCTTGGCGGCTATAATTGATCCTCCCCTCCCTCGTTCATCGAGAGCATAAGCAAAAAAAATCGCCTCTTTTCTCCATTCTCCCCGAGAGCAGGAATTCGGCTTCCTTCCTCCCCCTCTCCCCCCTCGGCAACAATAGATGGGAAGTATGAAGATTTCTTCCCCCTCTTTTTCCCCCCCCCATTGGGCGCGGAAAGCAGCCGCTTCTTTCTTTTTGGTTGAAACTTAGTTTTCCCGGAAGTAAGATGAAGTTGGCTCCCTTTTCCCATGGATTCTTCTCCCTTCTTCATGGCCCGGAGGCCGCTCGATTTCCTTATTCCGGCAGGATCTCCTATGAAACCGCTTATCTCCCTCTTCTTTCTTTCCGCTTCCCTCTTTTTTCTTTCGAATGTAAGGAGTTCTATTTCCCTTTGACTTTTCTTCCCCTATTTTCTTTGAGAAGGAAAACCTGACAAGGCTATTCTCTTCTTTCCTTCCCCGGCTAATATTTAGGGGCTTAGCTGCCCGGAAATTTTCTTTTTCCTTTTTTCGGTTTCAAGTTAATCCTTGCAAAACTCCTTGATTTACATTATCTTCTTCCTTTTTTGCCCCATAACTTTGGAATGTTGCAGTGCCGCATTTTTTTTTCTTTTTTTTTTTTTTCCCAGCTTCCTTCCCGCTGGCATAAGTAACAAGATGTGGATTTCCGCCTTTCCCTTTCTTTTTTTTCGGTCCCTTTTCAATCAAGGAAAGGATATATTCTAGGGCCCGAACTTATTTTCTTCACATTTCTCCCCCTTTTTCTTTTTCCGCCAGGAGATTAGTTTTAGGGAGAACCTATGAATTGTCCCCCTTTTTTCCCCCCTTGATTTCCTCCCCCCCCGCTACCTCGAGGGTGTGGGGGACCCACGGGGGGGGCCCTGCCGCTCCCCCTTTTTTTTTTTTTCTTTTTTTCTTTTTTCCCTTCTAACGCCGAGGGGACACTGGACATGATTGCCCGCGCATTTCAAAGCGCTTCTTCTTTCCTCGCCTCCCTTCCTTGAAAAAAAAAAAAAATTCAACGGCGAGGAGCATCGTTCTCTCCCCCATTTCTTCCCCCTCCTTCCCTCCCCCCCCTCCTTCCTCCGAAGAGGGGGGCGGACAATTTTCGCTGCGCTCTCCCCCTTTCCCTCAACCCCCCCCCCCTTTCCCTCTTGGGATCCCGAAAGGCCATCCTCAATCACTTCTTCTTTTTCCCTTTTTTCCTCTTGATTAGAAACAAAGATGAGGGAAGTTAAGAAGAGCAACAACCCTGCCTTTTCCTTCTTGAGACTTCCCTCTCTTCCGGGTTTGGAGTGGATTCTCTTTCCCTTTTTTTCATGGTTTTTCGCGGGACAAAAGTAAGGCCAAAGCGGTCACGGCCGCCCCCCTTTTTTTTTTTTTTTTCCCTTCCTCGACACCCCCCTGCGGAATATGGCGAGAGAGTGGCCCTCCCAAATCTTTTTCTCTTCCCCTTTTTTTCCCCCTTTTTGCGTTCGATGGGCGGCCGGCAAAGATTCTTCTCTCTTTTCCTCCTCCTCCCCTTTTTCCTTTTTTCCATCGACCCTTTTCCCTTTTTTTCTTTTTTTCTTTTTTTTTGTCAACTTCCGCGAGGCATATTAGGCGGGTGTCGAGGCAGTTCCGCCGGATTCGATCCCCCTTTTTCTTCGTTTTTTTTTTTTTTTTTTTCCCCCGCTCATCCAGGCCGAGATTTACTGAATTGCCTCGATCAGAGCCACCGCATTGGCTCTTCGGCGGGCTTTTTTTCTTTCCTTTTTTTTTTTTGCGGTTTTTTTCCTCCTTTTTTTTTTTTCCCCTCTTTTCCGATCGGCAAAAAGGGAACCGAGAACTGCAATCTGAGGATGCGTTCGGGATTCCTTTTTCCCCCTTTTCCTTCCCTTGCAGCAGGTGTCCTTCTTTTCCCCCCTTTCCAAGTCCGCCGCGGACGGGCCGGGCGCGTTGTCGACGCCTGCTGTTTTTCCCTCCCCTTTCCCCCCTTTTTTCTCCCCCCCTTCGCGTTTCTTCTTTCCCTCTTGGTGGATCCGGTCCCTGCGCTTTGAAATGCCGCGGCATCAGGTCCAGTTGTTCCTTTTTCTTTTTTGCTGTCTTTTTTTCTTTATTTTTTCTCCGGGCCCGTGGTTAAAACCTTCGAGGTAGCGTTTCTGCCGTCGGTAAATTCCCTTCCCTCTTTTTTCTTCCATGGGTTTTCCTTTTTCTTTTTTTCCCCCCGAAAGGGGGAATGTGAAACCGGCGCGGAAATCCAGTTCGGCCTCTCCTTTTTCTCTTTCTCCCCTTTTCCCCTCCCAGCCTCGTTGCTGCAGGGGGAAATCCCTCTTTTTCTTCCTTGGTTCCTTTCCCCCCTCAAGTATGGACAAAAGTGCTTCCTATGAGAATCTTTCTTTTTCCCCCCTGGAGTTCTTTCCCCCGGTTCGCGGGCCACAGCCGCTAATTCCGGTTCCCCTCTCCCCCCCCCTATTAATCTCCTTCTCCCCCAACATGCTAAATCGGGGATTGGTTTCAGGGTTTTTTTCCTTTTCTCTCTTGAATCTCTGTTAGTTGGCATTCAGACGCCGGGACACGTCCGACCTCCCCCCAAACTTCCCCCTCCTTCCAGAGGCGGGTTTCCCTTCCCCCTCCCCCCTTCCTCCTCCTTTCTTTCCTTCCTCCCTTGGCGACGTTAGAGCGCATCGGGGCTGAACGTATTTTTTTCCCTGGATCTTTTTTCCTTTCCCTCTTCTCGGGCCGCGAGGCAGGGACCTCGCGGAACCGACCAGCATCTCTCTTCTCCCCTTTCTCCCATTCCCCCCCCCCTTTAAGGAAAGGAAATAGAGGGTGAGTCTTTTTTTTTTTTACCCTCCTCTTTTTTTTTTTTCCTCTTTCCCTGCCGTTTGCGGATGAGCGATGAAACTTCGGCTTTCTTCTCGATTCTCCCATTCCTGCCGTGTGGAGAGCACCTTTCGCGGCGGCGCCCCTTTTCTCCTCTTTTTTTTTTTCCCTCCGGATATGCTTCCCTTTTCTTCCAAGGCCGCGCGGACGCAGAATGGCACGCCGCGGCTTTTTTCCCTTCCCCTTCTTTCCCCCCACGGCTTTTTCCCCCCCCCTTGTTCTTCAGAAAAGACGACAATAAAGTTCGTTTTTCTTCTTTTTCCCGGTTTTCTTTCTTCTTGATCGGCGTGCAAATAAAATCCGTCGTCTCCCCCCCCCCCTCCCCACGATTCCCCCTCCCCCTGGTAAGGCCCTGGATCTCCAGTGGATTACCATCCTTTTTTCCTCCCCCCCCCCCCTTCGTTTTTTTTTTTTTTTGGGGGGACAAAAAGGCCGCTTCCCTTTTTCTCCCCCCCTTGTTTTTTTCCAGTCCCAGGATCAGATGTGATCGCCCATTCCCCCTTTTTTTCCTTTTTCTTTTTTTTTTTCTACAGGGGCATTTCTTCCTAGCAGCGCTTGTCCGCCGTAACCGCCCCCTCCGTTTCTCAAGTGCTCTTTTCCCCCCCTTTTTTTTTTTTTTTTCCTTTCCAGCGAAATGCAGCCCCCGGCCACGAAGTAGCTCGACGGGACACAGCCGTTCCCTTTTTTCCCTCCCCCCCCCTTATTCGCGCTTTTTTTTCTCTTCCTTCCTTCACGCCCACCTTGATGAGTGGGGCGAATAAAAAGGTCCCCCCCCCCCTTTTTTTCCGGCAACACTCTTTTTTTTTCCTTTTTCTTGCGCACCCCACTTTGTGTTTCGCCGCGCCAGGGTCCATAACAATTGTTCGTCGTCCCTTTCCTTCTCCCTTTTTCCCCCCTTTCAGATAAAACGTTTTCCTTTTTTTTTCACCACTGGCCAATTCGGGTTAAGTTTTTTCTTGTTGAGCATTGAAACTGGTTAGCCTCCTCTTTCTCCCTATCTTTTTTCCCTCTTTTCCTTTTTTTTTCCGGCTTCGCCCAGCGCCGCCGATTAAGTGAAAAAGATTTTTTCCCGTGTCCGGTTTTCCCCCCCTTTTCTTCATGAAGTTTCTTCCCCCCCTTTTTCTTTTCTCCCGGGCCGCTTTTTCCGAAGGCGGTACAATCTGGATGAATCAAAAACGGGTCGAGTCTTTTTTTCCCGAAAGGACTTCTTCCTTTTCCTTTCCCCTTGTTTTCTTAGTATCCGAAACAGTCTATGTGAAAAATAGAAGACCCGGCGCAATGGCCCCTCTGGTGCGGAACACCTTCCTCTTTTTTTTTCCTACTTTTCCTTTTTGTTTCCGAGTGGCCCGAGAATGTAGAATTTAAATCTGGCAGCTACCTTTCTCCCTCCAGCTTTACTGTTTTTTTTTTCCCCCCTCCCCCCCCTCCCCCACCCCAATTAACATTGGGCACCATTCTATACTCCTTTTTCTCCCCCCCCCCAACTTGGCCCAGAGGATTAATTTTTAGTGAAAGGAACCCACCACTTTTCTTTCATGATTCTCCTTTTTTTTTCTTTTTTTTTTTTTTTTTTTCAAACTCAGCAGGCTATAGGTTAATCGACAACGGGCTCTGCCCTGCCTGGTGCCATTTCTTTTTTTTTTTTTTTTTTTCCTTTTTTTCTCCCCCCTTTTTCCCCTCCCCCCCACACCGCCCGCGGCCGCTCAGGCAAAATGGGAGAATTTCAATCTTTTTTT
>Ga0179593_1515866_pt1 | contig 15790 bp, 16 predicted proteins | sample CZODoug2_1_08_16_FD_185931 | JGI IMG/M metagenome (GOLD analysis project Ga0179593, IMG submission 185931) | Vadose zone soil fungal communities from Angelo Coast Range Reserve, California, USA - CZODoug2_1_08_16fungal (PacBio error correction) | ecosystem: Environmental > Terrestrial > Soil >... | reverse complement strand
CTTAGGAAAAATTTGCTCCCTAGGAGCTTTATGGTCTTTCTCTTTACTTCCTCCAGGTTCTCCCAATGGATCCCTCCCCTTCTGCCGCTACCTGCCTGTCCTGCCTCAGCACTCAACTTCCGACCTCTCAACTCAGTCCTTGGCGAATCTCCCTTTTCTTTGTCCGAACACCAGCCCTGCGCTTTTTTTTTCCTTTCAGGCCTGTGTTCCTCAAAAGGAAGTCAATGATCGCTTGCTCTCAGCCACATGCCTACTCGCGGGTGATCTTTTCCCTCATTCGGCCAGACCCTCAGGTTTATAGGACACTCGAGTCCTGTGATGTGAATGCCCCAAACTGACTGGTGTTGGTACTTCTTATCGAGCCTCCCCTTTTTTCATCCCTTAGATCGAGACCCTCTCTTCACCGATGTACTCCCTCGTGTCGTAATCCCGGCTGCCCACGTCGGAAGGACGGCATAGCTCCTACACCGTTTTTCATGCTGGATTTTTCCCCCCCGCTGAACGGCGGTGACGCCAGCACCCCCTTTTTTCATTTCATGGCCCGGGCGCTTTCTCTGAACTAGGTAACAGCGCCGAGGAGATTCCCCACTCCCCACTTAGGGCGTGAAGGTGCCCCCTTTTTCTCCTCCTCCGAACGCCGCGGTTCCTCCTCCCTTCGGTTTCACCGGTTGGCTCCAGCGGTTCCTTTGTTGCACACCGCAGTCCTTTCCTATCACGTTCACGCCTTTCCTTCTTTCCCCCGCGCTGCTGCCCGGGCCGGCTGGTTAAAAAAGGATTAGCCCAGCCTAGAGCCCGCACTTTGGCCAACTTTTGGCCTATGGACGGCAACACCTAGTTTTTACTAAACGGGGAATCGTTTGGCCCCTTCTAGTTTGGAGGAGTCGACTTAGATGGGTTCGTGATGTTGGATCCACATACCCAGTCTCCTCGTTTCCTAACGGCTCCTCTCCGACGATCAGTCACTTCCCCCTTTACTATGCGGATTCCGTTCTGCGGGTTTTCCCCGGCAGGCCTGTTGGAAGGTGACGCGTTTTGTGCTTCCGTGCTGTATTTTTCGCATTTCGCAGTGTTTTTTCCAACCCTTCCCCTGAAGTTCTCACATAAACGATCAGGCATCTCACCCCCTTCTGAAACGTTCCGCCAGGGCTAAAGTGCGGCTATTCTACGCTTAAGAAAACCCTACCGTTGCCCCGAAGCCACAGGAGGAGGCTTCCTCTTCCATGAACGAACTACCTTCTCGATTGTCCACCTTCCCTTCGCTAGTCGGCCTTCCCTCCGAGGGCCCCGATCCGGCTCAGCGCCATCGGCCGGTCATTTCCCTCCGTGTTTCAGGATCTGTCCGTTTTTTATCTTTCACGGGATGTACTGTTCCCCCTCCCTTATCCTCCGAGGGCCCTTCCCTTTTTTGGATAGCCGCACAGTTCGTCTCACAGAACGTTTCCCCTTTCTCAGGATCTGGCTGCGACATTCCCTTTTCTTTCCCCTTTCGCGTTTGGCCTTTTTTCTTTTCCTGTCTAAAAGGACCCTAGCTGGCTTCTTTACATCGGACTTCTTTTTGAGATGAACACGATATCCGTTTTGCTTCTGCAGTCCCCTCAGAGCGCTGGCGGGACGCCGCCTCATGCAAGGATGGGCACCGACCTTCGTTCCTTTTGTCCAAGGAATGTTTGTTTACTCCCCGGTTCGAAGGGCTACTTCTAATTCATCTACGAAAAACAGGAGTGTTTATTTTTGATGGTATAGAATCTCTATCTTTTCTCTTTTTTTTCTCCTCTCTTAGATTTTAGCTTTCAGGTCTTCTCAAGCGAGGTGTTGTAGTCCTTTCAATTCAGGTAGCCTCCTAGGGCCAGCGTTCAAACTTGTTTCATTCCTGCGATGACGACTCCTCTTTTAACCGGACCCCCCCCCCCCCCCCCACCCCCCCCAAAACCCCCCCCCAGGCGGAACCCACGGAAAGCTCTTTATAGGTTTCGGACCATCAGTCCGGTTCCTAACAACCAGTAAAATGTAGGTCTACCCCCTCCGTTACTGCTATCGGACAGATCACGAGGGTTTTTTGATTCGGAAGAAGACGTTATTGCAGGTGCGTTGCCCTCCTCATGTGAACGTTCGGTCTTCGACATGTGGGAGTTCGTTGGTCCTTTTGATCGTCGGGACCCGCTTCCTCCTCTATGTTCAGCCTCCTGGCCTCCCCTTTAAGACTTGGAGTAATCCTTCGGGTTACATGTCCCCGTGGCCGATTCGCTGTTTTGCAGTGATGATCCCTCAATGTGCTCCCGCTCCTTCTTTCGATCGCAGAAGTAACCTTGCCTCTCTTTTTTTTCTTCCTGGCAGAGGTGACATGCCTTCCCTCTTTCTCTCTGCTCTTGTGATCCGGTAGTGGTCGTCACGTGGAACACTCAGACTTCTTTTTCGCCGGGAATTTTAATAGTGCTCTTCTTCGTATTATTTTGCTGTTGACTCCTTTTGGGCAAGAGGACAGTCAGCGAGTCGCGTTTCTGAAGCTCTAATGGAGGCTTGGTTATTGCCTCAATTGACCTTCCCTCTTTTACTGGTTGACGTTGCTTGCGGATTTCTAGTCGTTCCCTTTTTTTTCGTCTCCGGCGTCCTTTCGGCTGCCTGCATCCCGTTGGATAGAAGTGGTATTCGTGCCTTCCCCCCAACACCGCGTAACACCTTCCCCCTCGTGCAGTGCGCAGCTCCCTGTTTTGGCTGTTTTTCGGAGAGGCTCGCTCCGCCTTTCTGAAGGAAAGGACTAATCAAAGTTGCTCATTGCTTGAGGCCAGAAGGGTGTACTCCGGTCCGCAAGTCGAGATACTGCCGACACGACGTGTGATCGTCGTCAGTGGGCCTTCTCATCGGTGAATCTGTTTAGAAATGCCGGTGACTTTCGGACGAGTCCGTTCTTATTCGCCCCAAACCAACACAACACCACGCCAAAAGACCCACCAAACAAACCCCCAAATAAAAAAAAACAGTTCCCCCCCCCACTCCACCCCCCCCCCTCCCCCACCCCCGCCCCCCCCGCCCCAACAAACCAAAAAAAAACAACCCCCAAATAAAAAAGCGCACCCCCCCCAAACAAACGCCACCCCCAACAAGTCACTCCACACCCCACCCCTCCCAAAAAAACCCAAACCCCCAAAAAAAACCCGCCCCCCCAAACAAACCCCGCCCGCCCTAACCCCGAAAGCAAACCGGCAATAAATCAAAATATATTAAAACCACAACAACCAACCCCAACCCCCCCAAAACCCCCCCAAACCCCACCCAAACCCCACCCCTCCACCCCCCCCCACCCCCCCCAGCTATTCCCTCCCTACACAGGTCACTTCTCGTTTGGAGGCTAATCCTCTGCGTGTAAGATAGTTTTCCCCCGGATTATTCTTCTGCTTTTCGTGAACAACAGGTCTTTGACTTTTTCAACGGTGTCCTCTGGTGCGATCTTTTTTCTGTCCTTGAACTCTGCTTTTCCTTATAGGTCTGATCACGGGTGTCATTACCGCCACCTCTGGCTGTCCTTTCGAAATCTCCCCATACCCGGGCAGTCTCCCATTTTTCTCATTTCCAGTCATACCTGTTTCACTGTCCTCTCAAGGTTGGCATGATCCTCTCCCCGTAGAAAACCGCCGGTTCTCTCCCTTGAAGTATCGTCCCTCCCTGATATGGGAGCTTTCTGACGTTTTGTCGGTGATGTGGTCGCGTTTCAGACGGGCATGTCCTTTTTCTAGCAGACCACTCTCCCCCGTGCTGCCTAACCACCCACGGCCCTCATTCATGTCTTCCTCTGGTGTTCTTAACACGCTCCCTATTCCCGTAGATGGATTCTGTCGCTGACGTCCTTTTAGTCAAGATTGCCATTCCTCTCGGCAGCAGGTAACCTTTTCCCATACGTTCTTCTTTTCTCCTCCCGTCCAGGACAGGTACCCAGTCTTTCTTCCCCCCATGCAAAAGAGAAGATCTCTCCCTTAAATAAGTTTTCGGTTGTGCTTTTCTCTCTGGACCAATGGGACTCTGGATTTTCCCGAATTGCCCGAGGGAAACCTCTCCTTTCTAAACTCACATTACCTTGTTAGCATGTGCGGTTAATGGTGCCCTTCTAGAGGGGTGATTTTTTTCTTTTTAATTTTCCCTTTTCTCACCAGATATTCCCGATACGTTAGTTGCTCCCACTTTGAAGACCTTCCTGTGCAGCGGCCCACATGGTCTCACTTCATGTCTCTATTCAATTCTGTTGGGTTTCTTTTCTCCCGTATGTCCAACCGACCACTCTCAAGTCAGACCTGCAATTTGCCCGGCCATTGCCTGACCCGCCACCAGCCCAAGATGAATTGATCTTTTGAATTATTTCGGGCCTTTTCTCGGGGCGTCTCGGCAACGCCGCGGATTCCTTCCTGGTATTTAACCTGGACTTGTTTGTTCTTTTCCTTTGTCAAGTCTTCCCTCCTAGAGCTCAATCTGAACGAACCCCCTACGGACTGAAAGCGCGCTCTTTTAGGACCCAAATTTTTCGCTCTCCTTTCCATTAGAGGATTAGACCGGGCAAGATTCCGTGCATGAATATGCCTTTCCCATCGGTGTCACCTGAACCTTTGAACCGCCCTGAGACCTTTGCAACAATCGCAGCCCCGGTTCTTTTTTCCAAACTTCCTCTCAGAGGCACTGACCCCTCCCCCCCAGTTACCACTTTATTTTTTTTATCTTGAAGGGCCCAATCCCTCTCCTGAGGGAGCTCCTTGTCATAGCGACCCGGCTATCGTTATCTCCTCCTAGTCACCACCCTGCAAGATGCCGAAGCCTTATCACGCCAGCCTTTTTCCCTCTCTAAGGCCAGTGAGTTGCATGCTAACAAGGCGGCTTGAAGCCACATGGTAGAACTTGGCTGCCCACACCCCTAGTTTTCTTTGGTGGGTGGTTCTTTGAGCCGGACAACCCGGAGGGTGATATCCGATCCCTAGAAGAAGTGGAGACAGACTTATCTATGGTATGTTGGGTCTTCTCCTTCTATTCTGAATTAGTTGACCAACGACATCTGTCTCCTAAAGTGCCCTACCTTAAAGGGAGGAATTCTCCACCGGGGTCTCCTCGGACCTAAGTACCGACTTCCGAATGCGGAGGACACCTTTTCCGGTTCGTCTGTTCCAAAGAGGCCACATGTTGCTTTGCTCCTAAGCTCCTAAGTATTTCTACTCAGAGCAGCGCCTGGAACAACCTGCGTCCACAGAAATGAAGAAACCCCTTCATTAAGGACGATCCCTTTCGAACCCTTCTCTTCTTCCCTGTTAAAGCCCAGCCGGTCCCTGGGGGAGGGGGCTTTAAAGGAAGACACCCTTTCGTCCCCAATTTCCAAGCTAATAACGGGTTCTGAACATTTTTTTCACTTTACCTAACATTCTACCGAGATGCAGCCCGAGCTTACTACGCCTTTCCCAACCCTGGCTTGACCGAGCGGTTTTTCCCCCCTGATCTATACGTCCCGACATCAAATCTATTCTGGTCAGGGCCTCCCCCTTCCCGACTATGACGCCGTGCCGCGCGTTTAGGATGGCCCGACGTTTCTCTGGCACTTCTTGCACTCCCTTGCCCCACCACCTTTTTTTTCCCTTGTGACAGACTCGCGCCGTCCTGACACCTGTACTCCAGGCTTCTTTCTGTCTTCTCACATTTCCGGCCTACACGAGTCGGAATTCCCTCTATTCTTTCCCCTTGAATACAGCTGATAAACTCCCCTATACTTGTTTAGAACCCTCTTTCAATACGTGAGGCTGGTTTTTTGGCCCCCGAATGCATTTCAAACCCTCTTTAGATGGTTTCCCCGGGACCCTTATTCGGTTACCCAACGACACGCGGTCTCCTTTCTTCTGAATGCGAGGTTTTCATCTGGTTCAAGTTGCTCTCTGGTAGGGTATCTGCGGCACTAACACAGTAGGGCTTTGTCTCCTCCTTTCCCGGCATTGTGCCTCCCTAATATGAGATTGGAATCCTTCTCCGTTGTTTTGTTGAGATTTCAGATTTGATGGTCCGAAAGTGCCGCCTTTGCGCGTTCGACGGTGTGCTTCTCCCGTCCTGTGCCAGCTTTTTTCTCAGCGGAAAAAGAGTGGTTGCATGATCCTCCGCGACGTCGGATGAAGCAAAAAATCCTGTTGATTACCTTCCCCTTTTTTTTAACGAGGGGGTGCGGTCTTCTCCCTTTTCATACCTCCGCTCCCCTTTTATTCTTCTCCCCAACAATAAGTAACTTTCGGATGGCATCTCGTCCTGGTATTCAGGTCCACTTTCAGCTCGTACCTTCCTAGTGGAGGATGTCTCGCCCCCTTTCGAACTAGGATTTGCCCTCTGGTGTAGAGCGATGTGAGCGTTGTCCTGTTACCCTGTTTTTTGGCGTTTCTTACCCCTTCTGGGTCAGACCGCGTTGTCCCCTTCTCCCGACTTCCCAGGTTTAACCAGAGGCCCCTTCCTCCGATGGGCTTCTGCCGTTTGGTGTTTTCTTTCCACCCTCCCCCTCTCGGACCCCCTTTTTTCTTTTCTTTTGAGATCCACTGGATCGGTCTGACTCTCTGTATGTCCTTGTCCCAAGCTGGCCCTTTTTGGTTTTCGCATCAGGTGGTCGTCCCACTCCTAAACCCACTTCAACCCCCGGTCGACGCGGTGCCCCTGTCTAATGTGCGCCCTGCTTCTCCTTGTGGCTGTTTGTGTTTTTCTGTTTCCCAAGAAGGTGCAGGACCGATTTTCGTTCTCGTTTTGGGCAGCGGCCCCTTCCGGACGTTTTCACATCCTCTCCCTTGCGTCTTGTCCTTTCCCGGATGCCGTCCTTCTGATACAAACCGTTTCTTTAGGCGGCATGTTTCAGGACTCCGTAGTCTCCGAATTCTCCTCCGGATGTCCACTCCCTAATTCCATCCCCCCCCCCCCCCCAACCCCCTTAGCTAACTATAAAGGATACATTCTCCTTTAGTAAGAGTCCAGTTGTAGCACCTCCTTCTTTTGGCACCTTTGTCCATCGGCAACAGTTATGATATTGGAAAGTCCCCGACCCCATTTTCCCTAATGCGAAAAGCATTCCCCAGTAAAGAGAATTTATCAGCATCCCCCAAGAAGTGGACCTTTTCTCCAGATGCTTTTCTTTTTCCTACTCTTGAAAGATGGCTCAACCTGTTAAATTGATTGTTCCTTCAAAGAGTCATGAGCCGTCCATAGGCTTCAAGGGTAATCTTTTAAGAGCCTGCTTGCCTCTCTACAGTATATTCAGGGGATTTTTCGAAGTATTTTCATGCGGAAGGAAAAGGTATCTGGATGAGTCCTTTCGATGTTAAACTGCCTTTTTTTTCTTTCACAAGAAGATTCCCGAGGGTGTTCTGCGCTGCCCAGTCATTTTGTTTTTCTGCGCAGAGGATCCCTGACAAAATAGTTCTTTGATTTTTCAATAGCCTTTCCCTCTAAAGGGCGTTCTCTAAGTGTGGACTTCATCGAACCCCCCCTCCTTCCAGTCTCCCAACCATTGCTAGTCCCCGCGGTTTTGGAATGAAACCCCAGTCAGTCCTCTGAGAATATTCCCCCTTCTACCCTCACATGAACCGGGAGCTGCGTTTTATTTCTTGGCTGCCGTCAGCAGGTTCTTTTAGCAGGCTAGTTTTCTTCCCCAAGGCATTCAGTTCTCCTTAGTTTCTGGGTCGCCCTCAAACGTTGAGACCCCATACGGTGCGTTCTGAAGTATTTTCCTTCTGACTTTCTGGAAGTTGTAGCTTTCCCAGAATTCCTCATTGGTTTTGATCCTGGATGGAGTCATGCGCGCAGGCAATGTTTTCAGACGAAGGGGCGGCCCCTTTGAAGCATCCCTTTCTACCTCGACTACTTTTTCTTTGAGTCTCGATCCTCGCAACTTTCAAAGGGTTTGCCCTGTCTCCTCTGCGTTCTGAATGAATACCAACACTGACATCCCCCTGTTCACCTATGCCCTTTTATGTCGGCGCAGGCAAGACCTTAGACCTGCTACGTTCAGGCCGCCCTTCCTTTAAGAGACCTTCTTCTGGTTCCTTCTTGGTCAGCTTCAGCCTGGTGGGGTTGCTTCCTAGGAGAAACCTTTCCTTCCTCAATACCATTTGACCAGATCCCTGGAATCCACCATACCTATCTTCACACAGCATTCGGGATCTTCCTCCCCCCCCCCCCCCCCCCCCCCCCCCCCCCCCCCCCCCCCCCCCTTGCCCTTCGGCCTAATCCTGGCTGTCGGCCAACGCCTCTTCTGAAGCGCAATTTTAATCTGGCCCACTGGTCCCACTTCTTTTTGGGACCTGGTTGTTATTGATGATTAGATTCTATGGTGGACTAACTTCCTTGTTCGAGACTTGCCCTTCTATAATGCTCCCGAGCCTCCCCCCAATCACCCATTTTTGGTTCAGTCGCATCTTCACACGAGAATTCAGATTCCCTATACACGAAGAGACATTTCCTGAAGGGTTCCCCACCCTCCTTGGACATCGGACTGTACTCACAGACTCTCCCTTTGCCAGCAGAAAAAACTGTCGCCAGCGCATTGGGATACCTCGTCCTACGCCTCAGCTCCCGCCCCCAAATTTTTTCTATCTCCCCTGGGTTATTTTTCAATGGAGATCACTCCCCTAAGCGTTCTCGCTGAGTTTTTAACACTTCCCAACTACAGAGTTCCGCTTTTCTTAATCACGCAGCGCTGCAGAAGGCCAGTGTGCTGCTTTATCTACCTTGTTTGGGCGCTTTTTCCCAAAGGAGGACCCCCCTTTCCCCATTTCAACTACCCCCTTACATGGGTGACCCAAATCTTTTTTTTCTGTTATGGCCGTCCCCGGCGGGTGCTTCCCCCCGCCTCTCCCTACACGGACGTCCCCCCCCGTCTCGCTTTTCTTCCCCAATGCCCGATGTGGGACTTCTGAGCTTTCCCCTTTCACGACATATTTAGTCGCGACCTCTGGCGCCGTGACTCGGCTTGGTACTCTTCTATCCTCCCGGAATATCCCGTTCCCTTCTCTGCCCGGCAAGGCTTCCCCTTCTTGTCTTTCCGATCCCCCCCCCACTTCCCCCTTTTTCTGAATTTTTCGCCCGCAACTTGGGAAAGACCCTGCTCCCCTCCTTCGCAGATTTTTTTTCGCTGACTACAGTTTCCAACTAGGAGACTCGTCGGTCTTAGTTTTCTCCTTTACTAAAAATACACTGCCCCCTTTAACCGTCCCCGGCCGGTCCTTTCCTCCTTTAGCCATAACCTTTATAAGGCGAACTATTCTTCTATGTCACAGAATGCTCGCCGATTGGAGCCTTCTACTATTAATAGGCCCAGTCTCTTCAGGGTCATGATTCCCATAGGAAGCATTTACTCCCTCTTCCTTAAGGAGGCGTTCAGATAGGCTTCAGGGCCATGGGGACCCTCAAGGCCCTCACCCCTTTCCCGGGCCCCAATCCCCTCAAAATTCTCTCTACCCCCCCGTGTAAATGAGCTGACTTCTCCTCCCCCCGGGCTTTCCGACGGCTTCCTCGTGTCCTTTCATACCAAAGAGAAGGGTTTCACTCACGGGAAGCTTCTTTTTAGGAACAAGCTATGGCGCTTCGGCTGGTTCTAGGCCGGCCGACCCTCCCCATCGATAACCTCGATGGCTTTCCCCTTTTCACTGAGGATGGTGTATCGACACGTCCTTTTTTCCCCTTTTTGGAGCAAGTTCGAGGTTCCAGTAGGTCCATTCGGGTTATTACTTGCTCCTGAAAAATTTTTAGACCAAAAACTTTGTTGGTTTTAATAGACGCAGTCTTTTTAGTTTTCATCGAATTATTTCTTCTCCACAAGAGTTGTCGTTATTGATGATTCGATCAGAAATCCTAACTTAGAGGCCCGACCCTACTGTTTTGAGTCCTTGCGGTTAGATCTTAGAAGTTCCGGCTTCCCCTCTGAACCTCTCAGGCCTTTTCCATGCAAGACCTACTTTGACTCTCAAAAAATAAGCTTTCCGTTTCTTTTCTTAATCAAGATGCCCTCTTTTATTCAGAGGGTTGGTGCCTTTGTAGGGCCATCCGTAACGCTGGCAATAGCGTTTTCTCACACTCCGGTGTCCTCTTTTTCACGGTTCAGGAAGGGTACCCATAGTACGTCCTTCTCATCCATCAGCCCGTTTCCTTAACCTTAATATGCTTAACCACCATCCAAACTCTACATCCCATTTCCCACAAGGATCACGCTTTCTGACAAGAGTTCGACTGCTTTTTCTTTCTCCGAACATTTGAATAATGGATTCTGTTTAATTTCCTTGCAGCTCTCTCATAGTCTTCGATCGTTGTCAGCCTAATGTATCCTTTAGGGCCCTTCCATCAAACGACCGCTTTTTCTACCGGAACTAGGCTGCGCTGCCGTCATAAGGATGGGCGGCCCTACCACGTGCATAGATTTCATGAGTGACTATCTTTTCCCCCTCCAGGTCTTAGCAAACAGCTCCTTTTTCTCCCAGCTTGTTCAACGACCGGGCTGCACTTATTCTTTCTTACCCGGGTTAAAATTACCTTCCCTTTTGATGATCTGAGATTTTTGTTTAGGAATTACTATTGCTCTGACCCTTAAACCTCCGAAACATGCTGTAGCGTGGGAGGGACCTTCTCCTCTTTCGTGAGAGCTCATCTTCTTGGACATGGTTTCGCCGATGTCTGTCTCCTTTGTGAATTTCCAGCTCTACGTATTCTTTTTTCATGGAAGAGGAAAGTTAAGGACAATGGCTGTTCCCCCTACAACTCAATGCAGTCAAGATGCTCTCTTACGATGAGGCTCCACCCCGTTGGAGCCTCGGTTTGGATCTCCCTGGTAGGAGACGACTTTTATGTTTTTCCCTTGACCCTGACCCCATCCTCCTTCCCTGTAAAACAGTTGAGTCCAGCTAACCTGATGGCTTTTTCCTTTGTAACTTTTGTAGAGAACCGGTGGCCCCCTTCCTTAGAAACAATCTCTTCCACCCCTCTGGGAAGGATTTCCTGTCTTTCCCTTTTTTTGACCACCTTTCCTCCCAGTACCCCCCATCCTCTCAAGTGGCAGTAGTCATTCCGCTGTCCCGAGACATTGCTGACCAGATGTTTGCACATTGACTTTTACCCTCTAGACCGGTCGGTCTCTTGGCTACGGGCCAACTATGTAATACAGTTTCATCGCTCCAGTGGGCTTGGTTACTCTCCTCGTTTTACTCTTTTATCCCGTGGGCTTCCCCTGGTAGCCTTTGAACACCCCCCTTCTTCGGGCTCACCTTTTGCCTTTCAAATCTGGTTTTCCTGCGCTAGTGTTCGTGAAGACTTCATTTCTGCTTTTTCTCCCTGAGGCTCTGCATGAAGCCCCTCCGGTCTGGGATTCTTAAGGTCCCGGAGATCTCTCCTCTTCTCTTCTCCGGGACTTAACTTATATCCTCTTCACTCCCTTAAATTCACGGACAAAAGCCCCGTGACCTTCGACCTTAACATTTTCGCCCCCCCAGAGAGTTGGCCAGTATCCCCCTCTTATCTCGGAAGACCTATCTCCTGAACCAAATGAATATTTGATTCCCCTAGTTTCTTCCGCCTGTGGGTCCTTCTCCGGGAATTTTACCTAGTTGCCCGTTTCCTTTACCCACCCCCACACAGGAATATCTTCTACCAGGTAGGTAGCTCTTCCTCCCAGACCCTTTTCACTGCCGAAAAGTAGCTGTCCTCTTTTCTTTAGTGCTCCCTTCCTGGATAGGTCTTTTTTCCTGGTCATCGGTCGTCCCCGGGGGAACTTCCCATGGATCATGGCGATTTTCACCTAATACGCGTCCCCAGGTAAAGCAGATGACGAAACCACTTGACCGGACCATCCCATGTTGAAGAGATACCTTTCCCCCCCTATCCGTTGTTGTGTTTATCGTCCCCACGGAATCTACACTGATACAGAACTTCCTCCCGTCTCCTTCCTCCCTCGGGCATTTCCGAACAGGGCACTGACCCGTCCCAGCCCCTTCACCTTCTTCTTTTTTTCCGGATACCCCCCCCTTTCCCTCCTCGCCGTTCTTCTTACAACGACGCTTCTCCCTTCTACTGCCTGCAGTTGCATGAATTGGCGCGCCCCCCCCCAAGAATATTTCCTTTTGCTTATTCGCCTATTGGTTTTTCTATTTCCAAGCCTTCCCTTTTATGATCGACAATAACTGCCCACGGATCCCCTTTCATGCCCCCACCACTCCTAAAAGGAACCTACAGTGCACCTGGGGTACTTATATTCCCCCTCCCCCCCCCGGAGGTTGCTCCCCCTTATCCCGCTTATTCTCGCATGGGATAAGGCCCCTTTGTGCATGGTGGTCCTGGACCTTTTCTCCCCCTTGGAGTCGCACCCCCTTTGAAAGACGGACCTCCCCCCTCTCCCTGAGATGAGCACGAGAAATCATCTCCCGTGGGTGTCCCCGTCCTGACCCTCTTCCAAAACCTCTCCTTTCTGGTCACCCATTTCAAGTTTCTCATGATCGCATTTAGAGCCAATTGTTTTCTGACCACTTTCCTCATCAAAATGTGGTTTTCCAAACTGGCTAAGAACGGTCCCCTTTTAGGTTTCAATCCGCCTCTGAGTATGAACCGCCCTGCTCCTCTTTCTCACTGGGATTCCGGAAGGGATCCATTCCTTTTGCTCTTCCGACAGAGACTTTTCTTGCTGGTCAACCCTCCTCTCAAGCCTTTAGCCTATTTCTACAAAGCTGGGGACGCTGGAAAGTATTCGAGGCCCTTCCCTTCGGAGGGGTCTCCACTTCTTTCAAGAAGAAATCCCGGGCCCTTACTCGATATTTGGTCCCCCCCTCTTTTGTCTGGCCTGAAGGCACCTCTTGTAACCGGGAATAGGTCCGAACCGTCGCTAAAGTCCTTGAGCAGTCTGCAGGTTTTTTTTGTGGGACTCGTTGGATGTCGGAAGTTTCTTGTCGGGCACGTCCCTCCTCTCCCCCCTTAGAAGGACTTCCAAGGCGTACTCCTTTCAAGAGGAAGGTTCCTCCGAATCCCACGACAGTTCATTGGCCTTTCGGTCACTTTGCGTGGCTGGCCCCATTTCCCCTAAGGGACGGGCGTGAAACACTGCCCAATACTCCCCTCATTAAGAAGATGGCCATTTCTGTACAGAACGCCGTCTCCGCAGTTATTTATCGCAGAACCTTCCTTTTTCCTTCCCAGCCAGAGGCCGCACCCCTTTGGCCTGGTCTGTGACATTCCTTCTTCCTTTCAACACCCCTCACCTCTCCTCAAAAGGTTCTTCTTTTCATCTTACTGCACTACTCCCGAAGAGAGCTGTGCAACCTCTTCTTCTTCTAGGTACAGAACTGTATAGGCTCCATGGGATGTCGCGATCCTTCTTTGTCCCCGAGATCGCCCCCTCCTGAGTAATTGTTTCCCTCTGGAGAAGTCCGGGCTCTGTTTGCTTGAACAAGATAGTTGGCCTTCTTCCCACCCCCCCGGAACCCCTCCAACTCTCTGCCACAACGTCTTCTCTTTGCCCCCGCCCCCCCTGCAACCAGGTTTCCCTTTTGTCATGCGCATCTCCTTTAGGAGACTCGTTTTCTTCTTCATGAGTCTTCTTTTGATCAGAACTTCTTTTTCGCCTGGACCTGACAAGGAAGGAGTGTTCCAACACCCTGCCTAGTCTTGCTGGCTCATCCTCCTTACCTGCGAAACTTCTCTCCCTCTCTCCCAGCCTTTATGGGGTTACTTCCGACCTTTCTTTTCATGAACTCCGGCTGCAAGGGCCCTCCTTTGTGCACCTTCTTCCCCCCCCCTGTTCCTCGGAAGGGATATGCCCAGTCCATGTCCTACGAACCCACCCTTTGTTACCCCCCAGAAATGGTCCCGCCCTTGTCAGTTAACTCTAGTCTTTCTCTAGACGAATAAGTGTTGTTTGTTCTTCTCTTTAACTCAACGTGAAGCTGCGCGCCCAGCCCTTTCTTTCTAAAGCGGATGAGACAGGTCCGTCCCCCCTTTTCCCTCGTTCAATCCTTGCCTTGCCCCCATTAAGGTCTCTTCCCCCCTAGAACCCTCTTCTTTTAACCAATCTTTGGTTGTTACTTTTTCAGATAGATGGTTGGTGAGCTTCGGCTTGAAACCCTCTACCCTCTATAGCTTGTTCTTCTCCCACCCAATATTTTCACCAGTTTTTTTATCCGTCAGTTTCATCTTTTCCCTTGACATTGATCGATCAGAAAGGGGATTTCATTAGTCCCTTCTCAAAACCCCCCTTCGGAAGGAATTTACTCTGATGTGCACTTGAGTAGTCGAGAGAAGTTTAGATCAGTTTTAGAGTAAGTTCTCTTCTGTTACTCTTCGAGTGACAACACTTCAAGCAATGCTTGCCCTTACTCTGAAGACGCGATGCCCCCCTGCGTATCCCCCTTGCGTGTGACCCAATTCTACCTCCCCTCCTATTTCGTGAGTTTCTGATTCCTGGCCCACTAACCCATGTGCTCCAATCGTAGGAAGAAGTTCTGGGTCCTGCAGAAAGCCAAACGACCAGCCCGTTACTGAAGGCACTCCTTCCTTAAAGTTTCTCTCTTCTTTTCAAAGGTCTGTGGTATCTTGAAAAAATAAGACCCCCCCGTTCAGTTTTCCGAGTCTGTTTACGTGCGCGACTGATTCTTTTGTTTTGCTGTCTGTCCATTCCTCCCTCTTTTGCGAGGCTTTCTATAATGCTGATAGCTTCTCGAGAGGAAGTCCAACTTGATGTTGACAGCCCCTCCTGCCGCAGAAGGCCTTCTTCCTTTCGCATCCGGCTCTTTTTCGAGTGTGGCCAAAGTGGAAGTTTCCTGAGGAAGAGGCGATATCATCTTAGTGTAAAGGCCCCCCCAATTTACCTCATACGAACCCGAACAGCTCTTTCGCCGCCCACGGCGGGTATCCGGTGTTCGGGGAGGCCCTGCTTTAACCCGAAGGTTCTAGTGAATTGCAATCCCACCTAGTTCCAGTTCTTGTCTTCCCTTCGTCAGGTAAGACATGTTTTTCCCTGGACCCGCACGCCGCATCATAAAGCATCCCCACACTTTTTTTTATCCGTCTACCTGGACCTATCCAAGAGTCTCTCTCTCTTTTTAGAACGCCGCATAATAGTAGTCTGGATCGGATCGGCTCGGAACTATTCCTCCATCCCTGTGAGTTAGATTTCATTGGTTCTTGTTTATCTCTCAAGATCATGTTCTAAGTCTCGTCGGCCCCCCCTTCTTTGTTGCACCCCTGTCTTTGGGGTACCCGTACGGTTTTTTTGGCTAACTTTTTCTGTCTTTTCGCCTATGACGTACTTTTTCCTGTTTTTTTCTTTGAATTGAAGAACCTTGGCTTATGGGAGGTGATTCCTGTCCTCTTTCTACGGTTTTTATAAAGTTTGTTTAGTCTATTCCAAAAGGTACGTCCCCCCCCTCCGTACCTGTTTGGTCAACCCCATGCGCGGCATACGAGCCGTTTTTGCCTCCCCCCCTCTCTTCTGGAGCCTAGCCGGCAATCGATCTTGTTTAGATGAATTTTATCTGGGCTGTTTCCGGCCCCGGTCATCCTTCTAGAAGAAATACTTTAAAAGAGGTCTAAACTAGTCCCTTAAAGCCGGTCTTCCATGCCTTTCGTAGAATCCTATTCTTGCACAGCACCACAGTCTGCATGAGTTGCTGAACTAGTCTTCTTTGGTCTCTTTCAAGTTTTCTCTTGATCGTCTTCAGGTTTCGGGCCGGAGTAAAACGTGGGACTCTTGGCTCACGTCTTACCCCAATCCAAGGCACTGGACCGAGAAGACATGTTTTAGTCCACAAGTTTCCAAATATGAAGACCA
>Ga0179593_1700220_pt1 | contig 15791 bp, 14 predicted proteins | sample CZODoug2_1_08_16_FD_185931 | JGI IMG/M metagenome (GOLD analysis project Ga0179593, IMG submission 185931) | Vadose zone soil fungal communities from Angelo Coast Range Reserve, California, USA - CZODoug2_1_08_16fungal (PacBio error correction) | ecosystem: Environmental > Terrestrial > Soil >... | reverse complement strand
TGCTACACTACTCTATTTTCCCCCCCTCCTCCGTGTTTTTTTCTCTCTTTTGTTCGGCCAGGCTAGAGAAGCTTTTCCTCTCGGGGACCCCATCTCTTCCTGTCCGCGTTTCATAAGGTGTTCTCTTTTTAGGACTCAGAGAAAAGTCTCTCTTCTCTTCGAGATAGAGGAAGGCTACTAAATTCTGAGGAATGGGTTTTTTGGGTAGGTCCTCCTAGAGGCATGTACTTCTTCTCCGCTTTTTCCTCCGGATCCTCTGGACGGCTTCTTGCAGCAGGAGAACTCATTTTGGCCTAGAGTCTTCGGCAGCGTGTCTTGTGTTCGAGGCCTGGTCCGTTGTACCGGCTTCTTTTTTTCTGTTGTGCGGATGGTGAGTTAGGCTTTTCTTCGATTCCGCCTTGTGAGGGACTCTCGTTAGACCTTTTCTAAGCCTCTCTTATCTGCTTCCTTAGAACGGGTTTCCTTCCCCCCTTGTAGCGGCTTGCTCATCCCTGAGTGGAGAGCGAGTGATCTTTTTCGTTGGACGTCCTCTTAGACATCGTCTTCCCGACAAGGAGGCGGGTTCTTCTTTTTCTCATTTAACTTGCTATTCCCTTGTTTGAGGATGGTAATCTGACTGATTTGACTTAGATGGAATTTCTTTGAAGTTTCGGCTTACGATCCTTTTTTTTTTTGAAGAGATTTCTTTTCTTACGATGTGCTCCTCTTTCGATCTTTACAGAGCTGTCCTTTTCGGATAATGGACGATGAGGGCGTAGATTCGCCGCTTTCCCCGGCCATGAAGATTTGTCGGAAGCTCTTTCTTTTCTTCTCTGTCGCCGAGTCTGTCCTTCTTTATTGTGAGTGGTTAGTTCTAAGTCTTTGGTGAGCTTCGGAGGCGGCTCTCCCCCTTGTTTTCCGACTTTATTTTCGAAGTTACGCGGCGTCTCCTTGTTACTCCCGGTTGGACGATTTGGGGGAATTGGGCACTGTCGATGGAGAGTTAGTGGATCCCTGCGACTTTTCTTTTTTCGTTTTGCTGTGAGGAGATCTTTTTTTTTTTTTCGAGTTGCATAGTATCTGCCTACCTTTTTTTTGTAGAGGCTGGCTCCCGTGTGCTCAGGATCGAAGAGGGTTCTTTCTCCCGGAAATACAATTTTGTTTTGACGTCGGCCGAGACATTGCCTGCACCTCAGGTTTGGCTGGATTGCTTCCCCCCAGAACCAGGTGATGGCGCTTTGAGATGTTGGACTTGCCGGACGGCTTCCCGAGCCGCGATGTAGTATTTTCCCCTCTTTCTCCGACTTTAGCCGCGTCCTTTCCCTCATGCGCCTCTTGTTTCTTCTTTTTTCTACTGGTATACTGTAATTAATTTCCTGTTAGACTCAACGTGGCCCTCCCCCTTTTGTTAAGAGGACCTTTTGCAAGCATCCTCTCCCCTTTCTTTCTGGCAGCAGTTTATCTTGCCCAGATTCGGCTCGAATTCTCTTCCCCCTCCTCCCGCGAGGCAGAGCGAGTCCCCTCTTATAAAAAACGAAACACAATGATTCGTTTTCCCTACTCCACCTCCAAGCGAAGCATATGTTCAGGCCAAGCATATCCCCCCCTCTCTGCGTTTCGGTCTCCCAGCACTCGATACCTCCTTTGCTCGGATGAAGGAGCAGCCGCTGTTTTTTTTTCCCGTACGTCCCGAATTAATTTTCCTCATCATTCAGCTTTTCCTTTGAGAGAGATGCTGCTTCTCTTCCCTTTCCCCTCCCTCCCGCCCAGCTAATCCTTCCCCCAAGATCAAGATGTAGCGATTTGTTTCACGTGTTTCAAGAGCATCTCACTCCCCTTTTGATTATGCTTGGCGGAAAATTCTTACGTGCTTCTCTGCCGATTCCCGCGAAATTTTCTTTTCCCCCTCCTCTTCCTCGCGGTCCATCTTCCCCTTTTTTTCCCGTACGATTCAGCAGCTCGCCAGTGCTTTAAGAACAAACGATAGCTATCTCACCCCAGATCTTTCTTCCGATTCCCCTCTAGTTTTCTGTCTTGTCTGCCCACCCCATTTTGCTCTAACGATGAAATCAGCTAAACTTTCAAGGCGAGGTCTCCCCAACCCTCCGCCCGGTCGCATTTTGCTGAAAGCTAAATTTCAGATCCTCGGATTAAATTCCCCACTCTCCTTCAGCCCGCACGGCTGAGGAAAGTTCCCCCGACGCAATCCACGTTTTTCTTTGTTGAAATCCGCCCAAGTTGAGGAACCTCCCTCCATGCACTGTTCGGCCTCCCTCGATTCCGAGGTCTACGGACTTCCCGGCCTCGCAGCGAAACTATCTCTCGCCGAACAAACTCCTTCCGTCAACCTTCCTAAGCATCAGATATCCTTGACGAAGCCCTCTCCTCCCCCCTTTTCCAAAGCCCACCCCTCCCAACCGGCGACAGAAGGATCACGCTCCATCCTCCCAATCCCAAGAACCCTCCTTCGAAGATCCTCCCCTCCGGCTGCTTCTTTCACTCCATCACCCCCCCTCAGCTAAGGAGGGACCGTTTAAAGATATCAGAACTCCGATCGGCAGCATTCCGGACTTTTCCTCAGGCGGCGAATCTCCGCCCACTTGTCTGCCCTCTTCCCTCTTCGAAGAACTCGTCCCTCCGCGAAATAATAGAATAACTGGTCATTTCCAAAAACCCCCTCTGAAACTGCAGCCTCGATCCTTCACGAGCTTCCCACGCCCTTCTTTCACATCGTTCAGATTACCCTAAAAAAGAAAGGCATAAAATTTTCCCTTCCCTGCTAATACTCCGCACCTTCTTTTTCATTTCTCAGTGTTCCCCTTTCCGCCACCATACAAATTCTCCCTCTCAGCTCGATGCGCAAGCCGCTGACTCGAGACGATGGACACAGAGCACATAAGGCATCCGCAAAGGCACTCCCAGAAGATATTCCGGGAGCCCAGGCCCCCACCCAAATCGTTGCTCCTTCCCTCGCGGCCAACGGCCGTCCGTATCGCAGAAATAACCTCCTCCCCTCGACCCGACTAATCACCTTGTGAAAAACTAAGCCAGCTTCCTCTCCACTTCGAACCGTCTAGAAAAAAGAAACCCGCCCCTACAGCATCCAGAGAGGCCAGCTTTTTTCAGAGCACTTCCGCTGCTTCCTCCCTTTCAAAAGCCGCTCCTCCAGCATCCTCCCCCAGAAACGGCCCAGGATTGCCCATCCTCTTTGCAGGAATAGGAGCGCTGGATGAGAGCTTTGTAGATGAGGAATAAATCAAACAGGACTCAGAACCAACGAGACCTTTCTCTTTTTTCCGTCCACCGAAGGCGCTTACTTCTAATTCAGAACCCTCCCTCCTTTCCCCTCTCTCAGAAGTTGTTGGTTTTGATCGATGAGGCGGAGTGAGGCATTCTTAGGACGTTCCTGTCACCCTTCCATTTCTATCTCCTTTTTTGCAGGACCGAGGGGATCTTTTTCCCTGTTTTGCGCTGTTCGTACACGGAGCTCTTCGTAGATCTCTCTTTTCGGCCTCTTCGTTTGTGGTCTTTTTTCCCATCTGCAAGGCTCTCTTCAGCATGCTGCTCAGCATCTTTACGGAGAGGAACTCTTTTCTCTGAGGAATTCCTGTAGGATGTAGTTGTCTTTTTTTTGAGAAGATGAGATTTTTTTGCCCCCTCTTTCCCCTCCCTGCATGTAGATTTTTCCTGTTTGGTCGTCGGCGCCCTGCTTTTCTTTCTTCTCTTTTGAGTTGGAAGACAGGTGTCGGAGGTGATTCTCTCTCTTTCTTACGTTCTTTTGACTTGTCCCCCCTTGATATGATGGTCTCTTTCGTTTAGGATGCCCCTTCTTTTTTGGTTGTACATTCTTCTCCCCGGTTTTTTGCCCCTCGGCCTTGAAATTCATATCTGAGAGCCTGGGGGAGGCCCAAGGCTATCTGAGAATGCATCCCTGAGGCGTTTTCCTTCATTTCGTGTAGTCGCTTCCCCTCCTGGAGGAAGGCCTTTTTCTTTTGTCATCTGACGAGTGACTTCGAAGATGTCAGTTGACGTGAGCTTTTGAGAAGGTTCGGCAGTTTTGGTTTTGAAAGTGTTTTCTCTGAGCTGGTCTTTGAGGGAGCTTCTAGCTAAGTAGCTTTCTGCGCTCATGGAAGATGATGGCGTCTCCCTCCCGCCGAGGCCAGGTGCCCTCTTTTATGTCGCTAGTAGGTTCTATTGATTTGTCTCTTATGTCGACTTTCTTCAGAGAGAGGCGGAGTATGGTTTTCTCCCTTGAGAGAATGGGGAGTCCTGACTTGTTCGGACGTATCTTCACCTCCTGTTTGAGAGGAGCCGCCCCCCACCCCCCCCCAGGTGATTGGTTAGATTCGGCGTCCCTTTCATTATGTTCTGACTTTTTTTAGACTCCGGCTTTTTGCTTCCTCTTCGTTCTCTTCTCGGTGAGGAGGATGCTCGTCAGTGGGAGTGGATTCAGTAGATGCCTTCGTTGTTCGTTTCCGAGTATGACTTCTCTTCCGGTAGGTGGGACACCAGAGGCCATCACCCTTGGCTTGAGGTTAGCTTTTTTGGCGAAGATGACATTTCGGATTTCCTTTTTTTCTCGCTAAAGAAAACCCCTTGTCTGTGTTGGTCCCTCCCCCTCTCTTTGGTAATAATGATTTGGTATTGAATTCGACGGAGAGTTTGGACCTTTTTTCCCCCCTCCGGAATTGAAGTCCTTTAGCTTCTCCCCTTTTCGGAGGGTGGGGCTGCCTTTCTAAATGAATAAAATTTTCTAAAAACGGCATAACACTACCCCCCCCCCCCCCCCCCCCCCCCTGTTGGGATAATTTCTTCCCCTCCCCTAGGATTCCCCCCCCTTCTTAAATCTCTTGATTTCTTCCCTCGTTGTATTCACTGGGCTCTCCGTAATTGCACACATCTAGATGCTTTGAGGAAGAAGGCAGAATTCCCCAAATGCTTCGACGGGGACTTTCAAAAGAAATTCCCTTTTTTTGCATGTTCCCTCCCTTCCTTTGCGAATCTGTATTCTCTTTCCTTTAAGCCAGCACTCGCTAAATCCTTGATAGTTAGCTGAAGGAGAAGATCTTTTTTCTTTTTCGGTACCGAATAATTCCCTTGCCTTTTCCCTTTTTTATCCTCCTCCTCCGATGTTGTTGATTCGTTTCTTTTTGCAGATGGTAGAAGTTCGCCTTGCTGAGGCCTCATCGAAACTCTCTCTTGCTGGCTTCACGGGTTATCAACTCTTTTCCCCCTCTTCCTCCTTTTGATGATTGCTTAACCTTCTCTTTTCGTTTTCTTCTGTTCGAGGTCTTGGCCTTTGCAATTGTGTTTTCTCTCCCTCTCTCTAGCAGATCAGCATAAGTCTTTGTGTCCCCCCCAGTCTCTCTCTCGCCAGTGAGTATGTCTCCTCTCTCTACACTGCTGCCAGAACATCCTAGATATCCTCGTGTTAGTCCTTCTATCCACCCCCCCCCTTTTTCCCGATTTTCAAACTTTCTCCTCATACCCCCGTCATAAAAGTAGGCGCGTCTCCCCAAACCACTCAGCCCACTCTTGTGAATTGCTCAAGCCGGCCTTGAAATTTTCTAGGTCCAACTCTACGCGACTTTCTCTTTATCCACCAACTTCTTCTCCTACAAGACTCACCTTTTTTTTTGAGCAATCCGCAAAATCATCCGTTCCTCCCCTATGTCCATATGGTTAATATCTCGATTCCCCAGATGGCCCTCCCCTTCGTCTCTCCGAGTCTTTACTACGTACTTTCCTCGACGGCGAACCCGAATCGACGAAGCAAAACACACTGACTGCCCCCTCCCCCACCTCCGACAGCCAGAGAACGCTTTTTTCAGACGATGCAAAGCCCTTCTCCGATCCTCCCCCCCACTTCCCAAACATCACCAAGGAGACAAGAAGATACTCTTCCTCGTCCACAATATTTTCCCCCCCCCTTTTCTTGAAGATCCGCCGCCTCCTTCTCCTTGCGCCTTTCCCCCCCAAGCAGAACTCATTCCCGGCGGAAAGAGAATATCTCAACGGCCAGATCTCCCGCCTCGAGACATCTTCCCCGGCTTTTTTTTTCAAGGAGATTTTTTTCCCCCTTTTCTCCTGCCCTTCCGGAACGAGCTCCCTTCTGGCATACAAGGCCTTCAAAAACCACGCCTAGAACTACTTCTCGCCGCTTCTCCACCTTCCCTTAAGGCACTCTCCCCTCTTTTCCAGCATCAACCGCTTCCTCTCAGTTTCCTCTCCTTCCCCCCGAATCAGTTCGTGCTAGGAAGAATGTATAGATAGACCTCCCGGCCTCCCACCGTCCGAAAGTCACCAACTCCTTTTCTCTTGCGACCGTCGAGACGCTGGCCCTCATCCCTCACGCTAACCCTCTTTCCCTTGGGAGCCAGGCCAAACCACTGCCGTCGAAAGGAGCAATCACCCCGCACCAGTCCCCTACAAAGCAGCTCCCAGAATCCCCCCTCTTTTCTTTTTCGACGACCTCACGCAATCCTTTCCCCCCCCCTGCGTCCAGGACCCTCCTTTTTTCTAAAAGGCCACCGCCGACCCTCCCCCTCTTCCCAGAGAGGAAGCAACTTCTCAGTATCCCTCCTTCAGACTTTCCAGCAGGCCCCTCCGCCCTACACATCTTACTTCTCTTCAGACAAGCAAACGAAGAGTCCCCTAAAGAAGATTATATCGCCCGCGCACAGACTCTATCTCTTCCGCCCCCCAACAGGAGCTCGACCCCCCCCTTCACGCGTTGACATTTTTCTCCTCCCCTCCGTAACGAGCGCATGACGCGTCTTTCAGCCGGAGATTGAAGAAATTTTCTCCTCTTCCCTGTTGTTTGTTTTTTTTTTTTGAGAATGGGAGTTCGGCCCTAGATTCAGAGACGCTCCTTCCTCCCCTTTTTAGCCCTCTTCTGGCCGGAGGGTTTCGAGCTCCTTTCGGAAAAAGTGACAGTTCTCTTTCGCGATAGAGGTTCGAGAGAAGATGAGGCGGCCTCTTTTCCCCGTTTGCGGGTTTTGCCCCATTAGCTTTGGAGGTTTGTTCAGTCCTTCCTTCTGCGACTTTCCCTCCATGAGGAATGATGCATCTGCTTCGCGGGAGCTGTAGGATAGGATTGCGTTTTCGAGGAAGACTGTTTTTTCTAGTTATCACGGCGAGTCTTTTTCTTTAACGGGATTGCGTTCTTTCTCTGCGAATTGTGGTTATTTCTTCCTCTTATGAGTTGGAAAGCGGGTCGTTGTGATGCTCTGTCTGAAGGTCCCTCCATACTCTCTCTTCCTTTTTTAGCCAGTTTTTTTCGGCTCTTGATCTGTGTACCATCGTCTCTCCTGGTAGAGGATTTCATAGATAGGGTGAGAGACGTTTCTTCTTTTACGGATTTCTTCCTATGAGACGGTGCTATCCCCTGACCCTTGGGATGAGAGTTCGTCGCGGTTTGCGCGAACGTACTTTTTTTTTGGAGTACTGGAGTTTCTCGTTTGCTTTGGTGACGCGGGAGTCTACTGAGGATGCGCGCTTCGCGTTTTTGGTTTGAAAGCTTTGCAGGCTTATTAGAGGATGCATCGGCCTTTCTCTTTTTTCGAGTCTTTTTTTTCCACGCCTTTTGCTGAGGCCGGTGACCAATGAGCTTTCTCCGTTTCTGCAATCATTCTCTTTTCGACGAGAGAGGAAGAGGCGGCGGTTTTGTGAGTTCGCCAGGCGCGACTGGTCGGTTCCAATTGCCCCTTTAAGACGACCTTTTTTCCTCCCCTGCTGTTATTGGGATTGGCTTCTTTTCTTTTCCTACTGTCTGCCGTTTTTTGGGGCCTTTGGAGTCGCCTTCGATTGAGATTGCCGGGGTTTTGCTCCTGCTCTTCGGTTGTCTTAGGATGGTTTTTTTTCTTGCTTTCGCGATGCCTATCATCAGTTTGTATCGGACCCGTAGTAGACACTAAGGATCGACACGTTGAGAAGGAACCTTCCCCTCCCGGTGGCTTGTTTTCGTCAGAAGATGCTTCCCCCCCTGATGCCGCTGGAGGGATCCTTGGGGAGATCTCCCATCCCCCCCGTTCTTGCGAGTGGGACTTGCTTCAGCCGTATGGGTAAGAAGATTTCTTCTTTCCCCTTTTGCCTAGAGAGTGTCCCTCCCCGGACTTTTTCCTTTTCTTTTTCCTTTGAGCAAATGCGGACCTCCTTTTTTACCTGTCCCTTTCTCTGTAGGGAGTATCGTTAGAATCCCATAACACTACTTTGTGCTCCTAAGGTCACATAACACACTCCTAAATATCTTTCCTTCCCGTTGTTTACTACAATCTTCAAATTTTTTTCGAAACACCGATGCTATCTCCCTCTTTTCTTCTTTTATGAAAAAAAAAAACGAACACCCCCGCTGGGAATCGGAGAAAAAGCTCCCTCCCCCATCCTCCTCACGTAAACGTGAAGTCCCCTAACAAAAGTCCCTCTTCCTTCTCTAAACACGTGAAGAAGCACCTCGACCCCCTAGTATGAGGTCCATCATATGTCCCCTTTCCCTTTCGACTGGGGGACGCCCCTCCTTCACTCCCTTTTTTCTTTCCGCCCAGGCAGACGGGAAAATTGAATTCTTCCCCCCTCTGATCCCCCTTTTTTCCTCGAAAGATCAAGGATTTTTTATTTTTCTTTTATTTTTTTTTTTTTTTTTTTTCTTTTTTTTTTCTTTTTTTTTTTTTTTTTTTTTTTTTATATCAGAGGTGATTTTTCCTTCCCCGTCCTCTCACCACGATTCGTCCCTGAGCCCCCCCTTTCCCTTTCTTGTTCGAGTCTTTTGCGACTCTTCCCCTTCCTTTTTCAATGAGTTGCTTTTTCTTGATCAGAATATAGATATTGTGTCCCCGATTCGCAGCTAGAAAGTGTCTTTCTCCAACACCCGAGAGATACCTCCTTTCAGTATTCTGTTCCCCTTCTTCTTATCCACAACTGTAGTTCCCTCTTTTTTAGTTCTTATCCCCCAGTAGAGAGAGGTAGTCCCACCCTCCCGAAAAAAGATCTCCTTTTTTCCTCCACGATCAAGTCTCCCAAGTACCCTCTGTTTTTTCCAACTATACGGCGAAGGCATCCCCCCTCACCAAAAGCTTCGTGCCATCCCACATCTTTCACATGGGGTGTCTGGGAGAGCAACCCACCTCCCCGAGGCATCACCACGATGGACTCTTTTCATCTTCGTCTTCTCCCCCCTCCAGCCCCCTTTCTTGTCTTAGCTCTCACACTCGTCTCTTCCTGTCAAGCCCGAGGAGCACCACCCCCTCTATTTTCGAAGCAATCAACATGATGAAACAGCTCAGAAAGGTTCCCTCTATCTTCCCTCAGAGGAATTTTCTTCCTCTAGTCCTTTTCTCCCCATTCCCCAAATCGTCCAACGTCCCCTTTTTACGCCGCCGAATAGCCCCTCCCCCCAGAGCCGAGAAAAACAAATGTCTGACGATTCCGAAGCAGAAACCTTCGTTCCCGAGATCGGCGACCTCACCCCCCGCCGCCTCTTCCTCTTTCCTCTATCTCAATGCTCTCTGGCTCCTTTTTCACATTCAGGACATCGTCGGGGCCCCTTGCTCCGGCGGCGAATATGGAATTTCTACCCGGCCCCGATCTTTACATGCTCCTTCCCGCCCATAGAACGCCTCTCCTACCCGCCGCGGACCTCCCCCCAAAAACGCGCCTACTGAGACTCAATCTCCCGTTAATTCCCCGTTCAATAAAACATCATATATATATCTGACCTTCCGTAAGATGACCTCTCAAAAGAAAGGACTTCACCCTTCGAGTAGTTTCTAATCCCCCCGACCTCCCCCCGGGACTCCCCCTGTCTCAGACATGATACCCCCCCGAGTCTCTCACAACTCCGATCTATGTCTCCGAGCGTCGAGAAGATGGACACCTTTCCCCCCCTCCGCATCGCAATTTTCCCTCCAGAAAAATTCTTTTTACCCAATCCGCTCGTCTCCCTTTTTTTTCACAGCCGACTGCGGCCCCCTAGCTTTCACCAGCCGGCCTAGCCACCGACGACCTCACGAAAGAACGTTACACATCCTCCTCGCGTCGAATCTTTCTTCGACCCCCTTTCTCCCTCTCCCGCGAGCCGTCCCCTCCAGTAAGCAATCAGCTCCCAGCAGCATGCTGAGCCTCTCTGAAAACCCCCTCCCGTGCTAATCACCCTTCATAGACTTTTCCCTTTTTCACCTAGGCCCAGGACGATCTTTCCCTCCCACTCTCTCTTGAAAGCCCGTCTTTTATGGAGGAAGACGCCAAAAAGGACCACCTTCGGCCTGAAAAGAGTTTTTCTTCGAGTCCCCCCTTTTCTCGCGAGTATCGTTTGACCTCCACCATATCCCTCCCATTCCATCATTTTAATACCGGGGGTGTTGTGAGAGAGATGATGCTGATTCCCTTCAATTATCGGCCTAGGACGCTTCAGGCCAGCTAGGTTCCTGATTTTCCGCCCTTCTTTGCAAGGCAAGAGTGGTTTCTCTTTGACTCTTTTCTTCTTCGAAAAGGAGCTAGGCATTCGTCGCAGGCCGGCGAAGAGAAGATGCGTTTTGCCTATCGTTTTGCGGGTTGTAACGATGCGCTTCTAGGAGGTCCTTTTTTTTCCCCTGCTGCTCAGCAGCGGCTCGGATGCTTCTTCTGCGAGATATGGCCTCTGTTTTGCAATAGAGGGGCTGTCGTACTGAAGATGCTTTCTTTTCCCAGATTTCTTAGGTTCTCTTTTTTTCTTACATTGAGACGGCTGAGTTCTCCTTCCAGAGTACGGTCTCGTTGGCCGCTTATGGAGGTGAGGAGAGACGAGTTCAGGGAGGGGTTGGTTTCCTCTGATTGTGTTCCTCTTTTTTTTTGATGCCTTTCGGTAACCCTTTGCCTTTTCCTCTCGTTACTCGGCTGCTCTTTTCTTGCGAGCTCTTTGGTGGCGCCCTGGCGGCATGTTCAAGGTAGAGCTGCTCCATGCTTGCCGGCTCGGCACGCCTTTTATTGGGCGGAGTTCGTCGCGTTTCTCGGTAAAGCTCGGCCTTGGAGTGCATTTTTGAGCTGGTCAAATCCAAAGTTTTTTACCTTTTCTAGGGTGAGACTTGCGGTCGTTCGCGGATCGTTTTGTTTGAAGCGTTATCCGGCGGATTATTAGATTTTTGTCTCGGCTCTTCTTTACTTTCTCAGGGAATCGCCTTCTCTGGCTATTATTGTCCTAATTCGCAGCCGAGGCCCTGCCCATGCAGATGATATGAATCTTGTCGGAAGATTTCTCATCAGCTTTCCGCCGGAAGAGGAGGGTTTTCTTTTGCGTAATGGCCTGAGTTTCCCCCCCTGCTGACGGCGGATACTCTCCTTTTTTTCCGCTTCAGAGGTTTTCGCTTCTAGGTAGCAGGTTGGACGATTTCCTCATCTCTTCTGAGTATGGTCATCTTTTGCCTTCCATCGGTACTCCGGCCCTGTTTTGATGGAGGTTTTTCCGTGGGAGTGGCTTCGTTTTTTTGTTTGCAAGTTATTTTACCTAGGATAGACCTTTGATAGAGAAATCTTCCCCCTACTTTGGTATCGCTTTTAGATGACACTTACCCTTCTTTTTTGATTTCCTGGATGTCTCGCCCTCCCTTTGATGGACTCTTTCTTAGAGTGGTAGTTTTAATACTCTTTTCCCTTCCTTCGCCGGAGCGTTTGCCCTTCCTTACTTTCCGGTCTTGTCCCTTTTTTTTAGTACATCTTTGGGACGGAGGGTTTTTTTCAGACACAGACACTAATGGTTATGACTTTGCTTTCTCGGTTATCTTTTAGAATTCCAGAGTTGTGATCCCATCCTCCATAACTTTCGAATAAGAGGAGGATTTCTTCGTTTATTCATCGTTGTTATCACAAACTTTTCTCTTCCCTCCTCGCCTTTAAACAACCCTATGGCATCTCCTTTTTCCCCCCCCCCTACAATGTTCCTCGCGGTTTGACCCCCCTCCAAGACGAACCCCCCCCGACCATTTGTCTACGAGAAGTTGCTATGTTCCAGCCAAGTCCTTCCCCCCCCCCCCATGTAGACGTGTCTTTTCCCCCCTTCGCATCCTCGCTCCAATCCTTTCAATTGAGAGAAGCTTTTTAGGTACAGAATTAATTTTACCGTTCACCTGGGGGGACGAAGCCTCCTCTCTCCTTTAATATTAGAGAGATTTTTTCCTTTCTCACGGGAAATGAAGTCGGCTCCCCCCTCTGATGAGGCATATTCCACCTTCCCGCGAGGGCTGGCGTAACGTGTCTCACTGAATATACGATTCTCATTTTTTCTTTCTTTCTGTGGAACATCGTTTGACTCCTCTTTCTTTTCTTTTTCTTTTGATTCCCGCGAAGCCTTTTTTTCAGTGCCTGCTCTGCCCCTCTCAGTTTCTGGCGTGGTGTAATTTACTTTCGCCCTGCTCCCCAGTGAAGTACGTGGAGAACACGCCTCTCCCCCTTCTCCAGAAATCTTCTTTGACTCCCCGCCCCTATCCACACTGGTAGTGTATGCCCTTTTTTTTCCCGCAGTACCGTTTTACCGTCTTCTTTGTATATACAAAACATCTCATTTTTCCTTTAGAACTCAATCTTCTTAAAGCCCTTCTTTGCTCCCCTTTCCAAACTCTCCGGCGAAGGGCATCTTTCCCCCCGGAGCAAGTTCCAACTCCTCCCCATAAACTGGGTTCTGGGTCTGCAACCTCCAAAGTAACAATCCGTGCCTAAAGATGGTCTCTCTCCTTAACCTCCCCTTTTCCCCCCTCCCCAAACAATTCTTCCTTCATCTCACCTCGTCACTTCCTATAAGAAGGAGACCCTCGACGGCCACTATATAGTCCCCCCCTTAATGTCCGCCCTCAAAAAGACGTCATCTCATAGGCCGTTCGGAAATCTCCATCTGGAAGGCGTAAGACCCTCCCAAATCGTAACCCCCTCCTTAGACTTTTCCCTCCATACAAAATAACAGCGGCTCGTTCCCGCGTTGAGATCCGCCTCCCCTCATTTCTAGAAATGAGCGCCTTTAATAAAAATCTCCCTCCCTATTCCTTCCTATCTAATCCCCCCTTTCCTACCTAAGAGAAAGTCAGGCATTCCCTTTTCGAACCTCGCCTCATATCCCTTGCAGCTCATTAGCTCGAAGCCCTACCTCGCCCTCCCTCCTCGAAGAAGCCTGTGCTTCCCCGACTTTCCCCCCCCCCGCCTTCTTTTTTTCTTCAAACAAAAAATCCCCCCCTCCCTTCTCCTTACCTAACAATCTTAGGACGAAAGTCACTTTGTCTTCTTACAAAATCCATCAAACGCAAGCCCCCTTGCCCCTAGTCGTTAACGTTTCTCCAGAACCCTACTCCTTCTTCTCTCATGTCTCAGCTCGACCTTCTTTCCCCCCCCTCTGACCCCCCTCGCTAGACCATCAGATATGCGAACGCAGAGAACGTCCTTTCTCTTTCACAACGAGAACCTTCAACTTTCCCCCTACAAGAAGATCAGCGACTGCTTCTCCAAAACCAATCCGCACCTTTCGTCACTCGAGAGACTCATCCCCTCCCTAAGTTAAAACGTCTAAGCCCCCCCTTTTTGTCGCAGAAGACCTAACGACTGTCCCCCCTCCACCCAATCCGAGGCGCCCCCCCTTTCTAAAAAGACACCGCCCTCCCCTACATCTCCAGCGAGGCCCCTAGTTCTTTCTAAGTTTCTCCAGAAGTCAGCTACCCCCTCGTGAGTCGTCTGCTGAACCCACTCCTAATAAATGAAGCTAAAAAAATTTTTTCCTCTCCTCGGAAGACCTTCCCCTACATTTCAGTTCAGAGCTTCTACCCGAGACGTCCCCTTCCCCGTATAGAGTCAGCCATTCTCCCCCCCCCTGACCAGCCCTGCAACCTCCCTTGCCCTTCTACTTAGAGTCCGTCACCTTTAGCGACTGAAGGTCTCCCCTTATTGCCCCTCTTCTATTCCCCCCTGTTTTGAGAGAGAGTATCTCTTTTTTTTTCTTGGCCTACCCGTTTCTTCGGTTATTTTTTAAGGAGATCGTTGAAGGAATCCTCTCCGAGACTTTCAGATTGTTTCTTTCTCATGTAGGACCCCCTTCCTCCCAGTCGCTCGGATCCGCTCGAGTCTCCTAAGCTGAGGCCTTTTTTTCTCGTTGCGGGTCTGCCGACCGCTTTCATATCTTTTTTCCTGCCTCCTTTTGTTCAGACTTTCTTTTTTCCCCCCTCAGCATCCGAAGGAAGGCTTACCCTTCGGAATGATCCCCCTTTCGGCCCCTTTTTTTCGGATTTCTTGGTGTCTTCTTCCAGTGATGTTTTTTATGTTAGAGGCTGGCTAGTTCACAGGTTCTTCTTCTTTCGTAGGCTCTTTGAGGTTTCTCTTTTTTTAGTTCGGAGATACCTTTCCTTCTCATTGAGCTTTTATTTTCTGAGTTAGACGGCTTCTTGTGGCATGGGCTACCGCTTCTACCCAACCACGTCCCCTGTTCCACCGCTCCTTGCCGGATTGCCTTTCTTCCCACGCTCCCCTGTGTCTGTATCTGCTATCTGAGTGGGGGTCCCTCTGTTCTGAGGTCCAAACTTGTTTCCCCAGTCCTCTTCACTTTTTGCGAGCACGAAACTTCTTTCTTGAGTCTTTTCTTTCCTTCCCTTCCCCTTTTTTTTTTTGAGGAATGGGTTGAGGTTTTTCATCTGACGAGTGCTTTTTCTTCCCCTTTTAAGAAATTTCGACGGGGCGTCTTCTCTTTCTGCGAGAGTTTTTTTGGTTTTTTTTTTCCTTCCAGCCCGTTCCTATGGCGCAAGGCAGGTCTAGGCTTCTCCTTCTTTTTCATCTGCAGTCCTCCCCCTGCGTACACTTCTCCTTTTTGACATGAAGATGTCCTTCGGTTTTCTTCTTCCCCAGTGGAGGAGATATTCCCTGTCGAAAGGAGCGGAAGCTTCCTTTCTAGTTTTCTGGTTGTAGTTCCTCCTTTTTCCGGGAGTTCCCCCTCCCTTGTTTTTTTCAAGACGACATTGTCTGCAGATGTTATTTTTCCTCTCTTCCTGGCGGTCCTCCCTTTTCCCCCCTTTTGACGATTTGTGTTCCTTGCTCGTTTTAGAGTGCCTGATGGGCATTTTCGACTGTTTTCTACTGCTTTCTCTTCGGCTGGTTTCGTCACCTTCTTAGTGGCTGTCTTTCCTCTTGGTTAGAGTCGAGATCTTCAGTCTTAGAAATCCCCTCCTTTTTGATTCCTCATACCTTTTTCTGGTAGCGGCGTTTTGCCACGTGCCACTTCTCTGGATTTGGCCGGATTGCTCTCCTAACGAACCCAGTTTCTTTCTCGGATTTTTGCTCCTCTTTCCTACGATGTCCTGCTTTCTTGATTTGATCCCCCAGTTTCTTCCCCCTTTCCTTCCTTGAAGCAGAGATGTGAACCTTGAATTTAGTCAACCCTTTCCGGAGGGTTTGGGGAGACCTTCTACTCACTTTATTGCGCGTTCTTCCCTTATTAACAGGGGCCCCCCCTTTGTTGATCAAGCAGGACCTCCCCCCTTCGGCGGCAACTTCTAATTCCCCCCCCTCTTCGGAGAAGTTTATATCATGTTTTTATTTTCTCACTTTATTATTCGTAATTGACACAACTGTTGCTGATATGCCCGCGATTTCCTCTAGAGCAATCTTTTTCCCCCCTCCCCCCTTTCCTTAGCGGGTTTCCTTAACCCTCTCCTCCCCCCCGAGAAGTTTGCTAGGTTCCAGCCCAACCAGGTGGAGATTTTCGTTCTTTCCCCTTTAGAACCATCCCCCTCGCTACAATCCCCTTCTGTTCGATGACTCCATGAGTCTTCCTCTCTCACTTCCTTTTTTTCCTTTCCTTTTTACGAAAAAGGAGC
>Ga0179593_1642615_pt1 | contig 15791 bp, 17 predicted proteins | sample CZODoug2_1_08_16_FD_185931 | JGI IMG/M metagenome (GOLD analysis project Ga0179593, IMG submission 185931) | Vadose zone soil fungal communities from Angelo Coast Range Reserve, California, USA - CZODoug2_1_08_16fungal (PacBio error correction) | ecosystem: Environmental > Terrestrial > Soil >... | reverse complement strand
CACCAAGGTAGCTCCCTCTTCTCCCCGAGCAGCTTTCTTGTGGTGTGCAAGAAATAAATTACTCATGTCCCCGACCGTCCCCCCCTGGGTACTTTAACGCGAAATTGAGAACTTATCGGTTGCTTTCGCTCAGGTGGTAGAAAAGCCCTCCCCTATATATTTATTCCTGACTTCCGAAACGACAGTACACCTGTCACACGGCCGGCCCTCAACAATATTGACCTCCTTCGGTTTCTTCTAAGTACGTTCGTATCCGTTGAGGTGACAGATCTGACGTTGAACTTTCCCCTCTTTCGCTGACCGATTTCCGCTTGCGCCTTAATGCTCAGGGTATCCCGCCGTTGCAGGTCCTGCACTCCCCCTTTTTCGTGGTACTTCTTTTCTTCATACGTTTTTTTTTTCTCTCCATCTTCACTCGACATGTGACCTTCTCTTTTTACACTCACGTCCATGCCGTTCCCCGCAATGAGTCGGCTTGCTCATCTTAACGGCGGGTCCCTATCAATTTCCACAATATCTTAAACCTTCAAATGTTTGGGGATACCTGGTATCTCGTGGATAGATAGTCAAGTGTGGTTTCCTTTTTGCCGGCGTAGTTTTACGACGTTGTTCGATATCGTCTCAAGCCCCCTTTCTCCTATATTTTGGCTTTTCCCCCCCCTTCGTCCCGCAAATCTAGTACTGATCAATCCCGTTCCTTCCCCAGGGAATCCAAGCAAGTCGGTTTTCCCCTTTCTCTATTGGGGTTCTGGCACCCAGCTGCTATGAATCATGTCCCGTCCTGAGCGGGATCTTTTCCAGAAGTGCAAAAGGTTTTCTCCGTTCTATGACCATTACTCAGGACTATCCTTTCTTTCTCTAGTCGGTTTCTTCTCCGGTGCAACCCACATTGCACCCTCAGGGACACAAAAGCGTATCTTCCCCCCTCTGTATTTTTATTTTTTCATTTTCGGGATTACGCTCGTTTTCGTGTACAAAAGGAACGGTTTCCCCCTCCCCCTTCTCACCATGATATCACCCTCATGGCCATTCCCTTCGAAGAGTGTTCCCCCCCATTTCCTTTCAGGCACCTCCCACATTTTTGTCCGAAACATTTTCCCGCTCGTCTGATTTTACGCCTGTCTCTACCTGGTGAGGATGCCTCCAACTATAGCTCCTATACCAACCAAGACCCATGCTGTCTTCTGGGGTTCCTTTCTTTTCTGCGAGTTTCCATTTCAAAACTTCATCCCGTGACTGGTCCCGGCCTTCTTAAGCTTACAGAGAAACGTCTATGGAAGCTTTCTTTCGGGTAACCTTATTCGTTTTGAAGGGCAAACTCTTTCTTTTAGCAGAGCATCCCTCGTGCCTGAGTTCTTCTTATGAGGGTGCTTTGTTCATCCATGGATTTCCCCGGTTTCTGATTCATCCTGTAATCCCCCTTTTACTCCCTCTTTACTTTTTCATTATAGGTAAGATTCGCCCCCCCCGACTTAACCCCCCACTTTTCTCTCTTTTTCTTCACCTTCCCCTTTTTGCTCAGCTATGATTTCGCCCGGTCTCCTGGAGAGTATGCCGTCGTAAATCGGCCCACATTGATTCTTCCTTTAATTCCTAACGATAACCCTTTCTTCCCATTTCTTGGAGTCCCCTAGACGATTAGAAAGACGATCGTTCCCCCTGGATTAGCCCTCCCGGTCAATCCTTTCCTTAAGATCGAATAAATGGTATAGCCTGCCGCCATCTAAGAGTTGTCATTCGTAATTCACCCCTTTGTCCTTTCCTTTACTTCAGCAGCTTTAGGCGAATTTTCCTTCCCATTCAGAGCACAGGATCCCACCCTCTGCTCATTAACGATCTTTTTTGGGGCTGAAATCAGGCGCCCCCGGACTTGTCCCCTCTGAGGAGGCATGTCCCTTTCCCGTCCCAACGGTAAAGTCGTCCCCGGCAGCTCTTTTTGGCCTGTCGTTGTGGCAATCTGTAGTGTGTTCCGAGCCGCGTTACCCCCCTTCCTGACCGAACCCTGCAGGGAAATGAGTATTTGAAGCCGGCAGTGGAGGAAGGGGTTGGTTTCCTCACACAGCGAGGGTCTTTCTACAGAATCCTTTCCCTGACGAAATGAGCTCCCTCCCGCTTGGACTTTTTGGTTGGGGTGCCTGTTTACGAGGTGCCGTTACATTCTCCTCCTCCGCAGGTCCTCCTCCCTCCCTAGAATGGCCTGGTTCCCCGTGCTGAGGTTTTTTTATCAGACTGAAGCTGCTGGACACCTTTTCGTTCATGGAGAATTTCCCCGCGCGTCGATGTCTACCAGAGTTTCAGCTGAGTGTATGGACCTCCCTTCAACTAACTTTTTCCCCTCTTTCTTTTTGATCCCCTTTCCGCCCACGGATAACCGTTATAGGTTTGGACTAAGGTGTCTCCGAGCCGCGTATCCTTCTTCAGTTACTTGAAAGATACCGACCACGACAGTACCTCAACTTTCGGATATTCCCCCCCCCTCCCTTTTCTCTGGTCCCCTATAAGTCCGGACAGGTGTTGCGGTTGACAGCTATTTTTACTCCTTTTTCCCATTGCCAAGGTTCACAGATAGAGTCCGCGCGCGTGGCCTCCGTCTCCCTTTCCGTTGTTTTTCCCCCTTCCCCGACCGTCAAAACCATTTTTCTCTCCTCCCCACCATACTCGGTTGTTGAGCGCACTGTGACCTGGTTCATTTTTTTTCGTCCCCCCCCCTCACGGACATCTGATACCCTCGCCACATGTCAGGCGCAGTTCCTCCTTGTGGCACTTCGGTCCTTGTAACAGCGACGATGGAATTCCCACAGCGGGGTTGTTTTTTTTTTTTTCCCTGGTGTTTGTCAAATTTGATACTGTCGGGCTTACTTTCGGGTACTTGAACGTGATGGGAGTCCTCTTTTTTTCCGTCTTTTGAGGTGCCTTTATTTTCACGCTTCTAAGTTTCTGCATTAGATTTCAAACCCTCCCGTTTTCAACTTGCGCGGTACCGCCGTTTCCCCTCCCTCGCGTTCATCCCTCTTTCTTGCTTTGCACTAATTGGGACTCCTTCCAAGAGAAAGCCCTCCTTGGGTCGGGCCCGGCGCAGCATGCTTCACCGGGTTTCCACAGCCGTTCAGTCTGTTTATACCTAAGTCACTTACATACCTTCTTTCTCTCTTCGACTGATGTTTTTTTTTTAGAGCTCTAAACCTTTCAAATATGAACCTCCGGTTCAAAACAGGGAGTACTTAACCCCCCTGCTTTCGCTATTTCCTTCGCACAGGGGCTTTTCCCGTCCTTGTGCGCTCCCCTGCCCGGGAACCTTTCCTTTCTCCCCCACTGGGCAAAGATCAGAAGGGAAATGACATTTGTTTTTTTGTCGATCTTTCTCCATCTATTTCCGGAACGACCAAGATTTCCACCTACATCCCCTTCTCCTGATGACGGACTTGGAACGGATTAACGTGTCGGTTTGGTCACCTCACCTTTGTGCCCATCTCTGCCGCAATCCCAATTTCCTCCCCACAGGCCGGGTAGTTCCTTTCCCTGGGTTACTTCTCTGCGACGTGCGGCAATGCAAACATTAGCTCGGCTTCATCACGGACCTTCTCTTGGTCCCCTTTAACGAGGTCGCTGGGATAAGGGTTCTCCATTATGCGAGGCTCTGTGGGGTTGATGAGACCATCTTAACGCGGTCGTCTTTTCTGACTCAGCCACTTTCCGGCTCTCGTGAATCCTTTATATGAGGGCTTGGACCTTAAGAACGTATTCATCAAAATTTATATCTCCTTTCCTTTTTCAGTCAGTATTTCCGCCTTTATTGGCCTCAGTCCCCTTAGCATGGGAGAGGGCCACATGTCTTGCCCTAAGCTTTACCTATCTCTCTATTTAATCCTTTTTGTTCGATAGTGAAATATGTTTCATTTGGGACATTACAGTGCTCCTCTCCCTTTTTTTCCCAATCTAGTCCCCCCCCCCAACTTATGACACTCCTTAAATACAGTTCTATCACTTGTCTTTTTCCTTCTTGTTTCAAGCACTACAGTCCCGGTACTTCCCCGCGCTCCCCCCTTTCCCAGTCTTTCTGATCGTTTGCGGGAAATAGTTTTGCGTCCGCGTCCTCCTAATGGGTCTAGGGTGACCAGCGACGTGGCGAGTGTCCCCTTCAAACAATTGCCTGGTCCCCCCAGTGCATTCCCAGTGGGGAGAGTTTCCTGGTCAATTCCACCCGCCTTCCTTCCCCACAACACCTCTTTTAAAAATTCCAACTTTTTGGGGCTTGACCTTCTTCGCGTCTATTATCTTGATCTTGTTCTCGACCGATTTTTCCACGGTTTTACAGAATACTTCCCGGATGCGGAGATCGTTTTTAATGTAGTGTTTCGTATCCATCTTGGCTTTAAGTTAGTCCTTTTCCGGATCGCTCCCTATCTTAGAGTGTCCCCCCCCCCTGCAGGTAATGATTCTTATGTCCGGACTTTCTGTATGGGACTGTTCTTTTTGATTACAGACACACGTTGACGGGATTCTCCTTTTCGAATGCCATACGCCGCCCGTGTGTCCCGATAAACGACTGTTTGCGTGTAGGTGCGCTTTTTTTTTTTTGCGCGCCTCCAGTTGTTCGACCGAGAAGAGAATTTTTCCTGCACTCTGCTGATTATTTCACTGAAGCGTTTTTTTGCTGGCATTTTAGGGACTGTGACTGATTCCTCTCAGTGATTGCGTTTTTCGTTGAGTCCAAGCGCTTATTTGTTTTCTCCTAGTACGCCAACTCCCTCTTCCTCCGTGAGGATTCCACGGTGTTCAACGCGCCAGTTGAACCTGTCTGTTGTTCGGCACCAATTTTACTTCACCCCTATCGGATTACCCCTTTCAAAGCAGAAACGCCTTCACCTTCCCCCGACGGCCCTTCCTTCTTGGACCATACCTGCTCTCGTCCATTCTAAGTAAGAAAGGTACGTTGTCTTTGACAGATCTTGGTTTTCCTGCTCGTTCCCCCGCCGTTCACCTCTTTGCTGCGCCTCCTGGGCGTTTACGCGTAGTTTTCCAACCTTTCTTTTCCAACACAGACCACCTCCTCACTCCCCTTTGGGTTTTTTGAGTTTTTTCTCCTTCCTTTGACGGTTTCCTTTTCCTTCAAGGAATGGCCACCTCCTCCTCTTTTTTTCAAGGCGCAGCTCTGGACGCTTTTCTTCTCAACAAACACTCGGTCGGACTTAGAGGCCGTCGGATTCTTTTCCCCCCACCCCTATGCCGGCCGTTTTGGCCTGGTGACTTTTTTTTATCTGTCCGTCTTCAATTATTCTTTCCTTCCTTCGACCACCTTCTAACAAAAAGCTCCCCGGTATCAAAAGGGAGCGCTACCCATTTGCCTCACCGCCACTAGTTTCCTTGTTTTTCCAGTTCTGGCCTCCAATCAAGCTTTTTACTCACATTCCTGACGCTTTCAGCGGCTAGACAGGGCAGCCCCTGCCCCGACACGGCAGTTCACCGCTTCTGGAGAAAAGTAGTCCCGGGACATAATTCTGGGTCTCGTCGCCCTTTCGAGCGAACCTGTACATACAAACTCAAACTTTTAATTAATAGTTTTCCCCCCTCCGTTCGGGATATTTGAGCAACAGGGGATTCAGCTTTTCTCGGGTTTTTTTTCCCAAGGAACCTGGGCCAAGAACACTCTGGAACGTCATTTTTGACAGATTGTTGTTCTCTGAATCGTCCCATATAATTTCCCGCCCTCCCAAATACACCAACAATCATACCCGATGTTCTATCCGGACCAATCCCCCCCTGTGTGCGTCGTCAGGTCCCCAAGAAGCACCTTCTCCCCTAAGTATTCCCCCTCCCATGCCGGGAAGTCCTTCTTGGCGGTTAGCGCCTTTCCTGTGCAAGTCTCGCCCAAATAGCGTGCTAACGTCCCCTTTCACTCCTTGTTCCGTTACGCATCGCCCTTCGCTGTTTTTGCTTCAGACCTTTTCTCCCTCTGAGGCAAACGTTTCCCCGTCGTCGTCCCATATCATCAGTCAAATCTCTAGCTAAATTCCATCTTTTCGGCCTCCAAGCCCTCCGCAACCCCTGAATTCGGGAGGATTGCCCCTTTTCCCGGTCTTTGGGCTCCCCCACTCCTTCCGGAATCGGTCACTGTCCTGCTGGACTCATCTCCCCAGAATTCTTTCACCAATTCCCACGAAGTTTGTTGTTCTTCGATATAGTTGCCCCTTTTCCAAAGGTCGAGCCAGCGGACCAGATTTTTACTCTCCGATTCCTAAATCGGAGCCTTCTTACATCCTGGACCAATTCCTCCGCTATCCCCTGTTTTTTTCTGCGACCCCAATCATCTACGGATTCCTCCCCTATTGCCCCCCTTCTTCGGCTGCCGCTTCAGTACTTTGTTGAACCGTTTCACTGCGCTAACTGTACCTTGACGGTGCGACGTTTGGCGATCTAAATCGTAAATTTCTCCCTTCCTTTCCCCTTACGATTGCTGCGAAGTGTCCCCCCTTTTCTTTTAAATTCTACAGCACCGGATCCCACAGCCCACCTGCCTGAATTTTGTGCTCATTGTATTCTCGGAGATTCTTTCGGGGATCGACTCCGGCCCCGGTCCTGTCATGATCCTTCATCTGTTAGACTTATCTTTCTTTTTAGTGTCGTCCACCTCTTTTCTTCCGTAAACTCTCCTGGATGAAATCTTCGAATGACAAAACTAGGGACGATTCTTAACGTATTCAGTGGAGCCTGTCCTTTCCCCGGTGTGGAAACGCACTCGGCGAACTGGATCCCTCCCCCTTTGCCTGTACCTGCACCCGTGTGTCTACCCTTTCCCTTTGTGGGGGGAACCCTTTTCTTGGTACAGGTTCGCGCCTCCTGTCGGAGGCCATCATTTCGTCTTTACCTTTGAGATTTCTTCCAAGTTGGTCTGAGGTCACCCTGGTAGTTTCTTTTTGTGCGATTTCTCCTTTCGTGCTTTTCCTTTTTCCCGCCGCTTTGTTGCCAGGCCCTCATTTTAAGAATTTTCCCTGCCTTTATTGTCGCGGGTACTCACCCGCGTCATTTGGAAACCGGGTTTTGCTTTCTACTGAAGGTGTTTATTTCTCCCTCCCTCACTTATAGGTAATTTCTTCCCCTCTTCTCGCAAACTTTCATTTCCCAATCCGGCGGAAACAGCGTCCCCTCCTATCTAAATTTCCTTACTACTTGAAGGTTGGATCCCGATTGTTTGTTGTCTTCGTTACCCTTTCAAAGATTTCTTTTTCCCTCCTCCTCTCCCTCTTTAGTGTAGAGGTTCTCAAATTTTGGAAGGGAGGTCCCCAACTTACAGTCACCTTTTTTCTTCCTTCCTCTCCTCCGTGTTGTTTGGTTTTTTTCTTTTTTTCTCTTGACGATTTTTTTCCTTTTGGCTGGTTAACCGCACCTTCCTTTTTCCCTCGGCTTCACGCGTCGACCTTCGCATAAATAGGTTCCCGGCTTGTAACCTTCCTCTTTGCTCCTCCCCCAGGCCTGTCGGACTTAGAGGGAAGAGATCGGCATTTTTCGGTCGCCCCCTTCCGTAGTACCTTTTTAAGGTGTCGTATAACTCTTAGTTTCTTCTCTTGACCCCTGTAGTGAACCCCAACCATCCGTTCTCCCTTTGCTCCAGTTCCCAGCTCGGTCATTTTATATTAGTGATGCGAACTACCTCCAACGGTCTTCTTTTCCTCCTCCCGTACTCGAATGATAGGGAGCATTTTTTCCTCCCTGCCCTGAACGTGGTTTCAGTCAGGAAGCCCTCCCCCAGTTCTTCCTCACTACATTACCTTTTTTTTTCATTCTATTCTCTCGCCGATTTGGTCATTCTTTAACCTTCCCATCTTCCCCATAACCTTTCCCACAGTGGTTGGTATGGGAACAGCCTTCCTCTATTTAAGTCGCCAACGGTAGTTCCTGCTTTGTTCTCGGGTGCTTTTACCCCTGTCACCGGGCCCACCCCTTCCAAATTCTCCCTTTTCAGAATTTCCCTTGCATGTTGTTTCGAGTTGCTCTTCCAATCTCTTTCCTTTCTACCAAGATCTCCTCCCCAACACATTATCAGTCTTCTCTCCGGAGGCACCTTTTACATTTTGTCGTCGTTCCCCCTCGAACCCGCCGCTAGACAATAGCCCCCCCGGAAGGGCAGTTTATCTTTCGGTTTCTTTTTTCTCTTAGAATTCCCTTTCCGGAACACTTCCCATGAGGTGACGTACTTCCGTCAATCTGGTCTCCCCTTTCACGACTCGCCCCCCTTGCGGTCTGCCGGCAGCTTTGAACAGGGAGTGCTGTCTTTTCCTCCCCACGCTGTCGTCTTCTTGTCTCCAGAAGTCACACTTTTTTTTATTCCTTTCCCTTGAATCGTTGTTTACGAAAAGACTATTTCTCCCATGTCCTCGGTTTTTTTCCTTACGGTTTCAATCCGGGGTCCTTCAGACCTTTTCCTCGATCGGTCCGCTGTGAAGAAAGTTCCAAAGTTAAACCCCCCTCTCTCTCTTTCCTCCTTTGTTGTGAGAGATTTGTGACATATTCTGGTTCCCAGTTTCTCCCTCTGGCCGCTCTTGAAATCCTTCAGCACCCCAGGTTTTCGCTTAATAATTTTCCTTCATCATCCCTGATATCAAGTGTCTTTTCACTCTTTTCTACCCCCCTTAGAAGGATTCGTCATCCCAGGAAAGTGAGTGACGCAGGCAGCCTTTTCCTTCACTCTTGCATTTCTCCCGGTGTCTTCCCTTGGAGATTAGTCGGTTTCCCCCCATTTTGGAAGTTTCCCCTAATCCGATTATTAGAAGGGTTCCGGTCCCTTCCTTAGCAAAGAAACCTTCTTCCCCCCCCCGGCAGTACTGCCCTTCATTGTGGGGTTGAAATTGTCTTGGCTCCTCTCGTCTTGGGCCTCTTTCAGCCGCACCCTTTTACCCCCTCCTTTGCCGTTCCCTTCTCTGAAGAGATAGGTCTTCTTTTTTTCGGCTCAATCTGTCTTCGATTGATGGAATCGCCCCCTCTTCCGAACCCCCCCCCCAATTGAGGGCCATTTTAGTTTAAAGTATGCATGTAGTGTTTCCTTTTGGGACATTCCCTTTCTTCCCCCCTCCCCCCCGAGGGGGCCGTGCCCCGAATGAAATAGCTTCGTACTCTTGCAGCTAAATTTTCGTTCTTTGCAGATGTTACAGGTTGCGCATCCGCAGGACTCTTTCGATCATGACTCCTGTCCTTTCCTGAGTGTAAGAATGAAGAGACTTGACAAAAATTGTCGTTCATGCCTTCCTTCTCCCTCTAGGCTGCGTCCTCCCCCTGACCGCTTGATGTATTTCCATCCCCCCCCCCTCTACGTTCCTTGACCCTGGAAGCTCTTCATTCCCCCTTTTACTTTAACAGCGAAATTGATCGTTCTCAGGTTATTCGACCTTTTTTTCCCTCCTTGAGTTAAACCTAGGAGAATATGAAATGATATCCGCCCCCTGAACCAGTCTTTTTCCCCCTCCCCTTGGACCCACTGGGACAAATCACCGATGTTCCCCTCTAAGTTGCCCCCCTCCTTGAGTTTGACATCTTGTTGCCATTTTGCCCTGCTTTTCGCCCATTCCGCCTTTTCCCCTGGATTTTAGCCGACTGCCCTCCCCCCCATTTTGATGAGGGTATGTCTTTTTCAAGAAAATCCCGTTCCCCCATTCGTTTGAAGCTACCCCCCCCCTTTTTTTTGATAGATGATTACGATGGGTGGATTTTGTTTTGCTTTTCCCCTCCCCGGACATGACCCCCCCTCCTCCCCTAAGGCGCCAGATCTCTAAAATTCACCGGGAGAAGTGTAAACGGCGTATCCCTCCCAATAGTTCAAATCGGTCTGTGGACTCTGAGGGACCTGATTTACAGTGATGGTAGAAGCCTCTCCTTCCCCTTCTTTTACTGGGGATGTCGTTTCCCCCCCTTCTATTTCCCGACCTAGGGGAGGCTACCTCCCCCCCCCTCGTCCGCCCCTCTCCAGTCATCCAATCTCTTTAACGCCCAGGGGTCTAAGCACTTTTTTTGGTCTGGTTTCTTGAGTGATTTTTTTTTGTTCCCCTACAATTCCCCCACCCCCCAAATTTTTTTTAGGTTTCAAGAAGAGACCCGTATCATACGCGTTCTCCTGGTAGAAGGACTTCCTCAGACGCCTGTATGATCCCCATTCCCGTCACCCCCTTTTATTTTTCTTTTTTCCCTGCTTGGAGGAGAGCCCCCCCCTTCCCCTCTGAACTAAAGTGCGTTCCCAGGGTAGGGTCTCTTTTGGCAAAGGATTTTTTCTTCCGTTGGCTATGTGCGTGTCTCAAACGGACCCCTTTCACCCCCCATTTTTCTCACTGCCGTGCCCCTTTTCCTTCCCTCATGGGCAGGTGGTTTTGACGATTCTTGAGCGCATCTCCCCTTAAACCTACATCCCAACTATTACCGATCGTGTCTTCCCGATGATCTTGCTACCTGTGTGTGAGTCCTGAAAATAAAGAGCACGCCCTTCTCATCACCCCCATTCCCCCCCATGCGGCAGTTTTATCGGATTGGTGTCTCCCGTGATAGGAGCATTCCTTGCTGGAATCCGTCCCCCTACGGGACTGCGCCGTACGATCCCCCCGGGTTTACGCCTATTCCTAGAACCGAGATGGGACCTAGGCTCGAAAAGTTATGCTTTTTCAGACAAACTTTCCCCCGGCGTGCTCGAGCAAAGGTTTTGATTTTTTCTTTCCGTAATCTTCTGAGGGCTTTTCCTCCCAAGACCGCCTACAAACATGTCTATCGGGTCGGCTTCGTCCTTGGATGTCAGTAGGTTGTCTAAGACGGTCTTCTGGGCCTCCTCTTTCATGCTCACTCCTGCGAAAAGATCTTTGTAAATGATCCCCTTCCTTTTTAATTTTCTGTCCAGTTGACCTATTACTTGTCCCTTACAGGTCGGAAAGATCCCTGCTTATGAGCTCTCCCCCTTTCCACTGCTACACACTGATTATCCTTGACTCCAAATAAACGATTATCCCCTGATGACTATCTTTTTTCGCAACGTCTCATACTAGGACTTAGAGAGCCTTCCTTGGCTCCCGATCTCGCACAGGAAGATTTTTCCTTCGAGTTCCCTGGATAAAGGCCTCAAACCCTTGTCGATTTTTTTTCGTAACCGGCGTCGTAAACCCTCCTTCTTTTTCCCCCGATGACCAGGGCCAATCTCTTTCGCCCACCTTTGAAGATGTTAGAGCCCCCCCTCCTCCCTCTCCTTCCTCAAACCCCCACTCCCTCTTTTCCCCCCTGCCCGGTTTTTTCTGACATTGTCATGGCTCTTATTTCTCTTGATTGTCGCCCGCCCCACCGAGTACAGTCCTGCCTCCCCTGCCCTTGCAAAGAATTGGTCTATTGTAGTTTTTCTTTTCTCCTATTCTCCTGAAGTGAAATGAGAGGATCCGATACACTCTTTCGTTTCCCTCAACCCAATGACGTTCCCCCCTTTATGAACGTTTCTTCTGCCCTTTTGTGATGTATTGGGATTTTCCTTTCAAATCCCCTTCTCGCCGGGCTCAGATAAAGTTGAGACTCCCTTTTCGTCCCCCTAGATGTGCCTCCCCTCCCTGTTTGGTGAGGTGACAGGTTCCCATTGTTGAGAGCCTAAGCCATTTCCTCTGAGAGAGAGAGCTGATAGTCTGTCCCGGTGCTCTTCTTGGATCAGAAGTTGAGGACCCTGTCGGTAATGGTTCACTCCCCTCTACTCCGTTAGCAGACGATTGAGTGTCGTTGCATTCCCCCCAATAATATAATTCCCCTTTTCCGTGCTGTTTCGGTAAGTTACCTCTCGCTCAAAAGTTATCTTTTTGACGAAGTGTCTGAGCTTCACGCACCCCCCTATATTCTCCTTGGGAAATCCTTTCACCGACATTCCAATGTCAACCCTTCGGAAACCCGGCCCCCCCTTTATTTTTGGCTAAGCGACAGGTATATTGTGTTCAAGGTGACAGTCTGCCGTTTCATCGGCCTACCCTTTTTCCCTTCTTTCCCTATTCGATGTCTTTTGAAGAGAGGTCCATCCTTCTTTTAACCACCGCCCCCGGTCGTGCATCTTCTTTTCCTCCCTTTGGGTTTTGATCTTATGAGGCACTCCCCCTTTGTTCGGGCTTTTTTTCCCCCTCCCCCGGGACAGGGATACCCTCGCCTCAGTCTCGATAGTAATTTCACTCGGCCTTGATAAAGAACGTGCAACCCTCCCCCCATTATCTGTCAAACGTTAAATCATGTCGGCTTCTTTCAGCTGGCCCAGTGATTTTTCTCCTCGTTGAAGGCGTCTTTGCCTTTCCTTTTCTTTTCGCACCCCTAGTTTCTTGCTAGAAATTCGTCGCACTCTTTTATCAAATTCGTTGTTAAAGTTACCGATCAAGCAGGAGGTCTTCTCGATGAGTGCTGGCACCTACACCGCCTGATATTTGAAGAATAGAAGTCCTCCTTCTTTCGAGGGTAGGTCGCCTCTACTTAAGAAAAGGTTCCCGTCAGCCTCTTCATTTCTCTCCAATAAGTTTCCTCCCTTCTCTTTCTGTCGACCTCGGGAGTTGATACCTTCCCCACTGTTTTTTTTTTTTTTTTTTTTTTTTTTTTTTTTTTTTTTTTTTTTTTTTTTTTTTTTTTTTTTTTTTTTTTTTTTCCTAATATCAACGCCAACAACAGGGTATCGCACCGACGGTCGGCCCGCTCCTTTTCTCCCGTTCTTTTTCTGAATAAAGAGTCTTTCTTTTTTCCCCCCGGGCACGGGCCAAGAAATTCTCCTTCAGGAATATTTACCCCTCCCTTCCCCTTATTGTCAGAGTGGAGAGATCCCTTCCCCAGTCGTCACCGGGCCCCCCAAGATTGATACGAAAAAACCTCCCTCTGGTCTGTATGCCGGACGCATTTTCTTACACTGTGCGTTCTCGTCACCCACCGATTTGCAATATTCCCCGCGAAGATTGTCTCAAAACCCTTTTCAGTTTTTATCTTCTTTTGTGCTCCCTTTTCTATTGCGAAGTGACTTTCAAGGCCACCCCCCCCCCTCCATCTTCTGTTTTTTTCCCCCGTATTCCCCCCCCTGGTCTGTTTTCCCTCCCCTTACGAATGCTCTGGAATATGGCTCTCCCGTCTTTGCTTGACAGGTGCCAAACTGCTTTTTTCCCGTCCCCCTAGTCCTCTTCCTCAGAAGCCCTTTTTGGAAGGACTCCGCGTTTGCCGCCATGAGGTAGACAAGACACTTCTTCTTTTTCCCACCCCCACTTCTCACTTCTTCTTATCGACCCGTTGAGGTCTCTTTTTTCAACTAATACCCCTACCCCTTCCTCGGTTTACTGATTGAAGCACATGCTCCCCAGACCTATCCCCTCTCTTGTCCCACTGTTGGTGTATCGATTCTTTTCTTGAATTATTAGGGGTATTCCCTTTCCAGGACTAGTCTCCCCTTTCCCCGTAAACTTTTGAACCCTTCTTCCCTCCCGTCCTTAAATCCTAGATAAGGTTTTTTTGTTACGTTTGGTTGAACAGCCCCCTCAACTCTTTGACTAGAAAGTTAACCTTCCCCTTGAGTCTTATTTCAGCGTCTGACAAGAGTTTTTTGTGACGTTTAATCCATTACCTCCATTTTTGGATGCCCAGCGACCGATTTTCAACCACCCGATGGTCTCCCCGTTTGCCACCTGATGTAGCGAATGTGCACTTTCCATGCACTTTCCTGCACAGTGCTCCCCCCTCTATAATGCACTTATGGTTTTTGTGCGGTTGGTCGGACGATATTCTTTTTTTTCTTTCGGGGAACCCTTTTATCCACCGGTATACGCCTGAAGCCCTCCTTGCCTCTATTTCCTGGAATGAGTGTTTTCTTAAATATTCGTTTTTCTTACAAGGAGACGATTCACCACCTTCGACGAAACCCCACCCCTGAAGCCTGTTTGGATGACCTCTGGACGGAATTGGACTAATTTCTTTTTCCCAGGTCTCCTCTCTGAGCCACACGATCGAAGGATCCAGAATCCCCCCCCTGTTTGCTCCTTCATTCCATTTTTCGCCCGACCGGTGCCCGATACTCCCGTTTTGAAGTTCTTTCCTTTTTACCGGGATGCGCAATAATTGCGCTATAAAGAGAATGTCTTACATGACTTCTTGTCCTGGTGTATCAATGAAGCGTCTGCTTTCCCCCGTTTTTTCCTGCCTGCTCAATATCTGTTGAGTCATTCGATGAGTCCCATATCCTCCTTGTTGCTGCCTCCCATCTACGCATTCCCCGGCCGTGCTTGCCTTCCCCTTCTGTTCCTTCCCGGCGACTGCCTTTTCCCTAGTGCTCGTTGCTTCCTGCCTCCATTTTTCTTCTCCGTCACTATGATCCTCCGGATATATGCCCAGCCCGTTCACAGGACAACCCTGGCCGGCCCCACCCATATGCTCCCCCTCCCTGCCATCTAGTTTTTTAATTATAATTCCTCCTTTCTCCTTTTTCGGTTGACCTTTTATTGGGGCGTTGCATTCCCTTGTAAATGAAAGCGTCGACTCTCTCTTCGCCCATCGGTTTTGTAGGGTATCCAGTATGGTAACCTTAAAATCCCAAGTCACCCCTTTCCGTGTCAATCGATCTCTTCACTCCGTTGGTGTGGTGGAGTCGACCCTCCTCCCCGACCTCTGTGCTTTTCCCGCAACGGCCCTGGGTTCACCTACCTTTCCTCCCCTGCCTCTCCGATAAAATTCCCTTCTGCATTGCCAGGCGACCTTCCACCCCGCTGGCCCCTTCCCTTCCCTTTTCGGCTACTCCTATATCGGCCAGCTTCGCATATGTCCCTGCGTGTTTCCCTTGAATGTTCTTCTCCCCTTCACTAATTCTGTCATATATGTTCGTTCCTTTTTTTACCCCTTTTTTCCCTCCTCCCCGGTATCCAATGTCGACTGTTAAGTCCCCCTTTTCATCCCCCCGACCTGATCCTTCTATTGGGGGCAACCTGACTAAAGCTGATATGGACCTCCCTGAGCCCTCCTGAGCCGGTCGCACCTCAATCCCCTTTTCAGTAAGTCCTCTTTTCGTCACCTTCCCATTGACTATAATTACCCTCTCTTTTCCCCCCTTGGAGGACCTGCCCCTCACGGGCCCCACCTGAAGGTCTCCCCCTTACAAGCCTTTCCTGGGCATCTCTCATTCGCACTCTTTAGGCCCGTTCTCTTTTTGCGTTCCCAATACCCCTGTCACCTCACATTCCCCTTCCCGGCATAGTTTCCTTATCATGCAAGGCATTGTTTGTTTCGGTCTTTAAGAGGGGTTTCCTCTCATTTTTCTCCCGACAGTCATGCATAAGAACCCACCTCCCCCCCCCCGATCGTGCGCAATTCTTACCTTTTATCCCCTTTTTCACTTTCTCCGAGGCCCCTAACTCTGAAATATCGCCTTCCGATACCAATGCCCCCCCATGCAGGGAGTTTTATACCCGCTTTTTTTCTCCGGTTCCCCACGTCCATGAAAGAACAACTTTTCCCCCCCCTCCTTCCCTGGACTTTTTTTCCCCCGGCGCAAATTTTTTGTTTCCGAAGTTACGCCTCTCCCCCTTTCGATGCTTCCCCCCCGGGGATGTGAACACTTTCCCATGCGGCTTCAGGCACCCTAGGTCCGTCGTTTTCAGTTTAGCTCAAACCTTTGCGTTCTAGCGTCCGACTAAGATTTTTTCTTTCTTTCCTCACCCTGCCAGGACCATCCAAACAGATATCGTCGTTCGGAGTGAATCTTTCTTTTCAGCATTTTTCCTCCAGGCCATCTGTTGTATCATACGTCCCTTTTTGCAGAAATGTCTCCAATTCCTCTTTTTCAATAT
>Ga0179593_1313534_pt1 | contig 15792 bp, 22 predicted proteins | sample CZODoug2_1_08_16_FD_185931 | JGI IMG/M metagenome (GOLD analysis project Ga0179593, IMG submission 185931) | Vadose zone soil fungal communities from Angelo Coast Range Reserve, California, USA - CZODoug2_1_08_16fungal (PacBio error correction) | ecosystem: Environmental > Terrestrial > Soil >... | reverse complement strand
CGGGGCTTATCGTTTTTCCGCCTATCGACATGTTGATCACTTTTCTTCCCTCGGCACAAGTTTCTTTGCACAACCCTCCACGCTGATGGTAAGGAGCTGTAACGCCACCCAACCGATTGGCCCCCCAGCCCCCTTTTTATCTGCAAGTAGTACCCCCCATGTTTTTGAACGGGATATGAATTTCCCCTCTTTTTTTCCTTTCATGCAGATAGTGGTAACGCATCTTTTACTTAGCGCGGAGTTTGTACTCCCCTCTTTTTACACTTGTGCCCTTTTTCTCCGTTGGCTGGTTTTTTGCTTCTCAGAAGTTTTTTAGTTGACGGTCCTTTTCCTCTCTGGGGCCCAGTTGGTTTTCGGTCGCTGCACCCATATTCGTCCTTGCTTCGGACCCCCCCTGTTTTAAGTGAACGAAGCCTTATTTTCCCTGATACGTCCCTCCCAATTGCAGTCCGACATGAGAAAGTTTTGCATCCTTGCCTGATCCGCCTCCAATCGGAAGCGGCAGCCTCACTCATACCCGACTGATGTGTTAGTGGAATGCGTTCGTCCACATGTACTATTGGTTACATTATGGAAAAAGCTCTTCCTAGCTTGTTTCTGCCCATTGACTCCTCTTTCTCCACTTTTTTTTGTTTAGAGAATTTTCTCAACCTGAGTACGAGACACTCTCTTTTAGTTTGATACAGTAAATGACAGTGATTTCGCTTCTACTCGCGTGTTCGAAAGGCATTTCCGACTCGCCTGGTTTGTTAGTGCCGATGGTCCTGCGGGCCTCTTTTCCTTGCATCTTCTAGTCGGGTGACCCTTCTTTTGTTATTTTCCGGTAGTAAGCACGCTGCATATATGCTCTGGGTTTTTAAATCCCCTTTGTTTTTTAGCACTGGAGAGTTGGTTCCGGTTCCAATCTCTTTCCCTCCCTGACGGTATTTTCCTCCCCCCCCGAAGGAACTTTCGCGAGCCCCTAACCTAAGCAACGGGCCGGTCATTGGAAAAGTGGACCAACTGAGTACTTTTCCAATTGACGAGCAGCAGGACTTTCCCTTTCCCCCCTTTACAGAAGACTATTAGCACGCGTTTCCCCCTCCCCCCCCCGTTTTTCTGCCATGGACTAATCAACTGTTGTCTAAAGCACGGTTGGAGTGAGTACTTGTAAGTCTCGTGCCCCATCTGCTTGAGATGTTGTCCCCCTACACGAATCTGTTGCCTCGTTTCCCTTTTGCACCGTTACTCGGTGCTCCGTCTCCTTGTTATTTTGTCCTTAATGCCGATACCCCCGGTTGGTGGGCGACTTTCTTCTTCCGTAACCGTAAGGACTAGTTCACTGATTTCATTTCGTATAATCATCGTTTCCTTTAATATCAACCTTTAGCACCGATTCTCTTCATTGTAGTCGCGTCCGTTTTTGGTACTTACCGTGTCGCATGCTTCTTTTAGACCAAGGACAGTCCTTTGCTTATTGTTCCCTTTCAGTTTCTCGAGTATAGGTATTATATGTCAGCCGGTCCCCATTTTATCCTTCCTCAAAACTGCCGACTTTGCCTCCAATTCCACAAGCCAAAGCACCCGAACTTCGCATTCGCCAAAGTTGGTCTCCCCTCTCATAAACCCTTTTTGACAGTCTCGATTTCTCTGGTTCTCGCACTCCCATATCCCCTCCTCCCTTCTGCGACCCGGACTTGATCTTTCGAAACCGAGCCCTTTAACACCATACGTTTATTTTAATCCCCCAATCCTTTTCCACCCCTTTTTGGCTACTCTCGTTTTATGATCTCTTGTCCCCCCAATTTCTACTTTTTTGTGTTCCACTGCCTTGTGGTTTCCGGTTAACTGAGAGTTCCCCTTGGTGTTCATCGTCCCAGACTTTTTTTCAGTCGCCGTCTTGCTTTGTCAGATTCGCTTGATTTTATGAAAGAATTTGTGGAAACATGCCTTCGCGCGTTTGCTCAAATACCCTCTCCCCTTGAAGTTATCTTCTGCTAGCTCTTGCTTTTCCTCTGAAATAAGTGAAAGTCTGAATTGTGACTATCCACGTCCCCTTTAGGATAGTTCTTGTTTCTTTTTTTATTACGTAGTGGATTTTTTTTTTTTTTTTCTTCTCCCTTAGTAAGATGTGTTTTCCTGTTCCGGTGTACTTGATTCGACGTTTTCGTGAGTACTCTACCCCCATCGAAGAGTTGTTCAATGCTTTTTTTCCCTCCTTTCCTTCTTTACACCAGGCAAAAGGCCCTGTGCCCCTTTTGACTTTCCAATTTAGCGGTAATTTCCACCCCCCCCCCCCTTTTCCTTCTTCATACCAGTTGAAGAGGTTCATCCCTAAGTTTTCCCTTTCGCTGACTGGCCCGCCGTTTTTATGATTGTTTTTTTCTTTGCGTGTCCCGAACATTGTTCATCGTTTCCTACTCCCGTTGGTATCTTTTTGCACGTCTTCTGTTTTGCCGAAACCATAGGGACGTCTGGAAACGGAATTTTGGTTTTTAGAGTTGGTTCACCCCCCAACCTCAGGCTTCATATCGTGTTTTCTTTCTTGGTCCCGCGGGGTCTGATTCATACCCGGCCCGTTTAGATCGGGTCTCAGACCTCCCCTTTTTCTCGTGCGTTTCTACCCAAGCCATTCTTTTTGGCGCTAGCGCTCTGCTCGCGCCCGAACCTTAGTAGTATGTTAACGCTTCCTGTGATCCTAATTGTGATCGTCCCACTTTCGGTCAGAAACGACATGCGTTCCGTTTTTGTTTGTTAGCCTCTCCCTACTCCCTCCGGGGTTCGTTTCTCATCTCTTATGAACCCCCTTAAACGCGTCCCCTTCTCTCATTTTTTTTCAGATAGATGACTAGTATCGTGTGGTTATGCAATCCGACTGGGATTCGTTCTGGGACTCTGCTCCCAAGGCCCTGTCTTCTTTGATCGTCGATGACAGATGTTTTTTTATAACTCAGTATCTACCGGTCTCTGTTTCTCCTCCCTTTGTGGGTGGGGGTGGGGGGGGACCCCTGGGGCAGTCTTAGTGTGACGTACCCCTTGTTTGAACTGAGTGTTTTTTGGTGTTCTTCCCCAACTCGTTACCCACCTTCGTTTTTCGCCTTCACGCGTTTGTCACATACGCGATACTCCCGACCACAGAAGTGTCTGATCCGACGTTTAAGCCAGAGTCGGTCTGCCCTCTCCCCTACAACCTCAAACTTCAACACCTTTTTCCCCCTTTCAATAGCCGTGGACAGGAATTTTTTTTTTAAGTTCTCCCTTTGGTTTCCCATTTACGGAACTCGTTTTCCGTTTTTCCCTCACCGGTCTTGAACATGAAGTTTTTTGGTCCCCGAGTTTTTTTTAGCGATCCTTACTCGTCACAAAAAAAATAAACGCCCCCCTATGTCCCTCCCAATATTTGCGCAGTGGACAATCCGAGCGCATCCATCTTGTTCCCCGCTAACCCCGACTCATTTTTTTTGGCTTTCGCGTCCCGCTGGCGGCTACACGGGTGTTCTCCCCGCTTTGTTAATGTAACTATCCCTCTCTTAGCGTACCTGTTTCCCTGGGTCCACTGTAACTTACGCTGTCTTCCTCCTTCCCCATTCCTCTCAGCCGTCTCCGTTTCCTGGGCATTTTCAACAACAAATAGCACGAGCGCGAGATTCCCTAGACAGGATTTTCACCCGCATTGTGATGACATCGACCCGTAGGACCTCCCTGGCTCTCGCTATCTGTCCGAAAGATTAGGTCCGCTGTTCTCCCGCTCCCTCCAGTGGGGCTTTCCCCAACATCAAAAAAGTTCTCTTTGCAATTCATGCGGCTCTTCCTTTAGCTTTCGAACTACGATTTTCTCCTTGTCTAGCTCGCAGAGCCAGGGTACTGTTTTCCATTGGGCTTGTTTCGCGAAGGACAACGCGTGTCCTTTTTGCTCTATGGCAGTTTCGTTCCTGGGCATTCCGGTGCCTTCCCCCTTTTGCCCCTTAAATCTGGTGGTTAACGATCTTGGACCCATCCGCCACACGTTGTTCGACCCTCGTACGGTTCACGAGGGTTTGGGTTTGTGTCCTTGCACCTGCTCAGTTTATGCCCGTTTCTTTTCCAGTTTTTTCCCCGTCCGGTCCTCCGCCCCCTCATTTCCACCCTTTATGTCAACTACATAAGTTTTTCGCAATTCTTGTTCTTACGTCCGGGATGTTGCCCCCATTTTTCCCCCATCCTGTTCCCAAGCTCCTACGACCTCCCCCCCTGATAGCACATTCGGTTTTTTATAGGTTTGATATGAATTTTCCTGATTATCCTCAGCTGATTGCTTACCTGCCTCCCCACCGTTTTTTTTTTTTTTCTTGCCTTACTCTTCTCTACAAGTGCGATGGTTGCCCCCTTTGTTTTTATGCCCGAGGCGCCGTCTTCTTTATTGCCCCCCCACATAAGCCGCCCTGTTTTTTCCTGTGTTCGGAAAAAAAACAAATGTGTTTGGTTCTTTTTACGTCACAGTACCCAAGATGCGCCAAATGTTGATTAGCCCATTTCCCCTTTCCCCACATGTGTTGGTACGGTTTTATTCTACCTTCTAGTGTATTGATTCTTTTCCGATAAGTGGAACGCTTGTCTACCTCATCTCGATTGAAAACTCGTTTTCGAACCTTTGTCCTTGAGGTCTTGAGATTGCTTTTGAGTTTCTTTGTTTTTTTTAAGGGACATTTCCCTCCTATTAGGTGGCGCTGCCACGGCTGTCTTTTCTGCCCTTCCTCCCTTGTTGATCTACAAGAAAACCGTGATTCACTTCCTACTCTTTAAGAGATTTCCTCCCGCCCTTCCCTCAAGAAGAAGTTCCACGTCCCTTCTCCGCTTTGTAATCTTCTCACCACATTCACATCGGACAGCCCCTCGCTCCATTTTTTTCCCTGGGGTCAACTGGCCCTTGCCTTCCTAAGCGATTACCCCGTTTGCGTTTTCTGCCAGACCGCTTTTTTTCTCTCTTTGTTGGGCACATGTATATCTCTCTTCCGCCTTTGTTGTTGAGAGATGTGTGACTCCCTAACTCTATCCCCCATTCTTTTTCCGTTTCATCCCGGGAGTCCCCCTGTTCTTCTAGTTTCTTGGTTTCAATTCATTTTCCCCTCTAACAGTTTCTCTTTCTGGCTTTCTGTCCTTCTGGTGCTATTTCTCTTCAAGATGAAACGATTTCTGTGAGTCTCGGTAACACCTTTTGTCTCTTCTTTTTGGCAGGTTGGTTTAGCGGCCAGCATCTTTTCTCATTCGCTAAAAATTTTTTTCGAGCACCGTTGCTATTGTTTGTGGGCGGGAGCCCCGATAGCCGTGGATCCGAACCAGTATGCTCATTCTGTCCAACGCTCCCTCCCCCCTCTCCCGTTCAATCCCAAGCGGCAGACGATTCACCTCTTGGTCCCTCGATTTTTCCCTCTCTTCATCCAGACCCGTTTTCACTCAGAGATATCCCTCCCCTTCCCAGTCTAGAGATAGAATGACTGAACCCGTTCCCCTTTGCGGGTGGACTCCTCAACCGGTTGTGTCTTCGGTTTTTTTCTGTCGGGGGTATCTTCTATGGAACCAATGCGCTTGTTATGTGTTTCACCTCAAGAAGATATTTGTTCTTTCCCGCAACTTTTTTTGATCTTCCTCCTGGTGAGGTTTAGTTCTCCCATAAATTTTTTTGGAGTGAACTTCCCATACTGATCCTTCTGTAGATAATCCCTCGTTTCCATAATCCCCCCCCACGTACCACTGTCCTTTTCCCTGTAACTTTATCGAGGCCTTTTCGTATTAGCGATAAACCTGCCTTTTGCGACAGAAACGGTCGCACTCGCGTGCTCACTGGGACTTTTCCCTCTTCTAGTTAGTTATAATGGCCCGCACGTGCACCCGTCGTGCCGTGTTGACGTTAAACTCTTTTGGCACCCCCCCCCCCCAATCACTCCCCCCTACATGAACCTTTCGCGCCACGTTTGTTGTTATACACTCCGTTTAACCCCCCCCTAGCGCCTCTGATTCTTTATTGGTACACTGAGCACCGACTCCTCGTACATGTCCTGAGTGAAAATCCGTCTTGTCCTTCCGAAAAGTTCCCTTTTTAACCCCCCCAAGTTTTCTGCTAGTCCTTCCTCTATAACTCGATGTTCTTTCGCCATTTTCGTTATTGAGCGCTCCATTTCCAATTCTCGTTCCGCGGTTGATTTTGTGTTTAATTCCTGTGACACCTTGTCAACGAGTTCACCATCTTTTGGCAGATCATCTATTTCGTTTTTTTTGCCCCGCTTTCGCAGATTCCCTTCTCTTTCGCCCTTTATTTATAGGAGAATGAATCCTCTTTTTCCCCTCATTCGATAATCTCCGCTCGTGCCTTTTTTTGTCCCCTCCCGAGCCCCTCGCTCGGGATCTTTGTTTTCCCGTCGATTTCAGTAGGTATTCCCTCCACCCGTTCTCAGTACAGTGGTGCCCCCCTACCACGTAACTCCTGGCTAGTATAGTTATTTGCCGTGTTATCTTTTCTTACGCCGACCCGAAGCATCTTCGGCTTTTTGGTTAATGCCTTGCTTGCTTTAGTTGATGGCCTCATTCCCCCCGAAGAGTTTTTTCTTTTTTTACAACTCGGCTTTTGTACAACGCACCCCGCTTTCCCGCACATATGTCCCTTTCAAACTTTCCGCTGTCCTTCCATTCTCATCACAAAACCCGTTTTCCCGTGAACACGGCATACCATTAGAGGTAAGCACATCTCTTCTTTCCCTTTCCGTAGTGTCCTTCACAAGTTTTGTTTTTTTCGTCTCCGCTTTTTATTTTTTGTTTGTATGTACCCCTCGTTTTAATCGTTTTTTAAATCTGGCGCTCCTGGTACCTTCTAGCTGTTTTATTGACGTACGTTTTTCCGTCTGCTCACGGAAATGTTTGTCTCTTTGCATCAGTCACCCCCCAGCCTTAGCACCTCTCTGTTATTAGTCACGCTATTTTGTCCTGCACGCTTTTCTTGGTGAGACCCGTCCGTTAGTCTATCTTTCTTTACCCCCACAGACGAAACCGACGTCCCGACCTCCTTCCCCTTCTACCCTCGCCTTCCCTCTATGTTAGAACTGCTACAGGCGCAGGAATCTTTGTCTTTGCCCCCAGATACGCGTGATCGCTTTGATCTCCCCCCCCCATTCGTGCTCGACTCCAGCTTTTACCGGTGTGGCAGACTCTTCCTCTGGTTGTGTTATTCTCGATAGTTTTCCCAAGACCCAACCCCCCGCCACACCGGCCCGCTTGTCGTTTCTCCATAATTTGGTCAGATCGTTCTCACGCTATCCTTTTTCTCCACCTCCTTCATGTTGATTCCTGGCGACGTGCCTATTTTGAGTCCAAGTAGGAATGCTTTCTAGTTTCCCCGCCTAGATACGCTTCGTTTAGTCGTGTTCCGACTCCTCTCCCAAAGGTTTTTTTCGTCACTTCATTCGGACGGACTAGTGTCCGACTTCACGTGAGTTACCCTGCTCTGGTGACTGAGGCCACCTTCCCCCCCCCTTCTGGCCGAAGCCGCCCTTTTTTCGTCCCCAGCGCTCCGTTTTAGAAGGTTGAGCGCCATTTCCAATCCCTTTTTATCTCAGTTCGCCCTTCCCCAACTTTTTTCCCACTAACCCCGCGTGGAAACCTTCCCCCCCCCCTCTCCTTCTTTTTACCCAACCCTTTTTTTGTCTACCTCCTCGTGTGTGCTTGCTGTTTGCACCGTTTTATTTTGCGCCTTGATGACTATTACGGCCCTCCTTCGAAAGTGACATATTGCGGGACAGCGTTTTTTGTACTATCCTTCTGGAAACATCCTTATGAACAACACTCTTCCTTGGTCATCGCTGTCATCCACTGACCCCTTTTGCTCCTTTTTCCTGTCGAACCTCCTCCCATCGTTTCATGGAAGGCGTACGCTGCTTACTTACCTCACTTGTCGATACCACTTGTAATTACATCAATTGGCCGGCGTATTTTTCTTGTAAACCACGGAAACCTTTACTTTTTTCGTTTCCTAGAAGCCACATCCATGATCTTTCCCTTCAGTTTAGTGATATTTGTCTTTACACACCCATCGCCACTCGCGGAGATTCTGCGAATTAGTTTTCCAGTATTCATTCTCCCTCATCACGGCGAAGTTTCCTTTCTCTCCATAAGTGGTCCGGAAATTATTCGCGTTTTTTTCCCACGCTTGGACCTTCTTTCCCGGTTCCCTTCAGTGCCACCAAAAAACTTTCCCCGGAAAGAATCTATCCCTCCTCGATGTCGAATCACATAGCATTACATTTGTGCGTATTTTCCGAACCCGGTCCTTTTCAATGGGCGCAGGTCTCAAGAGGACTGCCGATTTGTTTCAGCTCATTGAACTTTCTGTAGGAAGTTTTGCTAATTTTGTGTCCACCCTGCCTCCGATTGAATCTATGTTGTTACACACGAGTTTTGAGCAGCCAACGGGCACTGACGCGTCCTTTTTCTCTTTTTGGTCTTCTTGGTGAGTTGGCCCTTTTTAGTCTTTTTTTCCGGCGCGTGAAAGGTTTAACTCCCCCCCAACTTCTGGAAATTCTCACCTACGAGCAAAGTAGTTTGGCTCCTTTTTGAGCCCTTTCCTTTCTTACTATTTGATTTCTCCAAGTAACCGAATCCCTCGTCACTAGCCTACCAATTATCTCCCATTCTGTGCTTCTTTTCAGATTGATTACACCTCGGATTAGTAAGAAGGTGATCCACCGTTTCACAAAGGGATTTTCTCTCCGGAAGCTCTTGACCTAAAATGCCTGCTCCCTCCCCCCTGGTTCTGCCCTCGTCCCACATTCTTTATTTTTTGTATGGCTAACAAATACCGAGGTCCGGGCTTCCATTTACCACTTCACCTCTGCGCCCCCTTGTTCTTAGCCCCTTTCAGTCAAATTTGATCCTTTCGTTCTAATTTCGCTGGTCTTGACTTGTTTAGGCTTTTGGAACGCTGTTCGTTAATTTCCTTGCCCCCCCTCCTTTTTTCAAATTTTCTCATTGAAGTAAGTGGTTCTGGGCGATTGTAGTTTGAGGTTTAGTTTTTCTTTCTTTTCTCAATGATTTCGTCGGCGGTGGGCAACGTGCGTCGGGTCCTACCCCCATCCCTGCCGTTCTCTCGAAAACCTGGTATCATTTTACGAGCTCTCTTGGTTTACCACTACGCTCCCACCAACCTCCTGTTTTCCTGATTTTCGCCATCCGCATCTTCATGATTGTCTTCACGAACTAGGACAGAGTACTACCTCTACTTGTTATGGGAACTGGTTCGACCAAGTTCCATCCTCATCCGCTTTACTGTTCCTTCCCCAAAAGCGCTGTTCCTTCTTAGTGTTTTTAGTCCCCTGCTCCCTCTCTTCTCCTCCTTCTTTTTGAGAGAGCTCTACCTCTCACGAAGAAGGCCACATCGCTTTCTGATACTTACTCTTTTTCTGATCTCGGACGTTTAGACCCGTGCTTCCAAGACCACAGGTTTCTTCTTTATGTTTCCCCTCTTTTTTATTTTTTCGCCATGCTGAAAAGTCCTGCGCTTGGCATTTCATTTAAAACTTCTTGATAGTGTGCCGGTAGCGGCAATTCTCTGATAGGCACTTCCCCAAACGGTTTTTCGAGCAATGAGGCAGATTGGGGCGGCGCACGATCGCTTTCTCTATGGAAATCGGTCTAATCGTCCACTAAGTCCATCCCTGAGAGGCCTGCCAATCCTCCCCCTGGGATTCCAAGGCCACGTTTCACAAAGAGTTTTTTTCAATCTCGACTTACCCCTCGCAGAGTCACGGATGTCCCAATTCAAGTGCCGCGTGAATCTTCATCCGTCCGTTACTACCCCCATTTGTCATTTGACATCACAGGTGGTAAATCCTTTTGACTGCTGTTTCCCTCTTCCTCCTTTTTGATGTTGTTAGCCCTCCCGACCTCCTTTTTTTAGAAGTTAGGGATCTTTTCTTTTATTTATTCTCTAAGACTATTTTCACAATCTGTTGTGGGGACTAATTCTACTTTATCAGATTTTGCTGATAATCCGATGTGTTCTTTTTCCCCCCCCCGTTTAGGCACCGGAATTGCAGGATAATTGCATCGATCTGTTACGCGGCGGGATTCGGTGCCCGCCCTCTGGCGACTACCGCGTAGAAAGAGCCTTCCCTGTCTTGTGTTTTCCTTTCATCTTTTACTTTCTGCCTTTCCCCTCAAACGCTCCTGTTTTTTTTTGGTTTCTTTCCAAAAATTGTGTGAGCAGTTTTGGACTCTCCCCCACACTAAAACCTCTAACAGTACTTTTCGCCACTTTTGCTGTGCCAAGATAGTCAACCCCTCTGAGTCAATAGTCATCCGTTCCTCCATTCTCACTGAAAGTTTGCCCGACGCCTGCATCGGTGACCACAGGCGATTGCTTCTTCTAACACGCTACATTGAAAAAATCGTTGGTCGGCGCATACCTCCCTCTTTCCCTTTTCTGTTCTTCGACAGCTCGGGGATGTCTCTCGGACTCCCCAATCGTAACTTCTTTTTTCCTGCCTGGCCATTGCAAACGTTTTTCTGCGTTCCAAGCTTCTTTTTTTCGAGAACGCTATTACCCTGCTCATTCTCTTTTCCTCATCCGTGATGTAATAGGCTGAACTTCCTAAGTGGAAAAGAATTCATCTCCGTCGTGTTTATTTGTTTTTGAACCTCCACCCTATCCCTTCCTCTTGAAGGATCCGGCTTATGTGAGTAGTCTGCCCCAAGCTGAAAGTAAAGTCTCAGTGGTGACACAATACAGTAAGCCTTCGTTTTCTCTTTAATTTGGCCGACTTTTTTCTCTAGATTTCTTCGACTTCCTTACTCAGTCTTTCCCTCTCTTATGTTCGCCTTGAGTTCGCATTGTCTTTTGATTTAATAATTTCCCACACCTGCCGAGTTTTCTGGACGTTGACAGCGTTTTACGTCTAGCCCCCCCCTTCCCCCCTCCTCCCGCCCATCTGCCTTTTCAAAACCTTCTGCGTCCCCGGCCCAGGGAGCACTTAACCCAAACCTTGTCCCTGCCCTTCATACTCTCGAGTTAAGACCTTTTTCTTTTTCTCCCCCCTGAGATTGACGGTTTGTCCCCCAAGCCCGTGTCCTGTTTTTGTCGTTTGAGTTGTTTGGCTTTCCGACACCTTTCTTCCGTTTAATCGGTTGGAGATCACTTTTTTGGTAGACCGTATCGATTATGAAAACCTTTTTCCGGATGCGAACCAAAATTGATTTTTTTTCTTTTTCCTCAGGACACCAAAAGAATGAGAGTCCCCCCTGGTCGACACGCTTAGGGTCACGCCCGGTTTTTAAAGACCAGTGGACGTTAATCGGCTGTTTCAAAGACGAACCCTCTAGGATATCTTCTTTTCCTCCCACTCCACTCTTCCGCCTTGTCGCTCGGTACGGTCCTCTTGGTACCCAGTGCGTATTGCTCCAACGATATTTCCCGATATATGCTCAACCTTCTTTGATCGAACGGACAGAGTGAAGGGGGTTTACTCCCTCCTTTCCCTCCTCAGTTTTTTTCTCTCTATCTAGTAAGAACCCCACCGTTTGACGTCCTTCGCTTCTCTCCCCCCGACTTGAGTAGCTACAGATCGATCAACTTTTTTCTGCCAATCTCCCTTCTCGAGCGGACGAGCGTCCAGGCGGAATGCTTTTTCTTTTCGTGACGATTCCGATCGGTTCGTCTTGGATACCACTCTCCTCTCCACGCTTTTCTTTTAGACGAGGGCCCCTATTTTAACCCCTCCCTCCCGAGTTATTTCGTGTGTGGTGAGCCGTTCCCTTACCCCCCCAGAATTTGTTTCATTGACGTCAGAAGTTTAGCCCCCTAGATTTGTAACCGATACCAATCTGTCTGTCCCCTTAACGCGAGTTATCAGTATGCTCCTTCCCCCCACTCAATATTTTACCCCTTTCCTTTCTCTCGCTCCCCCCGGAAGCTTACTTTTGCTTGGTCGAAGGCCGGGAAATTTTAGTGCTCCTTTTTTTCTTCTCCGGAGTTTGTTGAAAGGTCATTTAGGGAGTCGTTTGTGGTTTGTACCCGATTCCCTTCCCCTTGTCCCCCTTTTTGACCAAATATTTATTTTCTTCTGTCCATCCATTCAACTGCGACTAAGCAGCCCCGACCAGGAATCCTTCCTACTTTTCCCCATTGCGTAAATACCAAGGGGAGTTCGTACCAACACCAAAAATCCCCCTCCTGGTAAGTGTAGTTTGTTTGTCCCCCTTCTCACCATTCCTTTGTAATACTCCCCCTTTTCTATCCCTCCCTTATATTCAAGCGATTGTTTATTTCTCTTTTTCCCCCCCTATCAAGATTTGATATGCGATTATTTCCCTTACTACCTTCGCTATGACCATCACTGGCGAAGCTCCGTGATCCCGCTCTGCGTTCCCCTCCATATCGAGGCCCTCTGGTACAGTCCTTCCCCGTCCTTTGCACAGCAAGTGACACCCCACCCACAGTTAAGATTTTTGTATTGAAGTGCCCTTAGTTTCTCGACCCCCCCCCCCTCTTCACTCTTTTAGTTTCTTACTAGCCTGGAAAACTTTTTTCTTTTCTTTCAAGGGAGCGTTCTCAGGGTACCTCTATTTTTGCTCAGTCATTTCGGATTGCCTTCGTGGCTCAGGGTCCCTTCTTCTAACGGGGATCATGGACGACTATTTGTGGTTTTCCCCCCTCTCGTCGTCCCACTCAAACGTTGGGTCCTCTAATTTTCTGGTGTTTGGAGTTTCTTTGTCGGCCCCCCTGCTCCGTTTTATTCTTGTTAGTGAAAGTGTCACCTTCTTTCCCCCCTTAACCTCTCCCTCAAAAGGATTGAAACGTACACCGTTTATCCCTTTTATACGTGTCGGGCAGTCTTTCCCCCCCCCATTTCGTTACTCTCTCAACTCGGGCCCCCTCTTCTTTCCCTTTCTCGCAAAATGGGTGCTCCTGTGATTCCATTAAACTAGTTCTTATATGACTATGTCTTATGCCCACACTTCCTTTTCTAGCTCTTTCGACATAAAATGGGCGTCGCCACCCCCCCTTTCTTCCCCTATTGCCATTCTTTTTATGTTCCCCACCTCCCCCACTTCCTCTTTTACCCTGAGCTGTCCACGTACATCTCCCACCTGATTGAGCCAAAATTGTTGTTAGTCCCATGGCGAACATGGGTCGTCCATTGAGTATTCTAATCGATGTTTTTTCCTTTTCTTTCCCCCTAGTAGTTGACTTGTACTCGTCATTCTCCGATTGACAACTTTTTTTTTCAACACTTTTATTTGACCCCCTTTCTTCGTTGTATGACTCTAGAGAGTGATTTCCTTTGAGGTGTTCGTTCTCTCTTTTGTTAGAGGGGGAACGGCGATCTTGGCTCTGCCCCACACGGGTTCCTTATGCTCTCCCCCACCTGTTTTCTTCCTAATCCTTCCTCTCTTGGCCGAATCCATTCCACCGATCCCCCTCCTCTTTTTTTCACCCTGTACACTGACAAGCGATCGGTCTTGTCCTGAACCTTCCCCCTTTCCGTGGCCAACTTTCCAATGTTAGGGAAATGAATTTCTAAAAGTACGATCCGCAGCTTCTCCCTGTATCGCCCCCTCCGGTTTGTACTTTAGTGGGCACATGTACCCCCCCTTTTTCCACTCTTCCTCCGTTGTTGTGTTTTTTTGAGCCTCTACTTGCTTCCCCTAAGATCGAGACAGCGCTTTTTCTCACCATACACATCGGGGGTAGGATTGTACGTTCGTCTTTCATTTTCACCTCCCCTTGAGTCTTCTTTATGTCCGCTGTTCTTTCCCTTAGCGCCTTTCCCCCTCTTCTCTTTCTGGGTCTTTCCACTTCTTTGAAGTCTTATGTCCTTTTCTCCAATCTCTGCCTTCTGTTACCTGGGAAAAAGGTTTTTAGAGAGCACTGCGATTGGTGTCCTTTCCTTTACACTCTCCCCTTGCCCCCCGCCGTGATCGAAACCTTGTCCTCCCCCTACTCCAAAATTTCGCTTAGAGGCATCCCCCTCCTCCCACGGCGGCCAGGACCATTTGTCAAGAGTTTTTAAAACTCGCTCCTGTCCGAGACAGCGTTTTTTTTACTTTCCTCCCTTCCCCCTCACGCGAATTATCCTATTGTTCACTTCCCTTTTGAACGTTCCAGGTGAATCCCTCCACTTTGCCACTCCGGTTAGGTCTCGTCTGTAAATCCGGACCCCGTTGTTCTTTTTTCTCCCCTCCTCCGACTGCCTAGTTCAGAGAACCCCGTTTTTTCTCCAGTAGCATGGAGGATTCCCGATTACTTGACCGTCTTAAACAAACCGGGTGGTTTAGCCTTCCTCTTTCTCATCTGTCGGACCTTCCTCTTGTTTTTTAATTCCCACACCCTTATAAACCCCGAATTTTCTTACATTTTGTCTTTCTTCTCCGGAGTTTATGAATTTTTTCCATGCAAATTCATCTTGTTTAGCCCTTCTCCTTTTCTACTGGGTTGTTTTCCACCCCCACCTTTTATCTTTATTTAGCGTCCCTACGTTGTCACCATTTTCCCCCCGCGCCTGCAGGCTTTACTTCACACTCCCCCCCCCAAACATCGAAAATTCTCCCCACTTTGTGTGGGCTAAAAGATCTTTCCCCCACCCTCCATTCCCCTTTTCCGGAACTGAGCCTCCTTTTCACCGACATAACTTCCTGGCTCCAAAAATCTTTCCACTCTTTTCCCTTCGACCAAGCTTAATCCGTTTTCCAACCTTGCTTTTTCGATTGTAATACATCCAGCTTTTAAATCGAAGTCCATATCTCGGTTTAGAGCTCTTGTCACTTCCCCCCGGTTTGTCTTTTTTCCTGAATTTTCCACCCTTGACCGCTCGTCCTCCCGTGGAATTTGAATAGATTTAGGACCCCCTTTCTCCTTCTTCTCTTTCCTCCTTTGATTTCTCCTCTTCGCATCCCACTTGGAAAATACCTTTCTCCCCCTTCCGTTTTTCTCTTTTTTGTGAAAATCCAAGTAGCACCCTTGCCGGCCGTCTGATAGGAGCTGTGTCGTCTGCTACTTCAATCTTCAATAAGTTATTAAGTTATCAGTTTGACCCACTTGATCCCAAATTACACTACGATTTTTTCTTACTTGCCTCCTAGATTACGCTTGGAGGTGACTGTCCTCCAGCATCTGCTTCTGATTCCGGCGGTTGTGTCATGTTTAGTAGCAGTGTCGTTTTCCTCATACCAAATCGATCTTGTTCTCTTTGTTTACAGATTTTTCAGGTTTACCCTGAAAAAGCCCCCGTTTAACCATATGCCTTTCCCCAACACTCCGTAGTTGAATCCGTGTGCCGACAAAACGGTTCCCCTTTTCGGTCACACAGCGATGTTGGTGTACTACATTCGTTTTTTTCACGATGCGATTTCCAGGTGTCCAAGCGGTTTTTTTTATTTTGACTTTTGTAGGCTTTCCTCCGAATGATCCCCTTCTTTCAAGAGTGGTTCATTCCTTGATCTAGGTTCAAGTATATCCTTGTACGAACACTCGTTGCGTCTGATCACAAAGGAATGTGTAGAGTTGGCGCATCACCACACCCGTGCAGACCGTTCTAACTACGACGGATCGTTACCCGTCTTGCCCGCTGGTTGAGTTGAGCCCTTTTCCGTTTTAGATTTTTATCACCCTTCCTCACAAAAGATTCTTCTGCGCGTCCTTTTAGATGAAAGAATGCCGTCCTTTTTAGCTCGTCTTCCGGCGCCCGGGCCTTTCAGTGCGTATTGCTCCAAACTTGCTCCTGTTTTTCTCCCCCGACATGGTATTCGCCCCCTTCGTTTTGCGACCTGAAAGAGTTCGGTGGTTTTTTCTAC
>Ga0179593_1552446_pt1 | contig 15793 bp, 23 predicted proteins | sample CZODoug2_1_08_16_FD_185931 | JGI IMG/M metagenome (GOLD analysis project Ga0179593, IMG submission 185931) | Vadose zone soil fungal communities from Angelo Coast Range Reserve, California, USA - CZODoug2_1_08_16fungal (PacBio error correction) | ecosystem: Environmental > Terrestrial > Soil >... | reverse complement strand
AAAAAACAATCCCCCCCAGATCTTTTGCACCCCAGGGGGCTTTGCCCGGGTATCGGTCTTTTTCTCTGGAGCGGGGCCGTTCCCGCCCTGCTAGGGTGACGGTAGATTGATCCTCTTCGTGCCGGGCTGGTGTTCTTTTTTTTTCTTTTTTCTGACCGTGACTCCTTTCCCCTTTTTTGGCGAGGTAACCTTGACATGATTTCCCCTTCTGAGATTCTGAATCATCCGCATGTCCCCTCCCCTTGCCTTCTGGTTCTGTCGTGAATTCTATTGCTGGGAACATCCTCCGAAAGAAGAGTCCCCCGTCCTCTCCGGCGCATCTTTATCCCCCCAAGCGGTGGCAACCCGTTCCCCACCTCTCATTCACAACTCCCCCTCCTCCCCTCCCCCCCCCCCCCCTTTCATTCCTTTTCCCCTCTTCCACGAAAGGACCCTTCAGGCCCCCCCCCCCCCTCCTATTGCGAAACAGCGCCCTTCCCTTACTTCATCCATAATAGTCCTTTCTTCCGCGAGGATGAGTGCTCTAGAGAGAAAGCATCCCGCCGTAGGTCGACTTAGGGCTCCACCGAGGACCAACCTCCGTTTACAAGGTCCTCTTCCGCATGTCCCTCCCATACGAGTCATATCGCAGGTTGTCCTCCCCCTCCAGCGTCCCTTCCTCCCCACGCACTAGATGGCGCCAAAGCACAGACTAGTTCTTTTTTTTAAAGCCTTGCCCAAGTCCTCCTTGACAATAGAGTTGACCTTCTTGAGACTATGAGTTTTCCCTTCCCAGCCCACATCACCTGCCTGCAGCCAGTTGACCGTTTTTTTTCTTTTACAGCCCCCCTTTTTTCTCCGTTAAGGTTTTCCCCCTTCTCCATTTTTTGCCGCCGGTCGTTGCTCCTATCCAGCACGTCTTTGGACTTCTTCACCCAGGCCCTCTCTTCCTTTTGAGAGTTCTTTCTTTCCCCGAGAGGGGCGTTGTTCCCCCCCACAGAGCCTACCCCCCTTCTCGGTGTGTGACGGGTTCTGAAGACGGAGCGCCCTTTTTACGCTCGAGATGTCCCTTTAGGGCGCCCTGCGGTAGCGGGTTTTCCCTTCGTGTGGTCGCCGCCCCCTTTTTTTTTGATTCTTCGAAGTTTTTGATAAACGCTTTCCCCTTTCAAGGTTCTGCTTTCTCCCTACGATAGGGTTGGGTCTTTTGTTTTCTACAAAACAAACTCTTTTTTTTGCGGCGACCCGTTCTTTGTTGGCAGTAGGCTCCCGCTTCGTTGTGGCTCCTTCCCCCTCCCCTCACGGTTCTTTTCCCCCATGACCTGTTGGTTCGCCACCGGGGGTGCCGCGCGTCCATGTCCGCCCTACGTTCGCCCCCCCCGTCGTTGTCTTGAAGCCTTAGTCGTGCTGGCTTTGGTTCCTTCCTTCCTCCGAAGTTGGGCGCCCCTCCTCGGCAGAAGATCTCTCCGGAGCCTGCCTTGGATTACGCCAGGTCGACAACTGTTTTTCAACGCCTTTCAAAGAAGTGGATCTAAATCCCCTTGCCCGCTGAGTCTGGTTTTCCAGGCTTTCTCAATTTCCCCCTCCTCCATTGTCCTGTTACATGGAGACACCCACTCCCCCTCCTGGCGTTGTACGTGCGAGTCTAACGCCGCTTCCCTTCTTCCAAGCGTTTCCCAAGGTTACGTCGTTGGTTTCAGCCCCACCTGGCCTTTTTGCCTCTTCAAAAAGGCCCAACCTTCCCCCCCCTTCTGGCAGCTTTCGCCGTTGGCGAGCAAGAATCCCTTTCATCTCCACTTCCCCTGCCCCTCGCCTGCTTGAGATGACATTGATCGTTTGGCACAGTTGGACTCAAGCCTGGACTTCGTTGATTCCCTTATCTTTCCCGATGCCCCCTCCCCTTCCGAGGAGGATTGTCTTGTCTTTTTTTTCCAATGTGATCCCTCTCCCAGGAGCTTTTCCATTACTCGAGTCCCCTAAGAAGGAGGCCCGTTCTTTTCCCTGTGAAAATCCCCTCCTGATACTCATATATTTTCACTACCTCCTTCAGTTGTTGTGCATATACTTTCCCTCTTGAGGGAGACCTGCCTAGTAAGAAGAATACTCGTCTCTTTACGGGAAACCTCGGATTTCCTTTTGAAGTCCCTCCTCAATCCCCCCTTCAGTTAGGCTTCTATTCCTCCGGTTGATACAGTCAACGCTTCACTGCTGTCGTGTCCGGTCCCTCCCAGATCCCTGTCCCAGGTCCCCCGAAGGACTCCTGTCGGGACGTTTTTCAGGGGTATCGGCCGCCCTGTCGTGTCTTCGCCAACGTTCCCCTCTTCCCTAGATCCCGGTTTGCAGGGTGTTCTCCCTGCTCGGGTCTCCGAGGCCGGCCCTGTTGTTTGACCAACGACCCCTCCCTTTCTTTCCCTTCGCCTTTTTCCCCCTACGACGGAGTAAACCTCTCCCCTTCCCCCTGCGCCTACACTGATGGTCCCATTTAGCGCTGTTCTTTTTTCACGCGCCCTCTCCGTGGCTTTTTTTCCATAATAGACCCTGACATTTCTGGGCCCTCTCCCCCCATTCGTGCCATTTTCCCCCTTTTGCCGAACCTTTGGCAAGATCGGAACCTGATTCTATCCCCACTCCTCTTCTCCGGATGAAAGTATTTTTTCGGCCCCTCGGACACCCACTTATTTTTTTGAGACCCCCTTCTCCTTTGAGCCAGAGCTCTTTCGTCCGAGAACGCCCCCCCCTTCGCCTTGAAGGCTTTGGTTTGTACCCTTTTCCGTCGCTTGTGCACTTTCACAACCTTGAGCCCTGCCGTTTGGTGGCGGGAGACTTTAAACTATGTATTTTCCCCTCTGCCCCCCCCTCCACTTTTAGCCGCAATGACTATTTCGTGCGACTCCCCTTCTCCCGACTGTATTCAGTATGCCTTTCCCATTGCAGGAATGTCCTCTTTTATCCCCCCCCCCTCTCTTTTTGCCGTCATTCTCCCTTCCCTTCCCGAAAAATGGTTTTTTGCAATTCCCCGATTTGGCGCCATATTTCTTCTCGATAGTACTTTCTTTTTTCCACAGGCCCCCCCTCCCTTCTTTAGCTGTGTTTCCCTCCGACAAATATAGTTTAGATCCCGCACCCAGGCTTTCCTGGGTGTGGGTTTCTACTCCTTCGGGATTAGTTCTCCCTTGCGCAAGAACAGCTTTGTCCACGTCAACGGTCTCTTCGTCGTTGATGACGTGTGTGTTCCCCTTTTCTTTAGTTTCCAACCCTTTAGGCCCCCTTTTTTCGGGTGAGTTCCCTTAAGAAGGAATGCTACGTCTTTCAACCCAGTCCCCCCCCTTTCCCGGTGTTCTTCATGGCTTGTCACCCCGATCCAACGGTCCTAGCTTTTTTTTTTTTTTTTGACACATCGCGTTCTTTTCCGGTTGTTTTTTGGTTCCTTTTGATTACTACTTCTTATCCGCCCCCCGATGACTAAGGGATTACTTTTTGCCGCCGATGTCAGGTTCCTTTTGGTCTTTATCCTCGATTTTCTCTTTTTTTTTTTTTTTTTTTTTTTTTTTATCTTTTTTTTTTTTTTTTTTTTTTTTTTTTTTTTGAAAAAAGTTCTCCGGCAGTGCTGGATGCTTTTTACCTGGACATCATCCTCATGAACCCCTCTTCTGCCTGCACTCTTAGTAAAGGATTGCATGCCCCCGGGAGCTTTTCCCGCATTGATGGGGGTAATTGCTCTGGTCTTCTTTGGATCTGAGGATGGATTTTTTTTCGGATTCCAGCTCTTTTCCTTGGGTGACAGCATGGGTTTCCTCGGTGACTCCAGGCTCTCATTCGTCGGGCGTCTTCTCTTAGAATGGGGGTTTCCATCTTTCGAGTTCCTTTGCCAGAAGGTCCCTGCGGCAATTGGCGGGACGAGTCGAGCCCTTTTTTGGAAAACCTCTTCCCCCTGGTTACCGTCTTTCTATTTCCAGGTTTTCCCTCCCCTTTAAACGACTGTTCCCCCCAGAAAGGACTTAGGATTAATTTTTTCACCCTTAGCTGTTCCGGGTCCCTAAAGCACTCCCACGAACTCCCTCTTTTTTTCTCCAACTCCCCGCCCCCCCTGACCAAGGGATCCCCTTCTGCGTTATATGTTTTTCTGCGTGGATTGTCACTTTTCCCCGCCCCCGTCTCCGGTCCCTTTTTCGTGTTTGCGCACTGATGTTTCCCCTCCCTTTTCCTCGTGCCCTAAGGACTATCAGTCGGCTCTTCAGGATCCCTTTCTCAAATTGGCGTCGCGAAGTCTGTTCCCCCTTTTTCGATGGTTGCAGGCAGGCTCCCCTTTCAATCGAAGTGGACTACCATTCTTTTTTTTCTTCCCAAGTCCTCGGCCCTGCTCCCGTCTTTTTCTCTTGTAATCCTCTTGTTTTGTTTTTTGAGAGTCTTTTTTTCTTCGTCCCCCACCCTGGGACCTCAGTTGGATTTTCCTCCCTGACAGAGCCTGTCCTCTCCCCCAGATACTTTTCCCCCTTGACGACTGCGCCCCCCTTCCTACGGGAGTGTACCTCTTTTCCTCCGACTTTGTCTTTTCCCTTCACGTAGGAAACTGCTGCCTCCTTTCATTTCCGACAAACTCCCCCCTTTTTTTGATCATTTCTTCGGTGGTCCCCCGCTTCCTCCACGGAGACCACTTGCTCACCAGTAGTGGATGTTGGCACCTGGGGCTTTTTTGATTCTCTTTTCTCTGGTGTCCTTTTGTGCGGAACAGCTGGTGCGGACTATTCTCTTCGTGCCGGTTGCTGTTTTTTTTGATGACCGTAGGGAGCCTGGCCCCCCCTCTTAACATGCTTTGGTAACCCCTTGCTGTCACCGACGGATGAGGTCCCTTTCTTTCCACCGCCCTTCCTCTTAGGACTTTTTGGTTACCAGCCGGAGTCGGCTTCTCCTCCCCAATTCGTAGCTTTTCCCCTGCACGAATCCGGGACGATAAGAGCCTCTTTTCCTCTCTCCAAAGCTTCCCCTTTCTCCTCAAAATCGCTTAACCTTAAAGACTTTCCCTCCCTCCCCTCAAAGTGGCCCTTCCACCCCCTTTTCCACCTCCCTCCCTCGCAGACCCCCCCATCACAGTTATGAGACCCTTTTATGCCTTCCTCCGACCGTCAATCGCAGTCCCCTCTGCCGCTTTGGCCAGTAGGATGCGCCGCACGACGTTTTTCGACCGGGTGTGGTTTCACACCTCGATGACAAACCAACTTTCCCGTCCCTGCCCGGAGCAATGTCCCCGAAGAGTTCTGCGTAATCCGTTTCCATGGCGTAGGTAAAGACCCTCCAACTTCCCCCCCGCCCCCCCTTCCTCTTTCAAAAAGACCTCCTCTCTGCGGGTCACGGTGGGTTCCAAGGCCCAATCAGTCCCCCCCGGCAAAATATTACTTATTCCCTATGACTCTCATGATTTTCCCCAGCCATCTTTCTCAGTCATGCCCTTTGTGGACCCCTTTTCAAGTCTTTTTTTCCCTTCCCATTTAATTCTTCCTTGTTTTTTGAGAGGTCGTTGTTTTGCCGAGGGCTTTTATGTTTCCCCCCCCCCCCCCCCCCTTGGAAGATCCCCCTGCCCCGATGTTTCCTTTTCCCTTTTTTACTTTTCCTCCCCGAGAGGTGTCAACACAGCTCCCTCTTCCTTTCGTTGGTTTGGAAAGGGGGAAACGTGTTCAGCCCCCCCTTGGACGATCTCTGATGGAAGTAGGGCGCCCCCGGTAGCCGGTTTTCCCCCATTGGTCCTCACGCCGTCTTGCCTCTGCACTCGAAATTCTCCCCGCTTGTTTTTCCCGGTCTTTCCCATCCTTTCGAAAGAACGATAGGGATTTAGTGGTAGCCCCTCTCTGCGGCGACAAGTTGATACTGTTTCGTGGCTTAGGAGTTTTCCCTCTTTTGGAGACTTTCCTCCCTCCCTTCTTCCAACAGCTGACAATTTTTATTTACGAGGTCTATTCAGTCCCGCCCGAACTGCCCCAGGAGAACGTCTTTTCTTCGACGCACTTCTTCCAGACTATGGGCTCCGGACTGTTTTTTCCCCCCGGCATGTACGTTGGCTTCTCCTTCTGCCTCTCCTTTGGAGGGGAATGAATTTGACCCACTTCGATATGGAGCCGTCAGTGCCTTTTTCTCAAACTTCGAATGCTTTCGATCTCCTCTTGTTCTTAGGATGTTCCTACGGCTGACAATTCCCCCCCCCACCTGGTCCGAAGAGCAACGTTCCACCACTACTTGTTCCCCTTCGATTCCTATCTGAATTCCGTTGTTTCCCCCCCTTTCTTGCCTTGAACACGAATCAGGGTTCCGTCTTTTTTTTTTCTCCTCCACCTTCCCTCTTTCTCCCCCGGCCACCACCCCCCCTCAACCGCTGTCTGGCCGATGGCCGGCGTTGAGCAACGGTTTCCCCCTTTTATCTCCTTTCTCCGGTGGAAGACTCCTGCAAGAGCGTCTTTGGCTGCAAGGGGTATTCCCGTGACCGCCTACTAAGCTTGTGAAGTACTTCGGATACCTCTTCTCCTCTCCGGACGGAGGCCTTTCTTTCTGGATGCCTGTGATCCGGTCCTCCGATTCAAGAGATGCTGTCTCTCTTTTCTGAGTCTTCTTTTTAGCCCGTGGCTCCCGTCTCCCCTTAATCGATAATATCTTTTCCCTTTTTTGTTGGTGAGATTCTTAGTACGTTTCCTGCGGAGCACCTTCCTTCCTTCTCCGTCTTTTTCAGTGCCCCCTTTTCCTCTTGATAGGATTGGTCCCTTGAAGTACTTACTCCGGAGCATCTTCGTCCTCCTGGGATACGCCGACTTAACCTCTTTCTCGGTGCGTCACTTCATCGCTCCCCCCTTGTGCCGATCTCTCTTCCTTTCTTCTTTTCGGGATCTTTTCAAGTGGGGATGTGGAAGGCTCTGCTCCCAACTAGAAAAGGACTTCCCCCCTTTTTTGGGTTCCTTTGGTGGAAGCGGCTTTCGTTATCGATGGCTTCCCTTGGTGGGGTGTGCACCAGTCGTGAACACGTAAGCCTCTTCCCCCTAGCCGCCCTTGTCACCTCCTAGGCATTAATGCCCTTCCATCTTCCGGCGAAAACTCAACACCCCCAGGCGGTGTCTTCCCCTATAAGAACCTTGGCCCAATAGACCCTCTCCCGTTCCCCATTCGGCAGGCCCCGTTTTCTACTGGCGACGACTCCCTTCTCTGATCGTAATCCCCTAATTGCAGGCTCCGGACTTTTCCGCCACCTTCTTTTCCCCATGCCCGGGGAGGAACCCTCCCTTTCTCCAGCGCTCCTCTCCTTTTCACGTGCGCCGTGCATTGTGCTTTCCTGGACGTCGTTTTTTTTTATTTTTTCCCCCCCCAGGGATCTGGTTATTGCTCCTCCTGCCGGATGTTTCAACTTCCTCCCACGAAACGAACTCCTACGGCCAACGCCTCCATTTTTTTTTTCCTCTCCCCTGACTAGGGTTTTCCCCAAAGATCTTTTGGCTGCCGACTCTTCAGGAAAGAGTGGGCCCCCCCAAGCATTTAGAGTCTCCGCAGCGAACACTGGTCCCAGGTGCACCTTCTCACCATGGCGTTCTCCATATTTCCTCTATCCCAGGGCGCTCCCCCCCGTCCGTTACCCCAACCAAGTCTTCAGCCTGTGTTCGTTACCCTCCTCTCGTTTTCTTTCCCCTAGACCTTCTTTTTTTTGCTGCTCTCCCTCCTTCTTTCTTCCTAGGCGCTCCCGACCCCGTCCCCTTCCACGGTCAAGCTCTCGTAGGGATGACCTTTTTTTTCCTGGAGTTCCTTCAGGTCAACTGTGCTGACTTTCCGTTTTTTCTTGGATGGGTGTTCTTTACTTTTTCTTTTTTCACCTTTTTCTTTCAACCGCTCCTGTTGTTATGGAATGGGCCCTGGCCGTTCCCCACCGGGATTTTCTTGGCTTGGGTCGGTCCCCTTCCGAGTGTTGTTCTGGGGCGGTTGCCTTTTTCTTATCTCTCGGATGAGTCATATTAGGGACCTTTGTCCTCCCCTCTTTTTTTTCAGGGACCTGTTCTTCTTGAGGGTTGTCCAGTTTTTTTCTCCCACCAGTTCCCGTCAGTTCTTTTTTTCTTTACTGGCCCTCATACCTCCCCCCTAACGATTATGACTTCCGTTTTTCCTTGGAGGGAAGCCCCTTTTTCGATGCGTGTTTCATAGCTTGGGGCCTTCTTCGTGCGTCAGTCTCTCTTTCCGCGGGATTTTCTTCTTTTTTATGGGGCGTACGGTCTTGACCGTCTTGTTTCTCATAGGGCTCGTAGACACTTTGCTTTTTTGGGTTTTTTTTTTTGTTTTGGGGGGGGTTGGGTCTTTGGGGTGTTTGGAGATTCCGGTTTTCGGGGGGTTTTTTTGGGAAAAAGTGTTTTTCTTTTTTTTTGTTTGATCCTGAAAAAAACTTTTGGTTTGTGTTTTTTTTTGTCTTTTTTGCCTTGGAACACGTGTTAAAGGGGGGGTTTTTTTGGGTGTAGTTATACTTTTTTTTTTTTATTTTTCTTCCCTTTTTTCTCTTTCTTTTTTTTTTTTGGTCACCTTTTAGTCTGCTGATCTTTTTCCTTTCGGGCGTTTATGATCTTCCGCCCGAGGGTCTGGTTGCCCCCCCCCTTTCATCCCCTTTTTCCTGCCTCTTGAGAAGCTTCCCTTGGCGGTGGCCTATTGCGAAGTATACTAGTCCTTTTTTTTTCGGGACACCCTTTCTTAACGTTTCCCTCCGTTGCCTGCACTGTTGGTAAGGACACCTTTCCAGGAACCTTCTCAACCAAGCTTCCTCTATGGATCATTCCCCTTTTTTGATTTTTTTTTCCGCCCTCCTTTGCTCCAGAATCCCCCTCCGAACCCCCCCCCCCAGTGAACCTCCTCAAATTCTTGCTTAGGAGGATAGTGGCTGTGACCGTCAAAAAGACCCTTTCCCATCCCTGATCATGGCCTGGGGGTCGTTGTCGCCCTTTTCTTCCTTTTCCGAAGCCTGTCCGAGGTAAAGGAAGCGGATTCTCCCTTTGGCGGGCTGTTCTTTGTCGGATGCGTTGACACTTGCCTGCTTTCTCCTTTTGCACCTCCCCGAGTGTTCCTTACCCGCGGAGGGATTTCTTCCCCAGCTGTCTTGCAAAGGTGGCTTTATCCCGGGTATCTCTATATCCCCTTCCACTTTCCTTTTTTGTTTTTATAGCTATACGCCGGGGTCCTTTTCCTCAGCCTTGTAGTTTCCACTCCGATTCCCCTCGAAGAATGGCAAACAGCCGCTCTGCCTCCCTCAGCTCCGCACTGTTTTCGCGACTGATAGGTCGCTTCCCCATAACCGCTTCCTCGTGGCCAGCACGTTGCTCCCCCTTTTCCACCCGTAGTTTCTTATCGGTGGCGGGTTCCAACCGCCACGAGAATCATAGGCCTCTCAGAATGTGTATGAAGTGGGCCTTTTTTCCGGTCTGATGATTTTTCTCGAAGGGTGGACTTCCAGATGATACTAGTCAGTGGCGGTTTCTTCCCTTGGGGCTGGACCTTTTCCCGTGCCACGGCAGCGCTCTTTTTCCCCTTTGCCCTTGCAGGTTTTTCCTCTCTTTAAACTTCCCTTCCTTCTTCTGGGCTTCGGATTCAGGAGTGCACTTCCCCCTCGCGTCGGAAGATCCCCTCCATGAAGGAACACGACACCAGCGCCCGCGAGTCCGAGGTTGCAACAACTTCCCCCCCTCCCCTTCCCCATTCATCACCTCTCTCCCCCCATCAAAGGACGCCATCCTAAGAGTCACAGGACCACGAGTAGGCCACCCCCTTCTTTGAGCCAAACGAAAGGGTTTGTCTGTTCTCATTCATTTGCAGAGCCCTTTTCTCTTTCCCCCCAGTAGGCTCCCCCTCCCTTTGCACGCCGTGTCTCCCGGTTTTTTGGTTCACCCTAGAGACAAACTCCCCCCATGGGTTGCCAGGTTTTTCCCCCGGCGCCCAGCCTTTGCCGACCAGTTTCCTTTCTCTTCATCGCAGGGCTTCCCCCTCCCCTCTTCCTCCCATCCCCCCCCCCCCTCCTTCTTTTTAAGAGAAAAATCCTTCCTCGGTCTCATGCGGTCACGGTATTTTTTCCTCCCCTTTTTTCAGAAAACGGCCGCTTTGCTTAGGTTGATTTTCCCATTTTTTCTTCCCCCGCCCCTTGCACAAGAGGAAGCCTTTCTTTCCACTTTTGGTTGGAACCCCCCCAGATGGTTCCGCGGTGACTATACCTTCTTCTTTTCCTTGTACGTGCAGTCTTCTCTTTCTCCTCCCTTCTGGAATTCACAACCCCCTTCCCGATGAGAAGGAGAGGAAATTTTTTTTTTGCGGTAGTACTTGACGTGGGGTGGACGGGGGAAACGTCAAGCCCTTCTTCCTCCTGAACTCTTTTTTAATTAGTAGGTTCCTCTTCTTTTTTCCCTGTTTCCCCCTTCTCGAAGAAGCAAGGACTGGCTTCCCCTCCCCCTCCATTTTGGTCTATCCCAAGCTTTTTTTTTCCCTTTGCCCCCGCCGGTGAGAAATAAACGGTTCTGGTAGTGCGTATCACACCCCTTTTTACCTTTTCTTTCCTTCACTATTGCGTTTTTTTCCCTCTAGTTAGGGAGTTTCCCCCCATTTCTTTTATTTCTCCTCCGATGAATGGTGGCTTCTCCCTTTTTTTTTTTTCCCAAGCAGCCTCTTTCAATGCCTTCCTTCTTCGACGCGTTAGTTCCTGCCTGGATAAATGGAATGTGTTCTCCGGTCATTTTTTTGTGGCGAATCCTTTTTCTTCCCTCGGAACTGAAGACATACCTTCTCCTGTGTCCTGTCGTGGCTCTCCTCTATGGTCTCCCCCCCTTGTAGAACTCGGTCCTTCGGGGAGAGAAACCCAGTGCCCCCCGATGTAGAGTATTGTTGGCCCCTTCTTGATCATTGACCCTCCTTTTTCTTCAGCGATAAATGGTCCCCCCACATCCTGGTTCGCTGGAGTTGCTTTTACAGCCGAGTGAAGGGGCGGCCTGCCTTTTTTTTCTTTGCCTAAGTAGTTTTTTCCTCTCCCCCCCCCCCCTTCCGCCTTTCTTTTCCTTTTGAGAAGAGGACCCTTGCCGCAACCGCTGCGTCTTTCTTTGGTCGACAGTTTTTGGCGTCTTCCCGCGGTTTTCCTCTCCCGTCCCTCCCCGGCTCTTTTCCCTCCGCCGAGCCTTTTCTCGGTTATTGGCACCGTGAAGACTCGGCCGCCTTGAAGTCGGTGCGTCCTTTCTATCGATGTACGACGTCCGTCAGGTTCGGATTGGCTTTTTCCACTTCTCTCCCCTTGTTGGGTTCCTCCCTAAGACAGGAGTTTTTTTTTCTCTGACGAAGGATTCTGTTAAAATGGACTTTACGATCCTCTTTTTCCCCCCCCTTCCCCTCCTCCTCTATCAGATTTTCCTTCCTTTGATCCCCCCCCTTTCCTCTGTCAGACGACTCCTCGTCGTTACTTTTAAGTGCAAACAAAGACTTTCGTTCTCTGTCCCCCTCCTTGACGCCCATCCCTTCCCGTCCTCCCCCCCTTTTTTAGATCCTGGAAGAGAAGGTTCCCACCGACCTTCATTTTGCGCCTTCCTCCCGGTGCCCACCTTCCATGAAGCTTACAAGCCTGCAGCGTGACGGAATTTCTTCACGAGCCCCTATGGACCTAGACCGTTTTTTCCCCCCTGAACCCCCCCACAAACCCCCCCCCCCCCCCCCTTTTTGGCCCCTAGACTAGCTTTATCGGGCCTTTGGTCCCTTTCTTGGGGCTCTTGCGGACAGGTGTCTTTCGTGCGACCATTCCCTTCGTGCAAGCTTGCATCCCATCCCCCTGGGCCGTAAATAGCCCATTCTCCCCTCCCTGCGTGTCCAAGGATTCTTTAGATCTCAGGTCTTTCTCGTCCCGTGGACTATTTCCCATCCCTTCGATTTTTTTACAGCTTTCCCCTTTGCTCCCCTTTCCTGTGCCTTCCCCTGCAAGTTATACCCCTCTGAACGGGCGAAAGATTTTTTTACATAACCATGTCCTTCCTTTTCCTGAGACCTTTACGCTATGCGCCAATTCGGAAAAACCACGGGTAGGGTCCACAAAGGACAATATCCAGTGACGCACTATATGAGTTTCTTTTTCTTTTTTTGACTTCTCCGAATTTAGAGGCTGATGGTCCTTCCTTGCACGCCCTACACGCACAAACCCCCTTTCGGGATTGAGTCGGGAATGGGCTCCCCCCCTCTCCCACGCAAAAGACCTTTGCGACGGCCTTCCAAGGGTTCTTTGAATAGGGGGTGTACAAATACTTTTTTTCCTGATCGTGAGTTATCGTTTTTAAGTCCCCTTCCTTTCCTGTTTGCGGCTTCCCCCCCACTTCTTGCCTCCAGGCCTTCCCCGCGAAAAAGTGGGGGGCCCCGGATTACCTTTCCCTTTCGGAAATTATCTCCTCGTTCACAGTAAAAAACTGAAGGGTCGTCTGCTGGTTCGATTTCTTTTTTAGAGCCTTTCCGAGTTCCCCCCCATCGGGCGGGCCTTTTCTCCTTCCGGCTTTTTTTGCGAGAACTTGGCAGAATCTTACCCATCGAGGGATGACCTCTTCCCCTTTGGAGTTACACTTTTCCTAGACTTTCCTCCCCTTTGGGGCTGTGGTCCTCCCTTGAATGCTAAAGTCATCCCCCCCCCCCTCCCGGTCAACGATTTTTCTTCTGAATTGAACTGGCCGTGCCCCCCCCTTTACCCGCATGGAGCCGTTCTTTCTCCGTGAACTTTTTCTGGGAGGTTTCCGTTTGGGGTTTCCTACCCCTACCTGCGGGATGACTTTATGTCTTCGGGCCCCTGCTGCGCACGATCCCCTTTTTTCGAATTCTTCTTTCAAAAGGTCGACCTTTAGTGCTCACTCAATGGCAATCCTCGCACCCTGCTTCTGTCTGCCGATTTCAATTCTTGCCTCATGGGAGATGGTTGGCTGGTGTTTCCTCTTGGGTGGGCCTGCTCGTCCTTTTGGTGTCGAGTAGAGGATGGCGGTCTTTTGTGAAGTGCTTCCTCCCTCGTGAATGGTTTTTTTTTACGTTTTTTTCTTTTATCCTCTGGACTCTGCGTTTGGATAGTAGTGGCAGTCGTCCTTCTTTTGATATTACCACCCCTTTTCGGGTCTCAAGTTCCGCAATGCCCAGTGTTCGCCAGAAGGCCCCCGGCATTTTCTTTTGCCCGAAGCTTTCCTCTTTTGGAAAAACTTCCCCCCCTTTGCCCTGTCTGCCGCTTCTTTTTTCCCCCGACTTTTCCCTCCTTGTCATCACCCACCCTCCACGAAGAGGATAATCTCTCCCCTCGATGTTCCTGGTCCAGCACCAGCTTCACTATTCCCCCTCTTTTCCCGTCCAACCCCCCCACTTCTCCCTTCTGCGTCTTTTCTTTTGCTTCCTCCGATAAGGTATAAAATACCTTTCCCTCTTGCCTGCGGGAATCTTGACCAGAAGTTCTTCGTCAAGGACCTATTCAGTCGCGGTCCCTTTTTCCTGACCGCTTTTGATTTTTAGGCGCAGTCGTCGCTTTTTCCCTTCGGAGGACGGATTTACCCTCGAGTTTACCGCGCTGCTGGATGAGCGCCACTTGAGGGCCCCTGTCCCTACCTCATCCCTCCGTTTTTTTGAGATAAGAAGGGGATCAGGTCTTTCACCTTTTCCCTCTCTTTTGGAGAGTTTTTTTTTTTTTATGTTTCTTTCCCAATCGAGGTCCAAGATCAGACTTGTGACCAAACAGTCCCCTCCTTCCTCCCTCAGCTTCCTTTTCGCTCCCCCTCTTTCGGGCCTCCTCCCTCCCCTAGTGGACAGATACATTTGGTCCCCCCCCCCCCCCCCAGGACTTTTTTTCCGGTTAAAGGTGCCGGTAAAGGTCCCACTCCTCCCATCTGGCAGATAACCCCCTTCCGTGGCATTTTGGCTTTTTCTCAGGGACGTAGTTTGGTATTTGCGGTCGGGACCCCTTTTTTACGTCCTTCTCTTTGCATTGTGGGTGATTTCAGTCTTTCTGGACATTACTTTTTTTTTTTTTTTTCTTTTCCTTGACCGGCACAGGCATCTAGCTTTTTCCCACCGTTGACATGCAGGTTTCCCCCCTCGTACCACCCCTTCCCCCCCGTCTTCTGGCTCCCCTTCGGAGTGAACGAGACCGAGCTGGAAGATAAGGATGCCCCCACGACGCCTCTCAGTCCCCCGCCGCTCTTCCGCTCCCCCTTTTTCACCTCCTCCTTTGAAACAAATTCTTTCTTTTTCGCCTCACTCCCATCACTCCTAGTCCGAAATGCCCCTCGTGCAGGCCCCTTTTGCCCCCCTCTTTGTCTCCGGGACCGTCCTTGAAGAAAGAGTGAAGAGAGTATTCCAGTAGTCTCCTCCAGCAGCCTTTTTTTTCCCCAAAATCGATTTAAACTCCCTCCCGTTCGACAAGTTCCCCCCCGCACGGCTCCCCCTCCCTTGAGGGTCATCCTCTTTCTAGGGAGTAGGGAAGAATCCCAGACGTCAACCGAACACCTATGTTAAGAGAACCCGACCCCAACCGCTCCTTCATGCGGGTTTTCCCCGGCCCCGAACCCGGACCCTTCCCATGAGGTTGGATATGAAGTATCTCGGCACCCACCTACCCCCTCAGCCTCTCCATTTCCTGTTTTCCCCAAGTTTTTTTTTTTTTTTTTTTTCTTCCTTTCTTTCTCTCTTTTTTTTTTTTTTTTTTTTTTTTTTTTTTTCTTTTTTTTTTTTCTTTTTTTTTTTTTTTTTTTTTTTTTTTCCATCCTTCCTTGCTTCCAGTGACGTGCGGTTTGTTCGCGCAGCTCCTCGTAAGTCTGGGAATTCCCCCCCCCCCCCCCGGCCCTTGGCCGAGGCCCTTTCCGAGACGGGGCTTTCCTTTTAACAAGGTGACTCAAATTCTTTTTGTTGGACTTGGGGAAAGGCGTATTCTCGCCCTGGTACTTTTTCCCTTTTTAGGGCTCCTTTCCGGGTCCCCTTGAAGAATGGCTGTCTTCCCCACTCCCCTGTTGTGATCACTCTTTGCCCCTGCGGCATTCCCCCGCCCGTCCTTTTCTGTAGTGTTTCCCCCAACCAAAGAGTCAACTTTTCTACCCGTTGAAGCATTTTATCCAGCCATTCGTTCGTTAGATTCCCCATCCCCGGCGATCATTTCTTTTTCTGCCCCGTTTTTCCCGAAGTCCATGTCGCACTTCTTTTTTGCACAGGCGAACGTAGGCGCCCCGCCTAGTGAGCGCTTTTCTTTTTTTTCCCCGGGCCTTGTGGATCCTCGTTTTTTTCTCCCTCGGCCCTTTCCCCTTCCCCCCCGATCATGTCTCTCTGCCCAGTTAGTACGCAGTGTCCCTTCGCGAATTGGGTTCCGACCACCTCCGTGGCTTTTATGGTCTTCTCCGAGCACTCCTTGTTCCCCTTTTTTTGTACCTGGGCAACCCCCCTTTCTCCCCGGTCCGCTGAAGGGCGCCTTTTCTTTTTTCGGCCAGGGCGGTTAGTTTTTCATGGCGACGTTTCCGCCCACCTTTTTTTTATCCCGGAGCCTCCCCCAAAGGAAGAAACCGTTTTCTCTTTCCGCCTGTTTTTTTTTCAGAAGTTTCGCTTTCCCGCGTCTCCTCCCAGGCTTTTCTCCCGTACCCGCCTTTTTGCATTTTGAGGAAGGGTTGCGGGGAATTTCCCCTCACGTCAAAGCGGTGTTACCTCCCCCCGGTGCGGTCATCTCCTGTTTTCTCGCTTCCTCCCGGAGGATTGGCAGGCTGTTGGGACTCCCCGATCAAGAGAGCTTTTCCTTCCTGTTAGGAGTTGATGACTTTCCCGGTATTGGTCCCGTGCTTTTCCCGACCCCTTT
>Ga0179593_1461173_pt1 | contig 15793 bp, 14 predicted proteins | sample CZODoug2_1_08_16_FD_185931 | JGI IMG/M metagenome (GOLD analysis project Ga0179593, IMG submission 185931) | Vadose zone soil fungal communities from Angelo Coast Range Reserve, California, USA - CZODoug2_1_08_16fungal (PacBio error correction) | ecosystem: Environmental > Terrestrial > Soil >... | reverse complement strand
AATTGTAGTCTACCTCGTCCCCTTTGACCTCCTCGAACTACAGCGGTCTCTCTACTCTCTGCAGATGATATCGGTAGCCGCCCCACCCTTTACCTCGGCTAGTTCTGATAACAGTTAAGGGCTTAACGCACCCCCCGGGGTAATCCCATGCGACTTCCCTTTTCGTTATTATTGATTTCCTTGTCTTAGCACCATCACGTCGTGGCGTTATTTGTTCTCTTTTGACGTTATATCTCCACTTAGTTTCCCCTTCAGGGCCAGGTGTACGTCCTCTTTCCCGGAACCTGGCGTCACCCCGTCGATTCGACTTCTTCCGTGTCGAGATCTTTTTCATTTATGCCTCTAGTCTTCAATGTTTGTGCCCGGACCCATTTGTTGCCTGATTCAACCGGACGCGGCATCGTGCCGCCCAGTTTCCCCTTTTAGTCTGCACCCCCCTCAACAATATCTGTGACACCTCCTCCAGAGATGGATCCCCCCCCCCCGGCCACGGTCTTTCCTCTTGATTCCCCTTCGGTCTGCCCCACAACACTTTTCGCAGCAAGGGAACAACTTAGAAAGTCCGATCTTCAGAAAGCCACGATCCCTCTCGCCCCGGCAAGGCCTCCTGTCCCTCCCTGTCATACCTTGTCCATTCACGCTTCTGCCACTCCGATACAAAGCCGTCCCCAAGGCGCCTTTTTTGGCGTTAATGCCCATTTCTCCCCCGACCAGGTGCGCGTGCAATCTCTCGGGTGTTTCGAAGGACTTTTTTCCGCCCTCAAAGGCCCCCGTTCTCGTGGTGAGCAATCTCGACCAACGATCCCCCTTTATCGCAGGGTACCTTTTCCTAGTGCTTCTCCCTTTGTGCTTTACACTTTCCCCAGTATTTGACGCGTACCGGCGTACTTTCGACGCCATCTCAGGCGGACGGACCCCGGCGCTTCGGCCCGGTTTAACAGGCCGGTTTTTTTTCCCCGTCGGCTACCTGTGCGACGACCTGCGCAGCCGGGGCGCTTTTCTTTTTTTCTTACGTTTTATAAGGAGAAGACGGTTCCCTTCCGGTCTGGACCGTCAGCCCAAAGCTTTTTTCTGTCGCCTTCCTAAACCGGTAGTAAAAGGCCCTCAGCTGGCCTAGAGGTACAGGTAAGAGGATAACTCTTTCAGTTCTTTTCAAATCAGACTTTTCCACAGTGGAGCCCCACGCCCTCTGATGGCTTCTAAGAAACATTTGTGACTAAGTGCCCTCCCCCTGACCTCGATTTTCCCGAGACAGCAGTAGTTATTTATTACTGTCCCTTGCGCGCTTCCGCGGGATTCCCTTTTTAATCCTCTAGGTGTCGATGAGCTGCCACGACTTGTATATCGTCGCCATTTTTTTCCCCCCCCTCCCCCTCTTTCATCCCAGTCCTTTCCTCTTTGGTCAGGACCAGCTGCGTTTTCCTTTCCCGAAGAGGTTTGTTCCGTTTTCAAACCGAAACTGGCAATTCTCGAAGGGTATCACCGTGCTGACAGCGCCATTGCATAACTTGATGAGTCTCTTTCACTCATCCTTAATTTTTTGTTGCCTTTTTTTTCCTCTCTAAGCCCTTTTTCCGACTGCTCTTTTCATCCGGGAAAAACCAGTGCCGAGCCCGCCCTTTCTGGGTTCTCACGTTTGTTCAACCGAAAGGATGAAGTTGGACAATTCCCCCCCTTCGCGAGGTTTCCCCTCCCCCCCCCATCTGATCTCTTTTGTGGACGACGACATTGGGATGACGAGAACTGCTCTTCCGCAGTCCTCCCCACGTTCCTTGAGCCCTTGGCGCACGCTATCCTCGAATGCGCGTCCCCCCCTTTTTCATGGACTCCCAGAACCCGCTAGAATTTCGTATGATTTTCTTTTGTCAAGTTCTTAAAAAGCATCATTGGGCATGGTATACAGTTACTTTCTTCCTTTTGTTTCCCCTTGACCCTACCCCACCCCCGCTTTCCTGCGATCCCGCGGCCCTTTTTTTTCCTGTTCCCTTGGGAGACAGATCTCGGGCCCCCTTCTAGGCCGCCTTTTTTGGACGACCCCTTTGCTTTGCAGGCCTGACGTAATCGTATTATTCTTGCTGTCGAGCCAGGTCCCAGGGTTAGTCGTCCTCTCAGTCCTCCAGTACAGGCAAGAGCTTAAACGGATGCGAAATTGTCTTCCCCCCTTCCCTGACTCCTAAGTGTCCCCCCCTCTTGAAGACGGGGCCTTGTTCCCCTCGACTTCCTGGGAGACCAGTCCCCCAGATGAGCTAACATACCCTAGACTCGTCCCTCTTCCTTTCTCTTGACATCGCCCAAGGTTTCAACTCTTCCAGGATCCACGTTGACCCCGGCTTACTTTGGCCCCTTCTAGTGATGCTCTCTGTCTTCACGTTTTATGGAGTTTTATGTCGCCGAAACCTCCTTCCCATGGACAGTCCTTCCGTTTTGGATGGGGTTGGCCATTGCTCCAACCCTTTTTTTTTTTCCCTTTTCGATTTTTCTCTTCCTCCCCTCGCGAGGATGGACCGAAGTTAAGAGCTCTGGCATCTTCTTTTCCCAGGCTATCTGACTGGGCATCTGTCCGTCGATAGGGATGGCCCTCATAATTGCTTCTGGGCCCTCCCCCATTGATTTCTTTTCGTTTAGAAGCCGTTCACCGTTGCCTGTTTTCTGCGGGATCGGTCTGGATTTCTTGGTAAGTTTCTTTTGTGCTCTCCCCTCGGCCGTTTTCCCCCATGCCTTTGGTTTACCGAGTTTCTGCCAACTGGGTCTTCCTATTGTACCCCCCCCCCTTACTTTTCGTCGAAGCCTCGCCCTGCTTCAGGTCACTTCCCGGCCACGGCCCCTGACTTGAATTTGATGAAGGTCCTTTTTGGAGCTTTCCCTCTTCCCCCCTCTTTGAAGGAAGGTTTTGATAAAGTCTTAGATCGATTTTCCCTTTTCACCGACCTGGTCCCTTCCCTTTTTTTTTTTCCTGACCCTCCTGTTTAGTCTAAGCTTCACCTGGCCCCGACTCCCCGTCTCCCCCTTTTGTGGCACGCCCTTTTTTAAGTCATCCTCCCTTTCTGACCTTGTTGGCGCCAGCTTTCGTTTCTTCGCTCTTGCTCCAGGATGGAGGGGGATCGGTTGTCTTTGCCGAGGTCTGCGACCTTGTCTCTTTCCCTCCGTCTACCTGCCTGAGATGAGAGAGGTGATTGCCCCCCCGAGGACCGTCCGAATTTCTCCGGAGAGTCGCGGCATAGGCGATTCCAGTAGTCTTCTTCGTGCCTTTCTCTTTCCGCGGTTTTTCTAAAAACAAGTTTTCGACCGTCAACGGAGAGTGTTCCTTCCAAGTTTTTCGAAAACAGTCGGCGTCGCTTATGGTGCTGGGAGCGAAACGTCGTCTGGTCTTCCATGCCGTATGATTCCCGTGTCGGACCCCCCTTATCCCATGGTTTCCCTTAGCTTCGGTCCAGGCTCTATCGTTAAGTGAGAACGGCGTACCGGGCCTGTTCACCTTTTCTTCCCCTTTTCGATGCCTTCTGGTGATGGCTGATTTCTTTCGTTCGGTGGGCATAGGGGGTTTGTTTTTTTTTTCCTTCGGTTTGGAGGGTCCATGCTTGCTTGAGATTGCTTTGATATTAGGGTTGCGGCTTTTTACCTTGGGAGGATTGGTTGACCTTTTTCCGGTTACTCTTCCCTCTTCGTCAGACGAGTTTCTTTGAAGTCCTCTTCGCCGGTTTTTCCTTGAAGAGACGTTTTTTTTTTGGGCATCTTCTAACGTTACTCGTACAGCCCCCCGATCCTACTCTCGGACCTCCCTTTCAAGTTTCTTTTCTCCAGCCCCGACTCCTTAACTCCTGTGCTACCCTCGAGCTTAGTTGCTTAGCGAGACCAGATTTCCGTTTTGTTTTTTTTTTGCGAGAGATCCCGCCTAGCGCCTCTCGGTTGCCAGTTATGCGTGTGGCTCGGGTTTCTCTCTCTCCCTTCGATCGGTTTTTTTGAACGTACTTTCCTTTCGAGACTCAGTTTTCCTTTCACTTGCGCTGCCCAGCGATCACCGTTGGAGAAGGAAAAGTCTTCAAATTCTTCCTTAGCATCAAGCGTCCAGTACATACCTGTGCAAAACGTGCAGGCAACTCCCGTCCGACCCCTCCCTTAAAACTCCCCCCCTCCCGTCACCCCTACCCCCCGGCCTGATCACCGGACCGCAAACAATGTGTACCTCCCCACCCCTATTTGACAAGAAGAAAAAAGACCCACCAGCGCCTCGCTTCTTCCCTCCCATCACCACGTCCCTTCCTCCCTTGACTCCCAACCTTAGACTTGACTACTGGAAGGTTCGCTTCAATGACGAGTGCCTGGACTTTAGATCTCGTTTTCCCCTTTAAGACTTTTTGAAGTAACAGCACGCTCCAGGGGAGATCTGCGATCGAATTGTTCGCTTTTGCCCCTCCCCCTTTGTTAAGATTTTTGAGTCGACCTCATTCCCCTCTGTGAAGCCGAGAACCTTTAACCCATCATAAGCAAGTCTCAGGCAAACGCCGTCCCCTGTCCGCAATTTCTCCTGGAAGATCTTTCTCTCCCTTCATGTCTTCCTTCTCCAGGGTGGTACTTACCCCCTGCATTGTTCCAATAGATAGGAAAATGAGCGCCTTATTCTCCCCCCTTCCAACGCCTTGAGTCCCCCTAGACAGCATCGTCTCGTAATTCGGAGAAGACAGCGTCGCGCCCACGGTCACAGGAGTAGTTCTGGATCACCCACCCACCCCCATGAGCAGGAAAAAGCAAGGGACTCAAAGCGACCGGAACTTTATTTCCCTTGTCCTTAGGATTCCCCATTTATGGCTCTACCACATCACTTGTACAGGGCCACCGGTTAGATTTCTCGTCTGCTCAATTTGACGGTCACGACGGTGGCACGGGTGACCCCTTAACGCCCCCGCACTTCCCCGTTAAATCGCCAGCAGACAATGGGATTAGCCGTATCTTAATAACCGGAGCGCTGAGTCGTCTTTCTATTTTTCCTCCCCATTTTCCTTATCAACCACAGCGGCTTCGTGTCCTCATTCTTCTTCCCCCACCTCCAACAAAGGATAGCTGACCCAAAAAGCCTTTTGCCAAGCCCTTCCCCCTTCTTGTCTTCTAGACCGTCACGTTGTCAAAGTTATCTCATAAACACCTGCGATCTCCCCGGCTAGAAATACCTATAGCCAGCACGCTAATTGCAACATGCGATCCTCCTGCACCTCCTTTTCCCCCCCCCCTTTCTCCCCCTATGGCCCACTTTTTCTTTACGCTCAGATCGCCGACGCTCAATCTTACATTGCTCCCTGTGGCCTCAATTCCCCGGGCAGCCCGTAAAGTGAGTCCCCTATTTTCCCCCGACGGTCCGCACTGAGAAGGCACAATCATTACATCCCCCCCGGTAATCTAGCTATCAAGTCCCGATGACCGCTCGCCCCCCCCTTTCCTTCCCAGGGGTCAGGCCTTGACGTGCGGACAAATTGACATTTCAAACCCATGTCGCTCGGGAATCCCCGGCTTCTTTTTAATCTGAGGGGCTAGCCCGCGGCCTAGGGACTTTATGCCCCTCCCGTCACCTCGGTTTTCCCGTCGGCGTCCCTTACCGGGACCCTCCGTTCCCCATTCCTTTCCGCAGGCTTTTCTTTGCGACCGTCGTCTCCGAAGTTTTTGATTTTGCGTGGTGTAACTCGCGACAGCACTATTCTTTCGCCCCTTTCCCTTTTTTTTTAACCCCGACGTAGGAAACTCCGTCGAGCAGAATTGACTCTAGGTCCCTTTTTCATTCGGCCCGCCTTTCAGGCGATTACACTAACGGGGTTTTTTGTTTATGAAATTGCCCAATGAATTGGCTAGAAAAACCAGCCTCGTTACTCCCTTGAAAGGGAGAGTGAAACTTGCCTATTTTTCTTTGGTCTGCTACAAATGAGGAGAGACTTCGTTCGATGTATTTCTAGGGACGCGACTACCCCCAAGAAAGTTTCGGACCCCATTCTTTGTAGCTGGCGGTACCAGCCCCCCCCCCCTTTAGCGATGGTCCTGCCACAAAGACGTTCCGTGGGGTTTGGCAAGTTTTACACCCAGTTCCTTCCTAGTTTTTTCCCCCAATAATCAGACCTCCAGGTTTCTAGGACATGGGTTAACGTTTCTTCAAAGCGTCTCGTTCTAACCGTTTTCTTTGGGCATCTTTCTCTATTCAAGTTGTTTTTTTTCTTGAGAGTTTATTAGCATATTTTGGCCGTATGGAGATGTCTCCCCTCCCCCAATTCCTCGAAGGACAGTCTGGTCTGCAGTCTTAATCCCCCACCGAATGTTTTGCACCCTGGCCCTGGAAGTCTGCGATTACAGCCTTTTCCCTCTGACGGGATGGCTCCATCTTCTCCCTACGTGGCGAATTCTATTCCTTTTATGGGAGTTTTCGCAGCAGTCAACTGCCCCTTCTTAACCCCAGATAACTACTCCCAAAAGTTTCTTCCCGTAAAATTACGTCCAGTTATATCGCTTTAGAGGTCCGTGTTTCCCCGACGGTCCTTCACACGCAGTAAGGTTCGGTCCCTTACCCTTGTTCTAGGTGCGGCAAGTTCCTGTGATCCGACTTCTTTCTTACTCGCTGAGTCCAGGATTGAGCCATCGTAACTACCTATGGACCTTTTTCCCGAAGTTGAGCTTTTCCTTTCTCTCTAATCGTTCTTTAGGCGTCTTTTCTCAGGCCCAGGCCAGGCGGTTACCCTTGAGGAAGGCCCCCCTTCTTTTTTTACCGGTTCCACGGTTTAATAGTTTACATCAGGGAAGCCGACTCGCCCGATTTGTACGGGTTCTTACCCCCCCCGAAAGCACCTGCCGTCCCCGGCCTTGACTTGCCCCATCCGTCCGTCTCTAGCGTCACCTAGCATGCTCCACCCGTTGATGAAGTCACCCCTTCCCCCGTTGAACAGTTTTTTCGTTACTGTCTGGAGGAAGAATAGCTGATTATCCGTCCCCCTCTCCCTGAAGTTTCTTGGTGATGTTGTAGCACTAATTCCCACCCACCGTTCCGGAAGGTCTTGAAATCGTTCGGGCTGGAGTGGGCCTTTTTCATCAACACCTTTTTTCGCCTTGGTGTCCCCCCCTTGATCCTCGCGAGATTGCTCTTTTATTCCTGAGTTACCTCTAACGGTTGACGGCGATATGCCTGGGCCGATCTTTCCCCTCCGTTTTTTCTTTTGTCCTCCTATTGTATCGCAGTGTGATGCAGATAACCCCTTTGCCGCCGTTTTTGCTTTCTCGCCTCTTTTGCCGTGGGTTGATCGCCGGCAATCCCCCCTGCGTATCTTTTTCTTCAGCGATTTTGTTTTCCTATTGCTTGTGGAAAACTACTTTTTTTTTTCCAGCGTTTTTCTCTTTCACCAATGGGTATTTGCCACCCAAAAGATGGCCGTTTCAGATCCCCTCCCTCTCCTCGATAGGTGAGGCATCCGTTGCATCTCCCTTGTTTCTTAGTGATTGTAGGTGCCGAACGTGTTGCGCACGTAAATTGTCTGTCTCTTTTTTTAAAACCCACTCGAGGTCAGGATCCAGCGGCTGTCTTCCTATGAAACCGGAACCCCGAAGTCTTGATTGACCACCGTTTTCCTGGTCCCCCCCCACCTCCCCGGTTATCAGCCCCTCTTCCCCTTTTTGACCCATTTAAGCTATCGTTTTCGACTGATAGTTTTTCCCCCTTCTTTTTCTGATCCGCGTTTCCATGAGCGCCACTGCGAGATGGGCCGATCGTCTTCCCCCTAGATATCTCCCTTCCCCGTGCCACCCGCTTTATTAGGATCCTACAGTGATTGCTGTAGAGTCGCTGAAGCCTGAAGGCCTTTGCCTTCCCCCCCCTTCGTATTTTTTTTCTTTGTTTCCTTCTGTCGTCTGGTCGGGTAACTTTCCTTTTAAATACGGGGTGGAATTGTTTAGCCAAGTGGGCGCCTTTGTTTTTTTGGAAATCTAGCGTTCCTTTTAGCCCTTCTTCACGCTGCTTTTTCTGGTTACCCGGGTCCTCATTTTCTGACCTAGTAGATCGGTCTCACCGGTCTCCGGAGAACCTTCGTTCTCCTTTCCTAGTCCCCCCTTTCCCTGGGAGATTTCTGCCGTGGTTTTTTCTCGTTTTTTTCTTTCGGTCTTGACGGTGTCCTTGTGGACTGGTTCTCTTGGAGGTTGGTGCTGTTTCCCTTGAGTCGGCACTTGACTCCTCCCCTCTTTAGAGTGGTATGTAAGGTGTGGTTCTTTTTGGACGAGGCCCTGTACATTTTGAAGTTTTCCTGCAAGTTTGCTTTCAGCTTCCTTCCTGATTATTTCTTGATGGGTGGAACGGTGTGACCCCTATTCAGTGGATCTCGTGTCTTTTTCTTTCCCCTTTCTTTCCAACGACGCGACGTTGCTTGTTTCGACTATCTCGCTAGATGGCACTCCGAGTCCCCTTCAGAGCTTGATAGAGATGCGTATATCTATTTCCCTCTTCCCCCCGTTTTTGCGCTCCTCGCGGCTGTTGCGCGAGTAAACACCTTTAGCTGAGGTTAGCTCCTGGGATAGCTTCCCCTTCCTTTCGCTCGACGTCGTTTTGACCCCTGGCGGTCTCTAGTAGCTGCGTGACGCTTTCGTCGAAACCGAAGCTACCCTTTTCTTACAAGTTTTCCCACCCAGGGCGGCACTTAGAAGTTTTTCCTTCCCTTATTCCCCGGTGCAAACGTGCAACTTCCCCCGTCCGAAAGTCCTCCTTTTTAAACACAGAGCCCCTCCCCCCCCCCCACCCCTTATGGATCACTTTACTACCATGCCCCCCCCCCCCTGATTGCATCAACTTCAAAACCGCAACACCTCTCCCTTGCCAATTCGTAAGACCTCCACCAAAATCCCCCGAAGACTTTTCCCCCCCCCTTTTTCCTCTGTCCCCCCCCCTCTACGGCTCGTAGAGATTTCACGCTAAAAGGCCTGCCATGTTGCGGTATCCCCAATGGTCGCTTCAATGTCCGGTTTAGCTTTCGATTACGACTTGAGCAATCTAGCCGCGCCCGTGGGCGAGACCTGGATGACACCCCGTTTTTTTTCTAAGCAGAACGGGACCCCCCCCAGACTCCCTGCAAACCCCTTTTTTTTCCTTTGACCAGTAATCCTAGTAGGCAGCTAGATCCCCGAAGGGCCTTCTCGGAGTAATAGATTTTGGGTGAGGCGGATCTCTGTCATTTCACTAGTCTTCCCCCTCCCGAGGTAGTCTTTGAACTAGTCCCCTTGTCCCCCCAGCTACCAAGACCGAGTCACTTTCTTTCCTTCTTCCCTCCGAGACCTCCAAGGGTCATCCGTTCGTGCTTCCCCTCAGGGACTGGTCCCCCTCGGCCCCCCCACGTGGTCCACCCGCTTGACCGGCGGTTTCTTTTTTCATCTTCCTCCCTCCACTGATGTGATCGAACAAATTCACTTCTTCCCGGTGCGGTGGACCTTTTTCCCTCTCATGCCCCCTTCCCGGAGGCCCCACTCAGTACTTCATAGTTATTTTTCCCTTTAATTCCCTCCTTCCCAGTACGTTTTTTCCCTCCGGATCAATTCGGGCCTCGACGGCGTACTAGGATCTTGAAGTCGGCAGCTTAGCCCTTCTGAATAATTTGCCCTCCTAACCTCAGGTCCCGCGTTTGTCTAAAGGTTTTGGACTGACTCCCCCCCCCGACCCCCCTGCTCCTCTTACCACCCAACCTTCATCTCCCTCTTCCCCCGATTCACCGGGCCTTCTAGGGCCCTGCATGCCTAGAAGTCTTAGGAACTTTCTATCACCACTCCCCTCCGCCATTATCAACTTTGACTTTCCCTCAAAATTACCGAACGTACCCCAATCCTATAATGGAACCAGGCCCTCGTCCGTCACCTTGACTGAGTTTTAGTTAACCTCCTCCCCTTGTCCATAAAGAGAAACTCTTCTGAATCCCCCCCCCTTTTCCCTCCCAAAGTCTCAATGGTTTGACGGATCTACGTCCCCCCCGCAAGTGCTTCTAGCCCGGCCCAACTCGCCTTTTGACAGGTCCCCCATATCCCGCCATAAGCAAGGTAATTACGCGGAGTCCTCCGGCTGTCACAGTTCTTCCCCCTTTTTCCTTTAGAAGGGGGACTTTTTTTCCCCCTCCTTTACTTGCGCCCCGGTGAGTTAAATGTCAACCCTTTTTCCTATCCTCTACTGCTCCTCTCAGGCTTCCTTCTTCCGGCCCCGCCGCCGGAGGTGAAATTTTCCCTTGGGGTAAACAACTACTTTCCTTTCCTCAACGTTGAAGCATGGAAGCTGGTGCATTGCGGCGACGTCATAGGTTTCTCGTTTCTCATTTGAAGTTGCTGCCGAAGCCAATCCCTATGCATGAAATCCCGGTGGAAAAACAGCTTTCCCACCCTCTACATAGGTCGGTGTCGCCCCGCTTTCCTTCATGGCCATGCGGCGTCATCCTTGGTTTGGGAGCCCTTCAGAAAATTTCCGCCGTCGTCCGACCAATCCTTTCTTCTTGGGATCCCTTTCCTCACTAATAGAGCATTCTTGTTCCCCTTGGCGTCGGTCCTCTTTCCGCCTTTTTTCCGATTGATTGATCGCCTGCGCCGGGCTAGGTGATTTGATGCCTTCAAACGAAATGAGAGGCTCCTTCTCCCTTCTTTTTTGATGACCCTCTAGAGGTGAGAAGATTAAGGAAAAAGAGCCCGACTTCCGTTCCGTACCCTTGCCTCTTTCCTTTTCCCCCGACCTTGCAACCCTCACAGGCCGGTTTTCCCCCCCTCCCCCAGTCGGAAATTTCCCCCCTTTCTATCCCTTCTGCTTCCTTTTACTCCACCTTAGGAGCTCCTTAACATCGTTGGACGATGTGGTTCTCTTGCACTGCGGGAAAACACAGGACGAGACCATTGCTGGGTCTCAGCCCCCTTTCCTCACCTCCTCACTGCCGGAACTTTGGTGTTTTTTTTTTTTAATGCGGGCTCCAGGCACTTCCTTATGGGCTCCGCGAGATAAGCTCTTGGTGAGGATCGAATTCCACCTAGAGCCCGCCGCCGATAAGAGATCTCTCCCCGGCAAGCTCCCAGACCCCTTTATCCGTATTCATTCGAGGTCTTTCTGCAGGGCGTCCCATCCTCCCCTTCGGGGCTTAGAAAGGGCCAGCGGTACTTGTGCTTTTCCCCCGTTTTGACGCACCCCCTTCCCCGATCCTCTGTTAACTGGTCGCATTCTCCTTGGTCCCTCCACGACCTCTAGTGGAGGAGGGCAGCCGGCTTTTGTGACCTCGGTTTAAGAATTTTCCTTATGCGGATTTTTGTCCCCAAGGTAAGGACAGTGCCGGACCCCGAGCCTCCCAAGGAACCATTCGGACCAAAAGGAGTGTAGAAATTTTTCCTTTTCTCCCCATTTTAATGCGCCGACGTGGGCAAAGCTGGTTCCTTCGGCCGTCCAGACGACGCTGAATCAGCGCCCTTTCCTCTGATTCACCCAACCATAATACTTAGTCCCTTGTCCATGTGCTGTTCAAATTGCCGTCAGCACGTCCATGTGGATTAAAATGTCTGGCCGGGCGGAGCGTACCCATGCCCCCCGAGCTTGTGATCCTGATGGTCCTAAGGTTTATGTCTTGATTCCGCCTTTCCCTTTCCCCCGACCCCTGACTTTTTGAGGATCTTCCGCTTTTCCCTTTTGCTTGACGCAGCACAAGGGCGTTGTGACAATTTGCGTAGGCTCTTTCTGTGATGACCTCTGGTTTACTTTAAGCTTTTGCCCTTCTCCTTCTGTGGCAATGCAGGTCTGTTTTTTTTCTTTTCTAGGTGAAGAAGACTAGGCAAAGTCCCGCTTCTCGGAAGGCCTTACCTTGTTCTTCCCTCCCCGTTACGAAGGAGTCGAGAACTGTGCGGGGTTGATATTCTGCATCGGTCGGAGATGCGGTTGTATTTTATTTTGTCTTTGGTCTCTCCGTTCCCCCCGCTCGATGAATTTGGCTACCTACGTGCCCACTGGGATGCCATGTCCTACCCCCCCTTGTTCCCCCCGCCATTAGCAGCGGACATGATTCTCTGGCCCTTCCTTCCGGTCGCATCGTACTTTGTATGGCTTCGTTATTCGATGCTTCCCCGCAGGTTGCGTCCGTCCCTGCTTCCTCCTTGGAAACCCTCCCACCTCCCCCCTTCGTCCGGATGAGTGGTCAGGATCAGCCGTTTCTTTTAGATTGACACAGGACCCGACGCGGTTTCTATGCCCAGTTTGGCGTTCGTTGGACGTTTTCCACGGTGATTCCTGACATTTGGATGACTTCCTTCGCATCGTCTGATTCCTCGTTCCCTTTTTTGACCGGCTGGAGTGGCGACGGTTTTTCGGGTCGATTTAGCTTGGGCGATCTTCGTGAACCTGCGCGTGAGCCGAGGACCTTTACGAGGCCCGCCGCTTCTTCGGCGAGGAGCTGCTGCCCTTTCCTTTCTGTGTCCTTTCTTTCCGGATTGCCGTATCTTGATGGGCTTTTAGTAAAAAAGTTCCTTTTCCCCTTCTGTCCCATTCCCTGTTAGAGAAAGTCGTTTTTGGAGATTTCTGTTCGAGAAGCGCCGTTTGAAGCATCTAACCGCTTGCCCCTTTTGGGCAGAAACTTTTTTTCTCAGCCCCCCCTTGGCTGCCGGCGTTCGGGGGCACAGTCCTTTCATAAAATTTCGACGGCTAGGTGGTGTTAAAGCGTTTTCCCCTTAGGTAGTATGGATTATGCTTTGACTTTAGTTTTTTATAGTTAAGGTCCCCTTTTCTTATTTTCGTTGGTTCGTCGTGATCTTTTTTTCCCCTTCCGGTGCTCTGTCCTCTTTTATTTGGTGTTGGTGTTTTTTTTTTTTTTTTTTACCCGGATTGTGAGATTTCGTTTCAGGAGGCCGGCTTGTTTTTCCTCGTCGGACGTTTATTTTTCCTTTTTTTGGCTCCCCCCTTTCACGTCCGACGCGTTCTTGCGCCGGCATCCCTTGTTGTCCGCAGGATGTGAGCGGGTCCTCCTTTTTCGAGCTCCCCCCCTTGCTCAAGGAAATAGAACTTCCCCCTTCAGTGCCCACGTTGCATGTCGTTGAGATGGCAGGCCCATCGAACTATCCCTCTTCCCTCCCGAGATTTTGGTCTATCCTCTATCTCTCATCCTCCTGAGACTGATTGATTTTTCTCTTATCCCCTTCGGTAATCTGGCTCGTGCTTGCCAAGTTCTTTTTCCTCGTTTCCGGGTCCTCGATTTTACCGTTTGGTTCCCTCCTCTTTTTTCCCCCTGTCGAGTGACCATCGGCTCGTCGAAGCCAACGGCGGCCCACAAGGCGGCTTTCCCCCGCGTCGGACGTAAGATGTCCTCCCCTGGCCCTTTGAAAACGCCCGAACGCCTGCAGGTCCCCCGAAATGCCTCCCGCCACTAACCACCCTCCTTTCGAACCACGGGAACCCCCCCCTCTCCCCGAACCTCTGCCAACGTTGTTGGTTTTTGTTTTTTTTCTTGGGGTGGTGGGTTTTGTTTTTTTTTTCTTTTTTGTTTGGTTTGTTTGTGTTGTTGTTTTGTTCCTTTTTTTTTTTTTTTCGGTTTTTTTTTTTTTTGTGGGTTGGTTTGTTTTGGTTGTTTTTTTTTTTTTGTTCTTGTGTGTGTTTGTGTTGTTGTTAGTTTTTTTTTTTTTTTTTTTTTTCTTTGTTTGGGGTTTTTTTTTTTGTTTGGTTTTTGGTTTTGTTTTTTTTTTTTTTTTTTTTTTTTTTCTGTTGGTGTGGTGTTTTGTTGTTTTTTTTTTGTGGTTTTTTTTGCTTGTTTTTTGTGTGTTTGTTGGTTGTTTTTTTTTTTTTTGTTTGTTGTGGTTGTTTGTTTTTGTTTGGTTTGTTACCCAGGTTAACTGACGAGTAATATAAAACCTCCCATCTCCCTCCGTCAAGAAACGGCTGACCAGGCTCCCCCTAAGTCTTGCGAAAGGTGATTCGTTTTTTTTGGCCCCTCCCCTCCTAATAACCTCCTCCCCTGGGTGCATACGGTCAATTGGTTTAGTCACTCCTCAGCGTGGAGCCTTGTCTATCAGGGGATCCCTCTCCCCCTTTCGACCCCCCCCCTCCGAGCCGCCAGAGAGTTTGCGCCCTCCCCTGCATGGACCCCGGTGATCGGGGAACGTTGTTACGTGAAACCATCCAATCTTCCCCCTCCCTCAGACGTCCCGACGCCGAAGAAGAGATCCCCGTTTGCATCTCTCTAGAGCTCAACTCTTTTAGTCGGTCCTACGACCAGTTTAGTTAATCGCTTAGCTCTTAGTTTCCACTAGATGGCCCTCCGCCGTTGCTTGGCCCCAAGGGAACAACTTCCTCCTCCCCTCCTTTCTAACATAAGGATCTCTCGACTTTCTTGTTCGAAAGCCTCCCCGTCAGTCGTTGTTTCAACTGTGGTGGCCACGAGCACGGGGTCCTAACCTCCTCCTTTTTTTTTTTGTATGTGTCGTTAATCTTCCTTCAACGGATGGTCCCCCACCCCCCTTTAGTCCACGGGCGTCAAGTTAGACAGTCTAAGTCTACTTTCCCCCTGCCGGAACGTGTAAGTTCTTTCCCACTCCTTTCCTTTCCCGTCCATCGTCATGGCGACCGCACCCTCCTTTCCCTACGTGAAACCTAGTCGGCCGCTGGTTTTCGAAACGGCCCATTTCCCTTATTCAAACTAGAGTAAAAATTGTCTTGCCCGCCACTTGTCCGCGCTCTCAACCACCCGACAACACTTTTCATCCTTACCCACTCATCCTCCTTTACGAAGATAAAACTTGAATTCTCCCTGCCTACTCCTTCGGCCCCCCGTTGGCCCCCCCCCTGACCCTCGAACATTAACTGGGAATCCATCGACATCCCGTATGCAAATTCACTTTCATTCTTCTCTCGCAGGCACGCCTCGATCACCAGTCCCCCCCGGGCCCCCATTTGTCCCCCCCCCTACCCGTCCAAGCTCCCGTCTCAAAAGCGGTTTCCCCCAAGGTTGTGGGCTTCTTCACTGCCACGTCCAGCCCCCCCCCCCTCCCGGGTTTCGAGTAAGGATCCCGCGGGTGTGAATTTAGTAGCATCAAACTCACATTTAAAGCTACCCGAGTTAAGACTCATATTCCCCGGCTCGCCAGTTATGGGGCCACGGTAGCCTGGAGTGTAGCCACTTTTCATGTTCACTATCCAGTTTACTCTTTTAAGCGGACAGTCATTTCCCTCTCCCAGGAGGAGGGTCAAGGCTCCGGCGGCGGGAGTCTCGGACGTAAAAGCTTGTCCTTTTCCCCATGTACTACCTAAACTTGCGTCCTTTTTTTTTCTCCGTGACTGATGACACTTCTCGTCTTCAATGTCTGGACGGATCGCGAGTGTATCGTTTAGACGCACCAGAACAAATATATTCAGTCATGAAGTCCAAGGCTACCATCCAGACCGGGAAGTGTAGCCCACATTTTTTACACCTCTTTATCCGACTCTCTCCCCACACGAAATGGAGTTCCTTGGTAGCCTTCGCACCTGGAGGAACACCAATCCTTTCTTCTTTTGAAGACCTGACCGACTTCTCGATTCCCCGAGATTTGCTGAACGAGGTTCGGTCTTCTTCCAGAATGCTCGATTCGATGGTATCCTCGCCGGGCTTTTTTCCGGGTACGTATGATCTTTTGCCGTCCCACCCCTTATTTCTCCCCTTAGTGTCTCCTCCGTTGTCACGCCGCTAGCTATTGTTTAAAGGAAAAAGCGAGACGGACTCCGCTTTTTCCTCATAAGAAGGTTTCAAAGCACCTGTCTTCTTTTTTTTTGTTTCCCTCACTTTTCGTGGCGCGTCAACATCCTTGACCTTCTTTT
>Ga0179593_1579553_pt1 | contig 15794 bp, 17 predicted proteins | sample CZODoug2_1_08_16_FD_185931 | JGI IMG/M metagenome (GOLD analysis project Ga0179593, IMG submission 185931) | Vadose zone soil fungal communities from Angelo Coast Range Reserve, California, USA - CZODoug2_1_08_16fungal (PacBio error correction) | ecosystem: Environmental > Terrestrial > Soil >... | reverse complement strand
TTATCCTGGTTCTTTCCTTTTCTGTTAGTACATTTTTGTGGGGGTGGATTTCTTTCCTTGTTTTTTTCTCCCCTCCCTCTTCGAAGCCCTTTCCTTTATACGAGAGAACACCGTTTTGCGTATGATGACCAAAGAGAATCATAGGTCTAAATTTCTTTTCTCTTTTTTCCTCCCCCCCTTACGGTTTTTTAGATTACCCCGTTTTTTCCCCCCTCCTCTCCTTTTCCCCTCGTACATGCATGTTTTCTTCAGTACCGCGTTGTTATCCTTTTCTTTCGCTTGCACTCGTTCGCCGACCGCTCTAAAGCAGAATTCCTTCCCTTCTCCTTTCTTTTCTGCGAACCCCCGACGACTTCCGAAACGTGTTTTCAATGGCGGGTAGCAGCCGTCGTGTATACACACCCCGTTTCCGCCCCCTTTCACCCCCTCCCTCCTCTTGTTTTTTCCCGGGCGTATCTTAACGGTCCCATCCCCCCAAAAATACCTAAATGCAACTACCCTTAACTATCGGTCTCTTGACAGACCCCTGTACTCTGCCAGTTGAGAGCATGGAAATGTCTTTTTTCCATGCTTTCCTTCTACATGAACTTTTGCAAGGCATCCCTGCGGAAGAGGAGTGCTCTTTGTCGGTCTGTTTTTCCGGATACTTCCCTTAGCCTCTGAGGAATTGGTCCTTCCTTCCCCTTTTTACCCCCTCCTCTTTCTTTTTCCTGTGAAAGTCCCCCTTTTCTTTTGGATTAAGAATGGTTGAAGTGGAGAGCATTTTAGTAGGGTTAGGGGAGTGTCCCTTTCCTCTTTCTTCATGTCCCAAGTTCCAGTATCTCTAAGTTAGTTGGCTTCACTTAATTTCCCTCTCAACGGACTCCCTTTTTTTACCCATCCCGCTTGTTTCACGGCTGCGCGGTGCCGGAAAAAGATGACTTTCTGTTGTGTATTTTTTAGTTTTCTCCGTCGCTAGTACAGATTCATCTTTCTCTGGTCCCCCCTTCCTTGCGCCGCTCCCATTGCCTTCTCCCCTCGGAACCACTTCCCCCCCGACCGGATCCCACTTGTAGCCAGGAATTCCAAACGCTCCCCTTTTTCCCCCCCATTCGTGCGCTGGCTTCTTTGTGACCGGGTGCGAGCCACCCGTTTTCCCACCAGGTTTTTCTCTTTTCATCCTTTTTTTCCCCCAACAAACCTTTCTTGCAGTCATTGCTTGCCGCTTGCTTCGGTCTCCTGCTCATTTCCCTTCACGGAAACCCATAAACCCAATAGGCCCTTTTCTTTCCCCGCCCCCCCCCCCCCCGCCCCAGGTTGTCTTCCCGAATCGAACTTTATTGCCACATTGGTGGCTCCTCTCCTTTCAGGATTTTTCTTCGTTGGGACCTCCTGTCGTTCCCCAGGCTTCGTTCCGACGTGCCCGGTACCCCACCTGCCTTTCCTTTTCTTTTTTCCCTTTATAAGATTTTCCCCCTCTCTCAGTCTTTTCCTCCCGTCCCATAGAATAGCTTTTCACACATCTTCGCTGGGGCGGTTGCCTCTTCCTTTCTTTTTGTCTATGACCCCTCTCCCACCTCGCCTTCAGTCAACAGCTGCGAATTCGGTCCCTCTCTGACCTCTCCCCACCCCCCCTTCCCCCCCACGGTCCCTTTTTACCAATATTTCTAAAGGAGCCCCTGAACTAAGCTTTACCAGCCAAAGAAGAAACTCTCAGTCGCCTTTCCCCCTTTTTCAATTTTCTTGTTTCGCGGGCGGTCCGTTAAGAGCCAGAATGGCATTGCCTCTTCTAGTCCCCTCCTTCTCGCCTTCTTCTTGTGTCTCTTCCCGCCTTCCCCTAGGTGAACATGGGTTAGATCGAGCATCGGCGTCACCCTCCTCCGTTGTTGTGAGACATGGTCATGAGAGGAAGCGCTTCTTTTTCCTCCCCTTTTCTTAGACCCCCCAGCGAGGAATTTTGTCCTATTCGCACTTGGTCCCTTTCAAACTTGCAATTAGGAACTGTTCATTACTTGTCCCTCCCCCTGCCTCTTAAAGGCCTTTTTTGAATTCTCATCCCTCGTGGCGCTTGTGCTTGTAAATCAATTCCTTTTTGCTGTGCTACTTTATCCCTCTTGTTTTTCCTTTAATGGTTTCGTTTTCATTATTTCCTTCGAGTAGGGAGATAGAGTTGACTGACTTTGTCATGGACGGCCTCCCCCCCTAAGTCCTCCCATGCCAAGAGTGCTTAACAAACACGAGCTGTTTCATCTCCTTATTCCGGGCCTCCCCTCTTCTTTTTTCCCCCTTCCCCCCTCTTCAACAACTCCTTGAAACCACATGAATCCGATGCTTTGTTACGGGTGCAAGTCTTTGGCCGTTGTCCTCCCGTTGAATAAAGTCCCCTTCCCCCTTCGAAGGTCAGACTAGCGGTCGTCCTTCCCCCCTCCCCTTGTTTAGCAATTCCTTTCCCCGATCTCATGTGAATTTTTTTTCCCCCTTGTGCTTTCTCTTTTCATGCCCTGAACTATGTGTTCTTTGGAGATTTAGAAGTGTGCGGTTACACCACGTTTTTTGGTTTCCCTCACTGGACGGGTCCTGCATTCCCCTCCCCCCTCGCTTTGTTCCTTCCCCTCTTCGTCATTTTTCCTTGTAGTCACCTGGTGGTTTTGTGCAATTCCGCTCGCAAAGGCCCCTAGCCAGCGAACAGCTGGTGAATCCCTCTGGATCCTGGCGGTTGTCATAGTTATACATTGATCCCCCCCTTTTCTTTTCTCCATCTTTTTTTTTTTGTCGAGTTTGCAAGCGCTGTCGCATCGCGATCTTGAGGGAGCTTGTTTATGCCGCTGCCACTATCTGCCTTGGTTTCGCTTCCGACGGCTACCACGACAACGTGCAGAAGACAAGCATTTGCCGTGGCACGCTCGTTCCAACTTTTTTCTGCGAAGTCCCCCCTTTACTACACACATTTGACAAGGTATCGTGCCGCCCCCGACCTTCCTCGTCTTCCGCTGCTCTCCCATTACTCGAGGACTCATGAGTCCAGGAAACAAGCCCGCCCCCTCTCTTCCATTTCTCGCTTCCCGGTCCCCTGTCTGGACCCTTTCTCCTGCAAGTCGAATCATCCTCCAATCGGGCGCGGAACGACTTTGCCAATCCGCGGCTTTTTTTGCTTTATAGCCTTTTTTTCCCCCACCTCCACCTACGCGTCCCCCCCTCCCTCGGTTCCCTTGCGTTCAGATTCGGAAACCGACAACCTCCATGAGAGCTCCATCGGAGTCCCCCCCCTCTTTTTTCTTAAACCGCCGATTAGTGCACGATTCCTTTCTCTTTTCCTTCTTTGATCTCTGGCGCCTCGAGAACTTTGCGAAAGTGTGGCATATTGCCCCCTTACTACCGTTTCTGAACATATCCTTGTTTTTATCTTCCCCCTTTAGACACTTTTTTGATCGGCTTTTCGGTGCTCGTCCCCTTTTTTTTCCTCTTCCCTTACGGTTTTTTAGTTGACTGCTACCCGGTTTCTGTCACGGTTGCCGCGGCTACTCCGAGAACTTCGCCTAAGTTGAAGATTGCCTCGTTTGAGGCTCTTTTTGACCTTTTGACCACCCTGAAGTCTTCTTGACCTCCCTCTGGTGGACAGAGTTTATAGAGGTATTTTTCTTAGCGCAACCGTTTATGATTTCTCTCTCCCTGAATTAGAAGTCCCTCCCCTACCCAGGCCCCCCCCTCAAGCCCCTACCGAACTAGGGGACGACAATAACAGAAAAAAGAACGGTCCGACCACTTTACCCCCCCTTGTGTTTTCGTTTAGAAGAGGAGAATGTTGCTTTTCTTTCGTTGGTCTTTTTCTTTTCGCTTCATGGGTGGTCTCTCTTCATTTGTTTTTTAGTGCTGCTCATGCGATTTTCGAATGCCAGTCCGTCAGATAAACTTTTTTTGAGCTGATTACCTGCCCATCCTCTCTTCTCTGTTCTTCGATTTTTTTCCCAGTCACATGGTGGTTAATTAAACGCGTAAGAGCCTCTGCCTTCTTCAATGCCCCCTCTTGTTCTGCTTCCGTCAGCGGAGTAGTTATCTTTTCGCCCCCCTCTATCCCCCCCTTTTTTCTTGCTCCTGCAGGGAAAGCAAGCCCTTCCTTGTCTTTAGGAGAGGACCAGGTAGTCGCTTTCCGAACAGCGCGGATCATCCTCTCGTCGCCGCCTGGTGTACAAAAGGATATTTTAATTGTTCTTCACCTTGCCTTTCCTCGTTCTCCTGAGCGCTCCCGGTTCAAGTCTATAAAGGTATCAACCCTCAGCATGCTCCTATTTCATCGTGCTTTTTTTCAGAATCTACTGACGCCCTTTTTCGACTCTTACTTTGTGTCAGTTTTTTCCTCCCTTCTTTTTTTCCGCCCTTTCCCTCAAGTATTTCCCTGGACGCGTGAGTGAGATGGAGGAGTATGGATCCCGTAACAACGATCCCTTCTTTTCCTGCGTCTTGGAGCGATGTTTTTTAAGAGAACTATTTTTATTAGGTTTCTTTGGACCTCCCAACATGGTTTCTTCAATGGCATCGTGTGTTAGTTTAATACCGCCTTGGTTTCTCGGCCTGAGCCCGGCTTCCCTCCTTTCCGTTCTTTTTTCCTTCCGCTCCTTTTACTCCTCTTTCGCCTACTTCCCTGTTTGCACGGATTCGCGGTCACAGGCAATCATCTCTTGCGACACGGTTGTGATCCCCTTGAGTATCCGGTCCCCAAGTGAACTTTCCGATCGTCTTCCGGTGAATAGTGTCTCTCATTGTTTCTGCGCATTGTGTTCGCCTCGAAGACTCCAGGTTCCTGAAACTTATGGATTCCTTCGACGGAATCCCCTGATAGCTCCCTCCGCGTATACATCACTCGTACTTCTCACCCGCTTCTCTTCTACCCTTTGATTTTTTTCCCAAACCAGGGTTTTGGGGGGGTTACTAGGCTGAAGCCCTGTTTTTATAAATATGCCGTCCACCCTCTTTGCCAGTCCGTTTGCCGAGTACAGTCTTATGAGTCTTTTCTCCTCCTGCCTTTTCCCCCCTCTTCTCCGTCTTTTTTCCCCCCATAACCACCTTTCCCTGGTATTCATCGCCCCAAGCCGGATTCTTCCTTTTTGCCGAATTCATCCCCCCTCTTTCCCACCTCTTGGACGCCCGACAAGCCATTTCAGGATGGAGACTTCGCCTTTCGTCCCTCCTCTTCCACTACTTCTTCTTGCTCCCCCCCGTTTCCTTAACTTTTTCTCATAATGTTTTTCCCCTTCTTTTTTTAGACTAGAATATTCGTCTGCGACCGCTCTCAGGTGCGGGGTCTCCTTTTTTTTTTCTCCCCCCCCCCCATCTCGCTGGGTTTGGTTGTGTGCACCCGCACTTCTTTTTTTTTTGGTCGTCCTTGAATTCCTGTTTTTTTCCCGTCCCTTCCCCTCTCCTTTTCAGTCCAACCTCTAGCTCCCCCGCGAAAATCGGGTTTTTTAAGAGAAGGAAAAGCCCCCCCCTATGCCCCTCCCCTTGCCCTCACCAACCACCCTTTTAAATAGTCCCCCTTCTCTTCCCCATGCATTCCTTTACCATCCCCTTCCCAATCTTCCACTTTTAATCCCAAGGCATGCTCTTGACCTTCTGTTGCGGGAGGAGGGTAGTATTTAAAACTGCACGAATTGGCACTCGACGTTCCCCCTTTTCTTCCGCGGCTTGGAGAGGTGCGACAGCGATGAAACGGCGTGAACAGTAGCTATCTCTTCTATTGCCACCCCCTTTCCCCCCCTCCTCCGTTTGTTTTTCTGTGTTGTGCATGCGAGGCTGAGCTACGGGCCTCATGCGCGTCGCCTTCCTCCTCCCTTGCAGTTGCGCGATAATTGTCCTCTGAAAACTTTGTCAATTCTTTGCTCCTACGGACCCTCCCTCCGACTTCTCCCTGACATTTTCAACTGGTTGAAGTTCCTTTCCATCCTGATGGGAGTCTTCTGTGTTTTAAATAAATTCCTCTGTGCCTTCAAGTAATTTTTTTTGCCGTGGATGTTTTCATTGCGATACTTTCATTTTCTCTCTTTCTTTAGGCTCTTTTCCTTAAACTTTTTTTTCCCCAACCCTGCTACAAACTCAATGAAAAGCAGTGAGGGTGTCCATCCGCCCCCCGAGATTATCTTCTCCTCCCCTTACCCTCAGACTGATGGTTGTATGCCCACCTCTCCCCCAAACCTCATTTTCACCATTCTCAGATTTTTCGGGTGCATTTTCTTTTTCTGTAGCGTGCAGCCAATACAAGTATCGTGTTTCTAGCGCCGAAAGTCATCGCCCCTTTCTTTCTTTTTCGAACTTGCCAATCCAATTTTAAACAAGCGTCGTTCGATCTCCCTTTCCTTTGGACTCTCCCCTGTTTCTTTCCGGTGTTTTTTTCCCCTCCTATGTTTTCTGGGCGCTTCGGAAGGAAGAGCAGTTGACAGGGAAGTGCTGGTGTTTCTCTTTTTTTCTGGGACTGGGCCTTCCTGGACTTAGCTTTTGTGGTTCCGGCAGCCTTATTAGCCCATTCTTCATCATTCCCCCTTTTTGGACCAAAGTGCCCGCCAACGGCTGCCAAATTCTAGCGAAGAGATGGAGAGCAGTACGAACTGATTCTCGTTTCCCGACGTCACTTTCTTTTTCTCAGTCCCTTTGTTCTTCGAGGGCGTGCCCGCATGAGATGAGAACCTTTATCTGAGGGAGACTGGCAACGTGTTCCTTTTTTTTCTGCCAACCATTCCTGCGAAGGATAGGACACCGACAACTTTCCTATCCTCATTTCGCTTTTTTCCCTGTGAAACCCCCGCTGATTATGCCAGCCCTCAGTATAAAGTGAGAACCCCCATGGGACAGTCTTTTTCAAGACCCCCCCCTTTCCCCTTTTATGGAATGACCTTTTGCATTCGCATATCCCGCCTCTATTTTTTCCAGGAACCCATCCTCCCCTCCGATCAAGGGCGCGGCACTCGAACAAGGCGGACCCCCCTGTTTTTCTCAGTGCCAAGCGCCCGAATAACTCAAATCGGGCGCTGCACCATTTCCTGACGCTTCTTTATCTTTTTTTTCCATTGGCGGATCTCCCAGGAATCCCAGCCCAGAGCGAGGACCAGCTCTTTCTGGGGTGCGGGTCTTTCTTCCTCAACGGCGTGCAAACCGTTTGACCAACAGTCTGTCATTTGGAGCCTTTTTTTTCTTCGATCTGACCGCGCGATCCCGAGGATTGATCGTGAGCATGTCGCTGTTTGATACAGGGAGATACTCGCATTTCAATGCGAAAGTTTGGTCTTCACTTTCCTACCCGTTGCTACATAGTCCTTTTGGTTTTGCTTTTTCCATGACTCCCCTTTCGGAGTTTAGAGCTTGTTCCCCGGTGCGCGACTGGTCGCTTTCAAGGAATGTGCTGGCAGTATCTGCTTTTCGTCTTATTCCCTACGGATCCCCCCGAGAACTCCCGGGCCGTCGAAGAAACGGTGGCACTGCTGACGTTTCCTTTCAGCGGTTTAGCCCTGTAATGTTTTTATCTTTAAACCTCTTCCTAGACCTCCGTCTAGTTGGCTTCAGGCAACCGTTTTCTCTCGCCCTGGGGGACTACGGATTACTGCCCCTCTCGTTAGCAGCACGAAACCCCTCCCCCTCCCGCACAAATAGGACGACCCCCCCCAGGACACAGACCAACGAACTGCAGCCCCTTTCTCCTTTTTTCTCTCTTTCTTCCCCCGTTCTCGCGAGTGATCTTTCTTTTTTCCTACGTTCGATTCTTTAAGGTTTGTAGTAGTTCGTGATGGGGTGCATTTTTATGATAATGCGCCTGACGACTAAGCCCCCCCTAAGTCCCCAGTCAGATATGTCCCACGTTTCTTTTAAGCCGAGCCTCCTCGGATCTGTCCATACTTACGTAGAGGTTACCGATTTAGCGCCCCAACCCGGTTTCCCGCACCCGCGTCTTCAAGTTCGACGGATTCCCTTTTTAAACTTTTTTTCTGAGGTCCTCGTTATCGTTTTGAAGAAGCGGGTCCAACTATTCGCCACCTCGAACTTCCTCAAGAAGAACGTACCCCCCGTAATCGGACCAGGTTTCTCGCCACCTACCTAGATTTCCTCCCCTTATTCATGGTTTTCCGCCCTACATTCCTGTGTATACAAACAAGGTCTGGCCAGGGTAGCCGATGAAGCCCCCTGTCCTTTCTTGCGCCCACTTCTTCCAGGGTATTCTGTATCAAACCACTGGCCTCCCCGACCCCCCTTCCCTTCTAGCGCGTTTGGAATAGAATATAACTGCTCGCCCTTTTTCTCTTCATGTATCCCTGTTGTCCTGACTTCTTCAGATCTTCGGTATCCGCCTGCCTGGAGAGTGATGGAGGAGGATTCCTTATCCGCAACTCAGATCCTTCCTTGCTGCGTAATGGGCGTACTCAAGTAGTTCAGGCCCGTTGGCTGTATGATTACCTCTTTATTCTGGTCGAAACTTCGGATACCCCCATGGTTAATGGTCTTGCGTCCGAGAACTTCTTGGCTGTTCCTTCAGACAGGCAGTATCGGCTTGATTCTGCGACTGAGCCTTCTCCTTCCTCTTGCCTTTAGTTGCTTCACTGGATTGTACCATTTGCTAACGGATTCATAGAGGGCAATACCCCCCCCTGGGCTTCTTTTGTCAACTTTTCATACTTTCATGATTCTCTGAACGTTGGTTACGTATCCGTATCTTCCCCCCCCCTGCACGGCGCTCTCGTAGCTGTCCCTGGAATAGTGCGGTAAATCCCTCCCGATTGCGCAGGTTGACCTTCTCCCCCCCCCCCCCACTCAGCCCCGGCCACCATCTGCCACCGCGAAAGGATCAAACTTTCTCTTGCATGCAACCCTCCCCCAACTTTCTCTCCATCGCCCTTCCGCTGGCTACTCCCGAAGTGAGAGAAATTCCACCACAAACACCAGTTGAATCCCCGGCAATAATACTAAAGGACCACCCCCGAATTGCTCCCCCCTTCAACCTTCTGAGATTGTCCTCCCCCCCACCAGCACTTCCCGATTTTTTAACCGATAGCTCCCCCTTCAATCGCCAATAACCCTTCAGGGACTCTCCCCACTCCCTTTCTTCTCCAGTGACGAACCCCACTTGAAATTCGCCTCGCGGCTGCTTTCCACCCTTTCTGTTTCCCTCCCTTGCTCTTTTCTCCGCGAAGGTTGAGTATGCTAATAAACGATCTTAGTTCACACGGCTGCCCGGCTCCTTTAACACCGGTTGATTCATGTGTGCCACTTCTGGTGTTGTCTTGGTCTCCCCCTCCTTCAGTCCCCCCTGCGTGATAGCTTCGTTTCCCAAAATCGGGGCGGATGTTTGCGCACTGCCCTTTGATTTCATGATTCCGGTGTTTTTTTTCCGTCAGTCCCCGCGCTTCAGTCCAACCCCTTCCAACGCCGCGAAGTCTTGGCTCTATGTCTCCCAGACACATTCCACAGCCAACACGACCACCACGCCGTTTCCTCCCTTAAAGGAGCCCCTGCCCAGGTCATTGATTCCAGACGAACTCCCAGGATAGTCCTCAACCAGTTGAACACACTCTGTTTTCTGTCTGGGATCCTTCTTTCTCGGAACCTTCCGCCCGTTTTGCAGTACGAAAGTGCGAATCGCGTTGCTTGGAGAGGTTGAGGCTGCCTCCACACCCCTTAGGACGGCGCTCCTTTCAAAACCTTCTTTGTTTTTTGAGAGTCTTTTGTGCATGCGAGGCCTTTGAGAAGATACGGGCATCCACGCCGTTGCAGTCGGCCTTCTCCTCCCCTTCACCCCCCCCTTTTCATCGCCCACTTGCTTTTGCCAAAATAGGGCAGTTCGATCCTACCCGGCCGCCCCTAAAAGTCCTTTTTAAATCAAAGTTCTCATCCTCGTGGGAGTTCTTTCCCTTCTGAGTACATCCAATTCCGTCCTGTGCCTGTCTTAAGTCCATATTGCCGGCGTTTTTTTGATTTCCTTCTGAGTGTTGGGCTTTTCATTTCTTTCCCGATTCGCGTCGGAATTGGACTGAGCGCCCTGTGGTTTTGATCTTCCCCACACCTTCCTTTCATGCCCCCCAAAACATGACAACATCCTGGGCAAAACATCGCCCCCGCCTCCTCATTGCCGCCTTACCTCCGCCCTTTGCGCAGACCAAACTCTCCAAAAAACAGAAGGGACCATCCCTATGCTTTTCCCTTTGAGCCGAGTTTCTCCGGTGACCCAACTTTAGCGTGAGGTCCGCGTGAAGTAAAATTCCATCCCAGCCCTCTTTTTCCCCCCGGTGTGAAAGCATCCCTTTAATAGAAATTGCAGTGGTCCGGCAACATGGAGTTTCCCTTTGTTTTTTTCCCCCCTCTCCTCCATTGTATTTGTTATGGTCGGATTTAGCAGAAGGAAGAGAGGTGAACATCTTTTTGTTTCACCATTCGCAGCCCCTTTTTATATTGGGCACGTACTTGCCCACAGCATTCGTCTTGGTTTTTTGACCCTTTTATGCGCTTCTTCTTAACCATGTTGTGGAAACGTTCCTGCCCCTTCAGCAGCTCCCCCAGCATGGCGAAGTACGACGTTTTGAGCGCTTCTTCATCTCTTGTACAAGTTTTCCCGGTCTTCCTCAATGATGAATCCGACATTGACCGCTGGAGTTCTTAGCGGCTCCCTCCCTCTTTCTCTGCGCACTTTATGTCTTGGATCGAGCACTATGCCCGCTTAAGTAAGAGGCGTCCCCCCCCCCCTAAGTCCCCCCCTCTCCCCCCCCCCCTTTATAAGCCCCGCTCACAGTGAAGAAGAAGGCTGTTTATTGCCCGCGCCCAAACCCGCAGTCGCTGCCGCGAATTCCCTGAGCCACTCTTGAGCGACACGAACGGCAGGTCCTTGACGAAGGCAGGCGTCCCCCTTTCGCAGAATCAAGATCGCCCCTTTTGCTTTCAGCCGCCCCTCCCTGACCTTCGCGGCTAAAGAAACCAGTCGGAGACCCTCTTTTTTCCCAGCTTTGCTCAAGCGAATCATACGGACCCTCTTCTGCGGAACGACTTTTCCGCAATGCGTTGACATAGGTTTGGAGGATAGCCAGGCATTCCGCCAGCGCACTCTCCCTGGCTCCCTTCGTAGTCTTCCTTCTCTCCTTCGTTCGGAACCGGACACAGTCTCCATGCGCTCCCATTTCATTCGGCTTCTGCACAGAGCTATAGTGCCGATGGTATCGTGATCCTTCCGTCTCAGGGAATCCCCTTGCAGGGAGCGCGCGCGAACCTTAAGGGGCTGGAATCTTGTTACTCTTTTTCTTTCTAACAGTTCCCTGGTTGGAGCCCTCATCAGACACTTCGGAGCCTCGCGGGTTGCTCCCTTCTTTCATCCCCTTCTTCCGGCTCTTCGTCTTCAGGTGCGATAGGTGCCAGCGGCTCGAACGAAACTGGCCTTTATGACTCTTTTACAGCCTGCACCGGCGAGGCGATTGGCGACCTGTGGAATTCGACCCCTGCATTTTTCTACATCATTACTCGAACGAATTCTAGAATATGAGCGTTTTTCTTTCCTCTCTTTTCTCTCTGTCTTGGGACTTACGGCCTTTTTTTTTTTCTTTTTTTTGTTCTTTCCTGAGCAGGACAGCACGCCCCTCCCGTACTCCCTTTCCTTACGACCAAACCTCCCCACCACCCAACTGACGCGACAGCCCACCTTCTCTCTTTTCCTCCTTTTGTGTTTTTTCTTCTCTCCTAATGGCTTTCTTTTCTTTTCCGGTTGGTCCCTAGTTTGGTGCTGGGTTGTTATTCATTGTTCGGTATGTCTTTCTCCTCTTTACGCCGTAAGTCCCAGTTTAAATTTTTTTGCGCTTTTTCTTACCGCTTCCTCTCTTTTTTTCAATCCGTAGTTCAGAGGTTCCTATCTGCCTCTTTTAGTTCCGGTCGCCAATCGCTCTTCATTGCAATCAGTCTTTCTTTTTTCTCCCCCTTTATCTTATTTCTCTTTGCCCCCTCATCGCGAAACTTTTCGCCCTAAGGCGCCGGAAAGCCCCTTGATTTTTTCCCGCCCGAACGACAGTTTTCTCGAAAGTTGTTCCAGGGTCTTTCTCGAATCTTCAACCCCTTCTTTTTTCCGTGTTAGAGCTCCCGGAAATTTCGCAAGTTTCTCCTCGCATACAGGCTTAATTCTGTATCTCCCTCGGGACATGTACCTTGGATCTCTTCACTATGCTTTTTTGCAGAATCTTTCATCCTCCTCCTTCTTCTAATTGCGATGTGTCGGTTTCCGCCTTCTCAGGACCGCCGGCCGCCTGTTTCCGCGGAAGAGTGCTTTTGGAGGCTGTTTTGTTCCCCATTTCATAGTACACGTTTTTTCCTTTCCTCTATGTTTTTTTCATGATGAATTCGGTCTGGAAATCTTTTTCGCCCCTCTTGTTGTTTTTGCTCCGTGGCTAGGAAGCCCTCGGTCGGATCCTCGGTTCTTGTCAGTTTTTTGCTTTTTTTTGTTCTGGTGCTTTTTCCTTGTCCCGGTCCTGTAATGTTGCGTGTAGGCTTGATTCTGCGAATGCTGGACACTTATTCGCAGGATATGCCCCTTTTTAACTCTTACTTTTATTCGCGGCATCTACGTTGCCACGGCTTCCGTCTTCCAACCCCCTCCGCTTTTGCAGTTTTTTCCGGTGGCAATTTTTCATTGGGTCAAGCGAGAGTTTGGCACCGGCAGCGCAGTAGATGTCGCCCCTATAGTGTTTCCCTCCTTTCTGTCGAGTTGTCTGCACTACTGCTACTAGGCTCGAAGAACCTCCTTTGACAACTTCGATCCACCTTCTCCCCTGTATTGCCCCCCGTCGACGTGTTCCCCGCGCTCGACTTACCACAGTACAGTTCATCTAACTCCTCTCAGACGAATAGATATGCTGGCTTGGTCTCCTCTGTCGCCCCTCTCCACTTCCACACCCGGTATCACTTGCCTCAGGCAGCTAGTAAGGGATTCGTGGTGTGCCCAACGTGCCCTTCCCCTAGCCTGCCACCTACTTATTTCACTTACTTATGGCGCACCACGTCACCGGGCCCGTACTCCGATGTTATCTCCACACCCCCACAATGCCCCCTTGCTTTATCACCTTTTTTTTTCTTCCCCACCACAGTTTAGGTCCTTATCCCATCACCAAAACACCGCTCGTCCCTCTGTTGCGTAACTTCCACTTCTAACTTTCCATTTCCTACTATTTTTTCTACACTCGGTCGTTACCCTTTTTTCCCCCGTGACGGGTCTTCTCTGCGAATTTGACTTCTTCTGATGTCTACCCTTTCCTTATTAGTTTCCTTCTCTGCTAACAGTGCACCCGGACACACCCTTATCCCTTCGGATATTTCCACCTAACTGTTTTCTCTTCTTGACTGGGTCCTTCTGTTTAGTGTCCCCAATATCCGTACCTCCATATGGATTGTAGGTTATTAAAGGCGTCTTGAATTCTCTTTTTTTCCACATCTCTCTGGGGAGGATGTCGACACTGACTGCCCTTGGTACTTCCTTTGGTTTTCACGTCAGGACCACGAGCTTCAGCCTCTCTGACTCATTCGAGAACTGAATTCCAAATCCCTGAACATTCATTGGCCCTACTTCCCTCCCAACCAAGATTTAAATATGGTCTGACGTCCATCTTTAAGCCCTGAAGACTCCACGAGGATGAGTCCCCACCAGTTGAACCCCGATCTTCGGGCGTTCCGTCTTATAGCCCATTCCCCGAAATTAATTGAAGAGGACGGCATTTACTTCGTCCTTCGGCTTTGTGAGTTGCTTCGAAGCCGACGCAATCTTCCACTTCTCCCCCTCCTCGCATTGCAAAACCTCTATATAGTTTACGCCTCCTTTTTTGTGTCCGTTGGCTTGCTATATCGGTGCGCTCTTTGACTCCTGTTCCACGACGTTCTCCTTTTTCTGACAGAACTTCACCCACAGCCAGCGCGATCCCCTTTCGTAATTTCCCTCCCGTTCATCTTTTTGGATCACTACGCTACCTGACCTTCCCGCAAGATCATTCTATTCCCGGTTGAAGTTCTCATCCTCGTGGGAGCTTTGGTAAATCAATCTTTTTTTTGGATCTCATATTTTTGGTGGCTTTTTTCCTTGAATGTGTGGCTCTTCATTCTCTTTCCGACTTTCGGGAAGTAGAGTGGAATGTCCTCTTTTGTCTGGACGGAACGCCGAACCGGGATTCTTCTACCAAAAACCATGAACCAGAAGTTGCGGGCAAACTGCACCAGCGAGATGTTTTTGCTCATGCCCCGGGGGCCCTTTTTTTCCCCCTCAGTGATTTTTTGCGCATTACCAAACCTCTACAACAACACCTCCCCAGGGTCCCCATGCATCCTGGTTCACTCGTGGGATAGTGCCCGCAGGTGAACTAAAGTATTTAGGAGCGACGTACCGTTCCCCCTTCGGTCTTGATGCCTTTTCCTTCCCCCCCTCAGGTGGACCAGCAAGCGCTGATCGAAAGGACGTTTTTTCGGCAACTGTTAGCGGTTTTGGCGTTTACACCCCTATGTTTTGTATGCCCCTCCCCGACGGAGGCATGCCTTTCCAGATTTTTGGCACGTTTTCAAGCTACGTGGGCACGGCTTGCAATCGATTGGTTTTTAACTTTTTCCTTCCTCGTGCACCTTAACTGGTTTTGGAAAACGTGGCTCGCCACCGGCGACCAAAGGTCTTTGCGAAGCGCTGTTACCCCCCCCCCTTCTCTGCGTTCAGGCCTTCATTCCGAAGGGCCAAGTTTGATAATTTCTTCTTAATCCAGGTCACTTTCCTTTGAGTTTCCTTCGCGCGTCCCGCACTCTGCTCATCGCGCAATCGAGGTCCGGAGAAACTGTCGCTTTGCTAGCTGTGAAACCCCGGACCGCGCCGACTGATACGTCCACCGATCAAAAACTGCCGAAGAATCAGCCCTTTTTTCCACTCCCCTTTCCTTGAAACCGCGGAGGATTCCCGGCGCCCCCGTGAGCACCCAAAGGAGCGAACCGACCCTTTCCCTTTTTTCTGACTTTCCCAGTCGCAGAATCAAGCTCGAAGACATGAGGATGAATCCCCCTCAGAACCCTTCTCTTCCATTTTCCTCCCAATTTCCCATGAGGACTTAGAAGGGTTCTTCCCAGGTGAAGGAACCTTCTGTTCCCGAAGACTTCCCGAAAGCCAATCGGGCTCTCCATGCTTCCCCCTTATCCTTCGGCAGAAGGTCTGCGCCAGATTTGAGGAGAGACCCCTTTCCCGCCAGCGAACTTTCTCTCCCTCCTGCTTCTGGTGCTTGCGGCTTGCCCTCAGGTCCACGCCCTGCGCGAAACTGGCGTTGAGCAGTTTAAATCCCCTTTCTGCAAATCTTCTTGCACTATTCCTCTCGTGATGGTCCGATTGTATGTGATACCTTCCTAAATCATTGAAGACGTTTTCGGAGAACTGTCCTGGACCTTTTTTTTGAACCTTTGTTGATAACGCCCCGTAGGAGGACTCAGCTAATCCCTCCCCCCCCCTTTTCGTCTTTTTCGTTGTCCCGAATACCTTGGTCCAGCGCATACCTTTCTTTGAAGGGCGGTTTTCGGCCTCGGGTTTAGTTCTCCCTTTCGAACGAACTCTCGTAAGGAAGTCCCCCCCCGCAGCTGTCCTGCGCGTCGATGGGATCTCTGTGAATGCGACCCCTTGAAAATCCGTTAACCTCGAACCAGGAGGGACCCTCTATTGAGGCTAGCTTTTCTAATCTCCACTTTCCCTTCTATGTATGGGACTTAGGCTTCCTGCGAAGGGCCCCAGACGAGTAGCCATTACCCCCCTATCTGGCCTGTGACAAAAAAGGAAACATCCAAAGAACTTCGCCCTTTCCTTC
>Ga0179593_1446243_pt1 | contig 15794 bp, 14 predicted proteins | sample CZODoug2_1_08_16_FD_185931 | JGI IMG/M metagenome (GOLD analysis project Ga0179593, IMG submission 185931) | Vadose zone soil fungal communities from Angelo Coast Range Reserve, California, USA - CZODoug2_1_08_16fungal (PacBio error correction) | ecosystem: Environmental > Terrestrial > Soil >... | reverse complement strand
CACACAAATTCCGATTCCTTCTGCTGGTTTTGCTACGTTTATTTCCGGCGGTGCGCCCTGCCTGAACTGGCTCTCCCTCGCCGCACTTCCACTCCATCCACGCGCCTTGGCGGTTTCATGCTGCCTCGAAATTTCTCTGCCTACTTGTCTTTCCTATCCTTCTTTACAATAATTATTTCTCTCTTTCCTTTTTACCGTCCCCTCCGGCTGGCTTTGCTGCGTCAATCTTGTTTTCTCCCCTTTTTTTTTCCGCTAGGGTCACGCCCATCTCTTTCTTGTTAGCCGCCCCTTTCATCGCATTCTCAATTCCGTACCTAGCCACGCCTTCGCATAATTAGGCCCCGGGAATTCCGTATTACATCTTTACCCTTCCCTTTTCCGTCAGGCGTCGTGATTCCGTCTTTTTTTTCTACGTTATTACCAGTACGTGCGATTTTTTCCTTCTTTTCTGAATTCTTCCCAGTTCCCCCCGACTCCCTACTTCACGTGTCGTCGGAGAGATTTTTGTTCCTTTTTTTCTTCTGCTGCCTTCGGGCTGCCTCAGTTCTTCGGAGCGGTTATCGCTTAATGTCGACGCTTAGCTTCTTTTTTTTCCTGCCGTATCGTGCTTTTTTTTCATTCCTTTCCCATCCTTGAGCGGCTGATTTTTCGCTCCCTTGCGTTTTTTCCCTAGGCCCTAAACCTTTGACTTTTTTGTTTTTTCTTGTAGGGCTCTTCTGAGAGAACCCCTCTGAAAAATCCACATTCCATTCCCGCAGCTCTGTCTGATCTTCTCCCTCCCCAGTTTTTTTTTGGTACCTTTGTCGACTCATCTTTTTCTTGGTGCTTTCCGGCGCGAAGACACACAGTCCGCGAGCATTTTTCTCGAGAGTATTTAGTTGCCTCCCTCCCCCCCCTTTGCATCCCTCATCTTACCATCATAGATGGGGGTTTTGCGAGAGCTTTCCTAGCCCCACCAATCCCCCCCCCCTTACCCTTCCCCATCGCCTGACTCGGCTTCAAGAGCTTCTTTCCAAGTTTCCGTCCTTTGTGGACCCCCCACCCTTCCGGTCTCCGTCAGGCTCTTTTATCTGAACTTTCCTTTTCCACATCTTCCGACCGCAATGCTGTTTTCCCCTGCTTTGAACCTTCCTTTGTCGTGGCATTTTAATTTACAAGGATACCCTTTCCTTAGGCGTCCGATTCTGGTCTTTCGACCCTTTTACTGTTTTCCAACTTCTTTCCCCCCCGCCGGACTTCGCGTGATTCTCCAGCCTCTCTGTCCCAACTCGCCTTACTCTTTTTTTGCCAACATAGAGATAGAAGGTGATGTTTCACACCATTATACCCGGTGAGATTTTTGAGGCGCCCTTTTTCCCCCCGGCAGGCCCGGACCTTTTTCCTTCATGTCTCGCGACAAATGCCTTCGTGTTCGCCTATTTCGGTTCTTTTTGTTCTCCCAGATTTCCAGGGTTCTCATTTTACTGATACGAATCTATGAATGATTTGTATCCCAACCCCTGCGAGGGAATCTCCCCTTCTACCATTTTTTGTCGTCGTAATAGATAGATCGTTGTTATACCCTTTATGTTTCTTCGACGACCTGCCTCCAGTCCCCGTCAGGCGTGAAACGGAGGTCTCCCTTCCCCCATAGACCTGTCTTAGTGCGTCCTTTTTTGCATCCGAGATGGGTTGTTCCTTCCCACGTCGGCTACGCCGCTGCGTTTCCCCGTCCCTTCTACCATCTTCTGCTTTTGGTCTGATCCTGTTTTTCGTGCTCTCCCCTTCCAGCGCCGTGCCATGGCTCTTTTAACGCTCCTTTTGCTTCTTTCGCAGATTGTTTCTCGTTTTTTTCTCAAAGTCATAGATTTGAATTCGGGATCTCTTACGACATTTTCTTCTTTTATCACGGTATTGCTACGCTTATGTCCCATTTCCTGACCTCTCTCCGCGAGCTGCGCGTCAGGTATGCCACCCTCCCTGTTCTTTCCAGATTTCCTCCTTTTCCTTTCTCTGTCTACGATTTTTTTCCCTCTTGCGCGGAAGTCATCTATCTCCACTCCCTTGTGTTTCTTATGTTTTCGCTGAGCTTTCTCACTGCTCGCTTCGTACCTTTCTCCCCTCCCCCCTTTGTAACCGGTTCTGATTACCTCCTCCTGTGGTGGCCCCTCCTTTTTCCTCCTCTTTTTGTATGGGTCCCTTAGTAGGACGCTCGTGTGGTGTTGTTTTGTGGTGTGTGTGGTGGCTTTTTTTGTGAGGTTTTTGTGTTTTTACCTGTATTACTTGTATGTGTACCGCCTCAAAATTTCGTGAATTAAACCGTGATCCCGCCCCCCTCTCGAATTTTGATTTACGAAGCTTCGCACTCTGGCGAGGAGCCTGTCTTTTCCCCCCTTTGTGTCGCTTTTTTCTTAATTCCTCGCATTTTTGGAGCGTTCTTTTTATGTCCTAGTTCCCAGCTTTGTCCTTTCGCACAGCCAGCAGCGCCGTATCTGAGGTTCTCGAGCTTGGTTGCAGCGTGCGTTTATACGCCTTGGGAATTTCCCCACCCCTCCCTCGAGTCCCCGAATGTCTGTGAGCCCGATCCCGGATCTGGGCGTCTTTTTTCGCCCCTTCCCCTCGCTTTCTCCCTTTTTTTTTTACGTCCTGACTCCGTGGTCGACGTCTTTCTTTCTCCCCGCGAAACTCCTTTTTTCTTTCCGCAACCCCTTCCGGACGAGGACCGTACCAACCACCTTTAACAGTTCTTTTCCCCCTTTTTCGTTTCTTTGTTGGGGGCCCCACTCATCAAATAATAGTTGTATCATTTCCCATTTTGCCCCCCCTTTCTAGTGAGTCAACCTTCGTTTTCCCCTCTATAGAGTCACTCTTCGCGTCATTTGAGCGAGGCATTGCGCGTTCCATTTTTTCTTTTTTACGAAATCTGTGCGCCTCCCCCCTCCCCCTGTGAGCCTTTTTTTGGAGAAGTCTGCCGTTTCGTAGTCTCTATGTGGTAACCCTTACCCAAGAAGAGTGTCCCTCGATTGTGGGCGACTATTCCACGCTTCTTTCGTTCCCTCCCCTTTTTGAAACCTGTTTTTTCGGTTGATAGAATAGCAGAATCTTTCTCTCCCCTTGCAAGTTTATCTGGTCCCTCCCCTGACCCGACCATGTTCCCCCCCCCCCCTTTTTTGGACCCCTCATTGCGGTATATCCTTCTTTTTTCCTGATTTAATATATAGAAAGTAGTGCAAGACCTTTTACCTTTCCTTTTTTCCCTTCGGTTTTTCCCGCCTTCCTAAGAATTACGTGTCCTAAGCTTCTGGGAAGCCCTTTCTTGGATTACTCCCCGGTCCACCTGTGGTCGTGTCCCTTTTCTCTCCCCATATCTCGGCCAAACACAAGCTGATGATGTTGTCCAAGCGGGATCTGAAACTTTTATGCACTCCAAGTCGAGAGATTCTGGCGCATTAGTCCTCCGTCCCCTTTTTTTTACTCTACTGAAGGCGAACCCTTACTGTCAGCCCAATGGTTACCCCCACATTTGCAGTGTTCAGTCCGTTCCCTTCATCAATCGCTGCCGGACGGTCCAAATTGTCGGTTTAGTGTATTTAATGTGGTCTTTTAATCCCTCCCCCCGACCAACCTTTTCGGGAGGTTTATGGACGATGACCTAAATGTTTCTGAATCTCCACCATACCCCTAAACAGTCCTCGAAACCTTCATGTTGTTTAGACCCCCTCCTTGAGCACGATCCTCGAGAGTAAAGGCGATCGCCGCGCCCCCCCTTCCATTAGCTCCCTTCTTTCCCCCCTACGCTCCGGATTCCTTTTTCCCTCCTTCACTAGAAATCTTCTTCCCCCCCTCTTTTGACCCTCCCAGTTTTTTTTGTTTTTTCGACTGTTGACAGTCTCAGTTTTTCCTCCGACAGGCGTCTATGTTTCCCCTTAAAGGAGGCCGTTCTTCGCCTTTTTCTTCTCACTCCCTTCGGGACTGGTGATTAGTAGCCTCGTTACCCCTTTCTTGTTTAGTACGGTTTTTCGTACTTCCGCATTTTAAGCGGCGAATCCGGGTTGGTTCTCCTTCCTTTGCTTTTGGGGTGGGGCGTGACAGGCCCAGGAGTTTTTCCCCCCTTTCTTTCTTTACGTCCTTCAAGCTATCCCTTAGTCCTTTTACCCTTACACTTCTTATTCCGCTGCCTCCCCCCCCTTACTGTAAAAAGGATCGTTCTCGATGCCTTTTTGTTGTGACTCTTCGATGCTTTTCCCCGACTTTCGCTTTCTTTCTTTTTCTGTTCTTGTCTCTCGGAGCTGGTTAGTCCGCATGTCTTACCTTTCAGCGCTTTCCCAAACAATAATCAGGACCAGCCATTTTTGTGATCTCTCTCTCCTTCCTCCTTTTTTGTTTCTCTGAGATCCCCCAAACAATTGGTCCTCTTTCTTTTTGTTTCACTCTCTTAAGCCTTTTCGTTTTTTCTCCCCCCGACCTTACTGCGCGCCCGCAAGAGTACCATCACCCCTTCCCTTTCGCCTTCTACCTTGCAGAGCTCCAGACTCTTACTTGTCCGACGGGATCGAGGACCGATTCCTTTTAACAATACGGATTACGTCTCCGGGCCTCATCATTTAACACCCCTTCTTGGATTAGTCGTTCAAAATAGTCTTCCTCCCCCCAGCCCGTTTTTTTTTTTCCTTCCTCCCTTGCGTAACGACCCACACCCCCTCTGCTTCTCTTTGTTTCCCTGTGCCGTCATCCCCTCTTCGTACTCTGACCCCTCTCTGGTTCCTTTTTCCTCGCTACCTCGCGGTAACCCATTCAGGTCACGGCCGTCGCTGACTTTTTTTTTTTTTTTTTTCCATCCCCCCTTCCTGACGATGAAGGCGGGTCCAATCTACAAAGTGAGTCAAAGCCCCCCCCACTGGTTCACTTTCCCCTTTCGGACGAAGATTTGGAAGCGTCCTTTCTCGTCCGGAGGTTTTCCTTTTCTTATCCGTGTCTCGGCGTCCTATCGAGCAGAATTTCGACGCTTTTCTAGATCGCCTTCCCCCCTATCGGATTCAGCTATTGATCATTCTATTTTCTCGACCACATACGTGAGTCCTTCTGTCGTCTTCGTGATGCAGCCTTTTCTGTCATGGCCACACCCAGAAAGGCCACGTTTTTATTTTTAGGTAGGACATTCTTTTATGTGAGACCCCCTCGAAATCCCCCCCTCACAATTTTAACATTTCCCCCCCTTCAGAAGATTGATTTTCCACTCCCATTCTGTGACCCCTCCCCGTTGTGAAAATTTGCGTAACTATCTCCTTTTTGTTTCTGGCCGTCCCGCGACGACAAAAAATTTCGCGAGAATCAGAATTTTCTCCCTCTATCTGTCTTTGTCTTTGCCGTCTTAAACTTTTGTCATTCACTTTTCCCCCACAATTATTTGTGTTTGCGCCTCTTCATGATAGCCCCCCCCCCCCCATTTTTAAACCGGAAATGGCATGCCTCTTATTCCATGAATCTCTTTCCCCCCGTCGGAGTAAGTGGCTCGGTTTTTACCTTTCCTGGAATGCCTGACTTATCTGAGTTTACCTACCTCTCCCAGACCTCCAAATGAGTTTTCCCCCCCCCTCTTCACCGGCAGTGGCGTGAGGGGTATTTCCCCTTCTGTGAACTATGTTTACTATTCTGCTTTCTGCTCTCACCGCCATTTTCCTGTTTCAAAGGTTCGCCCGACTGGCAGCTTGACTTACTTTCCCTCGCCAACTCGCAGAACAGCCCTCTGACTTTTCACTAGATTTTTTCTTTCCTAGTCCGCCACCTCTTCCCTTTGAGATTTGCGGAGAACCTCTTTAGCCAGTCGGGTTCCTCTTTTTCTTGCGTGCCCCTGCCTTCCCTCTTCGGGCTGCCTTTCTTCCCTTTCTGCTTTTTATCCCCTTGTTTGTCTCACGCTGATTTTCCCCGGGGTCAGCACCTATCGAAATCTTCATTTATGGTCCCCTCCCCAAACCCCTTTCCCCTCTATTTTTTCTAGCCAGACCTTTACTTTGGCGAGTCGAGTGTTCTCCCCCCCAACGTTCTGTATCTTTTCTCCGGACCCGCCTCTCGGCACTTTCAGGTTCGGAGAATCGCCAATGACTAAAACTCGCCCTCTTCCTGCTCCCTTTTTCCTCCTCCGGCGGCTGTAATTAGGGCTGGGTTGAAGTTCCCCCCTTCGCCTCCCCCATTTACACATCCTAGACAAGATGACGGAGATTCTGGCTTTTCGCCACTCGTTTGCTTGCAGACTCGACCTGTACCCTCGCTCCCTCTCCCCTCTTTGACCTGAATTAATGAAAGCTTTTTTCCTCCTGTTGCGTTTTCTCCCCCCTTTTCCCCGGATTTGTTGTCCTGCAGATTTATTACTGGGTATTCGAGCCCTTCATATTTTTTTTCTTGGATACCTGTGAATGAACGAACTTTTTAGCTTCTCCTTCTTTGAAATCACCCCCCAAGGGAGAGATCTTTTGCTTTTTGTTGGACCTCCCCTTTTTCCCATAGTTAAGTGACCCTCTTTACGAGAATCTTCCGGAGTCATGCTATACCTCAACGGTCGTTTTTTATCCATAGGCTTATCGCAGGCCCTCTCTTTTCATTGTCTTTCTTTTTTCATCGACTATCTCGCAGAGTTATCCATTTTTAGCGTTAGTCTCTCTCCTATCTTTTTTGTTTGAGAGATCTTCTTTTCTCCCGCTGATCGTCGCGTTTGCGAAACTCTGCCTCCCTTTACATTAACATCCGCCTGTGCGAAAACTCGCAGGCTGCGAATTCCCCCCTCTGGATTAGCCCCGTTCCCCCTTTGGAGCAAATTCCTGCCCCCCCTCCCGCTTCTGGGAGCCCTAGTGGCACTGACGAGGTTTCATAGGGGTTATCTCTTCTCTGTACGGGAGCTTCTCTCATTGTGATTCCCCCCTCTTCAGTTGCTCCACCCTTCTTTCATTAACGTATCCTGACTCCCTCCTTCCCCTTCCTCGTGTGTAACTCTTTCCTCCCCCCCGTAGCAGCAAAAGTCTGTCCGAGTTTAAGGTTCATCTCCGCCGGGTTTTTAGGCTTTTGAATTTTCGCTTTTTTTTTTCCTTGTCACGCCGAGGTCGTCGCAAGCAAGCCTCATCTTTTCTGTTCTTTTTGTCTCTCTTTCTGTATCCTGTCCCCTTTTCCTTCCACCCTAAGAGATTGTCAAGCCGAATGTCATTTTTGCGCACGATCGGATTTCTTTTCTTCTTTTTGAGGCCTGGCGCGATATTTCATACGTTTAACGCGCCCTTTTTTTCTCGGTCGTAAACGAGCCCCTCCTTTTTGTTTCCCGCCTCTCTTCGAGTCGCCCCCCCCCCCCTTTGTAAAAAGTCTGGGACCTTGTCGTTTTATTTTTTTGTGGTCTTTCCTAAGTTTGAGCCCTCCTTTCCTTCCTTTCTCCATCCCAGACAATGTGCAAATTCACTGTTAACATCTATTTCTCCCTGGCCACACCTCTGGCGCAAAGCTCCTATGCCGTTTTCCTCCCCCCCTGCCCTACCTTCATTTGAGTGGGCCTTTCGGTCCTTCCTTGTCCGTTTTCCTCCCTTTCTCACATTCGGTGACGCCGCCCAGCTCACTGTGCTTCAATGGTTGGCTAGATGTCACCCCCCCCCTTCTTTCCTTTTCAACCAAAGTCAAGCGCTGCCCGATGTTTTTTCATTCCTCTGGTTCCTCCCCACCCTCCTTACGGCGACTGCGTTACTTTGAAACCTTCTTGGCACGTTTTTTCTTCGCCTAGAAAGAATAGTTTTCGACGACCACGTTCCCCCTTTCTCCCTCTGTGTGCAGCTTCAAAATGTCCCTCCATTCCCGGTTCCCTCTTTTTTTCCCTCCTTTGTGTAGAGTAAAGATTGTGTTAATCCTATACCCCTCCTTCCACTTCATGCCCTTCGGTAAAGACTGTTGTTTTCCCTTCCTTGCCTTTCCTTGTGTACAGAAGATCTTTGGACCGCTCCTTCCACTTCCCGCTTGACCGTCCACAAAGTTCAGTCCTTCGGTGCGTCAATATTTCGGCTACAAAACCAACCCTCAGGATTGGAGTTGATCATTTTTTCTATGCACCCTTACTTTGCCTCCCCCTCCCAGTTCGCGAGTCATCTGAGCCTCACATTTACTCATCTTTAGAGGACATTTTGGCTCTCTTGGAAGTGCCCAATAGAATTTTCCCTCCCCAACCTGGTAAAAACCACCCCCCGGTGCGTTACTTCCTCTTTACCCGTCATCCCATAGCTGGGAAGGAGGTTTTTACCATGTCGGCAGGATGTGGCTTCTCTTTGGGATTTGAAGAAGGAATCTAAATCACACCCCTGTTTGTTTTCGGTGGGTGATGGACGCTGCCCGACATTGAGAGCCAATCCAAATCAATTCCTCTCCCCCGGTCTTTTTTCTTTTTTTTTTTTGTTTTTTTTTTTTGTTAGGTAGAACCCGTTCTAGCCACTGCCGAAGCCGATGAGTTCCCCCTTCTACTCTCAGAGTCTTCCCTACTTCTCTTCTTCCCCGACCAGAGTATCACGGAGAATACTCTCCCTTGACTCACGAAAGTACCTTCCCCACACGATTCTCTAATAAAGAAAGTTCTTCGGCTTTTGCCCCTGTCCCCCCCCCAGCAAGCCGTGGCTATCCTTTTCCCTCCCTTTAAAGTCGTGCGTCTGGGAATAAAGAGGCTTTTTCTGCATAAAGCCTTCCCTTTTCCTGGACATGGGTGACCTTCCTCTTTTTTTATTTCCTTCTTTCAAGATTCCATTGTGACGAATTTCTTAGTAGGTCGTCCTGCCCGATTTTAGCTGCGCAATCCTTGTCCTTCCCCACGCACGAATAGTTTGGCTGGGGTTGTTGCGCCTGCTGTTCATCAAGGGTCCGTTTCTTGACCCCAGATTTGAACGATCCTCCCTCCGTCGGGCATCTTAAATTGATCTGTTTGTTTCTCCCTTATTTTAAAAAAGTGGTGCGGCCATCTCGCCTTCCCTGTCGAGATTTCTTTCTGCGCTAATCCTCCAGCTCTTCTTTATTTGATTGTCTGGTCGTTTTCTTCTTGTTTGGCCTTTTCTTTTTTCGGGCCTTGTGACAGCGAGCAGTCGACCCAAACCTCCCAGCCCGACCTGCCCCCTGTTGTGCTGCTATTCTTTTTTTTTTCTCCGTTTTTTGTTGAGAGATCCCCCAAAAAATGGCCGTTGCGGCTGCTTGTTTGTTCATTTCTCTTCGCTCTTCCCATTTTTTTTGTTTGCCCGGAAACGACCGCTTCTTATTCGCTCGACAAGCCAATCACTCCTTTCCCTGCGCCTTTCGGCGGACCTTTTTACCCCTACCCTTTTCTTGTGACCCTAAGGTTGCTGAGGCCAAGATCCTTTTTACCCCTACGTTACTTCTAGGCTCATAATTTCCCTCTTCCCTCTGTCTTGACATTTTGAGCGTTAAAATCTTATTTTAGCCTTTTACTCTTGATGGTCCGATCCCCGTTTCAAGCCCCCCCACCCCCGCTCAAGACGCGGGCGAGGGTCTGTCTTTTTTCTGTCGCTCCCATCAGGCAGTACTTCCCGTCCCTCCTTATTTCTTGCCCCTGACGGTCCTTTGACCGAGTTAATCGACGTTTCACCATTCCCTGTCCCCCTCCTATCCCGGCTCTTCCCGCCCTCAGTTATTCCAGACGGCGACGTCTCCTTGGGCACACTTTATATTAACACGTGGATGTCCCACCCTCCCTCCCTCTTACCCCACGTCTTCTTGAAGAAGATTTTTTGGATTCGACAGTCCTTTCGGCACTTGGATCTCCTATGATCCGGAGAGGATGGACTTCCTCTCTTAATACCATTCGAACGCGGCGATTCGACTGTATTCGGGTCGATCGTGATCATTTTTCTTCCCCACCCATCCGTTGCTCTTGCATTGTGATGGTATTGGCGAGAAGATTGATATTTTTTTCATACCCGAGAAACCTGTGTTAGTATTTCTCTTCTCGCCCTTCGAAAGCAACCATCTCCGACCCAATTCCCTTCCTTCCAGCCCCTCTTCTTCCTGAACGTTTTTTCCCTTTGCCCGGTTTGAACATTGAATGTCACGGCTGCTCTTTGACTGGACGGAAGCGACTCCCCACCCCTTCGCGCGCCCATCTTCCTTTAGACCCCGAGCTAGCGGAGTCTTGGAGTGTCAGATTCCCCATTTGATTCCTCTTCATCACCTCATTCGGTTGGGTGTCCAGCTGTCTCTTGTTCTCCAGCACCCATTCCCACCCATTTTGAACGGAAATCGGAATGCCTTCTTCACCTCCGATTCTTTTCCAGTATCGGAGTGAAGTGCTTTTCCCCCGCGGTCCCCTGACGGCAGGCTGCGTTTCCCTTTTTCTGAAATCAGTTCCACATACCTTCCTTAGAACGCAATGCGTTTTCACACCTTTGATTTGGTGAAACGGCAGGTTTCTTTCCCCTTTTTCATCTCCCCCTGATACCGTGCATGACTTGCTTTGTCTCGTATTCCACGAAGCAGGGTTTCAAAAGGAGTTTTTCCCCCCCACGTCTTAAGCGTTCTCCTAAAGAATCCCTATCCCCCTTTCTCTCGTCTCGGGAATGTGAGACCACATTTTTTTCGGTGCATCTTTTTAGTCCCCACCAGTATTACTTTTTGATCTTTGTCGACGCCCGACCTTCCTTTTTCTGACTTACCTTTGGAAAGCCTTGCGCGTACCTATTCCCCCCTCGCGCACCTTCCCTTGCGTCCCCCTTGTACGTCGATTCCTCTTGGCGCCCGGAGTGGAATCACGCGTTCTTCCCTGGTCACATTTTATGATACGATCTTTAGTTTGAATTGCTTTGTTCTCCGTCCCAGCCACCCTACCCCCTCTGAGGATAGCCTTAAACTTTTTCCCTCTGCGTTTTTTTCCCCCCTTTTTGAGCTGTTGCCAGTACCCAAGACTCTTCGTTCTCGTTCGACGCCTCATCGCGCCCTTCTTTTTTTTTTGCCCCCCGGAGGACCCTCTCGAACGGCCTCCCCACCTTCCCTGCACCGATGCTTTTTCCGCCACACCTTCCTTGCCTTAGGTGTGTGTGAAGCCCACGGCGTATACCGCCTCTTTTTTCCCCCCCTTTTCATCGTAGACCAGAGCTTTTTTTTTTCTTTTCTTCAGACCTACCCGGCCGTCCTTACCTCTGCCACCCTCCGCCGCGACTTCCCCCGGCGCTTACTCATGAAAACGCGCCCCCCCTCTTTTCCTTGCCTCCGGCCTCAAAGATTGCGCCGCTATTCAGGCGTCTTCGTTCTTCCTCTATTTGATCTTTATCCAATGGTGAATGCACGAATTTAGCGGCCGCTTCTGACCCTCCCCCAAGGTAGCGATCCTCTGCTTTCTCCCTACTTTTAACATAGTAAGCCCAGAGGATAACGCGAGGTTTTCGGGTCGTTCCTTCCTTTTCCCCCACAGGAGTTGAGCCACTTTTTCTTCAGTTTAGTTCGCCAAGGGTACCTGGTAGTTTCTTTTCTCGTGAGGTTCTCCCCCGACGCCTCGCGGCGCCCCTTCTTTTTTTCCCCCCCCTTCCCCTTTTTTTTTTTGAGTGAGAAGATATCTAGCGCGGCGTGTGTTTCCCCTCTTAGTCGAACATTTCTTCCTTTTCTTTTACTCGCCTGGTTCTTTCCGCGATTGACTTCCGCAACGCCGTTGTGATGGAAATATCCCTGACGCTTCCTTCAGCGGGAGCCTCGGGAAGGACTTTTTCTTATCGTTCTGGGCTCCTCTCCCTCCCTCACATTGGGGATTATCACTCCGGCCTTTTCTTCCCAAATTTTTCCCTCCCCTTGATCCCGATCCACTTATGAATTTTTGATAGAAGGACCCGTTTCTTAGTTGACGCCCCTCTTCGTTTCTCCGCGAAAAAGGAGGTTTCCTGTCATTTACATTCCTTTCCGAGGTTGGCGCTTCTCTTTTCCCTTTTTTTTCTGTCACGCAGAGGTAGTCGCCCCTCCATCCCCCCCCCCTCTCCTCTTTTTTACTATCTTCGAATGGGGTCTTCCACGCCGTGGGCCCTTACCAAACCATCACTCTATTCAGCCGACTGTATGTGCGCAAGGACTTTTCCGGGTGATTTTAGGCCATTTCTAAGTTTCCCCTCCCCCGTTTTAAAGAAGGAACGTGGCGCCCTTTCTTCGTCGAAACTCTTCCCCGCAGTCTGTTCCTAGCACCCAAAGAACGCTCGGACAGTAAGCTCCCCCCCCTGTTCCACTTTTCTGGCTCAATAGCGTTTTCTTTGTGGCGTCTCTTCCCCCCCCCCTTAATATGTATTCCGTAAATTTCTCTTCCAAACTTTCGTTCAAACGCCGGTTCGCCATATTTCTCCCCTGCTCTGCCCAATCCACTTCAATTTGCTAGAGCATTGCGTGTGGCGGTCCCTGCCCTTCCTTTTTTTTCCCTCCTGTGCGCCGCCAAAGATAACAGTGATCCTTTTGTTGGTTCCGATGTTTCCCACGTTCTAGTAATATATTTGTTCACAATTCAATCTGTGCCTCTCATGTGGGCATGCTGTCGGTCTCCTTTTCCCCTTCTTCCCCTTGTTGATTCCTTTGTCAACCCCTACTTTCCCCCCTTTGATAGAAGATGCCTGATCTTCTTTTTCCTTGCACGGTATCCTGGCTGCTGCCCTCCCCCATCTCCCCGAAACTCTTCCATTTCCTTGTTGTGGAACGCACCTGTCTGCTCTCTTTTGAGTCCTTTATATCTCTAACGTCGGCCGCCTTGCTCCTTTCCCTCGTTTTTCCCTCCCCTGTCAATCCTTCCTTTTTACGTTTCTCTCAGCCGAAGGGGCATTCGCTCGGTTAAAGTGTATTTTTTGTCTGCCCATATCGTAGCAACCCCCCCCCCCCACCATTGCTTTTTTTTTTGCTGTTTGATTGCAAACGTTTTCATCTTCCCACGCCACTAGACGCGCCTTTCATGGAGAACTACGATCTCGCTTCCATCTTTTTAGTACGGATTCCCCCCGCCCAATATTCCTCTGTTAAGTGAAAAGGAGTCACCCCCCGGTGCGGGGGTCTCCGCTTTCCGGCCAGAAAGCTCTTTCGTGAAAGTTTCAAATTTTTTAGTAGATGTGGATTTTCTAGGGTGGTATCTCTAGACCGGTAGCCTCCACGTTTCCAATCAAGGCGTGAAGTTGCCTTTGGAGCGATGGAAAGGAACACATTGCTGTGAGAACACGCCCCTCTCACCTTGCACGACGCCAAAAAGGCTTTGGGCGGTCCCCGGCTTAACCCCGTGTGCCGCGCGACTCTCGCGAGCCCCGGTTTCGAGCGACGCTTGTCGCCATTTCGGTCGTGCTAGTGACTCCGCTCCAGGAATCCGATTGACCCCCGTTTACCTGCAATTCGCATTCCACTCTCTTAAGAAACGTTTCGTGCCTCCTGTCTGTTTCTTGGGCCTTTTCAGTCTCGTTCCCCCGCGTCAATTTCTCCGTCTTTGCCTAACTGAGGCCGGTCTCGCGGTTCCAGTTCCGCCTGGACGGATGTGTTTCCCTTCCTGATGAGTCCTCGTCACATCCCCATTTTCTTTTTTTTTTATGCCCCACTTCGGCGTAGTACGTGTTTCTAGGCCGCTTTATGGCTGCGCACCAGGGCTCTACCCTCTCCGTGGCAGCGGGTGTGTTTTTTCCCCCCCCCCCCCCCCCTCCTTTTTGTTCATCCTTTACGTGGGGCCGGAATTTTGCCCTCCCTACTTTCTGTAAAGGATGAGGCCTCTCAATCCTATTTTCAAAAGGCGGCCCTCTCCTTCTTGTCCTGATAATTTCGATGCGATTGAAGCCGCCATTCTACTGGAGTGCCGTATGGTGCTGCCCCAGTCTCGGCGCTCTTTTCGTGGCTCAGCCCCCCCCCCCCCCAGCATGACATCTTTTGTTTCAGCTATGACACACCACCTCAGCCTTCCCTTCCCTTTTTGACTTTCTCTACCTTCCTCCTCCCTCCGTTGTTGTGTTTTTTTATCTCTCTACACCAAATGGCGTAATGATGGATGTTTTTTTAGCTGCTGTCGCTCTGTCAGGCGGTTATGGACCTGAAGCATCTCCCCCCCTTTTCCCGTACGACTCAAGCCCCCCTACCCTGCGACTGTCTGCGAAGCGCATTTTTACCTTTATAGGAAAGACGGGCTCGCGGCCTGATCCCCCTTTTTACCCTACTTTTCGAGAGGCCCCTCATCTTTCCGAACCCTCAGGCTGTATGATTTCACAATATTCGGGAGCCCATTCCCGTGGACTTTGTCCTCCCGCTTTCCCACGCCCACCCTCTGCCTTGCGAGGTTCTCGCTTGATGAGCCCTAAAAGCGGCGTATCTTTCCCTTCCTCCGCCTACTTAGGTAAAAGGGGTCAATTTGAACTGCCCCCCTACGGTATCACCCTTCGTAAATTCGCCTTTATCCCCTTCTTCAGTTGCTCCCCCCCCTTCCTCCGTCATCCCCCTTCTACTGAGGCCGGCTTGCAACTTGATAGTCACCTGTTCTCCCTCCCCTTTGACCGCAGTCCGTCGTTCGGAAGAAGCTCTCTTTAATTCTTTTCATGTTTTAGGGTGACTGTCTGATTTTTCTCGTCTTGATCGAGAATAATTTTCTTCTTTTTTTTGAGAGAGATTTTATCTCGGCCCTTTCTCCTTGACCGTTTTCGCCACACATCCTTGAGCGTCCCGTGTCTTTTTTCATGGCGAGCAGTAATTTGTTATGTTTCCCTCGTTGTCAATCCCCCGCCTGCCCCGGTGTTTCATGTAGGAGCCTTCTTGCGGTGAGACCCCCTCGAACCCCCCTCTTCCCCAATGTTAACGTCCCCTCGGCCAGCGCCTTTACCTGATCTGTAGATTGACCACTCCAAGGTTTGACAACTGCTGCTCATCCTATCCTTTATGTCGTCTTGTTCAGTTTTTGCCGCTTTGACCGCCCCACGTCGCAGAGAATAGTACATATGAGCCAGCCCCTTAGTTTTTTCGTTTGCTAAAGAATGCCAGCCGTCAGACACACTTTGCCCTTCATACATCTAAAAATTCCACTACTAGACCGCAGCCCATCACCCCTCTCTTCAAGATCGGGAAAGCTCCCATGACATATCCCACTCATTCCCTCCTCTGTATACAATAACCTTACTGGCCTTCTCGGTTTTTTTTTCCTACTCCTAGACTCTCGGTCCGTATGCGAATACGCAGGCACTCCCCCTCCATCCCCTTTTGTTTGAACCGGGACATACCTGCCTGGATCCCTGTACCGACTTTCCGGCTTCCCTAAGGTTACCCGTACTTGCTCAGTTCTTCCCCCCCCGCGGTACATACTGCCCTTTTCTACTATAGATCTTACATCCGTCCCCAACCCCCCGAACGCCCTGTCTTGTCCACCCCTCGGTGAACCGGCGGTTTCGGGGCCGGGGAGTTTGCACCAAGGATACCGTGCCCTTCGTCGTACAGTGAGCTTTTTTCGCCTCCTCCGCTTCCCTCCCAGGACGGCGTTTTTCTTAAAACACTAGGGGATCTAGTATTCCGTTTCAACGCCGGACCGTCTTTTTTTTCCTCTCTGTACACTGAGGATACACTATAAGACCGCAGCAGGTGATTTAGAGTGCTAGTTTTTCGCCTCAGCTTCGAACTCGTCGTACATACACTTGCACTCTTAGATGTTTGGTGCAACGTCTTTACGAGCAGTCAATCTAATACTCCACACGGTCACCAGGGATGGGCAAATCCTTTTTTTACCTCGTTCAGATTTCCCGAGTTTTCCCCCACCTACGCCTATTGCACCTTTGTAAACCTAATTGCCACATGAGCCCATCAACAGAGGGCATCTCGAGGGTGCC
>Ga0179593_1335532_pt1 | contig 15794 bp, 13 predicted proteins | sample CZODoug2_1_08_16_FD_185931 | JGI IMG/M metagenome (GOLD analysis project Ga0179593, IMG submission 185931) | Vadose zone soil fungal communities from Angelo Coast Range Reserve, California, USA - CZODoug2_1_08_16fungal (PacBio error correction) | ecosystem: Environmental > Terrestrial > Soil >... | reverse complement strand
TAGTACATACCCGGGGGTTCCCCCGTTTTTTTGCATAGGTGGCCCCCCCCCCCCAGCGCGGTCCACTTACCACCGACCAGCCCCCACTATTTTTTTCCCTCGGCTTCCCAAATTCAAATGAATTTTTCGTTCAAGGACCCCCCAATCTTCCCCGTTTCACCCATCCCTCTTCTTTAGTCACCCATTCATTTCTGAATTTCATTCCCTCCCAACTCCCCCCTGGCCCAAACCTCGACCCCCCCCGTGATGACACCCCACCCCCCGTCTTTCCCTCCACCGTTACTTCCCCCCTACCCGCCCCCCCTTAGGCCCAACGGACCACCACGAGGGACCATTATCCACACCCCTGTGCGCAGTCCTAACCCATTGTGTCCTTATGTCTGGTACCCAACCACTCAACTCTCTCTCCTACCTCGTATTGCCCCCCTGTGTGCATGGAAACCATACCCAATTCTCTTCCTGTATCGTGTGCCTGTTTATGAATATTATACCCGCCGCCTGATTTTTTTTTCCGTAACTTGGTCGTGCTTCCCCATCTACCCCTCAACCCCCCGCCCCCGCTCTTGTCTCATGCCCTACTTCTTTGAACTATACGGTTGCAAGCCACCCCCACCTCAACCGGCCGACTTCTTTTTGCTTTTTCTTTCACCGATTTTCTCCTCGCTTCTGTGAGGTTTTTTATTCCCCTTTATACTTGGTTACAATTCACCTTTTCCATTTCTTCCTTGACTTTTGGAATGCCTTTCCCCCATGGAGCAATTCACCCCTTGACCGTTCCCCCAACTTATTTGGCTTACACCGTCAACAGGTCCATTCTGGTCTGTTTTCCTTTTTCCCCAAGACAGTTTTAAGGGCTTTCACCCCATCCCCCCCCCCTTACAAGAACCGGAAATCCCATAGCCCATGGTCCTTCCCTGGGCCCCTTTTTCCCGGTGGGAGGGAACGGAAATCCAATTTTCGCCACCGGCCCCGTCCCCCCTTGCAAGTGCCGCCGTTTTTCCCCGGGAAGAGTCCCACACGTTTTTCCCCTCCTGAGGCATCTTTGGCCCCCCTTAGTTGTGAACTTTTTTGCTGCAGGACAGGATGGTATCTTTTTTTCCCCTCTCCCCCCAGCCACCTTAGCTTTCAAATTCCCCCCTCACCCTGCCCTACGTGTTACCCTTCCTTTTGCGCCCCCCCCAAGGTAAGAACTTGTTTAGCCACCCAACAACCCGTTTTTTTCCCCCCCCCAACATCCCTCGCCTATTCATTCCACTACAGCACCTTGTAATCTTTCCGTTTTGTTTTCCTTTATTTTGGAAATTAAGATCCCCCGCCAGAACGTACCCCACACCCCCACACCCCTCCTTTTTCCCTTCAAAGCCTCTGTTGTCCATGCATCACCCGGGGCCATTGCATCCCCCGGCCGTTTTTTCTTCCACTTCTCATTGTTCACCCCATGCAAACGGGTTCCCGCCTCCCCTGTGGCGACCATATCTGCCGCGGGGCCCCGAGGCTGTATCGTTCTTACGTTCACCCATTTCAGAGCATTGGTCTTCTTCCCCCGATCCACCAAGCAATTTCACCACTGGTACTGTTTCCCCAAGATGACACGCCCGTCACCCCCCCTTTCCCATTTTTAGTGTCCCCCCCCTCCGGATCTTCAACGCTTATACACTGGTTTACACCCCGCTGTCCTTTTTTTCGGAGATTTCTTTCTGGGCCTTTCCTTTCTCGTCGACCCCACTTTCAACTTCCCCCCCCCCCCTCCCCCCCACTCGCCCCGGTCCCTTTTGCCACTCTTAATACCAGCACCCCCCTGTCTGGGGATTCCCCATTTCTGTGCCCATCCTTTGGTTGATACCCCCACCGGTTGCCCCACCCAGCCCTTCATCCTAGTTTGCCCCACGGTCTCACCACCCTCACCTTTCCCCCCCCTCGGCACTAAGGGGCAAAGCGTGATATGTGTCGTTGTCGGTTGAAAATAGGACTGTGAACCACCCCCCCCCCCTTCTTTTCCTTCTTTCCCCCCCATGCTTGCCAACCCTGCCTTCTGGTTCTCCCAAAAACCCTTTGCGTCCTTCAACCATAGCCGTCCAGTAGACAACCCCTTCCCACTTTGCGCCCTCGCGGGGTTGCTGTACCCAGTTGATCCAAACTCCCCTGCTCAGTCCCTTTCCCTGCCAAAAAAGACAATCCTCCCCCTTCACAATGCAACATTGCCCCCCACCCACTTCTCCCCCTGTCGTCCCCCCTCCCCCGGCTATATCCGTTTCATGCCCCTCACCCCCCCCCCCCCGCCTTTAAACAGCGTTTTCGAATTCTTTCTCTTCTCCGATCTATTCTGGCGATGTGTTGTTTTCGTAGCCTGATTCGGATCCAGTCAAGGATATTTAGCCACATGATCGCCCTCTTTTCTTCCCCCTCCCTGAGCTTTGTCTTTGGCACGAGGGGAAAAGGTGCGTTTTTCACGTTGTTTGTTTTTTTTTTGTTTATTGCTGACTAGTAAATTATGGTTATCTACTTTTAAGGGGCTGTACTTTTTTCAGTCCCATTGCCTATTAGTGTCCCTTTCACCCCTCTTGTCCTTTTAGTTGTATAATAACCCGTTTTTTTACCGCAGGTACAGGCATCCCCGAGTCCAAGTCACAGCAGGTCAGCTTGGTTTCGCGGGGGTTTCCCCTCCCCGGTGTTTTCCCAACCGTATTGACCCGTATGTGGTAACCGCTGTTACTCCTACCCGCCTCGCCTTGTCGCAATATCCGTGCTGAGTTGGGCCGTTTAGCTTGCCACAGTGGGCCTGGACATTGACGTTTTTCCAGGGGGCATCGGTTGCCAAACTTCACTTGGCTTTGGTGACTGGGGACCTTTTGGACCTCATGTTTGATTCTCGTCTTCTTTTTTTGGTTTTGGGGCCCTTTGTCCCCGTTTGCCGTTGTCGACCGCGTGACGCAGGTTCCGCTTCTTGCTCCCGTGGTGGCCTTGCTTTTTCCTCCAGGTTATCGCCTTTAAGATCATTCTAGGTTAAGCGGGAGTTGAACGGGGGGCAGTGGGCTTGTGTCCTCCCCTTTTTTTCCTATACTTTAGTGTCATTGTGTAAATACTCCCAGTTTAGCTTGTTCTAACTTTTGTGCCGCTACGATTTAATGATTGGTGTCTCCCATCACGGCCGTGTTGTTGTCCCCTTGCTGGAGTTGACCCTGTTGAGTTTTTTCCGCTTACCCGTTGCCCTTCGCCGTGAGTGCCCCACCGGGGCCCAAATGTGCACCGCCCATCATGTCTCTTGTTTCGTTTGCACAATAGCCACTAATTCCCGGTGGACCACCCCTCACCCAGTTTTTTTAGGGTTTTCCCCGAGGCACTAACCCCCCCCATACGGGCTCCGCTCCTTTACGGTTTAAACGTTAGTGTAGGAAGAGACAGGGTGACAACGCACTGGCTTAGTTATCTTGGCTCATTGTGCCACCTGTGTTCCCGTGCTTGTAATCCGTGAAGTTTTTGTAGCCGCACAAAAAATTGTATATCTCTTTTTATATTTAGTTTTTGCTTGCATTGGGTATCAGGTCCCGCATCCGATTTGTATACGTCCAACGCTGTCCGGCCTTGGTTTGTGCATTTGACTTTGTCCGTATCGTGTATGGCACCCTGGACATTCCCCCCGTTGTTTTCCAGGCCCCAAGCGAGGAGTTTTTCCGGTCCTCTTTGATCACCCAGTTTGTTCATTTTTTCCGTTGGTTTGTGTTTTTTTTTTTTATTTCGACCTCCCCCACTTTGATGTGACACCCCCCCTCGTCTTATTATAAAACCACCAAAAGGTGCCACGTCGTACATTTAGCTCTTCTATATCGACATCATCGATGTTTTTTTTTGTTCAGATGCTGGTACATTGCTGTCTTTGGTTTTCCCTCCAAGAGTTCTTCTCATTAGGTGATCCCCGATAGATTCCCGTGCGAATAGATGGAGATGTTACCGCCCGCCTTCCATACCCATTTAGCTTTTTCATGATATTTTTATAGCTGACAATATAAGACAGCTTTCCCGGTTTTCCTTTCCTGATTGCCCCCCCCCCCCCCCCAGGGGGGTTTTTTTCTTCCCCCTTGATCCGTCTGTTCATTTTTCCAGTTGTGTGCCAGCCTGTATTTTTCAATTTATTCATTGAGTTTTCCTCGCTTTGTGAAAACGCATGTGGCCGAAAAAACCGCGGGTTTCCACGTTTCACTTAAGTGTCGTGCTCAACTTGTAGGCTCCCCAACTTTTGATGTTGAGGAGCGTTCTTTTTTTTTTTTGGGGTGAATGGTTGCGCGACCGTTTTTGTCATGCGGGTCTCGACACTTCGGCTTTTAGTGGCCTTGTTTCCCTTTTACCCGCTTTTCCCGTTGGGATGCTTTTATTTTTTTGCCCCCCAGTCCTGTGCCCCCCCCCGGCTGTTTTTTTCCTTTACCCGAGCCCTTGTTTGCTGCGGCTTATTTGGACTTTTTTGGTTATCCTTTTTTGCTGACAGTCCTCCTGTTTTGGGTCTGTTTTCCGGTGTTACGTTTGGTCGTTTCGTCACATTGACCCCGTCCAATCGGTTGTGTCCGTATGCTACATTGGATTTGCGTAGCCTCCTGCTGTGGTTGGGCATTCCTTTTTTCCCTCCATCGGTCCCTTGTCTGTTGTGGCCCTTTGGACGTGCGGCCCAGCGATGCTTTTTTGGCTTTTCCCTGTACCCGTTGGTTGTGTGTTCCCCCTTTCAACTGCCTGGCCCAGGTTGCTGAAATTTTCCCCGCGACAGCTCCTGGGTGACAGTTTCGTTTGTTGTGGGTGGGCCCTTTCCGATTTCCCTGGGGTTGGGAGGGCCATATTTCCCGTGTGTTCCCATTTTTCTGCTGCTTATGATTTGAGATGTTTACCGCTATTTTCCCCCTTGCTTACACGCGTGCCTACTTTTTTTTGTTCCGGTTTGAGTTTTGTATTTTTTTTTTTTGACCCCCTTCCACTGATGTTGATTGCAATTGCTTCCTCCCTGTGGGAATCAGAACACCAATACCCACTCTTTCCCTGTGCTTACACTTTGGAGTCCTATCCTTGTGCCGGGCCTGGGCATGCGTCCCTTTTTTTTCTGTCTCTGTTTTTTTCGACTGGTTGGTAATTGTTTTCCGGGTGCACGACCAAGTAAAGATTTGTCTTTGTTCCCTTCGTTTTCATGAAGTTTTATCTGTTATTTTTGGTGCCGGGTCCATGTCGCCTACACTTGCCCCCCCCTGCCTCGGCACCAAAAGGAACACGCCCTTTTTTTGATTTGTTTTTTTTGCACCACCCCTTGAAAGTTCCCCAGACAGCTGAGCACCCGTAAACAACGCGGGTTGTTGCAGTTTCTTATTTCACTTTGTCACACAACAAGAGCCCCTTGTAAACCGCCCTAGACAAGTGTGTCCTTTATTCCTCACCAATTTTTTTTTTCGTTTTGCTACCTTTCCCCTGACGTTGCTTAGAAGTTTTTTTGGGAATCCGAGATCCGTGTGTGACGGGCTGTGTGGTTCCTTCCCCTTTTTTTACTGGTTTTGAAGGTTTCTTTGGCCTGTTGCGTGAGCTTTCTTTGTTTTCCTCTTTCGTTTCCCACCCTTTTGAGTTTTGCATTTAGGGGCCGTTGAAGAACACCCGTGATTTTACCTGGCGCGTTCGTTTTTTTGTCCCTCTTTCCTCGTTTGTTTCGTAACGCCCCGCCTTGTTTTGCTAGCTGATTCACTCAGTCCCATCTATGCACTTTACTCTCCCTAGTTTGGGTGGGTTGAACGTTTCTGGGTTCCGCTTTCCCCCTGTCAATGTCCGTGACCGTTTGACCCGCACGTTTTTTTCAGCCTCTTTTCTCGGGGCTTCCTACGCTATTTTTATTTTGCAGTGTTTTCTTTCGGCCCTTTTTTTTGAGTCGTGTTATTATGTGGCCCTTAAGTTGGTCATGTTTTACCGTTTTTTATATATCCTCGGACTATCGACACTACCGAATTTGAGCAAGCCCCCCCCCCCTTTCCCTTGGCTGTTGTTGTGATTCAGTGTTCACCGTGCAAATGGAAGCGTTTCGGCGTCCACGGAATTTTCCCCCCCTGTTTGGGGAGTGTCGCCGCAGTGGCTGCCCCGTGCTACCCATTTTCCAGATTACTTTATTTTTTATCTACGAAGTTTTTTTGCGTTACGCCCCCCTTTCGGTTTTACCTCGACGGCTGATAGAACTTTTGTCTTTTTTCTCGTGTGAAGTTGGCCCCAAACTTTTGGACCCCCCATTTCACTGCTTGAGTGTCCTGTACTTGGGTGTTTTTTCAAACATCTTCGAGTTCGTGTTTTTTAAACGTCATTGTCTTCAAAGGACATTTGTGTTTGGGTAGTTGGACGACCTGTGCACCACGTTTTTTAGGATCACTTGATTTCTTCTGTCAACATCTCCCCCCCACCGGCCGGCTACCCCACTTCTGCCTATCACCCGTGTTTCCTGTCAAGGTTTTCCCTCCCTCACCCGTCAGCTGTCCAAAACGCCTCCCTTGTGATTGCCCCTCAGCCGCCCAACGCAACCTCCCTTGCCTTGGGCAGCGTTCCCTCCTTATTTCTCTTTTTGCCTCTGAGGTTGTTGCTTTTTTTCCGAGACTTTCCCCTTTGTTTTTGATACACGTCCTTGTTTCGCTTACCCCTGTATGACCCGTAGCCCTTGTCGCCCCTGCCAATGTTCTTTTCTTTTTGGTACTTTTCCGTTGTCAGACACGATCGTTCCATGTCCTTTTTCCTCGCGCGTACACAAACGTTTGGTTTTCCCTGACCTTTTTACTTTTCAATCTCCTTGCTTATGTTAAGTTCCCGGCATAATGCACATGCTTACGCGTTCCATTTTCCCTCCAACTACTTTTTGCATTCCCCTTGATCACACGTCCACCTTGCGATGGCCCCAACTTTTCATCTGGTACCTCGTGGTGCCCCCACGATGTCCACTCACCGGTTCTTGGAGTCGAATTAATCCGCTACCCCCCTTGTCTGTGTCGTATCCCTGATCTATTTTTTTTCGTTGCAGCAAACAGCCGCCCCCTTTTCATTTTTGCCTCCTTTTCTTTTGCCCCCCATCGTTTTTTCTTTTTGTATTGATACGGGTTGACCCGGCCCTCTTCCCACGTCCCTTTTCGCAGGAATCTGTCCATTCAAACGGCTTTGAACATCAGCAGGATCCTCCCAATTCCATACGCATTACGGGGGAATCTTTTCCTTTTTTTCTCCATTTTTCATTTTGGCGGCTGTATACGCCGGCACCCCCGCATTCTCTTCCTGTTGTCCTTTCATCCGCTTTCCCTTTTCTTTGATTACCTTTTTCTGGGCCCCCGGTCCTGGTTTAAGTGTCCCCAGAAACTGTGTTTCAGATTTTTCCTGTAGTTTTTACTTCCAGCATCCCACGCTTTGTCCCATCTGTTTGATGCACCCATTCAAACGTCTCCACGTGATGTCACCCCCTAAAAGTTACTAGTGTACCCCGTCTGACCCCCCCTTTTTGTCTGCAGCTGCGACTTTTTTGCATGACCCATCGGCTCTTCCCCACCCCCCCCCCTTGCAAGGACTCCCCCCCAAACAACGGACTTTGTCCTTCCTCATGTAGGCTTGGTGTATGCACAATTAAACTTTTGGCACAGCTTCGGGGAGCCTCCTCGTTTGTTTTTTCCAAATGTCTTCCCAGATTTTTTTTTTTTTGCACATCTTTTCTCTCTATGACGCAGCCCCTGACATCTTCCGTTTGCCCAGCTAACGGTACCTGTCCCCCCAACTCCCCCCGTTGCTGTGGTTAGCTAATTATTTTTAGCGGTCCCAAGACTAAAACACCCGTATTGTTTCCGGCCAATGTCTGTCCCCCGCCGCAGTCCATTTTGCTACGTGCCACACTCCAAGTTTGCGGGTTATTTCGGGGTTTCTTTCTGGGTCTCCTTTTTTTCCGGGCGCACCACTGCTGTTTTTATTGCCCCCACCAGAGTCCCCTTTTCCCCGTTTCCCCCGCCCATGCCCTATGCCGCACTGCTGCCCCTGCCCTTTTTTTTTTTTTTCACCCTTGGAAAAAAAACCATTTGGTGCTACGCTCTTCCCATTACTCTTCGTACTGATCGTTAATTCTGGAGACCATTGTTAACCTTGAATGCTCTGGCTGCCCAACACGCATCGACACTACCCTTGTCCACCAATCCCCGGGACAAGTGTTTCCACACGGTTCTCACATTCCTTTCGACCTCCAAGCCCATTCCCCCTTGTGCGTTTTTTAACGGTTTTCCCTGTTTTGTCCGGCCTTACCTGTGTTCTTGCCTTTGGCTTTATCCTCCCCCTCACCCCCTTTTCCCATTACCCCCCCATGCTACCGGCCTACGCTACTACCCCGCATTGGCCCGTGGCTACAGGCCCCCCTTTCTTACTTCCGTCCCTTTCCTCTAAGTTTTTCCCCCCCCAATCCCTTCCGCCTCACCTTCCTTGCCTCCCTCCTTTTGTAAGGGTTCCCCGTGTCCTCCCCCTGCCTCTTGTTAACCCATGTTGTTTAGGGGCGGGTTTTGTTTTCTTGGTCCACTTTAGAGCCCCCTATTTCCCGGTGGTCATTTCCTTTTCCTGATACTTTGTTTTCCCTTCCCCGGCATACCATCGTTGCCGTTCCCTCTCTTGAATGGCCTCCCCTTTTGTCCCCCCTTCCACCTGGTTTGTGCCTCCTTTTGTGTGTTGGACAACAGGTATTTTTCACGCACTCAGCTCCACCCGCCGCACCTCATGTGTGCTTGCGGTTGAACCGTGGCATCATTCTTCTTGTTTCTTTTTCTCTAGACACCTAATTTGAAGCCTTCACATTCACCCTCACCCCCCCCTTGTGACACCCATATTGAAACATCGCCTTTATTACTGCAGCACATGTTCCCAGTTAACTCACCTAAGTGTGGTTTTAATATACGGCCCAGTTGTTGCTTTAAACTTTGAACCCTCACCCGCTCTTTTTACCCAGGATTCGGAAGGCCTTGCCCCCCTGCGGAACCGGCGGGACTTTGCGGGTCCGTGCTTTTTCAACCTTTTTCCCCCTTTGAACACACTTGCACCGGCTCCCCAATGGTTGCTGGATCTCTACCAACCCCTCCTTCGTTTCTTGACCCCACTCACCATCAACTAAACTGCAATCCTTTTTTTTTTTACGCTTTCCCCCTGAAAAGTCAACAGCTACCGTTTGGCCATGTTCTTTTTTCCCCCCTCATTCGCCCTCTACGTACTAACCCTTTTTACCGGTTTGTAGGCCCGGGTGGTCAACCTTCTCTGTTTCCCCCACAGCTTCATTCACCCCCCCGCTTGTTCAACCTCACCCGCGTGCGGCATGGCTGTTTGGGCGTCACTTTCGTCAGGCCCAAACCTGCAACTTTTGTACAAGGACTTAGCTCTTTGCCGATTCCACCGTGCTGCGCCTTCACACCTCTCAACAAGCTTGCACCCCACGGGAGCTGGCCCACCCCCCTCCCTCAAACGCAACATTTTCCCATGCACCTTTGTGTGTTGACCACCACAAAGCCTGCTTTTTTTCTGTGATCCCCACATAGCCTGGCCCCCCTGCCTTGGAAGTCGACCCGTGCCCCCCGCCGGTTGTCTTCTTCCCCCCCCGTCGTCCCATGGTTCCACGTGTTTTTCCATCACGGCCAAACACCCACGTGCACGCTCTCCGCTTTCTTGCGTTTCCTGCCCCCTCTTCTAAGGAAACGTGTTCCCCGCCCCCCCCTACGCCGGATATGTACACTTTTTTTTGTCAGGCTTGCTCAATTTCACGTCTTGACACTCTATACTCAGTGCCTACCACTGCCCCGTGTCCGAGTTTATCTATGGATTTTTCCACATCCCGCGTTTGTACCAACAACGAAACATCGAATTCACGGCTTCCCGGTGTCCCCTTTTTTTCCTTCCACCGTCGCATTACTTACGTTTACTTTTTTGTGCGGGCGCCCCTTTTCTCTTTGTCACCCCCCCTTTCCCCCGGTTATCAGCGTTTGATCCGAGAAACCCCCTTCTCTCTCGCGTCGACGGGCCCCTTTTTTTACTTAGACAACTTGGGCCCCCCCGGGAATTTTTCAATCCCGACCGGCTGGCCACTCCTGTTCTGCCTTTTTTCTCTGTCTGCCCCCCCGGCCCCCGTGTTGGGGCAGACCCGTCTCATCTTTTTTGTCACAGCACAAAACCTCGGCAGTTTTTTTCACTCCCATTAACTGATTTTAAAGACTCGTGCTCTGTCCCCCACTTCCACTTTTTCCGAACTTGACCCCGCGTTTTTTTGATTCAACCCAGCTGACTGCCCTTTTCCCTGCCGATGTCCCCTTCTTGTTATTTTACCACCCACTCATTGTTTGTTATCTCCTTCGGAGTCCCTTGTCTTTGCCCTTACTTGCAGGTCGCATGGGTGATAGTCTATATTGTGTGTCACGTTCCCATCTGGTTTTCGTTGTTTTCGTCGGGCGCGGATCCGAGTGGCCCGGGTTGTCCCATGCCTGCTTCTTTTTAGTGATCGTCCTGTCGACCTGCCTTCCAACCTTGTTATGAAGTGAATCCGGTCCGGCCTGAGTATTTTTTCCTTTGTTTTTTCCTAACGAATAATTTGACTCGCGGCCGGCTCCCTTCTCCGACTATTTTGAGGACTTGGCTCGGAGAAACACTCCCCCCACCTTTCCTTGTTTTGATTAAACGTGTTCGTCACTGACCCCCGCTTACCCATCCCGTTTAAACGTTCGTGCCGTTGTATTCCCTCTCCCCTGCGTTTCCCGAAAGTGGAGTTTTGGAGACTGGCAGCTTTTTGGTCTACCCCCCCCTATAGATTCGAGGATCTATTTTCCCCCACTTCGGTGTCGTTTTTGGGTGAGTAACTGATGTCCCATTGTGAACCTGAGCCAGCCTGTGTTCGCTCTTAGCTTTTATTTCTGAGTGGTGTGCGGTCTTCCGACCCTAGCACGTTTTTCCTTCCATGTTCGTATCGTTCTCAAATACGGAGCTCGCCCATTACCGTACTCCGTCTTGTGTGTTGTAAATTCTGTAACCCACCACACACTGGTTACTCCATAGGTTGCCCCTTACCTGACCTACCCCCAGTGTTAAGTGTAGTGTTTGCCCGTTCGATCCCGTTTGTCTACATGTCAGTCGTCTTTTGGACGAATGACTGGTAGTATCAACGTTGAATTTGCCCTCACGGATGGTTTGGAGTCCAAAGTCTGTTTGATTTTCCTTGGATTTGTCTCCGCGTACAGTTTTTTTTCTGACGAGATCTGTTGTGTAGTTTCTTTGTCCCTGTCTGCCGTCGTGAGCACTTTGCGCTGCCTGAGTTCCAAGTCGGGTGCAGGACTTCCCCTGCGGTGTACGCTCGTTTTTGTACCGTGCCCGTTGTGTACGTACCTGAGACACCTGGGCTCGTTAGGTCGTAGCCCATTTCCCACCCACCCCCTTTGTCGGCTCACGTGTCCGCACGGCCAGCCCGTCTTTCTGTGTTCATCACTCCTGACGAGTGTGTGGGATTCGTTGGTGACCATTCCCCGCGTTTTTTTTTGCGTTTTCGTATCCATAGAGAGACGTGTGCTCACTTCTGTGCCCCCCTTCCCTTTTCGTCAGACGTCTAATAACCCCGTTGTCGGTGTGTTGCTGTGACTCGTATCCTTCGTGCGGTTTCAGCGTGGTTGTCGTCTTGGCCCCAACCCGTCGTTTTTTTTTTCACATCCCCCCCCAATGCTTAGCTCCACTCAGCCCGTGCCACTAATTTTTGAGCAACACCTTCCGTGTGGGTGGGCAGCCGTGAACTTCCGACTGGTTGTCCTGACACTATCGCCTAGCGCCCCCACCTATCATTGCTTTGTTTCTTGACAAGAGCCTTCGTGATCCGATCCCGTGCACCTTACTTGTGTGCAGATGCCGTAGAAAGTCCTTTAGCAGGCCCCCAACACGTTTGTGTGTAGGCGCCCGTTTGTTGTACTGGATCACCTTTTTCGCTTCATCTGTCAACGTGCTGGTTGAATAAGGGTGTATCGTTGCCCCCCGTTTTTCCCCCAACGAACATTCCTATTTCTCTCGTACCCTACCCTCTGGCTTTGCCCCGTCCTTGGCTTGCTGTTATGGCGGTTTTTTTTTTTTTTTTTTGGTGACATTGTGGGGTTGTTCTATTTTCTTTTTTCTCTCCCCCCTTTTGCATCGTTTACTTTTTTCGGTATTCCTCATGCTATCCAGAATGTATACCTTGGGGTTTTTTTTTTTGTTTTACTAGGACTTCAAGAGAAGCCCTTGAATGTTGCATTTTTGATGGTCTTATTTAGTTCCTTCGGCCTTGGGATCGAGTATAGTTGTTCAGTTAATCGTAAAACTCCGCTTTCCCTACCCCAGTGCTTTCCTTTTGTGGGACGTCAAGGGTGTTGCTCCCCCTGCCGAGGTTTCTATCACCACCGAGATTTCAATTCCCGGGTGTGAAGTGTTCTTTTTTTTTTCTGGGTATATGGGTTACCGAGTGACCGTTTTCAAGGGAATCTGGCGCCTTGTTTCTATTTTCCAGCTATCTCGGCCCGCGACCAATAGTGGTGGCTGTTTTTTATAGTGGGACGGTTTTGTGTTCGACATGTTTTTGTTTTTCCTCTGTTTGACGTTTTCGGCCAGGGAATACACATTCGTTCAGGCCTCCCCAGTTGTGGGCCGATTGAGGCGGTCACTTAATTTTCCCGGTGCTTACTCTTTACTTTTTTTTGTTCTTTTGATTGTGTGCGTTCGGGATTCAAGTTCCCCCAAGAAATCTTTTGCCCGAGATAATGGAGGTCCCCCAGTTTGATGCTCACCGTGACGTTTTTTTTCCCCCCCCCCCTTGGCATTGTTTTTTTTCAGTGGCAAGCTTGAAAACTTCGTGTGCGTTGTTTCCTTCCGCGATTTGGTGGTGGGCCATTTCCTCCCCTTGCCCAGTGAGACTCCACGCGACACTGCCAACTTTCGCTGTCGTTGTGTCTTTGAGTTAGGGTGAGGTGGTTACCCTTCCTGCCATTCCAAAGGTTGAGTTTGAGGAAGTCGAACCCCAACCGCCCCGGAACTTTGGACTTCTGGGTTTTAGTTTCCCCTCAGCCCAGGGACCCCATAGCGTGGAAAAAACTGCCTTCGCTGGCCAACCAGATACCCCGACCAGTGATCTAAACATGGCCCACCTGTCAGTAGAGAATACCCCCCCCCAAACCCACCCTGGTTTTGCAATCCCCCCCCTTACTTGTGTTGGACAAGGCGGAGACGCCAAGAGTTACTGGTTTTCCCGACTATCTCCCAGGATACCACAGATAGCTTTTTTTTCTTTTTATCCCCCCCCATGTTCCCCTTTTTGGGCATCTCGAACCGTGCCATAGGGGTCAGGGCCCTGTCTGCTGGTTTTTACCAATTTTGGCGTTTAATCTAACTTGACATTGCGTGGGTGGCTTTTTTATTGCCTTCCACCGCTTTTGACGTGGAAGTTTGTCATCCCCCCTACGGCTTCAACCGCATTATTTTGGACAACAATAACTTCCTTCTCCCTAACCCCCTTGGACAAACCTGATCTGGGAACCCCCACCTCGGGTTTTGATTGGCAGGAATGCACTTTTTGGACACGCCTGCAGCATCCTTGAACCGTTACGTTATTGTCCCCCTCCTCAAAGAACCCTACAAGCTCAGGCCCTTTCTTTTGCTTAAGTCTTTTAGTAGCAAGGGATCTCTTTGCAGTCGATCCCGGGACCTTTTATTTGCTGTCGACCCTTCGGGGGGGCTAAGTTGTGTGCCACACACGTCTTCTTTCTCCCCTGCCGGGTCCGTAGAAATCTACCCAAAACCCTCCCCCTCTTTGTAATCTGTTGGCGCCCTGTTGCTCATGTGAGTGGAACGCCAATCGTGCGCCGTGGTGCTTTTTTACCCTACAGTCATGCATTTTTTTTTTCTGCCAGCCGCTTTTCAACTTGTAGGGATGTGGTCTCTCCAGTCTGCTTGTGACCATCACCAAGGAGCATATGACCCCACCCCGCTTTTCCGTGTGGGACGCGCAATTTAATTCAGGCTTCTGATAGACTCATCGCCTGTTTGTGTTGATTTTCGCTTTTTTTTTTTTTTTTTATGCTGTTGGACGCCAATCTAGGGTTAATCATTTTTTGGCGTTTGTGTACCCGGACTTTTTTTTTGTCCAGTCTTGAGTTGCGTGCTGTCCAAGTTGTTTGCCCATTTTTAGCTCGAAAACCCCCAGAACTACCCCTGATCACCCCCCTATTTAGCCAGTAGAAACGTTGTGCTCCTAATCCTTTGTATTTCCCCTTGTGGCGGAACGCAAAGTTTTCGACTTACACCCGGAAATCCTTGTCTCGCCTCCGTGTCGGACGTTTTTTTTTTTCCGCTTACTGAACCTTGCCGCTTATTGGTGGTCGACGCTAGGGGTCAAGGGTTCGTTTTTTTTTTTCACGTACCGGGTCGCACTCCTGTTGTGCAGGGTTTTTTTTATGGGCCCCCTATTCTTTGTGGACAACTTTTCTTCTTTTTTTCCCCCTCCCCCCCCTGTTTTGTTTTTTGTGACATTGTCTGCCCGCCCCAATCCGGATTGGTCCCCACTTTTTCGCCCCCCCTGCCCCCCCCTTATTCCTTTCCTTCACCGGGCGGTACCCATAAGCTGTGCTTTTAGCGTCCCCCCTAGCATTTCGTCCTTTGTAGCGTTCCCTCCCGGAGGCTTGTTTCCTCTTTTTTTTTCGACGATACGTGGGAAGAAGTATCCCCGCTTCGCCTTGTCCCCGTGTAGCACTCCGGTGTGGCCTTTTTTTGTTCTTTTTCTTTTTCCCTTTTATGGAGGAATGGGAACACCCTAATCTTTTTTTTCCAATTAATCTCACCGTCTGAGATATACAAAATATGCCCCATATTCGCCCTTTTCCCCATTCCGCGCATCTTTTTTTTCATAAACCCTGTCTTGTTACCCTGTTTTCCCACGGAATTCTGATTCATTTTTTTCCCACTCTTTTAACACCCTCAATTTTGCCTCACCCCCATTCATTGGTTTTTCTGTCTGTGCCTAACCCTTTGATAAGTGAATTATTATTTCACCCTTCTTTCCCACCCCCCATGCTTGTTTCTGTCCTCATCCCCCCCCCTCGAGAAAGTCGCAGATAAGACCAGTTCCTCGTTTTTTTTTCCTTTTCTCCATGCTTTTTGCTGTCCCCCCCAGTCTTCTCCCCCGATCGTCGGAAAATCTCCCCCTGCTTTCCCAAGAACGCTGGAGTGAAAACGAGCCACCCTCATTTGATAGATGTCGCTCCCCATGTTTGCACGCCCGTTTGGTTTTTGCATTCAGATTAGCCTCAATTACTTCTTCTATGTTGTCCTTTGCTGCCTTGTCTTGACAACTCCTTCACCAGGGTACTTTTACTGGTCTTCCCCGCAACTTCCCCCCGTCCTGTTGCGAGTGGAACCGCGCAGCCCGCTCTTACTTTTTCTCCAACTCCTAACTTTGTCGGGGTAAGTTCATTTTTTGTGGAATACTCCTTCGTGCCGTCTGTATTCGTAACACTTTCCCCCCCATTTCCTTCCCCCCTTAATAATTGGCCCACGAAAACCTGTCCCGCCCGTTTCTTTTGACCTTTCTGCTCCCTCTGCGACCCCCAACGGTGCCACGGGGCGACCCTTTAACAAAAACACAAAACCCCCCCCCCAACACACAAACGCCTCCCCTTCCCTTGGCGTTTTTCCCGGCCCCTTTCGTACCTTTCCCCTTGCATATTCCCGGGTTTTTTTTCCATCTGTATTTCCTTTTGCCTTTCTGTTTTGGGGGGTATTACCCCTCTATTTAATTTGTC
>Ga0179593_1633218_pt1 | contig 15795 bp, 24 predicted proteins | sample CZODoug2_1_08_16_FD_185931 | JGI IMG/M metagenome (GOLD analysis project Ga0179593, IMG submission 185931) | Vadose zone soil fungal communities from Angelo Coast Range Reserve, California, USA - CZODoug2_1_08_16fungal (PacBio error correction) | ecosystem: Environmental > Terrestrial > Soil >... | reverse complement strand
TCCGGCGCCGAGAAATGGAGGAATTGCGTCAAATAGCCGCATGTATGAGAGAGAAAGGTGCCTATCCCCCCTCCTCCTCTCTTCTTCCTCTTCTCTGCCTTTCTCTTTTTCCCTTCTCTTCCTTCGCGAATCGGGGGTCACCTAGAAGCTGATTAAAATGGGAAACCCGAGAAAGGACGTGGTGGAAGCGGATTCCCCCTTTCTTCCCCTTTTCTTTTTTTTTTCCCTCTTCCCCCCTTTCTAATGCCGGCTCTTTGCGAGCTCAAAATTGATATTGTGTACTTGGGAAAGTATGCTGGGTATACGTACCCCCCCTTTTCCTTTTTTTTCTCTCTTCTTTTTCTTTCCCCCCGCCGTCGTGGTGAAGAATGACGATAAAATCGGGCTCTCTTCTCTTTTCCTCTTCCTTTTGTTTTTTCTTTTTTTTTCTTTTTTTTTTTTTTTTTCCACTCCCCTCTTTGCGACGTCTTCGAGAGGGACAATTGGTAAGCGAGGGAAATGTTGAATACGTCTTTTCTCCTTCTCCTTCCCCCTCTTTCCCTCCTTCCCTCTCCCCCGCGGTGCGGGCAGCAGGTCAGAGAGAGAATGAACTTCCCCCTTCTTCTTTCTTCTCTCGATGTACGAGAGATTGTAGGTGAATTAATTCCTTCCTTCCCCCCCCAGGAGTAACATTCTCTTCCCCACTCCCCCTTTCTCCTTTCTGTTTCTCTGCTTCGGAGGGGACGATGAGATGATTTTCTTTTGCCCTCCCCCCCATTCCTTCTTTTTCTCCTTTTCGCCCTGCGAGAAAAGGAGAAAAGCCTTTCCTCCTTCCTTTTCTTTCCTCCCCTAAGAGGAATTCCTTTCTCTTTTTGCTCTTTTCCCCTCTCTCTGGAGATAAAGAAGAAACTCGAAGAAGCGAAGGGAGAGAGGATGAAAAAGCAGCACGACTCTTTCCCCTCCTTCTTTTCTTTTTCTTCTTTTCTTTTTCTCCCTCTTCTCTCTCCTCTCCCAATCCCGAATCGCCGCGCCATCACTCATTTGATGGACATTAGAGTCAATATGGGATGAATGAAAAATGCGTCGGGCTTTCCTTTTTTTTTTTTTTTTTTTCCCTCCTTTTTCTTCCCTCTTCTTCTTCTTCTCTTTTCGATCTTAGACGCTCTGACAAATATTGTGGAGAGGTAGGAGAGAGAAATGGAAGAGTGGAGAAACCACTCCCTTCCTTTCTCCTTCCCCCCTCTTTCCCTTCTCTTTCCCTTTTTCCTTTTTCCCCTTCTTTCCTCTTTCCTTCTTTCGTTTGGACTCCCCATGGTGATAGCATAGAAAAGAAAGTATGCAGATCCTCTTTCCCCCTTTCTTTTCCTCCCCTCCCTTTCCCCCCCCGTTTCTCGATGTCGATATATTTAAGGGATATAATATGGTAATAATCAATCCGTTGTTGTTTCTCTCTCTCCCCCTTTCCCTCCCTTTTTTTTCTTTCCTTTTCTCTCTCTCCCCTACCTTTTCAACGCAAAAAGGATTACGAGTAAAGAATGCGTTTAGATGAGATCACTTTTCTCTTTCTTTTTTCCCTTCTCTCCCTTCCTCCCCCGTGGACAGCTATGGGCAGGACGTCGATGAAGAAGGACTAATGGAGGACAGCCTTCTTCCCCCTTTCCCTTTTTCTCTTTTTTTTCTCTTCTCGTCCTAGATAGGAAAAAAAGAAGAATAGAATTTCTCTTTCTTCTCTTCTTCTTTCTCTTCCTTTCTTCTCCCTCCTTTATCCCCCCCCCCCCCCCAACCGAGCCGCGCAAGAAGACGAATTTTCATAAATCAAATGATTTCTTTTTTTTCTTTCTTTTCTTCCTTTTTTTTTCTTCTTTTTTTCTCCCTTAGTGCACCAATGGCTGATTGATCCCGAATAGGGGTGAGCTGTGAGAAGAAATGATGACTTTTTCTTCCTCCGTTTCCCTTTTCTTTTCCTTTTCCTTTCTTCTTTTCGGATCTGTAGAGAAAGAGAGAGGACCTTTTCCTTTTCCCCTTCTTCTTTTCCTTTTCCTTGCCGTAGAAGAAACATATTAATAAGGTTCGAGAAGGAGAAAACTTTCTTTTCCCCCCTTTTTCCTCCCCCCTCTCCTTTTTTCCTTCCGAAGCGGCCCACGCCGAGGAACAGATCGGAGGATCTAGGGTTAGGGACCTTTCCCTTCTCCTCTTTTTCTCTTTTCCCTTTTTTTCTTTCCCTCCTTCTCGGTAGCTGATGGTGTTATGGCGCGGACGAGACTTTTTTCTTTTTTTTCTTTTTTTTCTTTTTTTTTCCCCTTCTCCTTGCCTATCACGGGGTCCAAGTCGACGGCTAAGGACGCGTTCGTAAAGGGCAAGCGTTCCCCCCCCCTTTTTCTTTTCCTCTCTTCCCTCTTTTTTCCTTCCTCCTTTTTTCCCCTTTCGGCTGACGAGAAGCACCCACTGCCGACAACCTCGAGCTGCCGCTTCTCTCTCCCTTTTCCTTTTTTTCCTCCTTTTTTCCCCCCCCCCCTTCTCCCCCCCCCCTACCCACTCTCTGCGACCCCTGAACGGGCAATGTGTTTTTTTTTGGGTAACTGCCTTTTTCCCTCCTCCTTCTTTTTTTTTCCCTTCTTCCTTCTTTCCTCCAGTGTCCGCGAAGGAAAGCGCGGCGTCAAATTTCGACTTTCTTCCTTTCCCTTTCCCGAGATTTTTCTTCTTTTTTCTTTTTGGACCATGGGGAATCATCTTATATGTGACCCGATCGAAGAAAGTCATACGCGGCCTTTTCTTTCTTCTCTTTTTTGCTGCGCGGGTTCGTAGATGCCGTGCTCGTCAAGACAAGGACGGCAGATGAAGCCCTGCCTCCTTTTTCCCTTTTTCCCCCCTTTTTTTTCTTCCTCTCTTTCTTCAGGCAACGCGCGTTGTTGCAGAAGAAGAAGGTTGAGGTAGAGCATCCTCTTTTCTTTTTTTTCTTTTTTTTTTTTTTTTTCTCTCTTCCTCCTCTTCTCCGCGCGCGCGGGGGCACGGTGGAAGAGATTATCGAGCAGGAGGGAGAGAGACACCTCTCTTCTCCCCTTTCTTTTTTCCCTTTTTTCTTTTTTTTTTCCCCTCTTCTTTTTTCCGGCTCGACGGCCTGGTCACAACGGCGCTCTCGCCACAAGATCGGAGGAAAGAGGTTCGACTCCTTCTTTTCCCCTTTTTTCCCTCTTTCCTCCTTTTTTTTTCTTTCCTCCCTCCTTCTCACGGCAAGATGTGAATATTCCTCGGACACAGAATCTATATATTTTGCATAATACATAAGGTGTGGTTGTGAGAGAGATGCCCCCGCTTTCTCTCTTCCTCTTTTTTTTTTTTTTTCCCCTTCCTCGCCTCCTTTTCCCCACCGCGATATCGATGTTTCGAACCGTTGCTCGAGCTTGGTGGAGAGGAGAGAAGGTGTTGAAAAGGCCTTTCTCCTCCCTCCTTCTTTTCTCCCCCTTTTTTTTCCCTTTTCTTCTTTTCCTCGTGGTCGACGCCCATCTGGATCGAGAAGATAGGAAAAAGCACGCGTCCTTTTTTTCCTTCTCTTTCTTTCTTTTTTTCTTTCTTCCTCCCTTTTTTCTCAACCGGCTTCGGCCAACACGCGAGTGAATGCGAGGATAGCGACTCCTTTTCTCCTTTTTTTTCCTTTTTTTTTTCCCTTCCTCGCCGCCCGCGCAGTAGATGGTCGAAAAGGAAAGGACAGAGGTCGAGCTGCAACCCGTCTTTTTTTTCCCTCTCTCTTCTTTTTTTTCCCCCTTCCTTCCTGGGTGGCAGCGGAATATAGGACACGGGAATAAGAAGTATATCGCTTTTCCTTCTCCTTTCACCCTTTTCTTTTCTTTCCTCTTTTTTTTTTTTCCCCCTTTCTCTTTTTTCGTCTTTGGGCCAGTACTGCGCGGGTAACGATAGACAAATGCAGGTATGGCACGTGAATGGGATCGCATCTCTTCCCCTTCTTTTTTTTCTCCTTCCTTCCTCCTCTTTTCTGCGTCAAGTGGGTGCTTCTCGTAGCCAAATAGGACCCTAGAAGATGAGGTGATACGATGATCTGTTTTTTTATCTCTCCTTTCTTTTTCTTTTTTCCCCCTTTTTCTTTTTCCTTTCTTCTACTCTTCCTGAGCCGTAGATGGAACACGTGATAGCGCAAACCCCCCCCCCCCCCCCCCCCCCCCCCCCCCCCCCCCCCCACCACAATGTGAGATGAAACAGACCCTTTTCCTTTCCCCTCCCCTCCTTTCCCCTTTTCTTTTCTTTTCCCCTTTCCCCTGCTCGGTTCGCGCAAATAACACAATAAGATAGTAGAGGAAGCGTGATGAGATTTTTTTTCCTATATTTTCTCTCTTCCTTCCTTCTTTTCGCCGCCGTGAAGAAAAGAGGAAAAGAGAGGGAAGAGGAGGTGTCGCCTTCTCTTCTTTCTCTTTGCCTTACTCTTCCTTTCTGCCATCATGTGCGAATGAGAGAAAGGAGAAGAGGTTCTTCTTCTTTTTCTGTTCCCTCTTTTTCCCCTGTGGTCCACCGTGGGTTGCGCTAAGTGGACGCTACATCCGAAAGATTTTTTCTCCTCTTCCTCTCAGTGCGTCGCAACAGCAGTCAACCGTATCGCGGATCATCAGCCATTGGTGCAACGTTTCCTTTCCCTCTTTCCTCTCTTCTTTCTTTCTAACAAATGCGTCGGGCTGCGCGTCCGTGCTCCGCCAGATGAAGAGGAGAAAGAGTAATGATAAGAGATGGGGCGATTCTTCCTTTCCCTCTCTTTTTCTCTCCTCCCCTTTTTTCTTTTTCCTCCTTCCTCTTCTGAGAACCAAGATGTTAAAGATTGCGAGAGGAAGAGGTGCCGACATGAGGAATTGCTTCATTTTTTCCCCTTTTTTTTTCCCTTCTCCTTTTTTTCTTTCCCCCCTTTCTTTTCTTCTTCTCGTGAACATCAGTCGGAATCACGAAGCATTTGAGCTGAGTAGTATAATAGGGAAGACGGATCTTCCCTCTTTCTCCCCCCTTTCTCCCTCCTTTTTTTGTTTTTTCTGAGATCCCTGAAACGATATCTGACAGCGGAGCAGTGTGGGATCAGGCCTCCCCCCTCTCTCTTTTCTTTCTTTTCTCTTCTCCTTTTCTTTTCCCCCCCTGACTCAGGAATGGGACAGGACTGACCTTTATGAGGCTGCCGGATGAGACCTCCTTTTCCTTTTCTTTTTTCCCCTTTCCCCCCTTCTCTCCCTCCCTCTCCCTCGGGTTCTCCGACGCGGCAGTCGCTAGACGATAAGAGCCACCAATGATTTGCATCTCTTCTTCCCCTTTCCCCCCCTTCTTTCTCCTTCTCCCGCCCGGCAAAAGCGCGAGAGTGAAGATTGAGCAGAGGCCTTCTCCTTCTCTCCTTTCTTTTCCCTTTTCTTCTCTTCGCTCTGATTGGGACGGAGAGAGAGAAGAGGAGTGATGAGGCCCCTCCTTCTTCCCTTTTTTTTTTCTCCTCCTCTTTTTTCGCATGAGTAACGGCGATAGTCGAAGGAAATGACCCCCCTTTTTTCCCCTCTCTTTCCTTTCTTTCTCCTTTTCCCCCTTTTCGTCGCCGGAGAAAGAAAACCTATTCTCCGGTTCTTTTCTATTTCCCCCCCCCCCTTTTTTTTTTCCCTTCCCGCGCTCCAAGGATCGCATAGTCCCTGCCGAAGCCGGCAACGCCGAGTCTCCTTTTTTTTTTTCCCCCCCTTCTTCTTTTTCTCCTTCCTCTTCACCGACAAGCGATCGGCATCACGCGCCGCGAACGAGAGGATTGTTTTCTTCCTCCTCTTCCCTTCTTTTTTTTCCCTCTTTCTTCTCTGTCTGCTGGAGAGGTCCATGAGGGGTAATAGAAGGAGAATATCCTCTTCCTCTCCCTTTTTTTTTTTCTCCTATTCTTCCCCCTTTCTTCCCCCCTTCTTATCCGATCATCTGAGCACTATCAAGCGACTGGGATATTTAGGAGAAGAGAAAGAAAAAACTGCCGTCCCTCTTTCTCTTCTTCTTCCTTCCTTTTTCCTCCTTTTTCCTTCCACCCCCAAACGTCTACGACAAGCTCTGAGATAAAATTGAAAGGGAAATAAATGAAGGGTAGAAGAGTATCTCCCGCCTTTTCCCTTCTCCTTTTTTCTCCTTCCTATTCTTCTCGTTGGCTTCCAATTTCGAACTGGATGGGAGATGGTAAAAGAGAGGACTCTCCCCCCCCCTTTTTCCTTTTCCTTTTTTTCTTTTCCTTTCCTTCTTTCTATTTGCACCCGATCCCGAAAAGTAATAGAGGATAAGAGTATGGAGACTCTTTTTTTTTTTTTTTCCCCCCCTTCCTTCCCTTTTCATTTCCTGTTCGACCATCGATGAGCGGGTTCTCGAGAAGTGATCGCTAAAGACCCTTTCCCCTTTTCCTTCCACTTTTTTTTCTCTTCCTCCCCTTTTTCCTCTTCGTCGCGAGTCGCAGAAAGAGCTGGTTTGGCCGAAGCAGGTGAGGAGAGCATCTTTTTTCTTTCTTCCTTTTTTTTTTTTCCTTTTTTTGGCTGGGGGCGCGCTACGAGGAAGCAGTGATGAGACGACGGAGAGAGGGGGCGTGGAAGATATTTTTTCTTCTTTTCCTTTTTTTTTTTATTTTTTTTCCCCCCTCTCTTCCCCTCTTCGAGTCGGTGGAGGCGATGGGCGAAGAAAAGTATCGGAAGGAGTGGGGAAGGAGAGGAAGGCTTTTTCCCCCTTCCCCTCCTCCCCCCTCTTCCCTTTTTATCTTTTTTTTCCCTTTCCCTCGTTGTTTTCTTGCACCCAAGGCATGTTGCCGTGGATGGCGAAAGTCGGAAAAGGAAAGATAGGGAAGATCTCATCGGAACAGAAGATCTCGCTTTTTTTCCCTTTTTTTTTTCTCCCTTCCCCTTCTCACTTCCTTTTGTTTCCCTCCACACCCTCTGACATTGACGCAATCACATGGTCCCAAACAGCGATATCGTCTCCTTTCCCCTTTTCTTTCTTTTTTCTCCTTCCTTCTCTCTTTTCCCCCCCTTCACCGACTGCGCATCGGCAAGGGAGACGCGGGAGAAGAGGGCATAGTGGCCATTGCCCCTTTTCTTTTTTTCTTTTTTCTCCCCTCTTTTTCTTCTCTCCCCCCTCCGCGCGCCGCCACCGGTTAATCAAAAGAGATTGAAAGGAAAGTAGATCGCCTCCTCCTCTTCCCTTTCTTTTTTTCCTCCTGTCTCCGCATCCGCACAAGGGCCGATCATGGTGATAGAGGTTTTAAGCGCCGAGCTTCCCTTCCCTTTTTTTTTTTTTCCCTTTTTCCCCTCTCCTTCTTTTTTTTCGAACAGGAAATGCCAGGAGGTAGCGAGAAAAAAACCGAGACCTTCTTCTCCCCCTTTTCCTTCCCTTTCTTTCCCCCCTTTTCCCACCCGTCCCGGCGTGGGTGGCAGCGAGAATATAGAAAAGGCATAATTCCTTTCTCTTTCTTTTTTTTCCCCTCCTCCTCTCTCTTCCTTTCGCTTCAACATTGTATTGTAGTAATTGGGCAAAGTAAAACTGTCTTCTCTCCTCTCTCCCCCTCTACCTTTTTTTCTCTTTTTTCCTTTCTTCTTTTTTTTCTAAGTCCTTCCGCTCCACTCGGGCGAATCAGCTCCTAGCGGAAGTATCGGGGGAGGCGGAAGGGGGTGCTCTTTTTTTTTTTTCCCTTTCTTTTTCTTTTCTTTCCCCCTTCTCTCTTCCCAATGGTCAGCGCGGGCACTTGACGACGAGTCTTCTTTTCTTTTTCTTTCTTTCCCCCTTCCCCTCCTTGTCCTCTCCAGCCGACAGAGCAAACAAAGAGGTGTCCTCCCCCTTTCTTCCCTCCCCTTTTTTCCCCCCATAAGCTAGTAGAGGAGAGTGATGAAGAGAGGCTTGTTTTCCCCTTCCCCTCCTTCTTTCCCTCCCCATATACTCCGATAGTTAATAGGTAGTGGAGGATTAGGAGGGAAATGCTCTTCTCCCCCCTCCTTTTCTTCTTTTTTTCCTTTTCTCTTTTATCTCCGGCGGCCGCGCCCGCCGATGCAGCTAATAGCCGAGCTTTTCTCGGGCCCGGGTGGTTTTCTTTCCCCCTCTCTTCCCTTCCTTTTTCCTCCTCTCGCCGGGAGCTCATGTGCCCCGCGCCGAAGATATGGCAATAAGTGCGTTCCTTTCCTTTTTCTTCCTCCCTCTCCTTTCCCCCCTTTCCCTCCTTTGATTGACATCGAGTCAATCATTGATTATGAAAAAGGCGCGCTGCGCGGACGTGCTCCGCGCTGCCGCGGAGCCTCCTTTCTTTTTTTTTTTTTTTTTTTTTTCTTTTCTCCTCCCTCCTTGTGGCGGTTCGTCGTGCGACCTGAAGAGTCGGAGAACCACAGCTGTAAAGAGTGAGCGCCCTTTCTCCCTTTTCCCCTTTCCCTTTTTTTCCCCCTCTTCCATCCTCCGCCATTCAAGTCCGGGCCGAGTTCTGAGTTCAGTTGAATAAAAATGGTGATAGAAGAGAAATAAAGCTTATCCCCTTTTTTTTTTCCCCCCTTTTTTTCCTACCCCCCTTTATCCACACGTGCTCCGCTGTTCTCAGGATAGATTCAGGGAATATATAGTCTTTTCATCAAGACGGTGTTGTTGTGTCTTCTTTTTCCCTCTTTCTTCTTTTTCTCTTTTCTTTTTTCTCTTTCTCCCTCCTCAAGCGCAAAGGATTAGAGTCCAGACTTGATTTTCGATGAGATCCCCTTTCTCCCCCTCCCTTCTTTTTTCCTTTTCCTTTCTTGTATCCGTCGTGAAGAAGCATTAATGTCGGCCGCGGTCTTTTCTCTCCCCCTTCTTTTCCCCCCCTTCTTTTTTTTTCTCTCGCGGCTAAGATCGGACCAACGCCGCCCTCCGCCAAGAGGAAGCGCTCGCCTCCCCTCCTTCCCCCCCCCTTTTTTTTTTTCCCTTTCTCTTCCCCTTTTCTCCTCTCGCATCCGCCTCATTTTCATAAATCAAATGATGATCTAGGTCAATCAAATGATTTGATGGGCGCGGCGCATGTATTGGGAGCGTCTCTTTTTTTTCTTTTTCCTTTTTTCTTCTCCCCCCCTTCCTCTCTTCGGCGCGGGCAGCATGGAGATCCGGCGATTCGTCGAAGGAAGGAATTTTCGTCTATTTTCCCCTTTTTCTTCCCTACCCGCTCTGCGAGGAGCTGCATCGGAGCGGCGAGAAGCAGGAGAAGAAAACAATTCTTTCTTTCCCCTTTCCCTTTTTCCCCCCTCCCTCATCGTCCCTGACAAGCCGAAAAAAGAAGAGGAAAGATCGGCCTCCCCTTTTTTTTTTTCTTCTCCTTTCCCCCTTCCCATCCCAGCTCGGCATCAAGCGCATCGAAGCGAGGATGGGGTGTATGGCTCTTTTTCTTTTTTTTTTTTTTTCTTTTTTTTCTTTCCTTTTCTTGTAGCGGTCCATGGCGGGGTCATAGCAGGAGCCTAATCACGGGGTCCCCCCCCCATTTTTTTTCCTTTCTTCTTTTCTCCCCTCATTCCGTGCCTCGTTCGGCGCTATCCGATCAATCGAAGCACTAGCAAAGCGAGCGGGGATATTTAGGAGAGTTCCTCTTTTTCTTTCCTCTTTTCTTTCCTTCTCTCCCACTCCCTTTCTGGCCCGGAACACCAACAATACGTCTAAGACAATCGATGAGATAAAGGAAAGGGACAATACATTGACCTTTTTTTTTTTTTTTCCTTCCTTTCCCCTTCATCTTCTTAGCGCGGCTTCGAAGTGTTCCGCGAAGGACAGAGCGGCGTCCACTTTTCTTTTCTTTTCCTCTCTTCCTTTCTCCTCTCCCCTTTAGAGATTTCGCTGCCACCCAACGGACGGGCAGGGGTGGACCCCATGTTCCACCTTTCCCCTTCTTCCTTTCTTCCTTTCTTTCCTTCCTCTAAGTGGTCTCGCGGTTGGCAGCGCAAATAGGAATGGATGTTATCTCCTTCCCCCTCCTTCCCCTTTCTCTTCATCCCTCCCTTCCGCATGGCCGGCGCCGGAAAACAAGATGAATAAGACCTCCCTTCCCCTTTTTTTTTCCAGTCGCTCGCTCGCAGGCACGAGAGTTTGTTTCAGAAGCCGGTTGGAAAAGGAGAGCATCTCTCCTTTTTCCTTTTTTTCTTCCCTTTTTTTCTTTCTTTCGCGCCTTACGCTGGAAGCATGGCGCGCGCGGCGCAGGGGGGGAGGTGGAGGATGGACGCAGATATTCCCTCTTTTTTTTCCCTTCTCTTTCTTTTCTTTTCCTCTTCTTTTCTTTTACTTGCGATGGTGCGAAACTCTCGGTCAAGGAGTGCGGGAAGGATCGACGGACTGGTCAACAACCCTTCCCCCCCCTTCTTTCTCCTTTTCTCTTTTTTTTCTTTTCCCCTTCAGTCTGCAGTGGATGCGAAAGTCGGGCACGGCAAGTCGTGAATATATTAATCGACAAGATATCTCGATTTAATAATACCTCCGTGTTGTTTTCCCTTTTTTTTTTTTTCCTTTCCTTTCCCCCCTTCGAAGTGTGACCGCCATCACCTGGTCCCAAACAGAGATATAGATTGTTTTCGAAAAGCTTGCATAAGCGCTTTCTTTCCCCTTTTCTTTTCTCCTTCCTTTCCCCCTTCCCATTGTCGACGGGTACGAAGAGGGCCTCGTGAAATGGAAAGAAGGATTTAGAGGTGTCTCTTCCCCTTCTTTTTTTTTTCTTTTCTTCCTCTCCTCCCCCTTTAATCACCACGCGCTTGGGACCGACAGTCCAGATAGAAGACATAGATGCTATACTACCCCTCTTCCCCCCTTCGCCCCTTTCTTCTCTCCCCCTCCGATGTCTCGATAGCAGGTTTTAGGCGCAGGGCAATGGTCTCTTTTTTCCCACCCTTCCCTCCCCCCCCCTTTCTCCTCTCTTTTTCCTAACCGAAATGCCAGAGGTCCGATGCCAAAGAGAACTTGAGCATTCTCCCCCTTTTCCCCCCCTTTCCTCCTATCCCCATCTTTGGGCACCCGGACGGCCGTGGTGGCAAGAGGAAGATAGAAAAGGGAATAATACTCCCTCCTCCCCCCTCCCCTCCTTTCCTCTTCCCTTTTAACACTTCGAAGCCGCGTCCTTGCGATAAACCGGATATTGTAGTAATTGGGAAAGTAATGATGGGTATAAGTCGCTCTTTCTCCCCTTTCTTTCTTTTTCTTTTTCTTTTTCTTCTATTCGCCCATCGGGTATCAGATACATCGGGAAGCTAGAGGGAGGAGGAAGTGGGTGCTATCTCCCCCCCCCCCCCCCCCCCCCTCGCACGAAATAGGAAAGGATAGATTGATAGTGCTAGATGATCGGATATCTACCCTTCTCTCTCTCTCCCCCTTTTCCTCCTTTCCTTTCTCCTTCTCCTTGGACACGTGCTAGGAGAAGGAGAGGAAACCCCCCTTTCTCCTCTCCCTATTCCTTTCCACTTTTGCCATGCTAGTCGCGACATAACACCATAAGATAGTAGAGGAGAGTTGATGACGATCTCTCTCCTCCCCCTCTCCCTTCTCGAACAGATACTCAGAAGTTATAGGAGTTGGAGGATTAGGAAGGTCCTTCTTTCCCTTTTTTCCCCTCCCCTTCCCCTTCTTTTTTCCTGTTCGCCTGCGCGACGGAGAATAGGTTTCTTCTCGGCGGCGCGCCCGCATCCTTTTCTTCTTCTTTTTCCCCCCTCCTCTTCAGTCCTCGACGATCGCGGGAGCCTCATGATGCCAGAAGAAGAAGACCTTTTTCCTTCTCTTTCCCTCCCTTCCATCCCGAGCGCCGCGCAGTCAATCCTTTTGATGGAATGAGAGTCAATAATTTGATTTATGAAAATTCCTCTTTTTTTCCCTCCTTTTTTCCCTCGTCTCTCCTCTTTTTGGCGGGCGGGTGGGGCCGATCCTTAGCCGCTTCTCGAAAACATTGGGGGCGCGTTAGTCGAGCGAACGCCGCGTCGGAGAACCTCCTTTTTCTTTTCTTCTTTCCCCTCCGCCCTTCCCCTCCTCCGCACTTTCAGTCCGGGCGAGTTCTGAGTTCAGGTGAAGAAAACATGTGATAGAATGAAAATCCCATTTTCCTTCTCCTTCTCCACCTTCCCCTTCCTTGATCCCCAACACGTGCCGATGTCAGGGATATCTCAGGGATATCTATCTTTTCATAATCCTCCGTTGGTGTGTTTTTTTTTTCCCTCCCCTACCTCTCCTTTTCCTCTCCCCTCCCGCTTCTCCCTCCTCAAGCGCAAAGGCTTCGAGTCAAGAATTGATTTGATGAGATCACCCCTATCCCCCCTTTTCTTCCTCCTTCTTCTGCCTTTTCGACCGCATCAACGCGGAAAGCTATGGGAGGAAGTATGAAGAGGACTAATGTTTTAGGTCCCCTCTTATTTCCTTCTTCCTTCCCCCCCTTTTCTTTTCGCGATCTCTAAGATCGGACCCACGCAGACGAAGAAAAGAGGAGAGATCGGAAGAAGCCCTCCCTTCCCCCCCTCCCCTTTTTTCCCCCTTTACTCTTTTTTCTCCGCGGCAGCGCGGAGAAACAGGAAGAGAAGAAGACGAATTTTTCACCCTCTTCCCCCCCCTCTCCTCTCCCTTCTCTTGTCGCTCTGTATGGAGCGGAGCGAGCAGAAGGAGTGAGGAGATTTTTCGCAAAGGACTTCTCTTTTCTTCCTCACTGATGAATATCTTAGGAGCGGGGTTCTTTTCTTTTTTCCTTTTCTTATGTAGCGCCCGCGAGAGGAAACCGGTGGACCACGGACGACCAGCTTCTTTTCCCTTCTTTTTTTTCTCCTTTTCCCCCCTTCTTCTCACCATCTCCGGGAACGGGGGCGGAAGATTGAAAAGGATAGCATTCGTCCCCCCTTCCCTTTTCCCCCCTTCCCCGCTCCTTTTCCTCCATTCCCTTTTTCCATCGTGGCAGCCTCGCAGGAAGTAAAAGAAAAGAAGCTACAGATCAAGCGCTCTCTTCCTCTTCCTATCCGGTCCATTTTCATTGCGCTCGCGGAAAGATGACCAGAAAAGAGGGGCGGTTCGAGCTGTCTCCTTTCCTCTCTCTATTTTTCTCCCTCCCTTTCTCCTATCACGGGGTCCAAGTCGACGGCTCAGAAGAGTCGCAAATTGAACGAGACTTTTCTTTTCCTTCTCTCTTTTCCCTCTCTTTTTTTCCATTCTGCGACGAGAAGCACACTTGAACGCAGAGACACTCGAGATTGTTTTCCCTTCCATCCTTTTTCCCTCCCTTCCTTCCTCCCCCCTCCGCTGGAACGGACACCACAATACGTATAAGACAATATATGCTTTCTTCCCCCCCCCCCCTTTCCATACCTGCATGGTCGATCGTATACCCAGCAGTAAGGGAACAAGGACGAAAAGATCAAGGTTGATTTTTTCTTTTTTTTCTCCCCTTTTTCCTCTGTTCCCGTCGAGAGCAAAGTATTATGAAAGTTGTAGAGATTCTTCTTTCTTTCCTTCCCTTCCTTTTTCTTCTTTTTTCCCCCCGTCGACGACCGTTAATGAAGAGGATAAGAGTATGGAGGAGATGCGAAACTTTCTCTTTTCTTTTCTTCCCTTCTTCTTTTCTTCAAGACCATGCGGCTGATGGACGCGGGGTCATCCGCCATGGCGGCGACGAAACACCATCTATCAGCATGAAATCGGCCTTTCTCCTTTTCCTTTTTTTTCCCCCTCCTCCTTTTTATTATTAGCATCGATGTCGGCGAGCGGACTGTTAGGGGAAAGCGAGTGGTGATTAAAGGTGAGGAGAGAGGGCTGGGTCGTCTTTTTCTTCTTCTTCCCTTTTTTTCCCCTTTTTTCTTCCTCGCCTTATGTTCGCGAAACTCGCGAAAGCCTGCGGGGAAAGGGCAAAGAGGCAAATCTTAGTAACCTGTCGACCTTGCCGATGCGCAAGTCGTTCTTTTTTTCCCCCTCTTTTTCTTCCCTTTTCTTACCCTTCTATCTTTCTCTTTTTTGGTTACCAGTGTGATGGCGGTCCAGTCAGGGTTGTGTGGCTGGAAAAACAAGGAATGTCTGAAGTAGGATGAGAAAGTAGGAGAACCCCCTCTTCCCCCTTCTTTCTCTCTTCTCCCTCCCTCTCTTCTTTCTCTCCCTTTTCTCCTCCACGCAGACATGCCTTGGTTGCAGCCCACACCTCTGACATTGAAAGAAAGAAACTGGTAAAAAAAAGAGAATATAGATGTTTTCGAAACGATTGCCTCCCTCTCTCTTCTTTTCCTTCTTTTCCTTTCCTTTTCTCTCCCCTCCCTCTTCCTTCTTCAATTTTACTTGCTAAGAAAGAGGGAATAGTGGGAAATGGAAAAGAAGGATTTCGGAGGTGTAGAGACCCTCTGATCGAAGACCTCTCCCTCTTTTTTTCCTTTCCCTCCTTCTCCCTCCCCTGTTTAACACACGCGCTTGCAAGAAGTCGTCGACAGAAAGAGATGATATCAATCAAAAGGCTTCTTCCTTCCCTTTCCCCCTCCCTTTCTCCTCATCCGCACCAGGCCGAGGTCATGCTGAGAGAGGTTTTACAGGCAGCGGACATGGCGTCCTTTTTTTTTTCCCTCTCTCCCCCCCCCCTTCCGTTCGATGGTCGAACAGGAAAGCCAGAGGTAGAGTGAAAACACTTTTTATTTTTTTTTCCTTCTCCTCTTCTTTCCCCTTTTGCCCCCCCCCCCGGCCCGGCCGTGGGTGGGCAGCGGAATCTCGAAACGGGCATAATAATTGCTATCGCAGTGGCCTTTTTTAAACAACTTTTCTTCTTTTTCTTTTTCCTCTTTCCCTTCTTTATTGCCCTTGCATTGGGATCGCAGAGATTGTAGTAGAAGATTGGTGGTGTCCGTTAAAGGAAGTAGTGGTTTGAAGAATGAAGATAAAACTAGGGCGCTCTTTTTCCTCCCTTCTTTTTTTTCTCCTCCCTTCTTCCCATATCGCTTATAGTGATAGATGATAGGATAGAGAAGGAAAGAGGAGAGGGAAGTACGACCTCTTCGTTTTTGAGACGTTCGATGGAACCAGTAGATAGGGAGCAGGAAGAGGAAAAAGAAAGGGAAATATAAAGAAATATCTTTCCCTCCTTCTTCTTCTCCTCCCCCCCCATCCGCTCTTCTAGGCGCGTGATGAGAGCGGATTGTATGGTGAATTAATGAGAGGAGGAAAAGATGTAACACTTCTCTTCTTTCCCTTCTTCCCCTTCCGGTTACTATGCGATATTGGAAATCTCGGACGCAGAAGGTGACATGTAATTGTGAGACTTTTCCTCTCCCTCCTATGCAGCCTAATAGAAAGAGATGGTAGAGGTAAAAAGGGTGCCTTTTTCCCCCCTCCCCTTTTCCTCTCTCCCTTTGAGCTCTTTCTGCCCCGCGCCGAAGATATAATTTTTCTTTTTTCTCTCCTCCATTGTTCACTCCCGTTGCGAAATGCCGAACTCAAGACTGACGCCTAGACTCCGATTCAAAATAAAGAGCTTCCCCCTTTTTTTTTTTCCCCTTCTTCCTCCCCTCCTCTCTTCCCATTCTTCACTGCTCCGCTGGCTTGCGGGCGAGCGTTTAGTCCGTTTTTGAAATATGTATTAGGAGAGAGATCAGATTGGAGGAGGAGGAGTGGTTTTTTCTTTTTTTTTTTCTCCTCTTTTTTTCCCCCCTTTTCCCTTGCTCGCGGCCGGGCCGACATGAGCCTCTTCAGAGACGTCTCCCATAGCTACGAGTGGATGCGGTCTCAGACGAAGGACCTCAGCCCCCCCCCCTTTATTTTCTTCTCCCTCCCATCACTTCTGGACTCGAAGCCTTGCGCTTGAGTAGGTATCAGCGGGAAGACGAGAGAACGCCCCCCCCTTTTCTCTTTCTTTTCCCT
>Ga0179593_1611821_pt1 | contig 15795 bp, 17 predicted proteins | sample CZODoug2_1_08_16_FD_185931 | JGI IMG/M metagenome (GOLD analysis project Ga0179593, IMG submission 185931) | Vadose zone soil fungal communities from Angelo Coast Range Reserve, California, USA - CZODoug2_1_08_16fungal (PacBio error correction) | ecosystem: Environmental > Terrestrial > Soil >... | reverse complement strand
TTTCCTCCCCCGGCCCACGGTGGGACAGATTTAATTCTCTCAAGCCCGGATGGCCTCTAATCCCCTCTTTTAACTAATTATTTTGCGTGGAGCCGCTGTTTCCCGTCAAGGATTTTATTCCCTTTTCGTTTCCCACCCACCATTCCAATTTCTCTTCTCAACAGAGCAAAGTTTCTGCTTTTCCTATGGATCACTAACCTTCTTTTTGAGAAAGACGATCGCGCCCCCTCCCCCCCCCCCGTTCCTATGGTCCTGCTCTCCCGTTTTTGGGAATTTTCAGTCTCGTTCGGAAGAGCAATATCCGCTATCCTTACCCTGAAGGGACACTTCCCCTCTGTGAGGCATCCAATCACCGCCGGCTTTGCCCTCGATGAAGTCCCTTGTACCGTCATTCTTTTTCGTGTCTTCCTCTTGATACTATTTACCTTTTTGGACACCAGATCAAACGTGCCCAGACTTGCTTCCCCCCGCAGTCATGCTTTCCCGTGTGCCATGTCCTTATGCGAAGGGCCGTGGTGGTTCTTTGTACCAGGACGACCTTACGTTCCCTTTCCCCCCCTTTTTCACTCCTTTCTTTTTTTGCGAGTGGTATTAGTCCGGGGGGTTGATTTAGCAGTCCTTTGATGAGGACTCCCCTTTCTTTTTTTTCCCACCCTTTTCATTTAAAGGACTTAATCGTTTGTTCCCCTCCTGTGCCGTTGCCCTTTTTTTCTACCTGCATCAAGGTGAAGAGATACTTCCGCTTCAAGCCCGAGTCACAACGCTTTTTTCTTGGTTTTTCATAAAATTCCCTGAATTTAACCCCCCCCCCCATTGAGACTCTCTGTTAGAGGATGTCAATCAATTGTTTCCTCTTCGATGGGAATCGGTTGTTCGGAGGTATTTTCCCTTCGGAGGAAAATACTTTTCCCGTCTTTGGTAACGAACGCTTGGACTCGGCTTTTCCCAATTTTCGGCTACAAGCGCGAGAGGTGCCCCCGGACCACCACTTTCTGCAAGTGTATGACATCTTGACTTCTCCTTTCCCCCACTCGATGAGTGAGGGACTCGTCTTAGGACCCGCTAGTTCCCTTTAGTTATGGCCTAAGCAGTTCTCCCCCCTTGGAGAATTGCATGTTCTTTGTTCGGCGCACCTTAGTGTTTTGAAAGAATTTTTCTCCTTCCTTTTTTATCAATATTTGGCGGGTTGAGACCCCCAGGGCCGGCGGGTGAGCCCCCCCCAACCCCATTTTTCTCGGTTGATTCCTTAAAGAAACCACCTCCCCATCCGCCCTGATCGGCTCTGGCGTATCAGCGAACTCCAAGACACGAGTTGAGGTTAGTCGTCGGCTCTCTCCCCCAGTCTTTTTCCCTTTATCGAATGCTGCTCCAGGAGCAAAGCTCTCCCCCCAGCCTCATCGCCCTCATTTTTGTCTGGCCAGTCCTTTTCATTCAGGTTTTTCTTCTCCGACCTTTTTCCCAGCGCACACCCTCGACCGGGACAACCGGGGGATCGTCGTTTTGCGCCGTCGATGCCGAGGGAGCTTAGTTTCCCTTGAGACCTCTGCTCGTTGGGCCACAGTCGGGAGGGTCCGCGTTGTTTTTAGCGCTCGAGGGTACGAAGAGATTTTTTCCGCCCCTTTCCCAAGTGAAATTCTGTCCCTTTTTTTTCTAACTTCCAGCTTTTTGCCCTATGGGATCTATCGTCCTTCGGCCGCACTCCTAACTTGTTTGCTCTAGGCATTGAGGATTCCCCCCCCCCACCCCTTATGTAGTTTCCTTTTGTTGGTACCCAGCGTTTTTTTCCCGGGGTCGTCCTCTCAAGAGGATTCTTGCTTCCCGGGGGACCCCCTCGGAAATCCGAGTGCCCCCTTTTTGTTTTTTCCCCGGCCGAGGTCGTTTCCCCTTTTTTTCGGAGTTGACACCCCACCTCTGAATCTACCCATTCTTAGGCGCTGTTCCTTCACCTCAATGTGACGCATTTCGTTAACATCTTTTGCAGGTCGGAAGTGCCGCCTCCCATTCGTACGTACGCCCCCCCTAGCGTACCTGGCCACCTTCAACCGTTTTCTTCTTTCCGTCCTACAGAACCCCCTCTCATTACTCCGACCGGCTTCTCTTGTCCTTCCCCCCCAATTCCGGGACTCGCTCCTTGAAATTTTTTTGCTTTCGGGCTTTCACACGAAGGTGCGGAATTGATTTTTTTTTTACATTCCCCAGTGCTGGTCATGATCGGATTTCCTTTCTTGCGTAGAGAAATTCCCTTGCCTCCCCCTTTTCCCGGTCGTGTGCTTTCTTTTTTTTTTTTTCTTGGCTTTTTTTGAAGGTCCGTCCCTCGTGTTTCCCCCCCCCATCCTTTTAACCGCACACCTCCGATGCGGTCTCTTTGTCAGAGTGCACACTCCATGTCTCCCGTTGGAGTGGGGAGCTCCCCTCCCCTCTTGAGGCATTGGAATTTGAGAAAGCTCACGTGCATTCTCCCTTAGGTTGCGTTCCTTTCATTTTTCCAAACCGGTTTTACTTTCTTCTCCTTTGTTTTTTTTTCTATGAGATACCCATCCCTTTTTTTTTACCTCGGTTTATCACTATTTTTTTTTTCCCCACTCTGCCGTATTGGCTTTTCCTTTACCTGCCTCTTTCTAATTTCCGGCTTAAGCGCTCCCGCCCCCTTTGCTTTTCTTTTGCCTGGCCATCTCTTCTAATCGATTCTGTTCTGGCGTTTTTTTTCACGAGCCACACGGTCCCGCCCCCCCCCGCGCTAGCACCCTTTTCCTCCTGGTCTCCGCTGGTCATTTTCTCCCCAAGTTTGTCGACCCCTCTTCATTTCGAAGATTCATTCGCGGCTAGAACACCATCCTCCCCTTGGTCTCTCCGCACTTGCCCGCCTTCTTTTTCAGCTAAAGTCCCTGCAAACTTGCGTGAACTACTCTTTTCCCCCGCGTAGCGGATCCCCCTTTTCTGCTGTCTGGTTTTCGCAAAAATTCTATCCTTTTCCTTGATGAGGCGGAGACTTCCCCCTTGTGGCCTTGTAAATTTTTCAAGTCGGCCCCCCCCCCCCCCCCCCTCCTGCATAACGAATTTCCCCCCGATTCTCTTTTCAATTGACTTTGCAGTTAACTGTATCGAAAGCCCCTTTTTCGATCTCCTCTTTTAGCGTGTTGTTTTTACACCTCCTCAGTGTCAATCTTTTTGTTGCCATGATACCTTTCTCTGATGTCCCCTAGTCGGAGGTCTTTCACTCCAGGTAAGCCCTTAGATGGTTTTTTCCCCAAACATTTGATCCTTTCCTCCGTTGCTTAGACCCTTCCTCTTCCCTTCGTTTTTTAGGGCAGCCTCCTTTCTCTACTTCCCCAAAAGCTTCTAGTTCGGAAAGCGGGCCCTTTTCTCTCCTTTGAGGCCCTTGCTTCTTGCTACGGCCCTTTCAAAAATTCTCCTTGAGGACGTCTGGAATGACCGAAATAGGCTTCCCTTGCTGATCACCCCCCCCGCCGGCCGACCTGAGTCTTGGACACCTTGCAATGTCAGTCCCTCCCCCGAGTACTTTCCCTTTGCGAGCGCAGGACCACCTTCCCCTTAAATTAAGGCTAGGTAGTTGGATTCTTTCCGGTCGTTTCCTAAGATGTGCCCTCTTCCTTTTTGAGAGGGCCACATAAAACACCTTTTTTTTCTTATCCTGTGTTTTTCGGTTCTTCAGCGCGCACTCCGCCAGATTCTCGATTTGCGAGACTCCTTTTCCCTCCCCAGGTTTCCTGGGAGTTCTCGTTCCTTAGCTCTGATGGTGCGTTGGTTGTTCTTTTTTGAAACTTTAAATCCTAATTTGACTCCTTGTGGAGCTCGGCCCCTTTTCTCCAAATCCCTTTTTTCCCCTTTTGACTGGAAGATTGTTCATCGGAGTCTCGAGCGTGTTAGCAGAAGAACACTTTCCCTTCTTCACTTTTCAAATCGCATCCCTTCTTCTTATTGCGGCAAGATCCCCCGTTATTTCCGTTTTTCAGAAGATAGCCCAAAAATCTCTCCCTTTCCTCTTTGGTGTACAGTACCCTTCTCTAGTTTTTGATGGATGCAACCTAGCCCATCACGGTTTCCTCCACCTCCGTTACCTTCGTCAACGGTGCCCTCCCTACCTGAGTTTGTTCGGTCTTCCACTGGGACGGCCTCTTGTTGTTTCTCCATAGGGCATCCTCCACCCATCAATTTTTTAAAACATGCTTTTTGTATTTATCCTTAACCCCCCCATGCTTCTTTCTCCCCCTTTTTTTTTTCTCTTTTTTTGATGATACGAGAGGCCGCCATGATCTTTTGTTCTCCTTCCGGATCTGCCCCCCCCCCTTTTTCCTTGTCAGTCCCGTTAGCCTGTACCCTTGCTATCAACCAACTCTTTCCTTTCCCCCCCCCATGTCCCCCTTTGCAAAACTTGAGGTTTCTCTTCAAGATGTAGCTTCCCCCTTTTTTCCCCCAACTCTCACGACCCCTCTAACAACATTCGAAGAAAAGAAACCTCTTTTTCTCATTTTTCGTTCAAGGCTCCTTAAAACTTTTTTTTCCAATTAGTGAATTCGATCCAAAAACTCCCGGTAAAGAGCCAGACTGTATCCTTTTTTCCTTACCTTTAGTGCCATTAACCGTAGACCCTTTTACTTCACTTACCTCAATAACCCCTTGTTTCTCCTCAGGTTTGGAGCAGCCTTTTTACTTATTGGTTTTTTCCCCCCCTGTGGTGACCCCTTCGAGCTTCGTTTGATTGCCTTTCTTTTCTGAATATAGGCTTATTTTCCCCCCCCCACCGACGAAAATCCCTTCTCTGCCCTGATTTCTTCCCCCCCAATCATGGATTTTTCTTAAAGAATGATATTTTTTCGCACTATAACTTTTCTTTTTTTTTTTCCCCCCCGGACGTAATGTTGTTTTTTCCTGCTGCCAATTTTTCCTTCAACCATAATTCTTCAAGTCTTTCTAATATCCAAACCCCTATTCCAGGTTGGAGTATTCTTTCCTAGTCGGGTCTCTCCGCAGTCCTCTTCTTCCCGTGCTTTCCCTTTTACCCCCCCCAATTCCATCAGAGCCTATGTTGAACACCCCTTCTCCCTGGGTGTTCTTGAGTCGTCGGCGGGTTTCTTTTCCCTATCCTTCGATTGTGCCCACCCCCTTGTCTTTTCACCCTGATCCTCCGCAAACGCCTTCCCTTCCTACCGACATTTACTCCCCCGTTTTAGGAGGAGCCAGCTTTGTCCCGAAGCGTTGTTACTTTTTGCCCCCAATATACCCCAAAACCCCTTACATCCCTCAGGGTGCTGAATTATGAATCCAATTTCTAGAGCCCTGTGCCGGCTGCCTCCGACCAGCGTCGACCCCCTCCCATTTCGTGATTTGATCACCCTCTCTCCGCGCGGCCGAGTCTTTATGCCTTCCGGTGCAGTGTTTTACATAAAGCTCTCTATCCCGGAACACGACGCAGTCCTTGAGCACCCTTTTTAAGGTTGAAGAGTACCCTTTTCCAACCAAGGATTTAAACCCCCGTCCCAAGTTTTTTTTTTAGACCATCCTCGCCTCCTCATTGTCCCCCGGCATGGCGTGTGAGTTACGTTCCTACGGGAAATTTTATTCCCCAGTTTCACCTGTGTCCTTCAAGTTCTCAGCATGTCTTCTTAGGGATTCTTTTGGTGCCATGTCTCTAGCCTCCGGGGCCGCTTTGTTTCTTTTTTCCCCTACTCCTAAGGGCTTCTGGGTTTGCGGCCCCAGTTTTTCGTCGTGGTTCTTTCACTTGGTTTAAGTTTTAGCATACCCTTCTTCCGAAAGAAAGTTTTCCCCCCTTTTCCTGATTCAAGTTGTTCCTCCTTCTTCCTTGACGAAAGGGATTACCTCATTTTCCCAGTGTCAGAGATCTTTTTTTGAACCCCAAGCTGACTCCCCCTCGGCATAATTCCTCTTCCCCTTTTGTCACGCAAAGTTACCACCTTTTATCCAAGATGGTTTGGCTTCCCCTCCCCAACTTTTCATCTATGCCAGTCCGGTTTTTGAGGAGCACTTCTTCCGGTCCCTTCCCCTTGCCGTAAAGTGTTCCCTCCCAACTCTCTTTTCCAGGGCGTGCCCTTTTTTTGGACTGGCCCATTTTTTTTTAGATTTTCCAAACCTTGATGGCTACCGGGGTTGGTCCCTTCTTTCACAGTTTTTAAATGACTTCACTAGCTATGGGTTGGAGCGGTTGTAGGACCCGTCCTCTAGGGTTCTCCCTTTTTCGCCTGCCCGAAGATTATGCGATTTCCCCTTCCCCGGCTAGTGCTGTCGCCTTGTCGCCCCGACTCGAAGAGTGCCAGCAGATTTATCCCTAGTCCCCCCCCAGTTTGCCTAACACTCCCTGCACGTCCACCAATGTCGGCGCAGGTTTCCTACATTCACCCGCACTTTCTCCCTTTTCCGTTTTTGCCTTTACCTCTGAAACCAGTTCCAGACGTAGTTTTTTTTTTGAGGAGTCGTCCTCTCCTTTTAGAACGTCTCGGTCTCCCTTACCCCTTTTTTTCAAAACCGCAGTATTGCCTAGGGGTTGTTTTCGCTATTTAGAGTGTCCTCCCCTGATTACTCAGGAGGTGTCTTTTCCCTTCCAAGCCCACCTAACTGTAGTTTCCCCTTACGGACCTTGTCCAGATCTAGAAGTGAATAGGTAAAGCGCTTTCTTCCCCCAGGTGATGTATCCCCCGAGTTCACTTTGCACACCTTCCGGGGCGGCCCCCGAGTTTTTTTTTATAAGCCTCCCCTTTGACCCCATACCCTGTTCCCTCCTTTTCGAACAAAATTTTCTTATTTTTGAAGGTCTCACTCTTCAGCACGGCCCTCCCTCTCTCTAGTTAAAGGGCTTCGCCTCAATACTCCTTTGGTTGAGTCTTTCTTTTTTGATGACCAAAAACTGCTTGATATCTAACGTTTTTTTTTTCCTCCGCGAGTAGAAGACCCAGTCGGTCTCACCATCTCTACCCTCACCCCCTTTCTTCAGCGAATCGCCCCCCAGAGTCTTTCCGTTTCCCCCCCTTTTCCTTCTTTTGGCCTTGCCTCGTGCCTTAATATGGCCCCATCTCCCCTTCCTTCTTAATCGGACGTTCCTGTGCCACAAACAGCTTTTTTTTTTTCGCCTCGAGCCGGTAGTACTTTCCTGCACCCCCCCTCAATGTCTTCGCCCCCTGACGATTTTCCCATCGGTCTGTCCATTCCTTCCCCTTCCCTGTTCGAGGCGTCCCCAGTAAACCCTCCTTTTTCGTCCCTTCCCCTCATAATTAACCTTTTTCCGATGTGGGAATTTGTCTCGACGCTAACTCTTCCTTCAGACGAAGGAACGTTTTTTCATTCCCCCCCAATTGATTTCCTTTCGTTCTCTTGCACTTCCCCTCTTCCTTGAGTGAGATCACACGTAAGGCGTGATTTTCTCTCCTCCGAATTTCCCGTGTTCTTTCTCATCGTTTCGAGGTTCTCGTTTGATCAGTCCCTTTTTCCTTTCCTCTGTTACGGCGATTACTTTCGTCTCCTCTTTCTTTTATGCTTCCTTTGTGCGCGTTTCCATTTTTCTCCCACCGGCATCCCCCTCTTCTAAAAGTAGAAGACGTTTGGCACCCCTTTTTTTGAGCCCTTTTAGTCTTTACATTGAATCCTTGAGGCACCAGGTCAGTGCCAAGTTCCTTTCCCCGGCCCCTCTGTGAGTTCCGTGTCCTGTTTTTCCCAGAGCCGAGTTTACTCCTTATTCTTCCTTTCATTTTTTTGAGAGAGATACCATACCGTCTCGGTTTCTCTCCCCCGTCCTTAACTTTTTTCCCTTGTAGCGTGACCCCTTTTTTTTCATGCTCACCCGTTTCTTTGCTTCCTTTCGCCAGCTCACAAATTTCTTTGCATGCCTTCCAATTCTTCTTGGTAGAAATCCTCGCTTTTACGTTGTTTTTTTGTAGTTCGCACCCTCTCCCGGAAGCAGCCCCCCATCTCACAAGATCCTGTAACTTTTGTGGAAACACTCTGGCCCCCCTGACTACTCCTCTTGCTGTCACATACTGATTGCCTTCGGCTCCCAACCACTCTTTTTTGATATCCCGCCTCCGCATGCATCCCCGGGCCCTTAAAGCCCGCCCCCCAATTTTTTCCCCCCCCCGTAGACGCCGTAGTCGAAGTTCTCCCTGATTTTCCTTTAGACCCTTCGTCAATCCGGGACGGTTCAGGAACTATTTGTGGATCTCCTTCAACTCTAACCTTCCTGACCGCATCCCCTTTTCTAGTCCCCATTTTTTCCTAACTTGTTTTTTTTCAGTTCGGGACTCCCCCCCTTTTTCCCCCTCTCCTCGATCGTTTTGTTCCCCGCCTTCCTCTTTTTCCTGGCAGTGTTCCTTACTCCTCCCTTTCCCCTCGAGTCTTGGTTTCAGCACTTTTAGTTCCTGGTATTTACAACCGTTGCTCCTGGCCTTTTTCCTCCCCCTGGTCGCGGCCTTTTTTTTCCCCTATCCCTCTACTTCAAAGTTCGTCTTGCGGAGCGGTCGCTTTTCCCCCCAGAGCCCCTATCTTTTCGTCCCGTGCGGTGCCCCCTGCCACCAAGACCGGGAATGGTCGAACTCTGCCTTTGCCGCATCGTTCCCCCTCCTTTCGTCTACCCAAACACTGCCCGCCCACTTATTCTGGGCCCTTTTCATATTCAGTTTTCCTCTTCCTCGGCCCGTTCCACCTTTTTCTTTCCCGATCCCAGGAACTTGAACTTCCCCCGAATATTTTTTTTTCTTCCCTGTTCCTCTTTGTTTTTCTTTTGCATTCATCCGGGAATTCCCTTGTGTTTTATCCCCTCCTTGCTGATTTGGTTCTCTTGACTTCCTTGGTATTAATTTCCTCCTTCTCGACTTTGTGAGAGGGAATTCTCCCAACCCCTTCCCCCCACGGTTTCGTTGTTATTCTTTCGCCCTAGACACGATGTCGTCGGCGTTTGATTTCTCTTGTTCTGATCCCCCAGCCTAAGACTGTTGGTTCTGTTAGTTTATTTTTAACCCATGGATCTTAGTGTAGAAGAGGCGCCTTTGCTAGGCCGTTGAGAGCAGAACCCCGCCCTTCTTTCCCTTAGGCCTCCATTATTTCGATCTCCTTTCCTAAACGATAAAATTTATTTTTCTAAATCCAAATCGTTCCTTAGTTGACTCTCTGCATCCTTTTTTCCAAATTAGCCCCAGCACTTGCCCCCTTTTCCTTTTTCCCTTGTAGTTTCCCCCCCTTTTTCGACCCGAGTCCATTTCTTTCAACTGGGCGGAATTCTCTTCCGCCCCTAGTGCATATCGTCCCTCTTCCAAATCCGACAGCTTAACTGTTGACATACCTCCCTCCCTAGGGAATAGGTTCAAATTTTTCCCTTTCATTGATGTCTGTTCGGTCCTTTTTCATGCTAGCTTGGTCCTTTTTCCTGCACCCCCTTCCTTCACCTTGAATTCCTTTTCTACTCCTGGTCCCCCCCTTTCTCAAAACCCATCCTCCTCTGTAAATGCCCACTGTGAAAACCCAGGGTTTTTCTTTAATAGTGTAGACTGCTTCTTTCTCCACACGTGGAACCCACCACACTTTCCCAATAAATTCGTTCCCCAAATCCACCTTCCCTTTCTCTCGTACTATCCCCAAACAAAGGATTACACTTCTGATCCGGACCGGCCCATCTTTCCCCCTCTGATGTATAACCCTTTTTGATCCCTTTTTCGGTGATAACCATACTCGGATCTACGCACCTTTTAATAAAGCCCAAGGCAATTTCCCCTTGGATATCTGGTTGAGATAAGATCTATTCATTATGGATCCCGAGCGATGTTTGAGCCATTTTCTTCTTCCTTCTTTAGAGGATGTGCCTCTGACTGCTCTTTTCTCCCTAGTATTAGGATTGGAACCCCCAGCCCTACAGTACTCACTTCCATCGTACCTGCCCTCCTCTTATTTCGTGCTTCGACAATCATGTTTTTTCCCGGATTTTTTGAGCCGCATTTCCCAATGTTTCACTTTCGTTGGCCTCCCCCCCCGTACCTTTCAGGGGTTTCGGGCTTCTTTTTCTCCGAAAATTTCTGGTTCCCCTCCCCCACGTTTTTCAGAATCGGCGTATCCCTTTCCATCGGGCGTTTTTCCTTCCTTCTCCCGTACTTTCTCCCCGATTAACGTCGCCGAAGACTTTGCCCCCCCCCCTCCGGATCTTCCTCCCCGTTGTTTTTGCTTTTTTTCTCGATGTTTTTTCACTTATTCGCGCGGTGGTTCCCTCTGTAACGGAGAACTTTTTTTCCCCGCCTTTGAAGTCCACCCCCTCCTCCAACTGGCTGACCGTTGTCGGCTTTTGCCGCTTTCCGAAAGCATCATAAGTCCCCCCCTTTTTCCCGGGTTTGCGCAATTTCGAGCCCAATTTGAGATTCCCCTACCTTCTACCATGCCTTCTTTGATCAAGCGCGCGTCTTCCATCTGACGCTGGTTAAGTTTTCCATTGTTTTCGTCCGTTTTTTTTTTTCTTTCCCCGCCGGATTTAGTCTGCACCTTCCCGGCAGGACTCCAATTTTTCAAGACGATCCCGTTCCACCCATCCCGGCGATTGAATCCCCATCCCCCCTCCGAGCGCCAAGCGATAGCCTCCTTGTACCGGCTGCGGTAGTTTCGTCTACGAGTGACAATTTTTTCTTTGCACCATGAAACCTTTTCTAATAAAGAAGTATTTTTTCTTCTTTGGTTTTTTCTTACTCGTCGCCGATTGCCAGTTGGTTTTCCGTTTCTCCCCCTCCTTCTCCCCTGAGTGCTTTTTTCCTAAGGGCTTGGACGCGTTTTTTTAGTAAAGTGTTAGGTTCTTTTACACGGGGTATTCCTCCCCAGCAGCGTTTTTCCCTTAATTCCCTTGTCCTTAACGTTTTTTTCTTACGTGTTCATTCTATGGACCCTTCGAAAGTGTGTCGAGCATATTGACTAGGACACCCGAGCCCCCCTCGGACCCCAGGTGGCGTCTCGTTAAAGCAAAAATTACCCTTCATAGGCATATTGGTTAGATGATATTTAAATACAAACCCGACTAGTATTGGGTTCCCTGCCGTGGAGTGATCCCGAATATTCTGTACCCTCTTCCCAACACCGTCAGTTCAGAAGTGAAGGATATGCGGCACTGTTCCGGAAATCAAAGTTTCTTAGGGGGCGGCCCCCAACCTTTTTTTTTTTTCCGTTTCGCATCCCCAGCTCCCTGATTTAGATGAGTCTGGCTATTTTTTATTTATTTGAAAGCGATCGCCTTGACTTTCCCGTTGCGCATGAGGATCTACTAAGGGCGCGCTTTTCTGACCCCAAAAAAAATTTTTTTGCAACGTTACGAGTTGATGAGTAACGCGAGCCCTCCTCCGTTGCTCGTTCACCCAGTCCCAGGTATCGTGGTCGACAGATCGTGCGGGGAGTACCATTTTTTTTTTACTCTAGTCAAGACCCGCTTCCACGCAGCGGCCTGGCTGTGTAGGATAATAGAATTCCAGCCGAGTTGCTTTTAGACTTTCTTATCGGCCCCTTTTTTTTTTTTTCGTCTCTGCTCGTTTCCCTTAGATTCGCCCAAAGCGTCGTCCCCCCGCTTTTCCCGTCGGGTGATGGTCAGCTGGTTTCCCCCCTAAGGTGAGGTCCCTCGCGTTGTCCTCTACTCCCCCTTTTTTTTATGGTTTCTCTTTTCCTCTGCTTCTCGAGCAAGATCCTTACTCCCGTCGGTACTGCATAGGAGCCACCCTGCGGTGATCCTCTGCTCAGGTTTCACTGCCTATCCGGCTTAGTGCCCACTCCGTCTTTTGCTTGTCTACTGCTCCCTCTTGGAATTCGTTCCTAGTTCTTTTTTTTTAGCTCCAAGACTCCCGGGGTCAGCTCTGCAGGTTCCTTTTCCCAACTACCCACGCAGTCTCTAGGTGATAAGCCAGAGGCTTTTTTCTTTTCAAGTTGGATCGACCCGCCTGTCCAGTTGAAAGGTCCTCCTCGAGGCCCCGTTGCCCCTATGGACGGCCTTAAGATAGGATTGGAGGTTTTTTTCCCCACAGCTGCGGAGAGCCTCTTTTCTGGCACCCTTCCTGTCCAACCAATTCCAGGTTACTGCAGGGTCACCAAGTTTGCAGATTCCTGATGAAGTGTCCGATGACCAGGACCAGTCCCATGCCTTTTTCCCGAATCAATTGACAGTTCTCTCTTCTCCAGACAGAAAGCCTCCATCCCCATCAAGCGTCGAAGTTTAGTTCCTCCCTTTGAAGTCTTTCGCGTGCCCCTTTTTTTGGGCTTGCGGATGCGGTGGATCCCCCTGCCCCTTCTTTCTCTCTGTTCTAGACGCGAAATCGTCCTGCTGAGTCTCCCTTCGTTCTTACCTGAGACCTCAGCGGAGACTCCTTTTTTATCTGATTTGCCGTTTAACTCCCTTCTGTGCCCTTTGTCCGACGTTCCCCAACTCAGCCCCCCCCCCCCCCATCAAGATTGTCTTTTGGCCCCTTTCCCCTTGCAGCCAAACGCTTTTGGTGTAGGCTGGTTTCCCCACACTATCCGGCTTGCCTTTAGCACAGATTCCCTTGTCCCTTCATTCGTCTGAGTTCCTGTGTAATTCCTTCCGAGTTCCTTCTTCTTTCTTTTCTGTTGTTGTTGTTGAGAGATACAGTTCATCTGTTTTATGCAATATACGCGTGGAGTCCTCCCCCCCCCCCCCCTGGCGCATCCTGACAACCCTTCCCGTTTAGCTCGCCCCTTGGCATACCATTTTTTCTACTTTTCGCACTCATCTATGTTTGCGCTCACGGACGGCCGCCCAATACGTAGCCAAATCCCCCGTCACTCGTTCCGCTTTTGAAAATTTATCGTTCCCTCCCTTCGATGGCATGACCCCCCGCCCCTCGTCTGCTCTCCCCACACGCACTGTTGTGATCCTCCTGCCACCATTTCTCAAGGGGCCCTCCCCGAACCCGTCTTCCCGTAGTTTCCCCTTAAACGTCGACTGTCGGCCTGTCTTCAAACTTTTACGTTCATTTCTTGCCGTTACGGCCTGATCTTTTGTGACTGTACGTCCCTACGCTTTTTTGAATTGCAGACTCATGAAACCATGTCATAAATAATGAAGGGACGGCCGGGATCTTGTAAGAAAGCCCGCTTTTCTTTTACTCCGAGTTGTTCGCACCTTCTGTCTACTTCCTATCTTCGGTGAAATGATACTTTGATCATCTTGGAGGCCGTTCACTTCCAGCCGGTCCGATTTTATCCCCCTTGTTGCCAGATGGATTAGTCCACCTTCTTCATTATTTCTTAGTTTTTTGTGGCATTAGATTTCCCCCTTTCTTGCTCTGAAGCGTCGGAAACGTCGATTACCCTTTTGGAGCGAGACGCTGCCCGGGGAAGCGGAAGGCGTCCCTACTTTGGAGTCCCAACAACGCGTCCGGCGGCTTGGCCCCTTGGCTCTCCCCTCAAAGCGCCTCCTTATTGCCTGTCTTCTCGCCCCAGGAACCGCCCCTTTGGATGTAAAACCGCTCGTGGTGTGACTATGTCCTTTCGCCCAGAAGCTGAGGCACCTCCGGTCTTGGCCATGCGATGGACTCCCTCCGGCTGAGATCTAGTGTTTCTCGGATTTGCTATTCTCCTTTTTGCCCTTGTTTCCGACCGATATTCTGCTTCGCTCTACACGCACTGCCTGGGCTTGTCATGCCACTCCATTTCGGGCGTGATTTATGCTGTTGGGTTAGGGTAAGAGCCTATGTGGTTACGTCCGGGCGTTTTACTACCTGGCTCGGTGTCTCGGTGTCATCTGGTAGGAAGTCTAAGAACACTCAGCCCATTTCGTTTCTTTCCACCATTTTTTCTCATCCCTCTATATGTCGCAACCCGATATTTCCGAAGGGAGCCACTCCAATAGCCTCAATTCCTGAATTCAGTTCTATCCCCCGCCTTTTGTCTCCCTCCGCAAGGTTTGAAAGACACATTCCTCCCTTCGCAACAGGTTGTTTTCCGCGTCCTTCGGGTCGTTACTGGGACCAATTTTCTTTGTCCCCCATAGTTTGATACACGCAAAAAAACTATTCCATAAGCTTTCAAAAAATGTTGTCTTGAAATACTCTAACTTGGACGATCAATTGGTTAACCGTTCCTGAAATGGTCTACCACATGGGCCAGATTTTTTATATTTGGTACGCCCGTTCGTTCCGGTCCCACAGTGCCAAAGGTATCTCTAACCAAATCCGTATCACACACCCCCTCTTCCTTTCCCGAATGTTTTTTTTTTTGTTGTTTGCAAACGCGAGAGGGTCATAACGGTTTCACGGTACGACTAACAACCCCACGTCAAAAAATCCCCGCCCCTTCAAAGCCCCCCTTTTCCTCTTAGTCTGTCTTCCAGAACCACGGAGGCACGATTCGACAATGTTCCACCACCCATAAGGTAACGGACCTGATCCTGCTGATCAGTTTTTGAATACCCTACCTCGTAGAGAGGAACTAAACCCTCGTCCAAAGTCTCTCGCTGGTGCAGTCCTTACCGGTGACTTCTGGGTGAGGTCCGGGGAACTGCGTCCGCTTCTCATCGGTTTTATGCCTCTTTTTCCTTAGCTCGGCCTTCAGTCACCACAAACCCTGCAAATTCCCTCCCTGCCCGCTTCTCGTCGTTTCCAAAACCATGTGCGTGTTTCCAGTGGGCCGCATCCACCGAATGTTATTCCTTCCATCGCTGGAAGGTGGTCCTGCTCATGGAAGCCAATCCTCCCCTCGGCCATCCACCCCGTTATTACCATGTCTCGAGTCTTCTGCCATGTCGTCGGGCTCTTTTTGCTCTTTCCCAAAGTCGCGGAAGATTAGAAAACCCTGCGAGTGTCTTCCTCCTTCTTGGGGGAGGTTTTTTGATTGTCTACCCTTCGTTGGCACGCTTTCTTACGGCCCCTGTCTCCCAGACGTGATGGCTTCCCTACAAGAACTTTTTTCCCGTCCCCCTTCTTATGATTCAAGAGGGACCATTATTTGCTCCCCCCTGTCACCATCAAACCACCTTACATGTCCGGTTTCTCCGAACCGGTCACCATATGGATTACCCCCCCCACCTTGATAGGTGAATTCCTCGATCCTCGCCCTCAGAAGAGGTAATCTTTCTTCCGTGAGTTTTATCAACTCAGCTTCTGCGGCAATCTTTACACTCGAGACCTGACCTTCGACCTTCCCCCCACTTTAGGTCTCCCCAGAAGTAAATCCCTTTCCGCACCCCTCGCTAGAAGGCCTCCATGGCTGGTAGATCTACGAGGGACCTGGTTCTTCCCCCCGAAAAACGGGCTCCGCCGTGCTAGCATTTTTTTTTTTCATGCCGGGGTTTGGGGACACTCCCTCTCCCGTTTCCGCCGGTGTTTTTAGCCTTTTGACCCGACGTCCTGGAGAAAAGAGGGTTTTTACGAGGGCTTTTTTGTTTCGCTCGTTTTTGGTCGTCCGGTGGTGACGTAGCAGTACACGGGGATAGGAGCCCCTCTTCCCATTGTTCATTTCCTCTTACCCTTTTGTTTTTGCCCTACATTCCGTGTCTTTCTAAGGCCCTACTGGGTTTTGATCCCTTCGCGTTTCCCCCTCGAGCAATAAAACCCGGCCCTCCGGTGACCCCATCGAACGACAATTAACCATTGCTTCCCCCCCCCCCCCCCCCCCCCCCCCCCCCCCCCCAGTTCAATCACAAAACAATCAGGTGTTTACTCTTCTTACGGTCACTGTGGCTTTTGTATGCACTTGGCTTTACCCCAGAAAATTCCTCAGACCGCGCAAGGGCCCCCTTAGTGTTGCGCGTGTACTGTATCAGGTGGCGCATCTGGAGGGGTTCTCAGTTGTTCTTCCTCC
>Ga0179593_1412659_pt1 | contig 15795 bp, 13 predicted proteins | sample CZODoug2_1_08_16_FD_185931 | JGI IMG/M metagenome (GOLD analysis project Ga0179593, IMG submission 185931) | Vadose zone soil fungal communities from Angelo Coast Range Reserve, California, USA - CZODoug2_1_08_16fungal (PacBio error correction) | ecosystem: Environmental > Terrestrial > Soil >... | reverse complement strand
GGCACGAATGGGATTTTCCCCCTTTAATATTTCGACGTCGCGAAAGTATAGACTCAATCTCCTCTCCAACCTCCCCCCCCGTTCACCTGATGCGTCCGCAGGTCCATTGTTCGTCTTTTCCCTGAGAACCAACCGGGCCCCTTTACCTTCTCACCCGTCTTTGTTTGAAGGCAACTTGCACGCCACGACACTTATGACTCTCCCTCGATGAATGCTTCCTCCTGGCGCGAATTGTTTCCCTTGCGCGACGAACCCAGTCCTTTTCCTCCCCGCCGGCACGATGAGTCCAACCCCTTTTCCTCCCAGGGTTCTGTCCGAAAGCGAGAATTTTCCGACCCCAGGTATGTTCTCCCCCCCCAGCGTCCCCTGGACCTGAACTGTTCTAATCCGTCAAACCCAAAACTGAGACCCAACAATTACGCAATCCCCCTCAATGAACATTTCACAACTTCCTTTGTTCTTGTGTTGGCAGTATTATTAATATGATTTCCAACTGCCAACTTTACTTCCCCCCTCCCCGTTAAAACGCGTCCAAGAGACCCTTCCGAATGTCTTCAGTCCCCCCCCCGTTTAAAGTAAAGATTAGTCAATTGCTGTTTCAATATAAATTTCCCCCCACTTTCCAGAGCGTTTTCATGTCTTTCGGGTTCCGATCCTTCGGTGCCTGCCGGCCTATTTCCCCATCCTGTTACTGCTCCCTAGATTCTGCTCTTTGATTTTTCTGCTTGGTGGCCCCTTCCTTAGCCAACTTTGGATCCTCGAAGAAAGTCATTTCCTCCTTCAAGGCCCCTTTGAGGGAATCCTTTTCTTCGCCGCCCTTTTGGGCGGTCATGCCTTTTTTTTTCTTTCTGTGCTTGATACTTCTATGGAGAATCTTCTTTGTCAGGGCCCTTTTGAAGGCTCCCCTTCAACGTCATCGCCCCTTATATCTCATCTTCTCTTCTTTGGCCGTTCAGCCGCGTTCCCACGATCGGGTCTTTTCCTCCTTTTTGTCCGCCTCCTCTCATATTTGGCTTTGAATTAAGGTGAGCCCCCAGTTCGCAAAGAATCGAAGAAGCCTGAATGCTGTCGTGCCGGCTGATTTGAGTTTTAACAGAGTTGTATCCCAATGATTCTTGACCTTCTTGCATCCCTTTTTTCCCTAGTTCTCTCGTACCACGTGGGAACGGAATTCGCCTTCCCCTATAAAGTATTTCATTTCCGCCCTCCCTCCTTCCCCCTTTTTCGCGCGTTATTATCCGGCGCTCTTCGGTAATGTTTTTTGCTCTTAATCCTTAACGTTTCTCTACTTAAATTCTAGGGTCGTTTCTCATTGCGTTCTTCTGGCCATTCAGTCGGAAGAGAAAAACACCCCTTTTTTTTTCCGTTCGTTTTTTTTTATCCGTTTTCTCAGTAAGTAAATGTTTTAACCTATGACTAGCTCACTTCCACGTCAAGGTCCGGCGTGTAAACTTGACCCCTGCAATTGTTCTGCGTTTTTCTCCCCTTTGTACTTCCCCATCCTCTTCTTCCCCCGCCTGGAAATTCTTTTTTGGAAGCGGTTGGAACTTGAGTGTGTTTTCCCTAAGAAGATGACGGCCTTCCTCAATCCCAACCTTTGCTTTTTTTCCCTTTCTTGCGACTAATTCTTAAGCCCGCCCCCCCCCCATTTGCCCTCCCCCTTTCCCCCAAGGCCCCGGCCTGACTGACCCTCTTTTAGAATTTCAAAAGATTTGATGCGATTTCATTCTTGCGGATCGTCCTCTTCCCCCCAGAGAGACGTCAAACCCCCTTCTTTCTCCTTCTTTCTTGTTCCTCATTCGTGTCGAAGATCCTCCTCTTTTTCTCTAAAGGAGCTTCCCTTTTTATAAACTCGGTTAAGAACATTTTCTCTTTTACTTCTCATTTCCATTTACTGTATTCCCTCCCTTAACATACGGTTATTTATGGGCGCCCCTCCTAGTCGACGCTCAATTTTTAAACAGCCACGTTGGGGCTATTTTCTCGTTTGGAGGACGACTCTTATGAGACTGCCCCAACAACCTCCGCGATGTGCACCCCAAACTGCAGTTTCTCGTCTCTCCCCTGATCTTTTCCTACACGTGGCTTGACCGTAAGTTCCGCGCATTTTCACCCCGTGTTTTGTTAGTCACACTCCCCCGCCTCCGTCCTTTTTTGTCCATGTGAACCGGTCGTGCTTTCCTTTGAAGGAGAAGTCCCGCAACCAAAAGGCCGGCCCCCATTTTCGTTTGGTTTTTCTTCCGAATGAATGGCCGAACAGACCTAGCCATTAGTCCACTTCCCCCTTCTCTTGGCATCATACCCCCTCCAGGTTCTCCAGGACCGGTCTTCCAAATCCCCAGAATGCCAGGCTCTCCTCCGATAATATCTCGACCGCCTGCGCGAGACGTCTTCTTCCGCGAACACTTACCTCCTTTATAGTTGTCCGTTGAAGTCCTTTCCCCCCTTTCCTTTCTTACAGAGGCTAACCAATGATTTCCAAATGAAGAAGAATGTCTTGCCCCACCCCTTTTTTGGCAACCCTCCCTTTATCCTTTTTTTCACGACTCGCTGGCTCGCGGTTCTCTCCCCATCCTTGCTTCCGCCGACCCAATTCCGCCCAGCACAAGGCATCTTCCCCCCTCCTCGCTTGCCATCGGCCGCCCAGATCGTGGCCCGCCTTCCGACCCACTATCCCCTCAAGAGCTAAGATTTGTCTTGCGCTTTTTCGCCTTCTTCCTGGGGGAATACGTTCCCAAATGGAGGGTGTCTATACGCTGTCCCTCGAGCCCCCGACGATCGGCGCGTCGGAAACATTCAGTCCCCCTTTCTGCCCGTGCCTGCCTGTCGCTTCTGCCAGAAGAGTTTGATGGTCCCTTTTTTTCTTACTGTCGGACGAGTTTCAAATTGGATGTCTTTTCTCCGGCCGCGTGACCCCAGCAGAAACTTGTCCTTTTTTCTTTCTGATCCCCCCTCCTCCCACCCTGCATATGCCGCAGAACGGCATGGAGCCCGGCCCTAAGAATCGCTCGATTTCCCAGGTGACAAATTGATTACACTCCCCCGTACTCAATTTCCGGAATCTGGAGCTAGTGATGCGGGATTTCATTCGGAGACCCCCTTCGGTCCTTGCTCCTGTGATAAGGCTTGTAGGGTACCGCCCCTTTAGAGCGCACATTCTGACTCCTCAGGAAATTATACCCCTAACTAACCACGCCTTTACCCCCTTAACATGTCTTCGTATGGTTATTGTTTTTTTTTCTTTTCCCCCTTTTTCCTGTTTTTTTTCGGAGAGGTACCCCTAGTCTGGTCCCAATGCCGGTTTACAAACCATGCAGCGGCTTTGGCTTTTCTTTAATCAGCTTGGTTCATCACTTTCCCTGGCTGATTTATCGTGACAGGTCATTTTCTAAACTTCTTCCCCTCCCTCTGTTCCCCCCCTTTTTCTCTTTTTTTGGTGGTTTTTTTGCAGTCATTTCCTCGAGCCATGTGGAGAGGAATTTTGGTCGTGGATCGCGAAGATGTTCTCCCCCAAGCCCACATCGATGCTCATGTGGTTGAGTTTTCGTCTCCCTGATGACGGTTTTTATCCTCGGATTCTCGTTTTCCCCCTTTTTTTGACATCGTTTTCCATTTTCGCTTTTCGTGATTCTCTGAGCTTCTTCTTTTCCCGATAAACTCATTCCTTTTTTTTTTTTTTGAGTAGACAGAGCCTTCCCTCTGCCAATCCCCTCCTCATTTCTCTCCCTTTGTTGTTGTTGTTGATTTAGCTTCCCTATGGGAGAAATGCTGCGCACCCCGCGTAATCTTTTCTCCCCCTTTTTCTGCTTACCCGTAACAGAAAAGATATCCACTGAACCGCGATGTTCTCCCCTTGTGACGAGCGCTCCCGAGAAATCCCTATTTAAAGGATTGGTCTCCCCCACCATCTAAGGCTATTGGCGTTTTGACCAATAATCCCCTGGCTGCGCGATCCGCCCCCTTAATCTCCCCCTTCGGCCTTTGCTCTCCCGCGCTGGCACTTCGAGAACTGGATGATGGCGCAGAAAGAGTTGTACTGAAAATAGCTTACGATGTCGCCCCCTTTCCCCCCCTCCGGGCTTTGCTGTCCTCTTAGACGAGGGCATTCGTCTCCATTTTTTCAGTTGCATGGGGTTTCTCCCCCCCCCTTTTCCCCGTCTGGCCCCCCCCCGCGCAGACTATGCCAAAAAATGTAACTGGAGTCCGAACAAAACTCTACCGAAAGAACTTGGTCCCTTGTCCTGGTCGTTTTTTGTGTTCGTGGCGTCCCTCCCTGTCGGAGTACTCATTTTCCTTATGTGACAAGTTCCGTTCTAAAGTATTGTCAACCGCGATCACGCCCAGTCCCTCCGAATACGCTCCCTAAATTCTCACTCGGTCCAGATACATCTCACTTGCTAATCATTTTTCAACTAGTTTCCGCGCGTTTCCTTTTTTCGTTCAGTCACCGAGATCTCTGCATAAGGAAGATGTGATACGGTTCCCCGTGGCTACGCCCCCCTGGAGCACCATTTTTGACCTCCGCCCTCTTCATAACGTCCTCTCATCATCGTTAACGGAACCTTTTTCTTTTTTTCTTCCTTTACCTTTTGGTTTTTGCTTAATCCAGCTCTTTTTTCCTCCAGATCAAGGATCGAGAGTATGCTCCCGCTTTTTTGAAAGGCCCTTCGAATTCCACAGTTAATCCTCTCTTTCCAACCCGTTTTCCTTTCCGGGAGTCTTCTTTTGCGCAGCGGGCCCTCTTCTTACCTTTTTTAATCGATTCTGGATGGCAGGAGTTTTGATTTTTTCATTGGAGTCCCTTTTTTTTTCTGACAGATTCTGATTGAATAGACTATTAGTCCCTCCTCTCTTTCACTTTTTCCTCCCTACGGCTGTGCTGTCCTTTTTTTCTACAAGATCCCCCTTTTTCCCTTCCTTTTGCATCCCTTTACAGAGTGTAGTGGGGAGGACTTACAATCCCAGCTTTCCATTTTCTTTTCCCTTCCCTAAGTCTCCTCTCTTTTTCCTCTGTTTATACTCCCCCGTTTTCTTTTATGGTTTGGATTGTCGTGACCCGACCTTTCCAGCATTTCTAAGGGCTGTTCCATTGTTCCCTGTGTGTTCTCCTGCGGCTAAGGTCGGTGTTCCCCATTCAGTCTGAAGTAGGACCAAACCAACCTTCCTCCTTTTTCCTTGCTTCTTATGACTTTTTGTATCACGGTCCAGCCTTCCTCTTTTCCTCCCATGGATGGCACTAGTCTAACCGGAGCTCGCAACTTTTTTCTCCGGGCCAGAAGTCCATCTCCTAGCTTCGTTCAACTTTTCACTTTGTCTTGCCCCAAAACTTGGCCTGCGTTTGCGGCGCGGCTTCTTCATCCTTACTTCGTCCCTTCCGTTCTTCCAACCCTTGGTTCTTCCAAAATGAGTCACGGGCGACTTATCAGAAAATTCTGTCTGGCTTTGAACCTCCCCGGACAATGGATCGACCAGAGCCTTCCCGCCTTCCTCTTTCTTTTGACGTTTTTTTTTCTATCGTCGGAGAAACCTGGCCTGACCCTTCTTTTTTTTTTCAAATCCCTTTTCTTTCTTTTCATCCCTTTAGAGATAAGAAGATGATTTCGTCTTTTATGTAAAGTCGTGAGTTCTCCGCGACTCTCCCAAGTAAGCCTTTTTTCCGGCCTTTTCTCTTCTTTCTTCCATTTACTACCTTAACGTTTCAATCCGTATGTTTTTTTAGGGAGTAAGAATTTTTATTTTTCCTCCTTTTTTTAATCAGCAGTTTCTTGCGGCGACTAAGTTATTCCTGCTCCTCCTCCCGCAAGTTCTCTTCCCTGCTGTTTACCTCTTTCCCCAGTCACCAAACTCCTTTCTCTCATACGGATTTTCTACCACGTCGGACCGAGACATCCCGACAATTGCGTGGGACTCCCTTTCCCCGTTCCCTCCTTCAAGTTTTGCTCGGCCTTCGCGGGAGAACGCATGGGGGAATCTACCCGTGGTTCCCCAGAAGCCCTTCCAACGAAACTTCCTCACCCCCGGTTTTTTTTCTCCCCTCCTTTATTTCCCTCCAGCCAGGAACCCTCCCTTTTTAAATTGCCCCGGCCTCTTTTCACTTCTTCTTACCCTCCATGTGCAGGCGGCGGAAAAACAGTCTTATTCCTGAGAGTAGATAGACGGACCGCGCTGAGTTGACGGCTTTATCTTACCCCTACATCTTTATCCTTTGCCCCCCGTCGTCAAGTCCGTTCCCTTTTGAGTCTTTTTTGTAACGTGACTTGCCCCCCATCCCCCCCTTCCCAGATCAGGTAGACCCATGACACGCAGCAGCCGCTCCTCCCTTCCCAGTCTCCTCGTGACTTCGGTTTTTTTCACATCCCTCCCCTTCGGCGTCTGTCACCCCCCCGCAAAGCGTTTGCTGAAAACCAAAGCTCCTCCATCCTTAGTGGGGTTGTTTTTTTTTTGTGGTGTTGTGGGTGTTTTTTTTTTTTTTTGTAATTGGTGGGGGCTTGGGGTTGTTTGTTTGGTTTTTTTTTTTTTTTGTTTTTGGGTGTTGGTGGGGGTTTGTGGTGTGGTGTTTGGTTTTTTGGGTTGGTTTGTGGTGGGGTGAGTGGGTTTTTTTGGTGTTGTTTTTTTTTTTTTTTTTGGTGGTTGTTTTTGTTTGGGTTGGCGGTTTCTTGTTTTGTTTTTGGGGTTGTGGGTGGTTGGGTGGGGTGGGTTTTTTGTGTTTTTTTTTTTGTTGGTGTGTTTTTGGTTTTTGGGTTGTGTGTGGTGGGTGTGGGTGGTTTGGTTTTTTTGTTTTTTTTTGGGTCTCCCCCAACCGGTCCCGCAGGGAAACAGTCTCCCCAACCTCGTGTAGATCTGGCTTTTTGGTTCTTTTTCCGTGGTCCTGCTCCTCCCTCCTTTTGGGTCCGCTTTGTTTAAGCTGCTTCGCTGAGACCGCGACCTTGTTTTCGCCCAATCCTCACCGTTCCAAAGAGCTCGCCGCCCATGTCGCCGCTCCACCCTTGAACTTCACTTCTCCTTACGGATGAGGTTGGCGAGTTCATCCACCGTGCTTTTTCCTAGGAACCCCGCCCCCAGAAACGTTTGCACCGAGTCTGAGTCGTAACCTGATCTTTCTTCCTTATGCCAGTTATGAGCGTGACAGACCTAGTTCCTGAATTTTCCCCCCCCCCCAAAATTCCCTCCACTCAATCAAGGACCTCCTTTTCTTTCTATAGTTCTCTTCTTTTCACTTCCGTAGACATTCGTGAATGGGGCGGGGCTCCTAGTTTTCCCGTTCCAGCGTTAGCCCGTCATAACCAGTTGACCCTCTCAACCATTCTATGAACTGACTCCAATTCTCCCTGCACGGAACCCCCCAGTGAACGTTTTACCACTGTTTTCCTTATTCTGTAGGGTGGTTTGCTGCTCCAGGTTCGGATTATGCCCGTCGATGTGCGTTCCAGCCAATGGTGATTTTTTTACAAATCATCTCCTTGGCTCGGGACATTTCCCTCTTTAATCACCGAGCTCCTACCCAGCGCTTTGACGTGACCATTCATAGTGACGTCTATTTTTCCTTCCACATTTAGTGCGAAGCACCTTACAATTCTCCCTATTCCCATCGGCGGTTTTCTTTTTTCATTGTGCCTTCAACTTTTTTCTTCGTCCTCGTTGCTCGCGCATTCTGTGATGGCATGTTCCCAACCCGACCCCTCTCTTCGTCTTTTTAGTAATCCGTTTTCTCAAGTGCCGGTTTTACCTCTTTCTGCCTATTCACCAATGCGGAACTTGATGTTGCTATTTCTTTCTCTATTTTGTTCCTTATTCAGTTCGGCGACAACAGTTAACCTGAACCGAATTCTTTCCCCATTACGAGTCCATTCCTCCTCCTTTTTTTTTTTTACTCTGCTTTATCGAATTGAGAGCTCTCCAGAGGTCTTCTTTTGGCGAGCCAGCTCACTTGAGATCATCCGAAAAGATTAGCCTTACCCCTCTTGTTGCATTTCCGTGCGATACGCGATTACACAGGTCCAACTTTTCTGAAATGACTTTTACGATTCTGTTCTCAATAATGCCCTTGCTGCGCCACCTGACATCCCTTTCCCCCCGGGAGCATTTCTCCCCGCGATTTCCCTCCCACAGCGATCTCACCTTTCTCCTTTCTTCGAGACCCGTGCCCCTCTTTTTCCCTCCCCTAGCCGTCCACCGCTCTCCAAAGTGAGCCAGGGGATGAAGTCCCTTCCATTATCGCTTCTTGTCTGTCTCATCCCCCCCCTGCTCGTGCATGTTTCTCCAACCCACCCCAGGATGCCGCCAACAGTCAAGGTCCCCTGACCCAATACTGCCCCAACAATCCCTCCCCCCTCCCGAAAGCAACCAGTGGTCACCGGTCACTGGGTGTGCGTTGTGGCAGGGTGCTTCTTAGTATTTTTTTCTCGTTTCCAAATGACTTCTAACTTTCTCGGAACCTCTTACTTGTTCCCCGAAGATGACCCCGAGCCCTTCCTCACTTCTCTTCATTTCCTCCGCACTAGCTACACTCGTCTGAAGGCTTAAATTCCCTTATCTGTGGCCTTTATTTCGTTCGACGGTTCTTTCGCCGATGGCCTCTGCGTTCGGATCCTTCTTTTTGACCCCTCCTTGTGGTCTCGCGTCGGACAAGTTTGTATAGTTCCCTCTTAGCACGTTCCCTCCCCATCGTTTTCATATCAGATCGTCGAAATTTAGTTTCTTCCCTGGGACAGACATTCTCTTCCTGATGCATTCGACGTCTTCTTTCCTTTCCTCTTGATCCTAGCTTATGCTGGGCAAAACATGTTCGCCTCCCCAGGAACTCCCAGTTTTTTCCAGCCCTCCGTATTATTTTGGATTGTTGCGCGGGCAGAAGCGGGCTGATCCACCACCACCTGGTCGGTTGACCTCCTTTGGTTTCTCTCTTTTCAGGAGGTTTATGGCTTTGGGTCTTCTTGTTATTGTTCTCCCTTTCTGTTAAGAAAGCTAGTCGGCCCTCTCTTCAGGTGTACTACCCGGCTGCTTCGTTTTTTCCCTAGTTTCTACCATTGATCTTGCCGGATTTGCCTTTTTTTTTTGTGCTCTTCATGTGGGTCACTCCTCGGCCGTTAAAGATTTACAGTTACCTGAGACCCCTTTTTTTCTCTCCTCAGTTTCCGCTTTTTCGCGCTCTTCTTTACTTTCCTGATTGTTTTCTTGTTACCGAATCGAATTTTTAAGGGCGAATCCTACCTTTTTCGGAGACTTTCCTGTCTGTTTGGCCATCGGAAGACAAAAAGTTGAGGTTTCCCCTTTCCCCTTTCCCTTGAGTTCTTGGTTCCTTTATACTTTCCCCACTCCCGTTATCATCAATTTGATGCCGCTCCGCGAGAAATTACTTCCGTCGGTGGAACTTGTCCAATTAAATGTCCCCTGGGACTTCTGTATTTCGTGACCCTCTAATCTATTTTCTCTCCCTTGGGGGATTTTCAATTGGTGGCCATCATTTTCCTGCGCGCGGCTTCTTTTGATTTCATCCACTTTCTTATACCCGACCTTCGCATCCACCGTTGGCTTCTACTTTTTGTCTTCTCCCTCTGCCTTCCCGGAGTGAAGTTACCGAAGTGTCATGCTCCCTATGTCCTCCCTCCACCTGGATCTCTTTGCCGATCTGGTTCATGCGGATGAACTTTCTTCCAAATTAGAGATTCTGCCACATCTCCTTTTATATCTATATTTTTCAATCCGTTGTTTTTAGTCCTTCTCTCAGATGATTGAAGATCTATGTCCCGATACGATGGATCCTTTCAATGCTCCGATCTGCATCACCTCTCCGGGTACTTTTGGATCTCGTTTCTTCATCCCTTGCCTTACTTCCCTAACAATACTTCTTGTTTTTGTTTAAAGAATTCGCCGGTCTCAATGTGGAAAGAAGCAAGGTGTCTTTTTGCCTTTTGCGGCGATAGTTGAGTAGTTTCTCAGCAGCGGCCCGGCTCACAAGACTATTTCCCGCCCCCCGGTCTTCTGAGCTTCTTTCGACCAATTGCGGTCTCTCCCCTAAGACCCATCGTTGCGCACATGAAAAGAAGGGAGTGGAGTGCGCGCTCGGCATCGGTCTTCCCTGAACCTCAGTGAACTGTTTACTGACATACCTCCTCCCTCCACTAACCATTCTTCCCTTTTCCTTTTGGTTTTTTCCCTTTGCCTTTCCCTCCATTCATGGTAAGTAGCCGGATGAATTTTTCGATTACTGCTCCTCCCCTTCCGAACACTGTTCGCTGCAGGTCGTCCAACAACTACCCCCCTCGCAAACCTGACGTCGCCGACCACGACCCGATTGACCTTCCCCTTCTCTTTTTCTTCGCCGTCCCCCTTTTTCCATTTTATATTTCCGGCCGAATTCCGTCCAAACGTTCTTGGATCTTCATGGAAAAGGTCCCTTCATTCCGGCCAAGATCTGTTTGCCCCAAAAAGCTGGTACCCGCAGCCTCTTTCTTCTAGGCCCGTCCCTTGAGGCGGGTTACGCGTTTTTAACTCCCTAACATTTCCTTCCTCCCTTGAAAACGTCGGTCCACGATGAAAAAGCCTCTCAGAAAGCCCCCTTTACAATGCGCCCTCCTCGTTGTGGTGCCTTGGCGTTTTCACAGACAGAAGAGCCTCTTTCTTTAGGACTGCGGTCTTTTTTTGATCCGTTCATGTACCATTCTTTCGGTCTGGTTAGGATAAGTGATGTCCCGTCTTGCCCCTCCCGATTCTGCCCCAGCTCAATCCTTACCCCAGTTATACCAGACTTTCCTTCCTCCTCAAATTTGCGTCTAGAACTTCCCCCCTTCCCTCTTGGATGGCCTTACGCTGAAGAGGTTTGCGTCTTTCAAAGGGTTTGCAGACGTGTGCTTGGACACCCCTAGAATTGTGCCCCTGAGCCGAGCTCCCACTTCTTCCCTCCAGGACTCTTCCTTCCGCCGGAATTCTCCTGAACGAATTTTTTTGTTTTTGCCTCATTTGACCCAATGATTAAAGAGTCCTGAGAGTTGGTCGCTAGTGCTTGGATGGTCCTTTTAATAACATTCAGGGGGTTTTTCCCTGCTTACGGTAGAGCGCCCCCCCTTTTAGGTCTCTTTCTTTAAGGTGAACTTAAACATTATTTCAGATTCTGACATTTTTTTTTTTTTCTTCCCCTTACCTTTCCCACGCCTTCAATTGACCCCCTGTTTCTGTAGTGGCCTTGCTCTTTAGTTTTTTTTTCTTCTATGAAAATTCCTTTCGTCGTCTTTGTGGGGCGTTCCTGGTTCTTTTCTACCCCCTTCCCTATTTTTGGCGCGTTTTCTTTCAGGACGGGTTCATCACTTTCTCCCTTTCCTTTGACCGGCTTTCTCTGTTTTCCTTCCCAAAGCTTTTTCGTTTTCTCAGTATCCCCAATTTCTCTCTTTCCGCCATTACCCTAGTGATCATTTCGTAGTTTGGCGTTTCCCTTGGTCAGGCATGTTCTTATGTATCCCAACTCCCCCCCCCGAGCGGGTTGGTTGATCTGGCTCTTCCAGACTTCCCCTTTTTTTTCGACCTTGTCTTTAGACATTCTTCGTGGACCCTAGCGATTTTTCGGATCGCCCGCGTCGTTTTTTCCCTTTTCTCCTCCGTCGCCTTGATATCGCGGTTGCGATCATTCTATCGATGCCCTCTATCTTTTCCTTTTTTTTGAGAGAGATTTTTCTATTTGGGAGAATTTGACCCTTTTCCTTCCGGTAGCCTTCGCTCCAGACAAGAAAATCGCGCAGATAAAGTCCACATTCCCTCGCTTTCCCTCTCATTTCCCTTCTGCGTCGACTCTGACAAACTTCCACCTTTTTTCCTTCAGGATCCACCCCCCCGATACCTCTCTTTTTTCTTTTTTTTTGGGTCTTCCCCGGCCCATGGCGCTGAACTTCAAGACCCCACGTCTTCTCTTTTTTTTCGGTGCTGTTTAAATTGAGTACTTGTATTCCTCACCCACTCCGTTTTTTTTCCTCCCCTATCTTCCAGATGAGCAAAGGTAGTTTGGGCCCGCTTCCTTAGGACGCGGTCTCTCTCTCCTGCTTTTGATGGTTAGAAACACATCAGGATTTGCTCCCCCCTGCCTCAAGTAATTTTCCGAAAACCACCCCCTTTTTAAATGTTAGCGAAGCCCTAGACCCCAGTTTTGTTTTCCCCCCTTCCATGGCTTTTGCGTTTCGTGGAAGCGGGTCAGACTCGCGGTTTCATCCCCTTTTTTTTTCCGGTTCCTTTTCCACTTCAGTTTTAACGCCTACAGTCACGGTATACTTTTTATTCATTCTCCCCTCCCCCTCTCCCCCCTTCTCTACGTATTGTCTTGTGTACTTGCTGATTTTCCCCCTTTTAGCCCTCGTCTTCATTTGTTATTTATTTTGCGTTGATTAATCTTTTATTTTCTTCTCAATAGATCTCGGCACCTTTCTTGGTGGCGCCATTCTTCCCTACCCTTTTTCTTCCTCGCGACGTCTCAGCGAAGGCATCATAGTTCTTTCTATTTTCTTTTTTTTTCGATACTTTTCTCCTGGTCATTTTTAAGATTGGCCTGCGGATAGTGTTCCGGCCTCCTAAGCTTATTTCCCTCCTCCGTCCCTTCCCTGATTCGTTTATTGGAACGCAGCGCCGCGCGACGCCCTATTTTAGAGTTCCTTCTTTCCCCCTTTTGCGAGGTACGCTTTTTCATTGGACCCTCCTCCTGTCCTGGTATTAGGTCTGTCTTTGTTTGTTTCCGTAGCCGCCCCCTTTTCTTTTCTGAATGATCGCGGCGACTCCTCGCTCTGATTTCCTCCCTTCCGGTTTGAGTTTGTTCTACCTCGCTTAAGTGCTCTTCTGAGTTTACCCCTCAGGGAAATTGACCTCTCCTTTTCCCCCTCTTCCGTTTCACTTCTCATCGTGTCCTTTTTTCACGGTTTCTCCCCTCTTTTTTCTTGCGTACTGTCTTTTCTTTGTTGCCGATTTTCCTTTAAGCTTTTCTTACGTGGTTCTTCCCCCATCGACGGGCGATTTCGGTAGCTTGCTTTCCATTTCCCTCGTCCTCAACCCCCCACCGCTGCGGCCGGCCTTTTGTTGCGTTTTTCTTTTTTCTAACACGTTCCCGTCCTTTCAAGACATTTGTTTGACAGCTGACCCTTATTCAGTCTGTTCTCAACCTCCCTTTTGGTTTTCCCCTTTTGCCCCCTCTCCGATTTCGCGATGTTTTAGGAACCATACGGGCACTCCTTGCTTTTTTTTATGCTGAGATCACTTTTTCCTCCTTCCTTTTTCCCAATACGTCTTAACTGATACCTTGCGACTCCTTCTCCTTTCCCCCCCTCCCTACTTCTTTTCCCTTTTCACAGCCCTTATGTCCTTCTTTCCCGGTATGACCTCTTTTCTGGGCTTTTTTTCCTAGGCAGGTCCCCCTCTAGCCTGACGTATCCCCTATCTTTCCCCCCCTCCGTTTTTTTTCTCTATACCAAGATGACCTTTTCTTCTCTCTATGATCCCGGTTCGTTCCCCAGCTTCCTTCCTAATTTGATCTTCTCCTTTCCATTTTTTCCCTACCAATACAAGATTTTCCCTCGACCGATCAATAGCCACCTTTTCTTTGCGTCCGTCCTTTCTTTTTTTCCAATTTTTCCGAGCAGCCCTCATTCGCCGCGAAACCATGAGGACCACCTTTGATTCCCCCCCTGGGTTATGAATTTTTTTCTCACACTTTTTTTTTAACTTCCTTTCGTAATGCGACGATGGCGTTTTCTCCCGGCGCGGCCTTTCTGTCCGCACTCTTACTTTCCCTTCTTCCCCTTCCCCAATGAAGCGCAAACCGAAAAGGCCAGCACTTTTTACCAGACCTCCAGAAATTCCCTCCTGCTCCACCCTTCCCTCTCACCTGATGCAAGACAGAGGCTGCCGCGTCGGTCCCCCAACTCAACCCCCTTATTCTCACTCTAGCGCGTTTAGGGACCGCTTCTCTCGAGGTCCGTATCTTTGACGGAGGAGACCTGTGAAAATCTTCCCCCCTCCCTTTCTTCCCAACGTCTTGCCCCCTCTTCCTCTTATCGGCACGACTGAGCCTCGTTCCTTTTTTTCTTCTGAGGACCATTCCAAAGTGCTTGTTTTTTTCACCAATTCACTAGTTAAAACCTTCACACTATAGTGGCCAGAGTTCTCCCCCGCTCTTTTCCCCTCCTCCTTTCTCACCTCTCCCATGGATGGCGGCGGAGCGTTTTTTCCTGCAGACCTGCAATTTTCCTCTTGGAATTTTTTTTGTTCCCGACAATCGTCCCTCAGGAAAACGGAGGCAGGCCCTCCAATGTCGCCGATCCCAGAACCCTTCTTTCCCCTCCTCTTCTTCCTCCGGCTGCCGCGAGGACCAAAAGGGTCTTTCCTTTTCTTTAACACCCGTTTGAGATTTTTCGCTGTATTTACCTTGTTGATAGACCGATGCGAGAACTTCTCCTTCCCTGTCTTCTCCTTTTTCCCCAAAATTGAATCAGGACACGAGGCTTCTGGAGCTAGTGAATTCCTTCCGTTCTTATCTTGTCGTTGAGACGGAATTTAGTCTTCCTCCTATCACCCTTATACCTTCCTTTTTTCTCCCTCAAGAACGGACCTGAACGTTTAAAATTTTCTTTAGTGAGGCGTAATTTTTGGATTTATACCCCTAATTCTAATTTTGGTGCTCAATACTTTCTTTTTTTTTCCACCAATTTTTTTCCTCTTTCTTCGAGGCCCATTATACGCGTTATCCGCTAGTCATCATCCCTTTTTTCCCTTTTTATAGGGTCCTTTTTTACCTTGTTCGTGAGATCCTCATTTTAGACTTGTTTCCTTGCCCTTTTTGGAAACGTCTCCGTTTTCGAGTACGGTTAGTGGACTGCTCAAGTGCTTTTCTTGTTTCCCACTCCCAGGGAGATGGTGTCAGCCTCTTTTCCCCCTTTTTTGTGTTTTCCTCGGACCAAAATAGGATTCGATTTTGTCGAATGTTATTTCGCGGCGCCCCCTGATTTACCTCTGTGTTCCTCCTTCTTCCCATTCGATCTCTCTCTTACCCGTTGTGGTGGTCTCTGAGACTTATGGTATCGAGCCCCGTTGGATCGATTTCCGAAAGAAATATATACTTCCGCAGACCATCCTACCAGATCCTCCTTCACGAAGATGTGTCCAGTTGGGCAGTCAACCCCCCCCCGGTATTTCTTCCCTCCCCCCTCCCGGAGGGGTAAATCCAAGTGCGCTTTTTCTTTCCACTTTATCAGGGCCCCCCCTCGCCTTGATGTCTCGACTCCTTTTTCTAGAAACGTCTATCCTAAGTCAATTCTTCGAAAATGGGCAGGGTTGCTTTTTTCTTCTCCTGGCGATTTCCGCGCGTCTTATGTGGTAGACCATCAACAGATTTCCCCCTCCCACCACACCCGACATCCCCTCCGATAACCAAAGTTCGCCCCACTTTCCGTCAAGCCATTTTCGTTGGCTTGGCAGTTCCGAATCGCATCTAAACGAAAAGCATGTCCCCTCCAAGTCTCCGTCACTTTCGAAGTCTACACCGCTTCTTTCCTTATTTAATAAATTTGGCACTTTTCCCGCGGGCTTTTCTTCTTTCTCGGTTGAATTAATTACCCTTGGATACTTTCTTGCTGGTCCGTCGATTTGCGATTCATCGCCGACCCCTCCTCTCATCCCATCTGTTGTTCGGTACGCGGGCGACATCTATTGTTCTTCTTCCGCGATCCGGCGAAGTTGATTAGCTCCCGTCCCCCCCCCATCCCCTTTCCGTCGCATTTTTCCCCCCCACCCCCCCCGACAATAGGAGCTCGGTTTTTTTCCCGCGGG
>Ga0179593_1483877_pt1 | contig 15796 bp, 14 predicted proteins | sample CZODoug2_1_08_16_FD_185931 | JGI IMG/M metagenome (GOLD analysis project Ga0179593, IMG submission 185931) | Vadose zone soil fungal communities from Angelo Coast Range Reserve, California, USA - CZODoug2_1_08_16fungal (PacBio error correction) | ecosystem: Environmental > Terrestrial > Soil >... | reverse complement strand
GGTTCCTTTCCGCCCCTTTCCCCCTATTTTTTTGGTGGAGGGAGGCTGGTCTCCCGTACGATTGTCTACTCTCTGCGTCGATTATCCCAACGTCTGACGGGTCACCTACCCCCTGAATCTGTTCTGCAGGGTTGGTCTACCGCTCCCCCCCTCCACGCTTTTTTTTCTCCTCAATTTGGGACTATGATGAAGGCTTCCGGATCCTCCCACCCAATGTCGTTCGCCGCAAATTCCGCGTCCGCCCCTTTCTTGCGAGACCACACGATCCTGACCCTTTCCAACTCCCCCACCATTGGCTTCGCTGACCCCGGGCCCCCCAGGTAGACCCTTCCCCCCGCCTTCCTTTTGCCTCAAATCGGAAGTCCTTCCCTAGACTTAGTGTTCGCTCGCCCATTTTTGTCACTTTTCGTATTTCCCCTTTCCCTTAACCTTCTCGGTTCTTTCCCAGTGAACGTCTCTTCCCCCTTATGTACGAGAATGTATCGTTTGAACAAGCGATTCCCCTTTATTTTCTTCCCCTCTCCAGTTGGTCGACGGTTGAAGCGAAACCCACCAGCGCACCTTTAAATGGGTCTCCCAAGGAGGTGGTTCGCCCTCCTTCGGTTTTGAATTTCTCCCTTTGTCAATTGCCCCGCGTGATGTTTCGTGTAAATGGTTTTTTTAGAAAAATGAGCCTCTCGGCCCGAAGAGCTCTTTTTCATCCGGTCCTCTGGTTCTTCCTTTCCAGGTATCCCCCTTGCCTCATATGAAGCAAGGGCCTAATTCCGTTCAGATTGTTTGCCGTTGCAAACTTCCAAGCCGTCGTACCCGCGCAACGTTTCCTCCCCCTCTCTTCCCCTGGTTCCCCTCTTCCCCTCGCCGCTGAGGTTTCTCAGGTCCCTACGGACTTCCCGAGGAAGGAGGCGCATGATTTGTTTGAAACCCTAATGAACGACAGTTTTCGCCTTGCATACTCCCATGAGAAAAGCGTCCTGAAGTCCTCTGAGATATCTTTGTAAAACCTTTGATCACGAAATTTAGGACTCCTCCCGCTTGGCGGCGATCTTTCTCCCATACCTGACCTGTGAGAAATCCTGGTGACAAGATTAGTTGTGCAGGATGGTGGGTCTTTCGAAAACCTTTTACTTGCTCGTTTTGCCAGCGCGCACTCGATCATCCCTCCCCCCCCCCCCCCTTACTCTCCCTTACTTTCCTCCGTAAAGTCAGGGACGTTTTTTACGGTTGCAGGTCTCATGCTTCCGCTAGCCCCGCCGGATGAGGAAGGGTATCTTCCTCCTCCTCCTCCCTTCTATAGAAATTCCCTGGAGAACCTTCCACTTGAATCTATTTTGCAGTTTAGAGAGCTATTCCTGGCCCGCCCTGGCGTTAGGCATGCCATTACTTTTTTCCTCCTTCTTTCCCCATTTTTCGCGTGTGCACGCAACCTTCCCGGGGTATTTTTTGCCAGAGTTCGCTTTTAGGAGAAGCTTCCTTTGCCATTTTGGAGCAGTGAGAGAATCCTCTCCCTCTTTCTCCCCCCAGCCCCTTCCCCTAGTAGGCGACTTGTAGGCACGCAACTACTTTTTTCGGTGAACAAGGTCTCTTTCGAGGTGACAATACGTTTTGTAAGAAACCTAGAACCTGGTTTGGAAAGTCTTTCTTATCCAACCTCTTTCTTCCTTGGTTTTGCTAAACTTGCATGTGTCTTGTATCTTCCTCCCCCTAAATCTGGGGGGACAATTCTCTTGACGATGAGGTCCCCTCCTCTTTCGAGTTCATGAGAATCCGTCGTCCCCACCATCTCTTTCTCGTGTGTTGTGGAGAGATGGTCGGCATTCCTTTTTTCCTCCCTTTTTCCCTGGGATGGGAACAGTCTCCCCCCTGGCTGATTGCCGCCGGGGTATACCCGGTATTCGTTTGTTCTTAAGCCAAATTCCCTTTTTTTGCCAAACCCTTTCACCCGTGCTCCCTCGAAGGTATACAACAACAAGTATGGTGTCTCCCCCTTTTTTTTTACCTCTGCTTTGGCTTCTTTCTTTTGAATTTCTCAAATACAGTGTGAGTGGAGCCCTCTCAAAAGTCCCAGATTCCTATTTTGTGTCTTGAGTTTGTTTGCTGTTATCACGCTCTTAAGTCCCTGATTGCGCTCGGGGCCGTGAAATCGCCAGTCTTCCCCTCCCCCTCCTTCCCCTTCCCCTCTTTTTTGGTTTTTCCCCAGTTAAAAGAATTTACCCGTAGAACCCCCCTTAATGCCCTAACTAGCTGATTTCCCCTTCTCGTCTGCATCGCGGCCGCCATTGCGACGGCCCGAAGATTGTCTCTTTTTCTTCTTTGATCCCTTTCTCCCTCTCCCTAAAGTTAATGGACAGCTCCATATGTTAAAGGGTATTCTTTTTTTTGATGCTGCAAGACCTGCGCAACGTGCGCGCATTCGGTTAACCTTTTCTTTTTCCTCTTTCCTTTCCTTTCTCTCCTTTGTCAATTCTCTAGGAGGAGAATAGTTTGGCTTTGTTCCCCCCTCAAACCATTCAGAAGTTCTTTGCCCATCAGTGAAAAATGGTCTTCGATAGGCTGGAGAGGCTCTCCCTCCCCCGGTTAGGAGCTTTGTAATAGCAGTTAGCTCCGTTTATTTTTGACTCCGTTTCAACTGTCAACCGCTGATTTTTTCTCAGGGAATGCTTTTTGCATACTTTTCTTCCCCTCTCCCCGGTCGTTTCCGTTTTTTCCCCCCTTCTCTGCTTAGAGGTGCGCTTTAGAGCGAGACGTCAATGATCCAAGTCCTTTTTTTCTGGAAGAGCTGGACCGTGGACTTCGTTTCTTCATAAGCACGTTTCCAAAGTAGATCAGCCTTGGGTATTTCTTTCTTTTTCTAGATTTCCCTCCCTCTCTCCTCCTTTCATCGATGGGTAATCCCGTTAGATAATGACCTCCTATTCTACATTCCCCAGGCTTCTCCCATCGTTTTAAGGATGCTCCACTAGCCTGGTGCTATGTGTGTGCCTTTTCCTTTTGCTTTCTTGCCCGGCTCCCCTCCTCTTTCCCTTTTTCTCTTAACGATTTAGCCCGCGCACCTTAGGGACTTTCGCCAACTCCCCTTCTCCCCTTCTTTTTCTCCCCCCCTTCCCTTTCCCGTGTGGCTATCCTTCGATTTTTTTCCTGCACATTAGACTTGAACCCTTTACCTCTCCATTACAAGGTCACCCCTTGGTTTCCTCCCGTCTAAATTCCTTTTCTCTTAATTAAGGGGATTAGTTAAATATCGGATGGCCGCTTTCCTATGTAAGGGACCAATTCTTTCCCACCGTTCCCAACAGCTCCGATCGGACCGTCTCTACGTCTCGTGCCCCCCCCCCCCCCCCCCTTTTTGATGGGATGATGGACTTTCAGAGAAACCCTACTCTTTCCGTGAAGTCTTGAGTCCCCTTATTTGCCTCGTTTGTTCTCTTTCTGTGTTGGCGGCGGCGCTGTGAGTTGGTTGTTTATTCCCGTCAACTTCTCTGTCTTGGACAAATTATTGGTGGGGGGTTCTCCTTAGTCAAGGCCTGAATCTCTTTTCGCAACCACTTCGCCCCGCTTCGGGTTGCAGGTAGACCGTGTCTCACCCTCCGTTTCCCTCCTTCTTTATCTCTGGTCAGCGTGTGAGATCTTTCACGGGAAAGGATACTTTTTTTCTTTCCCCGTAATCTTTTTCCTTGGGTTTAGAGCTTGCACTTCCAGGCGAGATATATCCCCTACATCCGTGGTATTTTTTTTTCGAGAGAGCGTAGATCTCTCGATTCCTCGCTATTCTTCTTTCCTTCTTTGCTTTTTAATGGATTCCATGTTTTTTGATTCATTCCGTCGATTCCCCACCCCTCCTGCTTTTTTCCACTTCTATTGCTTTCGTAAGGTACCTCCGTCCAAGGCCGAACGTCAGTCTTGAGCCCTGCCTGGTGCGCCACGATATGGATCCTTTCTTCCTCGGTAAAACCCCCCCCCTCCTTAGACCCCCCTACGCAACGTGTTTCTGGACGCTGACCATATCAGAAGATCCCTCCCCAAACCCATGTGCATGCTGACCCCCCCGAGTCTTTCTGGCTTCGACTTCCCCTCCCCCCCCCTATTCCCGCGTTCCCATCGTAGGAATGTGCTCCCTCTAAGACAAGCACTACCAGTTTCTTCTGTCTTTTTTTTTCGTGCTGGATCGGTCACTGTTGCCCTTTTCAGTTGAAATGTCCCTTCCCCTTAAGGTCAGGCCCCCCAAAAATCCTTTCCATGTCATCCCTATTTCCCCCCGGTATTATTTTCTCCCTCGATTTCCTTTAGATGGGGGGTGGGTGCTGCCCTCTCTGTTTATTCAAGCGGTTTCCTTCCCCATCTTATAATTCCGGATTGCTAACGATCGCTCTCCCTTCCTTTTTTTCTTTCAATTTTCGACCCTTATGCCGGGTTATCCGTTTCAGTTCTCCTTCTACTTCCCTACGATGATGGATCCGACCCTACTGCGGTCTTTCTTACGGAGCTTCGCTCTGAACGGTCTTGAAACATCCTGTCCCCCTCGCTTTCCCTCTCAGAGAGCTTGGCATTTTTTTCCTCAGAAGCTCCTTTTCAGAGAATGCTCCCGATCAACGGTTAGGTCCGCGATTCACGTCCGGTCCAAGCATGAGGATCCTCCCCCTTCTATTTTTTCACTTCTTTCCCCCTTTTAGGGTTCGATCCTCTCGAAAAGGACGAGTTCCTTTGTGGAACACGCTCAGTTCACATTTGCGTGCAATCCGGACAAGCCCCCCCCCTCCTGCCCCTGCCTTCCCTGACTGAATTGAGCCCCAGTCTGAAGGGAACCCCATGATCGTTCACTCCACATTGCGAGGACCCTCCCTCCGAAAGCAAGTGGATCCGACCTCTCATCCTCTTTGCTCCCTCCCCGGGTGCACCTGATGAGGCCTACCATGGTCCCCTCAGAACGGGGCCTCTCTTCAAACGCGCCGCCAGCTCTCCACCCACGCTGGGCGATTCGGACGGTCACTTTTCCTTCCCCCGGGGACCAGAATGCACCGACCTTGATTATGCTCAAGATTTCCCTCGTCCAAGTCCAGGGTGAGGGACCTCGTCTTTCAGCTGGCCCGCCTCCGTCATGACGTCTCTCGCTCTTTCTCTTTCTCCTTTCCTCACCTCTCGCAGGCAATAGAGTATTGATCTTCCCTGCGAGTCCCTAATCTCCCCATGGAAAACGATTCCTCTGATTTTTTGTCCTTGCGATTCCCGCCCTGTGTTGGCGTCCGTTTTGGAAACTGTGTATTTCTTTTACCTTTTTCAAAGCCCCGTCCCCAAGGGCTGTTTCTCCAAGACCGGCCTCTTCCCTCTTGAGTCCCGGTGAAGACCCTATTTACTCCCCCCTACTTGGGCTCCCAGACACCGTCATTTTATTTATCTCTTTTCCCCGTGCTCCGTTTCTTTTTTTCCCCCAAGTCACACGCTCCGCTTCTCCGGTCAAATAAGGCCCCTTTTGACAAGCCCGTTTCTTTTAAGCCCGAGAACCTTTTTTTGCGACCCCTCGCTTTTCTCCTCTTCCCTCTTTTTTTTTCGTCTCCCACAAACCCCGGCATGTTTCCAGATAAATAACGTTTTGACTCGGCTGCCTGGCGTCTAGGTTTCCCTCCCTCCTTCCCCATGCAAGTTCGAGGCCGACAGGAGACCTAAAACCATATATCTATTCCTTCCCCCCACCTTTTTTTTCGTATCGGTTCCCCCGTTGTTCTATACTGTCGCAAGGGTGGGATTTCTTTCTCTCAAAGGTGACTTTCCCCTTCTTTCTTGTCCGTTTTTTTTTATTCATAGTCTTTTTAATCTAAGATTTCTTGTGTGTGTTGTTCGCCCACCAGTCCTTTTCTGCTTGTACCTAGAAGGTTCCCAAACCCCCGGTTCTCGGCTACCATGAGCGTCTCCCTCGCGAAGTTGGCTCTCACTTCCTCCAACGACTTCGTTCTCACCCTTTTGTTTGTGCCACGCATAATTAGCAATCTACCCCTGGTTTCTTTTTCTTTTTTCGATGTTGCACAGTTTCTGGAACTTCTTTCGGCTGTACTTTTCCTGGTACCCGTTTGCCCTTCCCTTACTTTTTTTCGGTCCCAAGTGCACCCGTTACTATTTTTTCCGCGTCGCCAACCCTTAACTGTAGTTTCTTCGCCCTGCCCCCCCCTTATCTCTTGTCCCACTGGTATCCCCTCTAGATCGAGGCAGATTGCTTTGACAGACTGAGAGCTTTTTTCCGTTTCACCCTTTAACGCTGGCTACTTGCCGTTCTTACGCCCAAGTAGTCTCCCCCCTTCCTCACCGGCCTTCTTTCTGTATCCCTTCTCCTGTTCGACCTCTCTGTCTTATGGTACCTTGGTGAACTTGTGGCCATTAATTACTCCTTTTTCCTATCGCGTCCTTGTTTGCGACGCGATTTCCCCATTTTCCCGAGGGTTCTCCAGCCCATCCCGGCAGGGTCGTCCCCTGGCACCGTTCCTACTCCTTTTTCGCGCCGCCCCCCAGGCCTGCGATTAGACATGTTTCCTCCCCTTGTTTACTTCCTCTTGGGATATTTCGTTCTCGTTTTCATTTCCTGCTTTTTCTCTACTGGATGATGCCTGACCATGTCTTCGGGGTTCCTCTGAGGCCTTTCTTCCTATTGTTCTCTTTAGCCCTGCCCCGTACATGTTCTTATTTTCCTTCCCTACCATTGATCTTTGGAAATTAGATACTTTCCTTCTAGTATTTTTTCTCAACGTGATTCTGGTTACTTTTCTGCTTTGCTGTTTTACCCAGGTTTCCCCCCAATATTTCCTCATCTGCGTAATTATTTTTTCCCTGTCTCCGTTAGGAGCATTCTCTTTTTCCTCTGACTTAGTCCCAATAGGGATTCCCACTCTTCTTCTTTTTTTGCTTCCTTTTTTCCCTGAATCTCCGGGATCCCTGACGCGGGACCTTACGGAGTTTTCTGCACTTCTCACTAAGTGGTGCATCTTACAACCCATTTTTCGTCAAATTGAATTTGCTTGTTTCTTACTCTTCTTTTTCTTAACCGTTTCCTGAATTTTTTTTCTTTTCTCCACTTCCATCAACTTTTTAGGCGGTTTTAGTGGTTTCATGGTTGACCTTCCTCCTTTTCCGTTTTCCTATTCCCCCCTCTCCTTCCTGTCCCATCTCCCCCCCCCTACCATCTTGACCGATCCCCGGCTGGTTAACTACGGATTTCCGGTCGCTCGCTGATGGCCTTTATGGACCAGAATTTCCCGACTCTGCTCTGGATTTATCATCCCCATCCTCCCCCCCCCTTGACTTTAGCTTCCGGGTTGGAGTTACTCTTATATGGATTGCACACTTTCTTTTTCTTTCTTTTCTTCTTCTACTCCTTTGGTGGGGGGCGCCCCCCCCCCCCCCCCCCCCCACCCCCCCCCCCCCCCCCCCCCCCCCCCCCCCCCCCCCCCCCCCCCCCCCCCCCCCCCCCAACCCCCCCACCACGGTAGTGTTCCCGCGCACCCAGTTTTCCCAGCTTCTCTTTTTCCCGGGGCCCTGTAGACCCCCCTTGGCCTCAGAACCACCAGCCTTTTGGCCAGCGTGTTCCTCTTTTCTCTTTTGTCTCCTTCCCCTCCCTTCTAGAACAAGATGACCCTCTTCCCCCCCTTTCGTTCCGTATCCCCACTTTCCTTTTCGTTTCCCCCTCCCCTCCCCATTAGGTTCTCCCGATGAGCCGGCAATTACCAGTCCCGCGCCCTCTTCTTTTCCTCTTGTGGGTGTTGTCTCTTTTCCGCGTCTCTCTATTTGCTGAACAGTGTGCTTCTTCCTGATTCTTTTCTTCCCCAGAGAGGGCCTCCATGACTCCTTGGTAAAGACCCCCCCCAGTATATGAAGCTCTATCCCCCTGCGCCATCGGTTTCCGTTGCTGTAACCCCTTTTTCGGAGAAGAAGGCAAATGGGTTACCTCTAGCGGTTCGAGGAATTGATTTCTCCAGTAGCTCTTCTTTCTTTTTTCCCTGGCTCCCCCCCCCCATGAAGGTCTTCGCCCTTATTCTTATGCGATTGTTTGAGTGATAAAGATTGAGAACCCGCCCAGCCCCCCCCCCTTTTTAGTTGCTCGTCCTTCCCCTACCCCAAGATGAAAAGAGGTTAGGCCCCTCCCTTGAATCCTCGTACACGCCATCCACTCTTCCCCTAACCCCCCAGTCGTGAGAGGCCTGGCTTTTTTTCCCTTTTTTCCTGCCTCCCTTCCCCTATTTCCGTCCGTTTTTCTTTCCCAAGGAAGCTCTTCACCCATGAATCCCTGCCACGACGCAAGCTCGGAGACCATTGAACCCCCTTTTCTCTTGTGGACCCTCTCCCCTTTTTTTTCCTCCCCTATTTTTCTCCCCCCAATCATACTGTTCTCTCACCCCCCCTTCATCTTTTCAATACGGACTTTTGTATCGTTGTTATGGGGCTGAACATGAGCTTTCCCCTCGTGAAGTCGGCCGATTTCTTCCAGTTTTTTTTTTTTTTCCTTTTAGCACTTAGCCAGGCATCACCTCCAGGCGAGTCAGCCTTATGGGGGCGCGGGACCATTTTGTCGAGGTATAGGGTCTTCCCAGCATGTCCCCCTCTCCCTTACCCCTAATATGTATAGATTGTTCGGCAAATATCAACCATCCTCAGTTACCCGGCTATTTTCCCGCTACAAATTTCGAGGCTCCATCCCTTCCATCCGTCACGCTTGTTTCCTTTTTTTCCTTGTGTCCCTTACGGCGCCTCCTCAGCCTCCCATTTCACAGCATGATTTGCAAGATCCACGTTTTGACTCCCCTGCTTTCCCTCCCCTGTCGCGTCCTCCGGCTGTTACATCAAGGGCCCTTACCCCGTTTGAGGTATCCCGCGCCCCCCACATCCTTACTGACTCCCTCCCGGGCTAGCGACTCCGAAAAGACTTGGATGCAGACTTTTTTTGTGCATAGTGGCTGCCCTTTTTCTTACGAACCCCCTCCTCCTGGTTCCTCTTCTTCAAGAAAGAAGCTTTCGTACACGCGCCTCTCAGGAACTGTCCGCGTTGACCTCAAACCGGGACAGGACAACCCCTCCGGTGAGCCTCACTCCTCCCTTCTCCCTCCTCCGATCCCCTTCTTGAGGTCCTAGTCGTATTCAGCTTGGCGAAGGGCCATGACCGTAGCTACTTTTAATCGTGATCTCACCCTCCTCCGCCATCCTGGTTTTCTTCCTTCTAGAGGAACCCCCCAGCAGATGATCTATCTTTCCCCTATCCCCCCAGCATTCGGTTCCTTCTCTTTTTCACATTCTGTTTTCCTCTTCCTAGTTGCGTTCTTTCGCCGTTTTGCACCGTCACCAGGACAATCTGGCCTTTAGCGTGTAGCTAGACGGCCCCGACTCAAGAGCCCTTCCTCCGTTTTCCATTCCAGCTCTTCTTTCTTTTCCTCTCCCCAGGGCCTATGTTCCTTTTTTTCCGAAAGTGTTCAGTTTTGCTGGACCAATTCCACGATCGCCTTCTTTTGCTAGCTTTCAAATCCACAGCGTCGCGGTTAAACTACAATCCCCCTATAACCTTGTTTTTTTCTCCCCCTCCGTACCACCGCGTTACTGGGCGTTGGCGCGCCCACACCAACGGGAATGTATTCTTATTCAGCTCAGACTCGGTTGGTATTAACTTATTCATTTCGAGGTTTGATCCTTTTCCCCCCCCCCCCCCCCCCCCCTCCGGCCGCCCCGGTTCGATTCCCGACCATTTGGTGAATGACCCCCAAACTTCTCTTTTCTTGTTGTCGTTCTTTTCCCATCTACCTGAGATTCAAGTTGAGAAAGAAGTAGCCCGGAACTTTGCCGCCTCTTTGGTATCCCCCCCGGAGTTCAGAGCTTTTCATCTTCAGCTCCCCCATATCCCGTTGTTTTGAAACGTCCGAAGGCAGCATTCGACGGGTCTCCCCCAAGGTCCGGGGATTCTGTTTCCGAGTATTTCAAAAGATTGCCGGATTTGCCCTTTTTCCCAGAAGGCTTTATTTGTTCGTGGGCGAACATCGTTTCACCAGTACTGCCTGTTCGGAGCCCGTTCGAGATGCTGCACGGTCGGGATCCCTGTCCTGCTCTCGGGGCCGTGCTTCCTTGTCTTTCTGATGATCACCCGATGTCTGACGCACAAAGCAGATTTTTAACTTCCTGTGTATTTCCCTGCGTGTCCCTATTTTCTCTATCTGCATCTCTGCCGCTATTCATCCTTTACGCACTATGCTTCTGTCTGTGTTTTTTCATGCTCAGGGAACCGATTCGGATTTCGGCTTAGAGATTTCTGACCTCCCCCTTTTCTTGTGGGAGCATTATGGATGCGCGTCTCTTCCTTTTCGTTTCCCCCTGTTTGAACTTGGCCGCTTTTCCCTTCCCTCAGACTTCTTGGACTTTCTGCTGGCGCTGGCCCTCGAGTCCGCGCCCTTCCGATGTTAGGCCTCCCTTAATGTCTCCAGCCTCAGGTCGAGTTCCAGCCAATTTCGGCTGCTTTTGTAGTCTTTCGTTTAGTTTCTTCATCACTTTTGGAATTCGGTTGGTACCTGGTGGCGCTTGCAGGTCTTTGGGGTTCACGAGCCAGAGACGCGTTCATCGTTCGTCCACTTTCGTGTCCATTTATTCGCCGTTCTCTTTTTTTCGTCAAGGCGTAATTTTGACTTGACCCTGCGGATGACCGCTTTTGCCCCTGATTCGAGGACCTAGGATTCGGGATCCTACTCGCCGTTTTGTTCCCCTGTCTTTCTGGGCGATAAGGTTGCCAGCTCAGTATAATATGGCAATCGCTGTAGGCTGGGACTCCGTTACTCCACAGTTTTGATGGCCCCGCCGGCGTCTCCCCATCGGGAGCCGGCCTTCCTCTGGATTTCTTTGAATGTCTCTGACCATGATCCCGTGATACATCCTTTCCTATCCTCCAATTCACGCTCAGCAACCCCCGCTCCCGACGTGAAGGATACCCGACACCTCTGGGGACATGTGTTGGTTTATATCAGTGAGGGTGAGCTTCACCGCTTTCTTTAACTACCGCTCTTTCCTTCCAACCGTCAACCGCTGGTTCGCCACGTCGCTTCAGGCGGTCGAGTTGGAAGTGTGTTTGATAGTGAGCCGCCCACCAACCACCCGCGTTTAGTGGTGTTTACCTTCTGCCCAGTTTCAAGGTACCCTGGCACGACAACCTCGTGAAATTTCTGGCCTGACGCCGTTAGCGAACATGTTTTATGCGGCTTCAGGTGCGGAAGGTTCTGATTGAGAATAGTTCAAAAAAACCTTTAAATTGCCGATGGTGTATTTGGAAGTCCGGCGCATTCGAGCCATTTGGCGAACTGTTGGAGCGCTCTCGATGAGCGTGGTTGGTCCGCGCCAGCACCTCGGCCTTTACGCGACATTGGAACGGCAGTGAGACGAACTTGGTCGCCCCGTGCCTTATCAAGTATTGCTCCTTGGCGGCACCGCATTATCAGCGCGTATGGGCAGTAGCAAGTTTTGACCCGTTTTACCCAACTCGTTTTTACTTTGCCGTTGAGCCTCCTTGCGCCGTGGGCCTAATCGACGTCACTTCTACGTACGCTTCCCCCTTCTGGCCGGAATCTCAGTCCTCCGCAACCTGGTGCAGCTCGATCCCTGCCCACTTCCCATGCGCTTCTTTTTTTTTCTCTCTCCTTGTTAGAGACTCGCGGTGCCACTGTGCGAATATAGGTGACCAGTCATTTAAGTGATGAGTGCCGTTCCCGCGCGACATGAGCCTTTGTTCACGTTATCTGCCGTCGATTCTCCTCGCCCAGGTCAAGGAAGATGGGCACCGGCTGGTGGTACATGGAACAGGGTTTACCCTGCATCCTCACCTCGCTATTTTCTTCCTTTTGGTGCGCCCCTATCTGCACGCCTTTTCAGGAGCGGCCACAACCCCACAAGCGTCCAGCCTGACCTTGTTATTTCTGTAAGATTCCCCCACGCTCCTCGCCGATCCCGCCCAAAAAAGGGCAAAGAGGAGGCTGTCCGCTCCCACAGAGTCCCGTTCCTGTCCCTCTCCCTTTCTTAATCAGCCGGACCATCAGAAGCATACAGGTTCTCTCTCTGGCGCCGGCTGCTCTGTCACGATGTGCCCTTTTTGTTCCCATGGACCTGTCCTGATTACAGGAAGGTCATCCCCCCCCCCGGAAACACCCCCCTTGCATAGCCGCCATCAATGAATTTCCTGAACTAGACTCGGCTCCCTTTCGATCACATCGACTTCCCCCCCTTTGTAGCTGGGATTCCTAGCGGTAGTCAATCTTTGGAAGCGCCCCCCACCTTCACTTTGCTCCACAGCAGTAGTTTCGATCGCGTCCTCCCCCTCTGCGCAGGGTTTGTTTCACTCGTGAAGTAAGAGGTATGGCGGGTAATTCCTTGAGTCGTGGATCCCAGAGCCCCCAGCACGACTCTCCTTCCTGAGGATTCTCGGTCCCGATGGACCCGGCCAGGTAGGCCCCCTCGCTCCAGGGAAACCGGCGGCAAGATTCCCCCTCTCTCCAGTCTGAAGATCTTTTCCCTTATGGCAAACTCCTCTCCCAAGCCCGACTCCAGGCTCGAATCAAGAACGCGTCTTTCCCTGCGGCCCCTTAGTCCGGAGCGGCAGCCCTCTGGTCATCCTGTCTACCCCCCCCTTCCTCGTTCCCCCCCCCCTCACGCGAAAACAGCAGCGCTCTGCGTCCCCGAAAGGGGACGAACCCGAGACCTGGACAGGTCGAGCCTCCAGGATTCATGCCAAACAGCAGGACCTTTCTGTTCATCCGCTTCACGTTGTTCCTCCTTCCCGCCTTTGCTTGGATTCCCCTCTACGACGCACCCGATTCCCTCTTCAACCCCCGCGCTCCTCGCGCGTTTCTCCACCCCTAGCGTGAGCACGTGGCCACGATGAGGCAACCATTCCTTCCCTTGCTGACCCGCTTTGCGTCGTGCGCCGCGCTCACCCCACGCCGTCCCCTGATCCCTTCCCGGCCCTAGGGTTTCCCTCCCATGGGGGACCCGTCGCGGTGCGTCTTACTGGCCTCTCCCCCGCGCACGACTTCCTGCCGGATTGAGTTTCTTCAGTTTTGGCGAAAGCCCATCGTAGATCGCCTCTCGACTGAGCACCGTACGCACTCTCTCCGCAAATCGTTTCTTCTTTCTGATAGCGGCCTGATGATCGATCAATCCGGCCCCTGCTCAGCAGTAGGGTTGCAGTCGATTTCGAATTTTTTTGCGGACGTGTGCCCCCCAGTATGAGTAGTTTCACCGTTACGCCCAGGAAATCGGGAGTTCCCGGGTGCGACCTAACAGAGGAGTAACGGCCAGAGTTCGCAGGGACCGTTGAAGTGGTACCGCCCCTCGCCTCTCTGCTCCCGCCCCTTGCCTTTTTTTTCAGAGAGTGTTTCCTTGGTTCAGCGACCTAAAAAGAGTATCTGCTCCAGCCCTTTGAGGACCTTCCCCCCCCCTCCGTCTCGGTCCACATCCGCTGGTAAGCCCCTCTCCCCTGTGTCGAGTCGAGGGATTCCCCCGGTGCCCGGCGTTTTTCTCAACACACCAAAGGGCCTTGAGCGGATTACACTCCGCTCCGTTGGGATAAACCCAGTAGCAATTCGCTGTTTCCCGGTATTCAGAAAGACAGTCGATTGCCTACGAGAATTCTAAACCCACCTCTTTTTCCTACTTCTGTTTTTTTACGGGAGATGGTCCCCCCTTCTTCTACCTTTCGGCATCAGAATGGCAGTGAGGCCGCCCCTTCGCCCCGCGTTTGACCGCTTTTTTTCTCTTTGATTTCGCGATTGGTATGCTCCATTCTCTGGGTGTGTGCTCCAAGTTACTCTATCTTCTCCCCTCCTACTTTTCCCCCAAGGTTCTAGGTTGCTCCCTGAAGTTTGTCACGCGACAGCTGGAGTTTTGAAACGGCTATCAAATTCCGGGGTTGGGAGAGGTTTCCTCTCGTTCCAAGTTGAAAGATAACCTTTCCCTTTCTGTGAGCCCGCTGTGCTCGTTTTACCCTGGTTCAACCAGGGATAAATGCTCTCTCTTGCTGGTGCGGTTGGCCGTGCTCCTCGCGGTGGGCTTCATCTCGTCCATTCAGATGGTTTGGCAGGTGGCAAAAGATAATCACATTTTCCCGACGTCCCCCCACGTAAATGTCTCTTCTTCCCTCCAACCTCATGCGTTATCGTTTTTTCCCTGGTCTTCCTTTCTTTCTCGGCAGCTATTCGGGACGAAGATTGCTTCTAGTGGAGTCATTTTTCTAAAGCCACGATTGACGTAAGCATTGCTTTTAGCACGATGTTACCTCCCTCCCCCCTTCAATACCTTCTGTATGTGAGTCGTCTTATGATGCACGCACTGCGCACCTCGAGGGAATTCGTTTTAAACTTGGTGACTTAGTTTTAACCGTCCTGTTTATAGACGTGAGTTGGTCTGTCTTCCTCCGGAGGCTCTGTTGCCCGTCCGCGATTCCCCGGAGTGGTTCGTACCACGGGAAGGAAGCTTAAAATAGTGGAACTGGAGCTAACTCGCTCTGTTGGAGCCCGGTCGCGCCTCACTTTCGGGTCCTATAGGGTAGTTCCCTCTCCCCCATTTTTTCTTTCTTCCCTTACTGTGGCGAATTTCCTCGGGCTGATCCCCTGTGCTCTCTTTAAGGGCTTTGTGGGATTATACGCTTTAGATCCTGCACGCGGTAGTATTGTTCGTCCCCCCCTTTCCTTCTCCCCCCCTGTCTTTTTTCGCGCTGCCTTCCGTTTTCTCCCCGGATGGGACTGAACAGCTTTTTTCTGAAGCGGAAGGTTAACCGGGCCCCCCTGGGTTTTTTGCCCTGAGGACCCTTTTTCTTGATCACCGTGATTTTTTACTGTCGTTTTGTTTCTCGATGTTTCCAGGCGATAATTTTCAATTTCGCGCTGGTTCATTTGGCACCGTATGAATTTCCAATTTTCCCTCTCAGGTTCTCTTCCTTCCCCCGTCCTCCCCCCCCCTTTTCCTTACTCCTTCCCTCCTTTTTTTTTCTTGACTGTCTACTGGTGCTCCAAGACTATTTCACAATCTGGTGACGGTTCACCGCGGTCAACCCTGATGTCCGAAACCTGCGCACGCGGGACTCGATAGACCCCTCTGCTTTTCTCCATCCCTTGCATTTTTTTCCCTCAGTCGTCCTGTTGTGCGCTTTTCCCCCTCCTTTTTCGACGACCTCGTTTTCCTCCCATCGTGTCAATCTTGCAAGTGATGCTAATTTGGTTTCGAGTTATAAGGAAGTTGATTCACTGGTTGACGGCGAGCCGGGACTTTTTTTTGCCTCTGACTTCCTGTACCAGGACGCGTCCATGCCCCCACTCCAAACATCTGACCTATCCCGTCCTTTCATCAGGAGCGTCCCCTTGTTCTCTGGATGATGACATTCTCATACATATTAAATGACCCTATAAGCTTTGATTTGCAGTTCTTTGCCTTCCAGTTTACCCAGGGGTCCACGCGGCCCGGGGGGTTTTTGGATTAGCTTAGCTTTATTCGAGAAGCCTTGCGACTCCTTGCCTTCCGGAGACCTCACTTCCTTGGTTTTTTTTGACCTGACGGTCGGGTTTCAGTTGCATTTATCGTGGCCGGCACCTTCCCTAGTCCTTGCCCCTTCAGAGGGCAGTATGATTTTTTCACTCCCCCTTACACACAAGCCGTGGTTCCCTCGTTATCTTTTCGAAAGATGGGATCCTTTTTTGTATAATAGACGGCATATAAGTGCCCCGGCTCATGTCGCCCTTTGCTTTTCCCCTCCCCTTCATACGCACCTCGGTGTACCCCTATAGTTTTGTCAATTCAAGGTCTCCCC
>Ga0179593_1727898_pt1 | contig 15797 bp, 22 predicted proteins | sample CZODoug2_1_08_16_FD_185931 | JGI IMG/M metagenome (GOLD analysis project Ga0179593, IMG submission 185931) | Vadose zone soil fungal communities from Angelo Coast Range Reserve, California, USA - CZODoug2_1_08_16fungal (PacBio error correction) | ecosystem: Environmental > Terrestrial > Soil >... | reverse complement strand
CTCTACTTGCTTTTGATGCTCGTTCATACACCATCTTCGGGAAAGTCGTTTTTTCTTGAAAGTGTAGTCGATAAGTTCTTCCTCCTCTATCCTCCTTTTCGACCAGTCAGATGACGCAGCTGTCGGTCTGTCCCCGCAGAACAGCCAGGCGATTTCCCCCCCTGATCATCGACCCTCCCCCATTCATTGGTTACCTTCCTTCAAGATCACGCGGTCTGGATCACCTTTTACTGAAGAAGTGAATGGGTTTTTTTCCTCCGATGGCCTCTGCACCACCACGTTTTTCCCGCACCTCCCCCCCAACCCTACTTTTTCGCAGCACGGGGGTGATGGAGCTCCAAACCACCCCCCTTTTCCCGGTATTCTTTGCGAGTGCCCTTTTTCTTTTGGACCCCTTCGCTGTCCAACGGCCTTTCTCCAAGGTTCGAGGGAGTTTTTCTTCCAGAAGCCTCTCTAGGATTTCCTCTACCTCCTCGTGTGCTTGCGGCTTGATTATCCGAGCTTCCCCTGTTCATCGAGTTGCTCCTTTTGCTCTTATTTTTCCCCCGGCGGAGCGTTCGATTCAAAAAGGTGCAGCTTTCCCCCCCCCACCGGCGAGGCGTTTTTCCCCCCCTTTCGACCGCCTGTGAGCAATGAGCGTTCGCAAAAGAAAATCGGAGCGGCTCCTTGTCCGGGTGACGAAACCCTTTTCTGGACTGTTTTTACCATTGGCCCTATACGAAGGTCGGAGACCTCTTGCGTGTAGCGAGTCCCCCTTCCCTTGTGGTCGGAAGCTCCTTTCCCCCCTCCGGCCCCCTCCCGCCGGAGTCCTTTTCCACCGTTGAGGATGCTCTTTTTTTTCCCGGATCGTGTTGAGTACTACTCCTCTCTGACGACCTTTTTTTCGCTTTTCCTCGCCTCTTCTCTTTCCGGTCAAATACTCTGCGGTCCTGCTTCTTCGGACTCTGCCTCTTACCTTCTCTGCGGCCCGCAAGAACGTGAAATAGATACGCTTTTTACGCGCGGGTTTTCGTTCCTCTCTTGCGTTGCTTCCGCGGCAAGAAACGATCTGAAGAGCACCGCTTACCCTCGAGAGAAGAAGGGGGGACTCTCCCCCGCTTCCTCCGCCATTCCCATCCATCCACCCACCTCTCCCCATTCCTCTCCCGCTACACCCCCCTTTCCCCCCTCTTCCCCCTCTGTGCCCTCTTCCCCATCCTCACCGCTTCCCCCCCCTCCCGCTTTATACCCCCCGCCTACTTTTATCCTCCCGCCCCTCCCCCTCCTTTTCCTCCCCCCACCTTTTCGATCTATCCCCACCCCCCTACCGTGAATCACTCCTGCCGCCCATCCTCCTATTAACCATCCCACAACTACACTCGCCCCCTCTTCTCCTCTTTCCCCCATTCGTTCTTCTCCTCACCCCCCGCCCCCACATCTCCCCCTCTCTACCCCTTCGTTCCTCCACCTCCCCTCCCCCACCCCCCTTCTCCCTTTCCCCTATCATTCTTTTTCCTTACTTTCCAATCCCCCCCCTCCTACCCCCCCCCTCCCGCGCCCTCCACTCCCTTTTCTTTCCTTCTTCATTTCCCTTTTCTCGTTCCTCCACCGTTTCTCCCCCTCTACACGTATATTCACCCCCCCCCCCACCCTCTCCCCCTCGTCTCCCCCCCCCCCGCCCGCCCCCCCCCCACCCCTCCATCCTTCTCTCCTCCATCCCACTCTTCATCTTACCCCCCCCTCCCTCGCTCTCCCTCTCTGCTTCTCATGTGCACTCAACCCCAAACATTCCTCGTACCCATTACCTCCATCCCCCTCCTGCCCCCATTTCCCACCTTCTTCATCCCTCCTTCGGCCGCCTCCATCAATCCCGTCACCCTGCTCCTTCCACCCGCACACGCCTCTGACTCACACTTTGTGCGCACCCAGCCCCCCCCACCCCCCCCCGTGCCCCCCCCAACCCCCCCGAATTACCTCCCCCTCCCACCTCCCACCCCGCTCCTTTCCCCTTTCCTGCGCTGCTCTCATGCTATACATACCCCCCCTTCCTGTCTTCTATTCCCTCCTCCCGTTCCTCCTTTCTCCCTGCTCTCCTATACACCTCTACCCTCCTACCCCCCTTTACACCACCCATCACTCCCCCCTATCTCCCTTACCAGTTCCCCCCTCACTCCCTTCTCCCTCCATTCCACCCACCCCTTCCCACCCCCCCGCCCGTCTAACAACCCTCCCCTTCCCACCCTCTTACTCGCCTACCTATTCGCATCGCTCCCCCATACCCCCCCACGTCTACCGTTTTCTCACGCAACCCTCCTCTCACCCATGTCGCCCACCCCATACCCACCCCCCGCCCTCCCACCCTTCCTACATCTTGTCTCTCCCCCCCACATCCCCCTCCCCCTGCTCTTGCTCTCCCTGTTTCCCATCCGTTTCCCCCTATCGCTTTTTCCCCCTCCATTCCCACCCCTCGAAACCTCCTTCCCCTTTACTCATCCTCTCCCTTCGACTCGCCTAATCGTTCTAGCCCTCCCTCCTCCACTGGTGCACGGGTTTTTTGGCAGGAGTTTTTTCAGCAGGGCCTCCTGTTGCCCGGTGTTTTCGGTGCTTTTTCCGGCTTTTTCCCGCCGCAAGTCCTAGCTGCAGAGTTTTTTGACCGCGACACTCTGCCCCTTTTGTGTTTTTTTTTGTCGTAAGATAAACTCCCTCCGCGGCTCTCGACCCTTTTTGCTCCTCTTAGTTCCTTTTCGACCTCGCGGATTCATTCCGGTGGGGACTCTTTTCCACCCCACTGGGAACCGTTCGAGCAGTCATTCCCAACGCAAATCCCCCGTTTCCATACTGTCGTCGACCTCGCCCTCTTCGGTGACGAAATTCTCGGACTGTTTTACCCCCTCCTCTCCGCAAGTTCGTTTTTATCACACAGGAACTTTCCGAGTTGGCGGATGTTTCTAATTTGCTCCTCGGAAGGCCTTCGGTCTCGCGGCCCCCCTTTCCTCTCAGAAGGTGGGAGTTTTTTTCCGGAGTTTTAGCGCGAGGTTTCTGGGGTTAGAAGTACCCCCCACCCCTATGCTTTCCCAACTAGAGATTTTTCTGAGTTTTAGGCTCCCTTTTCTTGTAGTTCTCCACATCTTAGGGAAATTCCCTGAGGAAATTTCCTATTCCCTCCACTCGGTATTTCCCCCATGTAGGTATGGGATGCTCTTGAAAATGAAGTCTTCTCCATCTCAATGAAGTCCCAAAAATGAAAACCCTTCTCTTTCTGATCAGATCCCGGAACAGGTAGAGAGCCCCTCCCCCATCGCGGATCCGGCATTTTTTCTCTCTTCATAAGAACACCTTTGTGAGGACGTCCCTTTCCTGTGGTCCCTGCTCAGCCTCTCCGTTCCAAGAGTCCTCGGGGAGGAAGTATCCAGACTCTGTGCACCGTGATCCCAGGAAGGGCAGAGGATTGGAACTCCATTTCTTCGGGCCACCCCGGCCTTTCCCATCTGATTGTTGAGAACGATCCTGGGCGCTAGTCGCATCGACGTTCCCTCGCTCTTGCTTTTCAGCTGCGCGTCATCGGTTTCGTTAAGTGACGAGGACCCCCTCCCCCCGAACACTCCCCCTTTTGCCCCTCGTCGCGATCGATTCACATTCTCTTGGGGCAGCCTTGAGATTTCCGATCGGCGATTCTCTTCGGCTCCCCCCCTCCCCTGGTGCTAGGTTTCATGGCTTCTCTGAAGGAATCCCTCTTTTCTTTCGGTCTTTCCCAACACGATCGTTCTTTTTTTAGCATTTTCCCGCCCACCGACAAGGACTTTTCGCGTTTCTTCACCTGCGATGGTTTTTCAGAAGTGGGAAGGAGACTTTTTTTTCCCCCCAGAGGGGTGGTGTTGATGCTTTTGTGAATGAAAGCGTTCAGTTCAATTCCTAGTTCCCCTCTCCCACCTTCCCTCGGTGCCCCCGCGCCGATTGGTCGGTGGCTCTCCAGTGAAAAAGGAGCTTTTTTGTTTTCGAACGGCCGGGAGCAGTCGTTCTTTCCAACCTTTTTTGTTTGCCGGAGAATTTTGATCGAAGGGGGATCCTTTCGCAAAGCGTTTTTTCACACTCTTCCTGGTCGCCGATATCTGCTCTCCCGCGAGCACACTCCCCTTTAGAGCAGAAACCTCCTCCCTTTTCGGGAATGTCCGATGACCTCTTTCTCGACGACAGGACGTTGGTCTCTGTTCCTCCCCCTTTTTTTTACGCTTTCAGACAGCGGGTGGTGATGAGCTTTTTTGATGAGAATGGTACGCGGATAGGAAGTGTTTCCCCACCCCCCCTCGGCCCGTGGTGGTGCAGGAGTTCCTTCCCTCACTCGACCAGGCATCTTCGAGTCCCTTTTTTTCGACCTGATTAACTCGGCGGCCCGAATCTGGACCACTGACTTCCACTGTTGACCATTCGGCCGTTTTGTTTCTCCTCGTCATTAGGCACCCCCTTGCGTGCGGAGAGAAGGTTTGCCTCCCCTCCTTGGCGCCACGGGACAGTCTTGAAGATCCCTTTCTTTTGTTCTTTTCTGACCCCCGCAGAAAACTTTCCGCCTTCCTCCGTTGCCGATTGTCATCATCGGTTGCCCTTTCCCCCCCTCCTTTCTAGAGCTCTCCCTCGGCAAACTGCTGGAAAATCTCCGACCAAAGGTAGTTCTGCGCGTTGGGCAGACTTTCTCTCCAAGTTCTTCAAAGACGAGTACGTGGCGCACCCCTGACCTCGTCCACTTCTTTCTTTTTTTTCCAGATGACGCAGACTGTCGTTCTTTTCGAAATGGTCAACCTGAATCATCGACTTCTCCCCAAAGGGCACCTTTTTTTTCCAGATTCCCTTGCGCTCTTCCCCGTCGGCGCCTGCAGGCAGTGCCTGTCTAAAGAGATGGACTAATGCCCTGACATGGTGGTGCGCAATTCCTCGTTACTTCCGATCCCCCCCCTTGGACTGCCCGGTCTGCTTCCTATGCAGAAACCCTTTTCTTCCGAGACACGGTTAGAGGGAGTCAAGCCTTATTTTCCCCCGTAGCCCCTGGTCCCTCCGTGTGATGTGAGAGAGTTGAAGATTCTACACCCCTCCCCCCCCCCCCCCTCAGATAGCGGGCGAACCCGGTCATTCTCTCAACAGGTGGCATCGCCTCTCGTTCGGAGTAGTACCTTTCCCATCTTTTTTGGCCCCTCTTTCTCCGCCGGCCGTTAGAACTGGTCTGCACTGACGTCGGGGTGAGCTCACCCCCCCCCCCCCGGCGCGGAAAGGGCGGCGCCGATGTCTCTACTTTCTGCCCCCCTATACGAAGTCGGCGGACGCCTTCTCGAAGAAGGAAAGCTTCCTTTTTCAAGCACTAAAATCGCCTTCTTTTACCTTCGCTAGTCCTTTTCCCGTTAGGCTCATACTCCTCACGATAGTGTTTCCACGAAATAGCACCCTCTTATTTCTCCTTTTTTTTTCTATATCCTTCACCTACGTTTCCAAATGAGGTACTGCTTTTCTTTCAATCGCCGATAGTCTAGCTCTTCGGCCCGCTTCCTTCAGGTGAAATCGATGAGCGTTCTCCTTTTCCCAAAGATGGAGGGAGAGTTCTCGTGTGCGAAAGAGCTCTGCACTTCCCTTCCACCCTATGTTCCCCCACCGGCGCGCTAATCTTTCCTTTCTTCCCGGATCGATTCTCTTTTGGCAGCAGCCCTGGTCTTCCCGCGGGTGCCTTTTTTTTTCTGCACGGCCTGTTTTCCGCCGGTTCCTTTTGATCCCTTCCCCCTCCCTTTTTTTCTGCCGAGGGCCGTTTTCTGGACAGACCGCACAGGCCGGCCCCCCTTTTTTATCGGCGGCGTCGAGTCTTTTTTTCCTACGCTGCACTCGCGGCTCTCGACGTTCTTCTCTGCGTTCACTTCGTCTCCTTGCGTTTTTTCCCGGGGTGGAGAAAGCTGGTCTTTCCGGTATTCCAGGACGTTCTTTTTCAGACCAACGTTTTTCTGTTCCCTCCGCTCGATTTTCCCCTTCCGAACGCTCTTTTTTTTTTTTCCAGACTCGGACTGTGGAGCGGAACCCGGCCGTTCCTTTTCAAACTTCTCCCACCGGTTTCTTTGGCTTTTTCCCTTCTCGTTGGGTTTTTTCTTCCCCTCTGTTAACGGCCCGCGCGCACCGTTTCTTTTCAATATATTATATTTTACTCCTCACTCTCTGGTGGAAGGAGACAAGCCTCTCCGCGCCTCTTCCCTTTTTTCATGGTGTGCGGTCGAGCAGAATACCCTCCTAGAGGGGAAGGTTACGTGTTTTGGCGATATTGAGGAGAGTACGCCGTTTTTCTTCTTTTACCCTCTCCCCGGCCAGTATGTTCTTTCCTTGGTCGAGCGCCGATATAGTCTTTTTTTTTTTTTATTGCAGCACTCTTTCCTTTTTCAAATCTTCGGGCCGAATCCGGCTTTCCTTTACGAAGAGACAGCCCCCTGTTGAAACCGGGAACACCCCTTCGTTCCTTCTGCTTTACCGCTTCTCCTCACAGCGTTCCTCTTTTTCAGAGTAGGGATCGGTTGACGGCCTCTCGTTCTTTTTGCCTTAGAATGCATGTGGGCCCATTGTAGAGGTGTTCCCTCCCTTCCCCTCTGTCCTCCGCGGCTTGCTCGCGAGTAAGTCCCCCCTTGCTGTTTTGGGCCGCCGTTCCTGGGGGCAGCGATACGGCTGGAAACGCGTTCGTGCACCGGGGCAACAGTGGCTCCTAGGCTTGCTTCCTGGGGAGAGGGCCCTTCTTTCCCTCCCACATTCCCTGGGGAGGTTGAGATGATCTGTCCCTTCCTCCGAATTCACCACTAAATCCCCGCCATCTGGTCCATCCGTGCGAAGGAGGTCCGATTTCACCTGCTGCGCGTTTCTTTCCGCCTCATGTAGACTCTCTTCGGGCTACAAACGCCCCGCACAGGGTTTTTTTCCTCGTAGGTGAAAGTCCTCAGTCGCATGACCTTCGTCGCTGTGCTGTGCGGGCTCTTCCTTTTTTCCCAAACGATAAGGTCTCTTCGTAGTTTTGACCCAGCCAATCCCGATTGCCGTTCGATTTGGTCAGCCCGTTCCGATTTTTTCCAAGCTTTTCCCCTAGAGAACAGAGGGGGGTAGAAGAACGTTCGTATATGAAAAGAGGGAACTTTCCCCCCTGCTTTCCTGGCCCAGGCCTGGTGCGCTGAGAGAAACCAGACTCGCCCCCCGGTAGAAAGGACAGGTTCCTCCGAGTGAGGGCTTTCCCCCCTTTGTCTATCTTTTTTCCTTTTCTCGCGGGCTTTGGCAGGCAAAGAGTTCCCTTCTTGCCCCCGGGCCTCCTTGCCCTCCCCCGGTTCCCGGTCTGATGGTGGATCGGGTCGTCTCTCGAACAGGGTCTCGAGCTTCTGGTTTTTTTTTTTCCGGCCCTCGTTTCTCCTTTTTCAGTCCAAGCGGGTGGTGATGCTTCTGCTGCGCCTTGGCCGCGGCCCCCCTTCTTTTTCCTTTCTTTTGGTGCAGGAGGCCCTCCCAGGAACAATGCTGCCTTCTTTTTGGTGATAGAAGAACGTCTCCCCCCCTTTCCCCCCCGGGTGCCCTGGGCACACTTTTCTTCTCAGGTTGACCGGGGGTTTTTCCTTGCGTTCCACCAGAACCGACATTCCACAACAATTAGGTGGAAATACAGTCCCTCTTTCGAAAGGACAGCAGCCGTCGATTTTTTCCTTTTGATCCTCCTCCTTCTGTGATTTAATCGTCCGGAAGAGTTCTTTGAGATGTCCAGCAAGTTTGCCGATGTCTTCAATGCATTCTCTCTCTTTTCCTCCTCGCGGTTCCCCCTTTCCCTCTTAACTTCTCTGCGCGTTGGTGACGGCGCAGCCAGCCCTCTCTTCAAAGACGAGTACGTGGAGGCCCCTCTTTCTAAGCTCGAAACTGATGGTTTTTGTTTTTGACGCTACTTCCCCCGCACGCCCGTCGAAATCTTCTTGGAAGGAAGTGTGCCCAAGGGCCCCCCCCCGAAGTGATCGGTTTCTCTCACCCCCCCCCTTAGACCCCCCTTTTCTTTTCGAGGTGGAGGGGCAGCGTCCTGCACAACAACAGAGTACAAAGGAACGGTGTTTTTTTCTCCGAGGAAGCGGACCCTTTCTATTTTATTTCTCCCTCTAATACACCCTTTTTTTTCCAAGGGCGGCGATGTGCCCTCTGCCTTCTTTCTAGACGGTTCGAGGGCGTCAACTCTTTCCTCTCAACATCTCGTCGGAGTGTTTTGCTTTTCCGCCTTCTCTAGCGGGCGACCCGTTATCGAGTTGTTTCTTTCCCACGGCGAGACAGTCTAGAGTCTTTTCTTTTCCTCTCTGCCCGTGGAGCCCTCATTCCTCCTCCCCCCTCGTCGTACCCCAGCGGCCTGTGAGCACTGCGCTTTCCTTCCCATCGGCGCGGAAAGGTGATGCGCCCTTTCCAGGTGAAGAGGAATCCTTTCCGTTCTTTCCCTAACCCCATTCCCTCCCGCATAACCACACCGTTCCAGACAGGCCAAAGTAGTGGTCTAGGTGCCGGCTTTCCCCTTTCCCCTTTGTCTGTGTCTTCCTTCCTACGCCACTAGAAGTTCTCTTTTTTTCCCACAAAGACTCTCCAGAAAAGAGAAGATCTCTTCCCTCCCTAGACATGACGACGTCAACTACTCCTTGTAAGGTTTCCCCATTTTCTTCCCCTGGATGTTGGGCCATAGGAATCGCAGATCGTCCCTTTCCCCGCAAGAACGAGCTCTTCGCGAAGCGAGGGTTTTTTTGAGTTAGCTCTTCTTTTCGGAGGCCGCGGCCACTTTTCCGATGGACGCGACCCTTCGCGCTCATCCATTGTCGTTTCCCGGACTGTCTTTCAGATTGGCAGCCGGGTGGAATGGTGCCGCGGCTCCACGATTTTTTCCTTTTAGCGCTGAAAGGACTCTTTCGAAACGATAGTTCCTATCCGCTTGAAATCCTCTGCAGAGGAAGCGGTTCCGGAATTCTGGCCGTCCATCCGTCTCGAGATCACTCCGCTGCCATCGCGGCATCTCTGTGAAGTTAATAGTTCAAGAGCCCTTACCTAGCTGTTCCCCGTTCCTTTCTCGTCAACTGGAAGGCGGATTCCCTTCCCATAACAGAACATAAGGTGCTGCACTCTTTCGTCGACCTCGCAATCGACCTTCCTGACCTTTCCCTACTTTCGGTCTCCCCCCTTCGCCCCGACGCCCTCCCAAGAGAGAATTGAGAGTTGGCGGATGCTGCTCTTTCCTTTTTCTCCCACAATATAGACGGAACTTCTTTTCCTTTTCGTCCTTCCCCCATCTCTTTTTTATGATGGTGGAGGCTCTGTCCGGGGGTCTGCGAGATGGGGTTTCTCCCCCTCGTTTTTCTCCCCTCCCCATCGCCCTTTGGGGGGAGAAGTTTTCGGCGGGCGACTTTCTTTTCCCGCTCAACAATCCGAGGCAGGGACATCTCCCTTTTTTCTTTCGGAAGGGCGAGGTCGACGCCGATCTCTTCTGCCTTCTTTTTCTTTTGTTTTTTTTTTTGGGGAAACCGGGTGTCCCCCCTGTGGAAGAAGAGCAGCTTTCTTTCCTCCACCGGGAGGAACCCTCCGTCTTTCCCTTTCTGGAACGGCACAGCGTACTCTGAGGGAATTCTCCGGTCGTTGATCTCGACGCGCCTCCCGTCTCTTCCTTCCCGTTCCTGTGGTGTCGCGGCCCGCTCCTCGGCAGATCTCTTTCGGCCATGGTTTTCTCCTCTCCCGACCGCCCACAGAGAGGGGAGGAAAAAGTGCTCCCGCACGTTCGCAGGTCTCTTGGAAAAAAGGAAACCCCCCCCCATTGTGGTTTTTTCCGTCCCCTTTCCGACTGTTTCGCTCGCCGACCCTTTCGCCGGGGAGTTCAGCTTTCGTCGTTCATCGTCCCCTCCCTCGCCGTCAGCCCCGCGCGTCGTCCCCTATCGTTTAACATGCTGTCTTCTTGCGAAGCCGCAGGTAGACCTTTTGCTCCCCCCCACCCGCCTTCTTGTGCCCATTTCCAGATCCCTGGGAACTTTTTTCTTCCGGAAGGCGAGGAAAGCCCTTTTTCAGTTCTGGAAGTCGATGTCGTTGGTGCCCCCTCTCCAACTTCGAGTAGGCGTAGGATCCTCCCCACGCCAACGGGGACCCCTTTTTTTCTGCAAGGGTGAGGGCTTCCGACCCTTTTTTGAGATTGCCCGGACTATTTTTTGTGGTTAGAAGAACGTCTCCCGCGGACATTGTCGTCTTCCTGCGGGTCGTAAAAGGCCCCCCCCTCCCCCCTATGTTCGGTTTCTTTTTTCCCCCCGACGCAGATCTTGTGGATGGAAAACAGGCTTTCGCGGAATCGATGACGCCGCGCCGTGTCCCGTGTTTTCCTTTCTGATTCTCCCCGACTCGCACGGCTCGCAGGGGGGGGCTTCCCGCGTTCGATGAACGGGTCGCACGCTATTTTCTTTTGTGAAAGCGCGCCTTTTTCGAGCAGCACCTCCGACGAGATGTCCCGTTCCGCCCTTTCGCTTTTTTGTCTCGACGAGGCCTTTTTCTGCATGGTTCTGAAGAGTTTTCTCCCGGGCAGTCAAGAGGTGCCCCCTTTTTTTTCTCCTTCTCGGAAGTGTGTTGCGTAGCGCACCCCCCTTTTTTTTTGGTGAAGGAGGACAATCGGCTTTCCCCTTTCTGGACCAGGCACTGACTGCAGGCGCCTTTTTTCGAACTTTTTCTCAGACCGAGGGATTGATCTGCGGGAACGAATACCACTTTCCTCACTCCACGTCGTCGATGATTCAGGTTCCTTGCGTCCGGTGTCACCAGAAACCGACAGTCCTTCGGTGGGACATTACAAGTGTCGACTTTGTGCGGGATCGCCCTTCCTTACCCTCTTCCTCTTGACTCGCTTTTTTTCCAACGCGCAGAGAAGAAGACCCTTCTGGAGATGTACAGAAGTTTGCCGATTCCTCTCATCTCTATCTTTCTCATTTAGCTCTTCCCCTTTCTTACCGAGGATGACTTTCTTTCCTCACACCATCTTCGAAAAGGCGTTCTTTTTTCCTTTTTCCGATCCTGTCGGCGATAAAGTTCTTTCTTTGCTGTCCTCCCCTCCTTCCCCCCCCACGTTTTTCCCCTCTACGCAGACTGTCGGTTTGGCTGGACCCCTTCCCTTCAATGCGTAAAAATGATCATCTTTTCTTTTTCCCAAAGGGCACATTGGGGATTCTTTCATACTCCTTTGAGTCCATTCCTCTGCAGTGCCTGTCGAGGTGGTTTTTTTCTCCTTCAAAAAACACGGTAACACCTGCAGCAACACACTTCCGAGGCCGCTGATTTTTTCTTGCTGCCCCACACCCGCTTTTCGGCGAGTGCCCTTGCCAGTTTTTCCCAACGGAAGCGTCGCTTTGTCAAGCGGACATTCCCCACATTTTGTTCGTCCTTTTGCTGTGCGCGAGTTGCAACCCGTGCTTTCCATCGAGTTGCTGGAAAGAGGTGAGGAAACACTTTTCCCCGTTCGAGTGTACTTCCTTCCCCCTGGTTGTTCTCCCCTTTCTGCGCGCGTAGCTTTTCCCCGACAGGTGTCCGCCCCAGCGATTTTCTCCTTTTCTCAGCCAAACGTCGTCCCTCCCTTTTTAGTCCGTTTTTTGTCCTACCCGCAGGTGACTCTTCCCTTTTTTTTTTTCCCCCCAGGGAAGATGGGGATTCACCCCCCTCATCACCAAACAGATGGTTCTTCCCCCCTTCCGTTCCCCTTTTTCCTCACTTTTTCAACATTTTTTTTTTTCCCCCGCCGCGAACGGCAGCGCCGTTTTACCGTAGGATGCCTACGCCCGGATACGGGTTGGGCCCTCCTCCCCGCCCATTTCTTTCCTCCCTTCCTCGCCTCGTATATATGCTGGTCATTTCCCCTCTTTCTTTTGACAAGTGAAAATGAGTCTGATGGTTTTTCCGGCGGCTGGCAAGGACGTCCCTCCTCCCTTTTCCGGCCCCTCCCCTCCCCAGATGGCGGGCGCTTTTGAGCCCGGTTCGGCCCCGAAACATCGACGATTCCCACCCCCCCTTCGCCATTTTTCTCGCCTGCTAACAAGGATCTTCCGTTTCAGCAGAAAAATGTTCCTTTTTAGGGAGACCGCGGCGGCCTTGAGAAGCCCCCCTGCCTTTTCAGTGCGCTTTTTTCGGTGATGATTAGTTTCCTCGAAGAAAGAAGCAGCTTGAAACGTTGCCCTGTTGGGGACTCCCAGGATTTTCCCGCACTTTCCTTTTTTCTATCTTTTCCCCCGAGATCAACGACCCTGACGAATGCCATCTTTTTCCGTTACTACCTCCTTTGAAGCGCCGTATTTCGAGGACGTGGTCAACGGTGGTCTGTTTCCCTTTAAGGCCGGATTCGGCTTTTCCCACGGCAATCAAAGAATACAGGGGACCTTCTTCATCGGATCGACTTCGGCCTCCTTTTTCCTTCCCGCCCTCGGGAATGTGGAGAGGAACCCGGCCTTTCCCCTTCCCTCGAAAAACGTATCCCCCTTTTCTCCTTGCGAGTTGGAGGATGCTGCTCCTTCTTGCTTTCCCCTCACCCCATTTCTTTCTCACGTGCTCGGCATGTAGAAGGACCCATTCCCTCAGGTGTTGTGTGAGAGAGATGGTGGAAGCCTTCCCCCACGGGAGAGAGGGAAGTTCCTTTCCTCCCTTTCCCCCCCCCCCAGCGTTATTTTTCCAACTCGCAAGGATAGCTTTCTTTTTTTTCGGCGGGGAGGGATTTACGCTTCCACAGTCAGAGGCGGGACCTGCCCTTAAGTAGTTCCCTGCGAGGTATTGCCAGCCTTGAGTTGGTAATGAATTACCCTGAAAATACTTCCCCCCCCATCCGAATGAGCCAGATTTACCAAAAAAGGTTCTTCAGTTCCCCGCGTCGAAGACGGTCTCCAGGCTAAATAGGAACGGCACCTTCCTCCCTCGTGATTTTTGATCTCGACGAAGCTTCGAGCTAGAACGGCATGGGAGGACATCCCTCTTTTTTTTCGGCAGCTGTCCCCAGAGGAGTCAGAGTTTTGACTTCACCAGCCTCCGAAGGGAAACCCTTCCTTTCTCAGAGATAAGGAAGTCCCCCTGCAACGAGTTTTTCCGCCCCCCCCTTCCGGAACCTTTTTTTTCCCCCTGAATTGAAGAATTTCTGGAGAAGGCTCCTTTACCCCTTATGATTTTCTTCGCTGAGAGTAATAGGTTTTCCTACGGCATAAGAACCTTTCGCAACCCTGCTCCTCAATTTGGTCCCCCCTCGAAACGGAGAGATCGCCTTTTTTTTATTGAGGGCAGCTCCGAGGTGGGTAGACGCCTGCCCTCCCCATCACCACCCGAATCCCAGATTAAGAGTATTCTTCTGAAAGAGATTCTGGCTTCTCCAATACTCTCTGTAGGGATAGTCCTTTAACAAAATTGCCTTTTTCCCACACGGTTGGAACAGACACCTTTCCTTTTTTGAAGTTAGACGGTAAGAAACCGGTTTTTGCTTCCCCCAGCTTTGGCTTTCCTGAACCAGGCGGGTTGGTGGTGATTGCTTTTTTCATGCCAGCGGCCCTTTTCTCCTCGGTTCCCCCCCCTTCTCGCACGCAGCACCTTTCCGCGCCGATGGTCGTTTTTTCAAGTGCTCACAGGGATGGGGCTGGGACACCTATCGATACGCCGCGCCGGTGAGTTTTTTCCCCTTTTGTTGATCCTTTCCTTCCTTTGCAGATGCAAACCTTTCTCTTCCAGAAACTCATGAACGGGTCTCCCCTTTTTTTTCCCGTGCGAGCAAAAGACCCCCTGGTAGAGAAGAACATCCTTTTTTCTTAGGGAATGTAAGATTGAAGACCCTGTTCCCTCTTTCGCCCCGTCGCAGTCTTTCTGGTGTTGATGAGACCTCCCCCCCGTGCTGCGGCTTGTAAGAGGAATCTTTCCACCTTTTCCGGAACCGTTTTCAGGAGGCCATCTGTTGAGATGACCTTCACTGACTGAAGGAGACTCCTCTCAGAAACGAGGGATCTTTTTCCCTCACCCAAGGTGCCAATTGGGCACACTTCCTCTTTTGACAATTCGGACGGGATGTTTTTTCCCCCCCCCCCCAGCGCCTCCTCCGGTGGCCATCAGTGTAGAGGAGTGCGGATTTCTCGGTGAGAAAAGTAATAGTATTTGAACTCTTTGCTTTTTGGTGGCGCCGTTCGACAAAACTTCATTTTTTCTTCCTCTCGGTGCCCCGCGGCCCATGTACATCTCTCCTTTCGATGACCGGCGGGGCACCGAGGATGACATCTCCCCCATCTTAGGAAAGTCGTTCGCGCGTTGGGTTTCTTTCTTCACTCCCTTCGAGTCTGGCTCCCCTTTTTCCGCGCCTCGACAATGATGCCACCTCTTCTCTGAGGTTATGGTGACCCCTGGTCAAAATGATCATTCCTGGCCCGTGATTCCCTCTCCTTCGTCCAGATACAGCCTGTCCCCTTATAGACCACGGTAGGAGCGGCCTCTTTTTCAGAGCAAGCCGATGGCCTCCTGTACCCCCCCTTTTCTTTTGTGCTTAAGCCACCCCCCCCCCCTCTGACAAGGCGCATTTCTGGAGCTTTGTCACCACGCTGTTTTCTCTTTTAAGCGGCCTTTCTTGAAACCAGGCGCTTCCGCGTCGAGACCTCTGGGCGTCAAGCGGACCACCCCGTCTTCTTTTTTTACCGGGAAAGCTGTGTTTCTCCAGGCTCTAAGAGCAGATCTTTTGCTGGAACGCGGTTTGCGCATTTCCCGTTCTCTTTCTGTTTTTTTCCCACACACGGTGCAGATATGCCCTTTTTTTTCTAGTATCGATGACGCGACCACGGCCTTTCCCAGCGCCTGTGAGCATGCGCGTAGGGGTGCTTCGTCCCCCTTTTTAGCTTTTTTTTCTCCCTCAGGTGAACGAGGAATGGAATCCCCTTTCATTAACATATACGGCCCTTCATCACCACCTCCTCGGTCCTTTCTGGAAGCCATCAACATCTTTTCCTTTTAACGGCCGGAACGGTCCCCCTTGTCGGTGGGCGTCCACCGTGAGGATTCCTTTCTCCTTCCTTTTGGGCCCCCCCCTTCCTCGACTTCCGAGCCCGGACAGCCCTTTCTTTTCTCCCCCCCTAGGAATAGTATATAGATGGCCCCTACGCGGATCTGGAAGTGACCCTTTTTGTCTTTCTAGGAAGCCCTCTTCGCAAGGCGCCCGCAATTTTCCCTTGAATCGATCGCGCCTTCTTCCCCCCCAAGATGGGGGCCTTCGACGTCTTCGCCGCGGAAACCCCTTCCCGCCGATGGACGAGCAGATTCCCTTGTAGGCGGAGCGCCTTATTTCCCTTTCCGTCCCCCCTCCATTGGGCCCGGTTGGCCTTTTTTTTTTTTCCCGCGGTGAATTGGAGACGTTTTCTGGTTGACAGGTTTTCTCCTTTTCCGCTCGCGTTTTCCCGCCGCGTGGAACTCTAGAGGGAGAGGGCCCGCCTCCTTCCGGCCGCAAAGGCCGGCTTTCCTTCTTCGCTTTTACCCCTCCCCCTGATCCGGACGTGCCCTTGCTGTGCCGTTCATAGTGCATAAGCGCCGTCTTTTTTCCCCTTTTCCTTTTTCAGGCTGGCTCATTAGTCAACTTTTTTTCTTCTAAGTCATGGACAGACAAACGCCCCCCCTTCTGCAAATAATAGCCGCCTTCTCCCCCCCCCACCCTGCTTTTTTTCTTCCTTTCCCGCCTCGGACTGTGGAGCGAACTTCCCAGTCGCAAGAAGAAAAACTCTCCCTCCCTTGCGAGTTGGCGGATTGCTGCACTCGACAGCGGGGTTGTTTTTTTTCCCTTTCTTTTGCTCGGT
>Ga0179593_1619180_pt1 | contig 15798 bp, 17 predicted proteins | sample CZODoug2_1_08_16_FD_185931 | JGI IMG/M metagenome (GOLD analysis project Ga0179593, IMG submission 185931) | Vadose zone soil fungal communities from Angelo Coast Range Reserve, California, USA - CZODoug2_1_08_16fungal (PacBio error correction) | ecosystem: Environmental > Terrestrial > Soil >... | reverse complement strand
CTTCCAACTTTCATTGGCTCTTCTTCCTCATTGGAGACCCAGTAGTCTCCAGACTGGGAGGTACGTGAAACCTATGATCTCTTTCAATCCCCTTAAATGATTCTTCCCGGATCCCCCCTCCGAATTGGTTCAGAATCTTCGGTCAGGTTGATTTTTGATTCTTTGTTCCCCCATTTTTTAGGTTTTCCTCTACTTTCCTCTTCTATCATTCTCCCTTTTTGTCTGATGGCGTCCTTGATAAGGGCCAGCCGGCCGCCGTCTTGACTGACCCCCTTTCGTTCTCCCCTCCATTCCGGTTTAGAGCTTGGTGCAGAAACAGCCTGACGACGTTTTTCGGTTTTTCCTCATGCTCGAGATAATGGGCTCCCCGAGGATTCCTTCTCTTTTTCTCATAGACCATGCGATTTTTCCCACCCTTTTTAGCATTTCCTTCTATGCGCTGGCCTCAGCCTCTTCCAGCTTTTGCCGATCCCTTACCCCTTTACGTTCTTAAATGCGTCCCCCGAATTGGATATTATCAATGGAGTCATAACCCTCTTTCGTCTGGCCCCTTTCATTTCCCTCACGCCCGTTTTTCTCGAAACCTCCTCCGAAGAAGCTCTTGAGAGTTCTTTGACCGGCTTTTTCCCTAAACCTCACTCCTTGAGCCCCTCCTGTCCTTCTTTTTCCCGTCTTAATGATTCGTTTGCAAATAGCCTGCAGGCTGAGTCTACTGCCCGTCCCCTTTAGGAGAATTTTTTTGATTTCCTCTTTTCACCCTCTCCTCCGTAGTAATTCTCTGGCCTGAAAAAACTGTCGCCTCGGAGTGCTCACCCTTAATCTCTACCTGCATCATTGATACGATGCCCTGCTTCCCCAAACTCTATCATTTTCCCCCTAAAGAGCTTTTCCCCAGAGACGGCCTCTTGACTCCTGCCTTGTCTTTTGCGCGGCCTTCCCATTCCGACGACAAGGACCCTCTACAACACCCCGCTTCCGGACGAAAGTCCCCTTTCCACTTTTCGAGAAGACCCAGGACCGCGATTCCCCCCGTGCAGTCCTTTTTTCTGAAGTAAGGTCATGTGGTCCTGGCGAAGAAATGCCTCAGTAGGACAGTCCTTCTCTTGACCCTGGCCTCGGAGTCCCCTTAACGCCCCTGCACTTCCCTCTTTGACTCCCCTTTCACAGTCGCGTCGGTCTCCTCCGCAAATGGGGAGGCACCCCCCTCGGATAAAGGTCTTTAGATCCTCGGTACCCCAATCTGCGGCCCCCCGATTACCCGACCTATGGCCTTCCCCTCTCGTTGTCCGTTTCTTTCCCTGATCGCCCCCCAGCTCTTATCATTAAGTTCTTGTATGAAGGCCCTCTTGCGCGAGGCTTGCTTTTTGAGGTCAGATCCCTCCCCGTTATGGGATAGCGGTTCGATCGTCTTTTCTCCCTGTCCCACTCGATATCATTTCCCAAAAAAATCCAGTGTTTTGCGTTACTTTTTTAACGGAAGTTATTCGTTTTTTCTTTTCTTTTTTTTTTTGACACTCCGTTGCTACCCCTGCTGCATAGACTCGTGCGGTCATAGGCCAAGTATAACTTTTTAATAAGGCCTTTCACCGCGATGTTCTTTTCCCAAGCTCCAACGCGAACTTCCCTGCAATATCGATTGTCCCCCCATGCTGTCTCTGATACCATACTCCGTGTTCGTTCTGTAGACTTCAGATAGTTCCCGACCTGAAAAACAATTAAACCGACCTTTCCTAGAGTCGAGCTCTCCCGATTGCTCTTACTTTCGGCTTGCGATTGGTCCCAACCCTAGCTCTTTCGCCATTACAAGGCGCCAACTCCCCTTCCTCAAAGGTTATCGTTGACTCTAACTTTCCCATCAATATTTGTCTTCCACTAGTGATCAAGTCTTTCCGCTTTTAGAAGTAACAGTTCCCCTTCTATTCCGTTTGATTTCCTCTGGGTCGTTCTCGTAAAGAGATGATGACTCCCCTTCATCCACCATTCCCCTTGTTTGTTTTGACCCTTTTTGTAACAGCATCACTCCGTTACCCCCAGATGATTAAAAGCCCCTTTTCACAGAAGAGTATCTTTGTCAGCCTTTTCCTCGGCCATGATCGGTTCTTTCAGTTTCTGCTGGTTCCCCCTTTTTCGAGAGTGGAGGGTCCTTTGATTTCCCGCTGTGGGGCGCTGGTCCCCTGTCTAACGCGTCGGTAGCACCTTTTCGTCCCAAAAGTTTCGCGTCCCTGCCGAAGGTTTCAACGCCGTCTTTTCTATTCTTTCCCCTCCTCCCTCGCAGAAAGCCGTCCCCGTAGTCGCAGGGCTCCCCCCGAAAATGATGTCTTCCTGGCAGTTTCTCGCGCTCGTTTTTGGCTCGTGCTTGACGCCCATGACGACAGATACGTTGCTTTTCTCTTGATTCTCACTCCCCCGATAGGTGGCTGTTTCTTGATCGAATTAGCGCATTTCCCCCCTATATGATATGCATCTCCCCTTTAGGGGCTGAAGATTTACTCACCCGAAGTGCAAACACCATGCCTCTACTTCATCGACTCTTCATCGATTCTCTCCCTTTGTTGTGAGCGCGTTATTTTCCCAAGAGATGCCTGCTCCCCCCCTTCTCGTGGCTGCTCGCCGTGCACCCTATCGATAAATAGTTTTCCCGAGGCCAGGACTTTAGCCTCCAATCTTTGAGAGACTCTATGCGGTCTCCTTGGACCTTTTCCACGGATTTTTCCTAGGGAAGCAGTTCTCCAATCTTCCCCTCCCAATGATAGGATAGCCTTTTCCTGGCAGTCGGGCGTCTTTCCATGCCTATTCCCCCTCTAACCAAGATGCCCATTGAATCGTCGGCCCTCGTCCCCCGTGTACCCTTTTCTTTCTGACCATGTCCCTTCCCACCAAGATCGCCTGCAAACGATTGAACGGTTTTTCAGGTTGCCTCCCAGCTCCCCTTTCATCCTCTTGCATTTTTATTGCCTTCCTCAACTAAAGTCACTGCTTATTGCGCCTTATATTGAAAGAGGCTCTTTTTCGTTGATGGCCCCGATTCCACCCCAGCCCTCTTGGGTGGCCATTCGGTAGGGCTTTTAGGTTGCGTGGCGTCGTCCGTTTTTTTTCTCTGCCGCGTCTCGACCCCTGTTCACGTAAATCTCTCCGTCCTTCCTTTCCTCCCTTTGTTTGTTTTTCTCGATCTTCTCTTTTCCACACCGGGTCGCGTTCTCTGTTCATAGAACGACGGGCACACATGCCCCAAACAGCACTCCCTCCCGACGCCATAGGGCACTTAGGTTCTCCTCTTAATCCCATGCTGCCAGGAAGAGGGCAAATCGAGCGCATCACTCGTGCCTCGTGCTTCAAAACTCTGCATTAAAATTCCTTTTTTCGGAGTCCTTCCGATGGATTGCTCGGTTCTGACGATCCTCGTTATCGTTTTCCTGCTCTCCCGCCATTTCCTCTGCCTCCTTTTTCTAGTCCGCTCTGCCGACGATGCCTTGCTGATTGATTCGGTTGGCTTCACGCGCGCGGTCCACTCATCCGGCGGGTGGTCCAGCTCGCGATCAGTCGATCGTTTTCGACGTGTCCAACTTTTTTCGCGCCGAGCTCCCACAAAACTCGCGCATATCTGTCCTTAGCGGCCTTAGGCCAGGCGCCTACCCGTCCCGGCCCAGACGATTACCATAGGCTTACTGAGCAACTCGCAAGCCCTTGCTCTTAGGAGGCAGGCCCCTCTTCACCCTCCCGCCTCGCCCAGGTCCGATCAGCGATTCTGTCAGGGATTGGCGCTTTGCGGCAGCGTCCACTTTTCCCACTGATTATGCGTCCCGCTGCGCGACGATTCGATGCAGAGGTCAGATTGCAAGGTGTCTTACAAGGCTACACCCAATCCGGCACTCGGGATTTTTTTCCCCTTTGCCTACCGACGCTCTGTCGAAGGCGAGCGTCCCCACGCGCCCCACTCCTCGATCCCCCTGCGCGAAGCCTTGGCGAAGCGTCCTGGAGGCCGACGTTCCCCCCTTGAAGGATTTTCGTCCGGCGGCGGCCTTTGCTATCAAATCCGTTGAAAGAGCCTTCCCACCTAAATGTTTTTATCGGAGACAATGCCCGCTTTCCGGGCCTCTTCCCCAAAAACGTGCGTCCTTAAGTAGCGACGCGCCCCGTCGCGACTCGTTTGCACCCCCCCCTTCGCCGATTTGCGAGGCGTCTTCCTCTCCCTCCTATGCGTTTAAACCTGCTCCGCTTTCAGGTCTTGATGTTTGTCCCCCCTCTTTCAAACACTGACTGTGACTTGTTCTGATAGGGCTGCATCCTCCTGAGCACTACCCCCCCCTTCACGGCTAGAAGTCTCTTCTTCCCATTCCCTCCTAACTGTTGGCGAAATTACGACACCTATGCGTCCCTAAATTGCGCGGCACCAGACGGTGATCCGGTGACCTGTTTCGCGCCTTTTCCTAAAGAATGGAGTCGAGGTTCCTAGCCGCATTCGAAATCTTGCATTCCCCCTTTGTTGAGATCGACGATCGCCGCGTAGTTTTTTTCTAATCGCCCAGAGCGACCCCCCTTAGAGCAAGCCCACACAGGCGCTGTTACGACCTTTTTTTATTGAGATGGTGACATTCGCGTCTTTTAATGAGCTTTACGGTCGGGTAAAACCCCCTTTCTCCAGTCCGTAGGTTAGACTTCAGGCCACCCCCCCCCCCCCCCCCCACCCCCCCCCCCCACACCCCCCCCCCCCCCCCCCCCCCCCCCCCCCACCCCCCCCCCCCCCCCCCCCCCCCCCCCCCCCCCCCCCCCCCCCCCCCCCACCCCCCCAACCCCCCCCCCCCCCCCCCCCCTTTGATTTCCTTCTGTCCGTCCTCGTTTCGGGCCTATGGTCGGTTTTGACATCCGGGACCACATCTACTGCCATCCCCTTTTCCTGGCCTGGCGATCTCGGCCTTTTCCATCCGCACCGGACGATCCCCCTACGCCCTCTCGGATATGAGGATCGTGGCCCTACCCCAGCAGCAGCGCGCCCTCTTTGTCCAGGCATTTCCCGGCCTGTCCGAGGGTCTTTGTTTTTCTGGCACGACCGTACATTTCCCTCGCTTGATGCCGGTCTCTTTCTCCAGAGGGCAGCGGTTCCTCGGATCTCCCCGGTATCTTTGCCTCCCAGGCCGGCGTTCTCTTGTTCCGGACGCTTCCGGCGGTGAAGTTTTTCCAGGGATTGCTTCCGGCGTCCGGGCACTCTAGGACGGGCCCTCTTTGCGCCTACTCCTCTTGCCAGCACCTTTTTCCTTCTGACCCCTCTTTCACGGCTCATCGCGGGCCTTTCCGGTCTTCTCGATCTTAGAGACGTCTTATGACGGCGTTTTCGTTCCTGTGCGCGACTGTCGTTTTTTCCACTCGACCGCCTGTCATTAGCGTAGGCAAGCTTTCTCGGTGACCAGGAGACCCTTTAGCCAGGGATCGCGCTGTTCTTGAGTGAGAGTCCTTTTTTTTCGACGAACGGTTCGTTTCCTCGCCGGCCCCTTCGCCCTGCCGGCGATGGGTGGACTCGGACAATCACCCCTTTCAGCACGTGAACTTTTTGGCAGGCTCGGCCTCGCAGGGGAGGCTCTTTTCTAGATCATGCGCCGGGACTCCGCGCCGGGCAGGATGGCTCCATGGTTTGAGTTGAGGACCGTCTGAACAGACTGCCTGCTCCTCTAGATCGGGGTGCCTTGAATCGGGCGTGCCTTTCCTCTCAAAGGTTGCCCTTTACCGATTGTGTCTCCATTAGTATATCCATTGACTTTTTTGACTCCCAGGATACGGTCGCCTTCAACTAGGCAATTTTTTTTTCGGCCAGTGCATCTGCCTTCCTCGCCGCTCATTTTCCACCATCGTTTAGCGCAAAGCAATATCTGCCTCGCGTCGCCCTGATCTCGAACGACCTTTAACTTCCCACCTGGCTCGTCCACACACGAGTGCGGGCCTGGCACGACTTTTCGCCCAGAGATTCGTCGTCTCGCCTTTAGCAAAGCCGCCGCCAACAAGTCGATCCTACGGATCTTCCAACCCGATTGGTTCCAAGATCATCGAACACATGCCGTCCCGATGCTGCTGCCGGGGGTTGGACGGTTTTGTGATGAAGAAGCTTTTTTTAGAAGTGGGTTAACTCCCGTGTTGGGCTCGGCCAAGCGATCGTGTGCCTACGCCGTCCCGGCGGGTTTTTCCATCTCACCACTTCGCGCATCTCTCTCCCCTTTGGAGAGAGATGCAGGCAGAGAGCTCAGCCCCTTCCTTGTGTGGCCGGCGGCGATTTCGAGACGGTTCGCCGTCACCCGCAGATGTTGACTCCAGCCCACTTGCTGTTCTTTCTCCTTCGCGACCTTGGTCTGCCTTGGCCGGTCCAGCGTGATTTCGATGATCGTGGTCCATTCCTTCCTTTCAGGTTGTAGGATCTTTTTTCCCTTGGATCGACATTGTTGTATTCGGCGTCTTCTCAGGTCTCCGGCTGAATCTTTGTTGGCGACCAGCCCTGCAACTTTTCCGTCGATTGGTGACGTCGCAGTCGAGGCGGCCTGGCGTTCGATATTGTCCCCTACGCAGGCGGCCTGATCCCTTTTGGAGATAGGACCCCCTGCGATGTGGCGCCCTGAGCGGCCCGGGCTTTTTGATGCGCTGGCCGATTCCGCCATTGCCGCCTGGTGAAGACGGGCCCTTGAGTTAAATGCCGCAGGAATTGATTCTTTGAATTGTTCTACAAGTTAACGGATGGCCCTGTTCTGTGGAAGGAAAAAGCCCTCCCCTGCCCCCGATCGGCCCAGAACGACTCTGCAGCGCGTGCTGCCGAGCGGCCCAACCCAGAGCATGTTGCGCTCCATATTGAGGCGTCGTCCTTTTTTCTGATCGAGGGCGCTGTGACCTTGACACTGCCGCGCGATGGGCCTTTTCCTGCCGTTCACTTTCACTTCTCGGGTTGATGTCCGTCAATCCCGAGGCCTCGCGTTCGCCTGCGCTTCACTGTCTGCCTCCCCGGGCTCCAAGGCTTCCCCCCCATCTCGACGAATTCAGCAAGCTTAATCCCGGGCGCAACTCCCCTCCTGGTCACCGCATCCCTTCTCTTTTGTGTTTAAGGCCGCCGAGGCCGCCCCTATGTCGGGCGATGCGCGGGCCTTCTTCATTCCTCGCGCACACCGGCCAACACCGCCGGCATCGATCCCCGCGCACTCCTGAAGAGAAGAAACTCACGCGACCGAGACCCTAACGGGACTCAGAAGTGGGGCCTCTTTTCGTTGGCATTTTTGCGACGCACGAATCGGCGGACCGATCCTTCCCGTGACCTGGGCGGCGCCTAATAAAGGGCGACTCCTTCACCGCTCCCTGCACCGGCCGCGCTTTCAGCCGAACTGGGCGGGAAACGTTAACGGCGGGTCGACCTGATTTCCCCTTCCCCTCTGCGGGCCTCGCCCCCATTTATGTCGAGTCGTGCCTTTTTCTTTAGCTCGCCTACACCTTCGGATCATCTTCCCCCTTGGCATGACGCCCGAAGATTGAGCGATGCGGCAGGGCGGGCACTCTCCGCCTCGGCTAGCGTCGTCGTCTCGGCTGCCGAGCGACCTCCAGCCAACAACCAGGGGCTTTTATCGGTGTGGTCCGGGCATTGAGAAGACCATCCCCTGTGTCTCCCGCCTCCTTTTCGGCATCTCGCTTTTTTTCGTCCAGTCTAACCCTATCCCCTGGCGCGCTTTTCCCCGACAAGTCCCAAAGCGAAATTAACCCGCCCGCAATTCTCGTTTCGCAATGCGTTCTCCGTTTTCTTTTACCCGCACCGGGGGCTGGGAGCGCGTCGATGGTTCGGCGATGCTGCCCACACTCCGCCGATTCCGGGCGAGCTCGGCTTAATGAAGGAGGGCGATTGCGGCGATTGGAAAAAACCCCCCTACGCCATTCCTAAGTCTTGAGCGAAACATCCCTGTCCTTGCTCCCTTGTATGAAGGTTCCTTCATTTAGGGGCCCGCGTGTCGGGAATATGACGCGTCTAGTCTGGAGAAGCCGTACGTTCCTCTTCTATCTCGATGGGTTTCGTTCGCTGACGATCTCCAATCCCAATTTCCACAGGTTGATGCCATCGTGCCCCGCCTCCCGTTCACCTTCTCTTCAAGGTGGAAAACGCAGCGTTTTTTAGCGCAGACGCATCCCATGTCGGCCCTCTCGTAGGAGGGTTCCCCCGCCCTGAGTGCGATCTTCGCGACGAATCATGGCCTCCGTTTTTGGGCGCGGGGCCCCGCTGTACGACGCTTTTCTCGCCTTTTAGTATGCACAAATTCAAGAGCCCACTAAGGCGCTTTCACCGCCCCTTGCCGCCTCCCCTCTCCCCGCCGGCAGAAAAAGCGGGCACCGACCGTCGTCGTCAATCGCCACTCATTCGCCCTTTCCGCAGCCAAGCTCTTTTTTTTTTTGATTGCGTCGCCTTCCTTCCAGTATCGTCTTTCTGGCGCCGGGACCGAAATCAACTATTTCGGTCTGCCGTTAGCCCTTCGCATCACCCCACCTGCTAGTCGAGCAGTTTCCTGCCATGCGAACGCAGTAACAAATTCGCCCGGCCTCGCCATCTTTTGTTAAAAGTGGCGATGATAGGGTTCCTTTGAGCGCGCGTTATTTTCTCTCCGCATGCCGCCTGTGCCGGTTTGCAAATCCTGCAAGTAAATCGTTCTGGGCCGCGGCCTTACGGGTATTGGCGACTGCGTCCAGCTGCCGCTTGGAGCGCCGAGATGCCTTTGGCGCTCTGGGCTTTCCGATTGGCGCTGTTTCGAACAGGCCTCTTCATCGACACCTGATTCGCGAGCTTCTTCTGTCGATTTGAGCGGCTCTTTTCGCGACAGAATCCCCCGTGACCATGGGCATCTTATCGCGATCGTCCCCTGCTCGGAAATTTCCGGTATCGCTTCACGATCACGGGGCGCGAGCATCGTGCAGATTGCCTCCCCGGCATGCTCCTTTGCTTCCTTGCATTGCAGCGTTTTTCCTTTAACCGGAAACGCCCTCTCGTCGCTCTTTGCCCGCTTTCGGCGTGGATGCCGCTCCCTTTCTCTTGGTTTACGCGTCGTGCTCACGCCTTCTTCTCTTGCTCCGTTGCGTCGTGCCTTCTCCACGCGCGATACAGCGCCTCGTGACCGATAATCCTCCCTTCTCCGGCCGTTGTGTTGTTGCTCTCTCTTTCTTTTTTGCACGCACCGGGGTTTCTTTTCCGTTCCGGAGGGCACGCAAAACGCAAACAGCTATAAGCCCGACGCAATAGTCCAGCGCGGCGGAGGGCTGTGATCCACGCCGAAAGCGACCTCTTTTTCGAGAGAGAGACCCGCGTGCCGGGGATGATTCCAACGCGGCAATTCAAGTCAGGCTGCGATCGGCGCGTTCTGCCACTCGCGCCCGTTCATCGTTGCCGGTTTTTATCTTGGCCGACATTCCTTAGCAGAAACCCCGAGATGCAGAAGATTTTTCTATTTTTTTGTGATTTGATTGCGTTCGGCGTCCCTTCTTGGCTCCTCGGCTGGAAGTCCTTCGGGTGTCGATGAAGAGGCCTCCCTTTCGACGCTGCCCGCTGGGCCCCGCTTCCCAGAGCGCACCCAACTCGCGCATCTCTTGCCTTCGGCAGCTTGAGGTCTTTTTCCCCGTCTGCCGGGCCAGACGATGTAGCTCCGATGCAGATGCCTTTTTTCTTTGCAAGCACGCCATTCGGCATGGCGCGGTCGAGTTTCAAAAGAGAGATCCCCCCTCTATCATCGCAACGTTCGCCGGCTTTCCCGCGGCGGCGCGGTGACTCTTCCTCTCTTTTGGCAAAAGTGTTGGCTACGATGCGATTGCCTTGCAGATGGGGAATTTGAGAGAAATTCCCCCTTTTTCAAGACGCCCACCCCTGGATTGTCGGGAAAATCCCTTTCAGTCTTCGGCTTATGAAGGCGTCTCAAGCACTAGCAAACAGCTGCGCGTAAAACTTCCATGCAGAAGAAATTTCCGCGAGAAGCCGTCCCCCGACGGTCCGGTTCGTTATCCTCGTCATAGCGGACCAGAAAGCGGCGTTGTGTCAACTCTTCGGCAATATTTTTGCGCTTCCCCCTTGGTTGGGCCAGCGAACCCTTTTTCCCATGAACGCGTCTTGACGGCCCCGCGCCCCCCTTCCATGATACGTAGCGACACTCCCCTCCACGCGCGACAGCGAGGCCCCCCGAAGGCGCAGCTTCCTGGCCGAGGGCGTCTGCCGAATCGCTGCGGTCCCCCCTGCTGTATCAGCTGAAGGCTTGCTGATGCGGGTCACGATTCCTAAAAAAATGTTGTCCTTATGGAGATGATTCGTTCCAGCGCGGACTCTTCCCCTCTGTCACTTCGAAGAGGACGTTGTACTTCTTCTTTCTATGAACGACTGCGTTTCCGACAAATATTGCGCGTCACCGCGGGAAAATGCATACCGTGAGGACAGGATGTTTCGCGTCCCTTTCTCCCTAAAGAATGGAGTGCGGTTTCCCAGCGCCCTGACTCATCCGCATGGCGACGAGTCTTATCTCCGCGTCGGGAGTGTTCGCATCGCCGAGCGACCTCGACCGCGCGCAAGCCCTCCGATGGTATAGAAATTCAAGGCCGGCATTTGACCTCTTTGACATCGAGATTTTTATTTTCTCGTTGAAAACCATCGACGGTTCCTTGGCCTTAGCCCCAGGGTTAGACCCGCCGAAGGCCCAGGATTACGCAGTCCGTATCCTGCATTAGTGGCTGGATCCCCTTGATGGTCGTTCCGAAGAAAGGCCTTCCCCCGATTCTCTGCCCCTTGCACTGTTGGTTTTTTCCGGCGATCCTTGAATCCGCCACCCCTGGAAGAGCAGACAGCGATCATGCGGATCGTGGCCCTTTCCCTGCACAGCAGCATCGCGTCCCCCCTCTTCCCTTAATCGCCCCTTTCTCGAGCGTGTAGGCCCGTTCGGCAGGATGCTCGGTTTCCCGACTAGAACTTCATAGTAGGATTGCCCGGCGAGCAGCATCGTTGGGTCCTCGGATCCGACCCGCTACCCCCTTGGCCGCAAAGGATCATTACGGTCCTTCCCCGCCGCGCCGGTCGATGGACGATCCGGGCGTTTCCTTGCTCGAGGTTCAGGGCTTTTCCTGGCGGACAGGGCCCTATCGCCTTCCCTTTGACGAAGAAGGAGACTTCTTCTTTCTTCTCCCCCGCCATTCCCGTCCCGGCATCTTCTTCACGGTCTGGGCCGCGGGCGGTAAGTCTTCTCTTCGAGGCGATCTGAGTAAGGATGACCGTTTTGTAGATGTTCCTTTTTTCGATAGGAATGCAGTATCCCCGCGAGCCGCCCCCGAAATCTCCGCGCCTCGGAGGCTTCGTTCTTCGGAAACTAGAGAGTTCGGTGGGACAGTGGATCGGGAGGTCGAGTTTTGGATTCTTCTTTCGAGATGCGCCGAGGCTCGACCGGCGTCCAGTTTTTTTTTTTTTTTTTTTCTGAGCAAGCTATGCGACGCTTGGTTGGCCCGCGGGGACTTAGGACATAACCCTGGATAATGACATTGAAAGTTCCCTGGATTCGGCATCGCGATTCTTTTTTTCCCTCTCAGATCGATAATGCGGCTTTTTTCTATCGCCGAGAAGGGAATTCATCGTCACCCCCCCTGGGGGCACCTCTTTTTTTTAGGGGTTTCTGTTTTTTGAGTTCTAGAAAGATCGGGAAATCTTTTCCTGACGCTAGTTCTCTGTGCTCGGGGTTAATGGGCTTTAATTTACTCCTCCAGTTGCCCCTCGTGACCGATTGTTGAAATAATCATTCTCTTATCAATCGGTTTTGGAAAAGTGGACCTTGCTTTCGCTTCGTCAAGTTTTGCGCCATGGGCGGCTTCCCGCGCATCGTCTTGCCCTCGCCGCTCCGTATGAAACCTGTGGGTCTACTGCCAAAGCAAGGATAAGGTTCTCAAAGGATCTCTAACTCCATCAGTTAACGGCCGCCACATTTTGCTGAGACGCAGAGCTCCCCCCCCCCTTGAAGGGCATGGTGACTCCTAATTTCCGGCCGCGATATCCTGATCACCGACGACTACAACAAGTCGCCGCTTAAAGGATCCCACAACCTGGACATGAGGAATGACCAAGTCACGAATCAACCTTGACCGGCCCGATCTGATGTCCCAGGCGGTCGCCACAGCCTTATGAAGAAGTTGGCATGGGGGTTACACCCCCTCGGTGCTTTCTCGGACAGACCGGTCGTTCTATCTCCACGCCGTATCAAAGGAGGTTCTCCATCTCACCAAGTGCATGGGTGCATCTTTCCTCAGGTTGTGTTGGCTTTCTTCTGCCATGCACTTGTCTTTATTTTCCCCGCCCCGCCTTGGAGAAGGCGTCGATCGACTCCGGTCGGTCAGAGCCCCCCACCGAGCTTGTTTTTCCGACACTGCACTGCTTCTTACCGGCGAGCCCCTTGGTCCTAGAATCGGGCCGTTTTTGATGTCGATGATCTCATTTCTCATAGGTCAGGTGGTTTTCCTGAAACTTTCTCTCCTTGTTGTAGGCTTTCGTTTGATCAGGATTATCTGAGGCCGGGACGGACGAGCTTAGACTTCGTCTAGGCCACCTGCAACTGGTCGCGCTTGGTGCCGTTTCGCCTCCGAAGGGCGGTGGCACGTGAGATGGTTCGATCATTGGCTCCGCCCGCGGTTGCTTGCTTCCTTACCCACGGCTTTTGGCAGCCCCTTCCCCTGCTTTAATGGCGATGCTCTGGCGAGCCCGCATTGCCGGCAGGTGAAGAAGGCCTTTTCTCATTCGTTTCCCCCCCCCGAATGATCCCTCTTCTTAGCAAACACCCTTCCCCTGTTTGCCACCTGTTATTATGGAAAGGAATAAGATCCTTCCAGATAGACGAACTTCTGCAGCCTTGATAAGAGCGGGACTCCCCTTCCTCCCGAGCAGGTTCTCCATCCTTTACGCGGCTCGGCCGATAGTCATTTCTTAATGATAGCATGATAGAGCTCGTCCCCCTCTGACACTGACCCTCCGATGACGAGCATTTTTTCTTCCCTTTCACGGCTCTCGGGGTGAATTCGTCCGGAGATTCCCATCGCCGCGTCATAGCTCGTACTGCGAGGACCCTCGAGCTCCCCCCCCAGGGCGAATCGTCCCTAATCAGACATCTCCCGGGATCCCCGCCTTTCTAATGGTAACGACCGCGCGGCCCCGACGCGAAGCCGCCGCTCGGCGCAGATGTCGGGCCGCGACTCCTCGTCGGCTTCGACGGCATTATCTTTTCCCAAAGGACACCCCAAACACGCCGGAATCGCGCGCCCTCGCTGACTCGAGTACAGTAACGGGAGATGAACATACCTGACGGTCATTTGATGCCCCGGTCATGTGGGCAAGCTGGCTATCACGAATTCTCCTTCGGTTGGCCCCGTCTCGAAGTCCTGGAGGCCTGCGCAATCCTGGAACCGTTTCACCCCCGCCGATCGTTCCCCCCTTGGCGGCTTAGCAGCCGACTGATCCTGGGCTCCGGATCGGATACGGCTTCCCTAGGACCAGCGGCACTCTGCTTAATCGACGAATTCCCCTTTTTAAATCCTTTAGCGTTCTGGCCGGTCTGCTCCGCACACGCTCGTAATTGACGGCTATGGCCTGTGGAAGGAGAAAGATGCGCTCTGGTTGCATGGCGGGCCCCCTCCTCATTCTCTGTCTTAGCGTCGATAGTCTTTTTCTAGGACCGGCAGCCCCTCCCTTTCTCAACAACTTCCCCCCTTGGTTTGTATAGGTGTGGTCTGCATTCTTCATAGAAAGAATCCGTTTCTACACCTGCCACGAAGGGCGGCATTTTCGCGGCGACTCCTGACTTTGAGACAGTATAAAACAGGATACCACTTTCCTCCCCCGATATGGTCTTCCGCCCCCTCTCCCAACCCTGCGAATTACCCCATTCTCGAGTCATCGTCAATGGCCTTCGGGGTTCTTCAGCCGGTCGGGCTGGAGAGGATTTTTCTCGGCGATGGCGTCAACCCCCTTCCCTCCTCGGCGATCGTCGAGATCTTTTTTGCCAATGAAGGGATTGCGCGATTCCTCCATGTCATCTCTGTTCCCCTTCTCCGCCATTCTTACTTCCTGCGAGACCCTCTGCTCACAGGTCCTTCCCTTTTCCGCGCAATTTCCTCCCCTGCAATTATGTGTGGAATACCCCTCCTTCTTTCCGCGTATGGCGCTCCTTAAACGTAATATGCTCTTTTTCTTTCCCAGGGTTGTTCTCCCTCCCTCGCTGATGCCCTTATTTAATATCTTTCACCGGTTTTGGCATTACTTTTCCCGCATCACGACCGTTACCCCCTCGCTACAGAAGTGGTACCCGCAGCGAGTGGAGCTTTTCCTTTTTTCCGGGGGGGTTTTTCCCAATGGTTTATTATTATTCGGTCGGTTTGTCAAACTTCCTTTTTTTTTGTCTTGCTTCTTTTAGCATAATCATTTTTCTTTTTGTGCGGGGCCATTCCTCCGCGTTAATGGCTAGTTGAAACCCTCCGCTCCCCTTATTCACGCCGCTTTTTTTTCTTGACAGCTACGACAAGAACCCCCTTCGTCGTCAGCAGCCTTCTCCTTCTCCCCGAGGTATTCCCATTTGCAGTTTATCGAGAATCTTTTTTTTTTCTGCATGGCTTCGCTTCATGGAGCCTGAATCTCGTCCTTTTTCGCCCTTGGCTTTTCCGCCTCTTCGTGATCTTTCTTTTTTAGAGACCTTTCCTATTTCTTTCTTCTCAAATAGTCGCGGTCCTTTCCGACCTTTACGCAGCAAAAAATTAAGCCCGCCGCGGCCCGGAATAATCTCTTCTCTTTTACCTTGTTCTTTTTTCCCTCGATTTTTTCTGCCTCCTCCATTGTTCTGCAGTTCCTCCTTTTTAAGGTATTATCTCCCTTTGCGGCCAGGACGTTTCTTGCGATTCTCCTCTCTGCAAGACGGTAGGAAGACTCTCCTCTTTTTTGAGATAGTTTCCTATTGTTTTAGAGTCCCCTTCCCATATTCCTACCACTTATCTCGAGCTTCCCGGCGGGCGATTTCCCCCTCTTCATCAAACCCTCCCCTTTTCCTTGTAGGTTTTCTCACCGTTCTTTCGTCCCCTTCCGGACAAGATCTTTTTTCTTTAAAGGGGCGAGAGAATCGTGAGAAGACCGTATTTTTCATTTGCTCCTTATCTTCTCCTTGAACCCCCTCGATGACTCTCTTTTTTCTCCTCTTTCCCAGATTCCTTTTTCATGCGCGGACCCCTCCCCCCGAGATGGTCTAAAGACTTTCGTGTTTTTTTGCTCCTTTTTTTTTTATTCAGCTTTTCTTCCAAGACCTCTTCCGTTGTTGTGTTCTCTCTTATCGTTTAAGCAACGGTTTTTTTTTTCGCCGCGGGCATATTCCTCTTTCCCCCTCCACACGAAATTGCGACCCCCCGACAATAGGCCCAGGCGCGGCGTACTTTCTTCCTTTCCCAAGCGCCGCGTCTCTCTTTTCTAATCTTTTCGGATGTCTTCAAGGAAGCTTTCTTTTAGACTTTTTGCGATGCTTCGCGCGTTCATCGTTGCCGTGATGTACGCTTTTCTTGACGGTTCTTTCCTCGCCCTTTTTTTTTGTGCGGTCGTTTTCGGTCATTCATAGCTATCCCTTGGTGTCGACTCTTTCCCGCGACCTAGTGGGCCCGCCGACCCCCTTGCATGTCTCCCTCCTTAGCTGATTCCCACTGCAAGTTTCTCTTTCCGATCTGCAGTTTTTTTTGGCAGATCTTGCAGGCGTCGTCGAGGAAATTACCGCCTCCCAATTCCATCGCAATTTGGGGCTGGCCGCGGCTATTTTA